>Ga0310040_1001914_pt1 | contig 14083 bp, 14 predicted proteins | sample EPASupsiteHSE623_FD_200237 | JGI IMG/M metagenome (GOLD analysis project Ga0310040, IMG submission 200237) | Bioremediated contaminated groundwater from EPA Superfund site, New Mexico - Sample HSE6-23 (v2) (version 2) | ecosystem: Environmental > Aquatic > Deep subsurface > Groundwater >... | reverse complement strand
GACCATCAAGGTCTGAAGCATTGTACTGAAGAAGGTGTTCAATTGATTTATAATTATCGATGTGTAGGGACGCCCCTCCTCCCCGGCCTAAAGACCGGGGTCTCCGGGGCTGAGGTGTAAGATGAAAAAGGCAGGATACATCCGTGCTGAAATAGGGAGATGGTTTCCCAACTAATGCAAGACGGATTATCCTGCTGCATCAAGGAGCTGGGCGTCTCTGGATTCAGGTTGAGGGAATGAATGAAGAATGTTTTCAGCTGGCGATTCCGGGTTCACAAAGGCCTGCTGGAATTTCATCCACAGTGCACCTGGTCTGGGTCCCTCTTTTTGAACTCGCATCCACAGCACTTGCATCTGAACCAGCAGGGAGCATCCACGGCCTTGGCGTCTCCACTGCAAACAGGGCAGACAGGTTCATCATCAGCCAGATCTTCCACCACCACTTCATCACGGCTCAGCAAACCTTAAATGTGGCGTCACGGAAGTCCCAGCCCGGGAAGAGCAGATGATCTTGACGAAACTCGCGCCCGAGGCTGCCAGGATGAAGACCAGGGTACGGGTTATATCATGATGGCAGGCTATGAGGGAGCGCCTGCATAGAGGAAACAGGATGAAAGCGAAATCGGGCAGCGGGCTCATGACGGCTCTCACTGCAAGATAGAGGTTAGGGTTGAAGCCTCCAGACCCCCTCTCCCACGAAAATGGTGCCAACAGGTATCTTTTCATCCTTAGGGCATGAGCCCATCCTGAACATTTAGCTCATGAGGGTTTGGGGGGAACACACCCGCGTTCAAGCTACAGCCGCCGCAAGAGGATGATAGCCTCAGATTCGCATATAATCGACGTCCTTAAAGTGCCATGTGATATGCTATCGATTCATCAAACAGCTATCATGCAGCGATTGCTTATTACCTGAAATGTTCCCCCCAGAGGGGGTCAGGGGGGCATCTGCCCAGATGTTGGAGTCGGATCTATGCATCCATAGCCTGGGATCTGCCTGCAAGTAGCACCACCCAGAAGCAGAGTCAATCCTGATAAATCTGCGACTTATGTATCTGCGGGCTTGTTTTAGCCTCGCTGTACTAGCTTGCAGGCAGACTTCATTTCATTTAGTCCATATCACTCAATATCGCTCAGAATAGATGCAGTTGATATACATGCTTGATAGCGATCTATCGCCGGGGGCATGCTTAACCATGGGCATAAGGACCTGCTGCCAGAACGCATCGGATGGTTCCTGATGAAGCATTAAAATAAGATCTGCCTGAAAAAATTGCATATCAGGGATTTGCGGAACGGTCAGACCCGCCATATCTCCTGAGGCATTTTGGTTAACCTCTGCGCGCCCTCATTTGTAGTCAGGAAGGTGTCTTCAATGCCCACAACGCCGATGCCTGGATAGATCATCTTGGGCTCAACAGCTATTGTCATATTTGCCTGTATGGGATGATCCAGCGGCGCCAGCACCGGGTACTCGTCCAGCTCCAGGCCCACGCCGTGGCCCACGAACCCGCATTTATTGCCGACCGGCCCGCCGAGGTGGTTCTGGTAGCCCAGGCGCTTTGCTATCGACTCTGAGAGGTTGAATATATCCCGCCCGGTCCTGCCAGGATGGAGCTCCCTGGCTATGGACTCCTCAATCTCCAGAGTGGCGAGGTAGGCATCTTCAAGCTCTGGAGATAATCTGCCAATTGAGAATATCCTGGTCGCATCTGCGATATATCCATTGTAAATGCCCACAGAATCCACGAAGATGGGCTCGTTCCTCTTTATCTTTCCAAACCCTGCTCCCTGGGGAAAGATCAGAGATGTGCCTCTGCCACCCGTGGGAGACGCAAGGAAGCTTGGAGCTGCAGCATCTGGACCAGACATGAGGTGGCCCAGAGGCACTATGCTGTTGAACCTTCTGAAGCGAAGCGATCCCTGGTGTCCCATAGACCTCATAACTGATTCAAGCCTGCAGGCCAGGTCGACCTCCTTCATGCCCTCCTCGATATATTCTGGCACAGAGGATATTCCGGCATCAAGCATCCTGGCCGCCTCCTTGATCAGGCCTATCTCAAACCTGGACTTCACAGAGCGTATATGCCTCACAGTCTCTGAAACATCCTCGAACCGGGCCTCTTTTAGGGCATCTGCCACCCTGGAATAGATGCTGTAGGGCAGGACGTCATACTCCAGGCCGATCACAGCGCCTGATGGTATCCCCAGGTCTGATTTAAGGTTCCTCAGGCCTTTGAGAGGCTTTACATCCAGTGGCGACTCCTGCTTTGCTCTCTCAAGGCTCCTCTTTACCATCAAGACAGGCTCGCCGTCCCTGGGAATGTAGAGCAGCCCGTCTTGAGCTGTGCCTGAGAAATAGCACATATCCACTGCCTGGAAGAGGATAGCCCCAGCCATGTCACCCATCTGGGCCTGCAACCTCTTTATCCTGTTATCTATCTCTGACTTAGGGTGTAGAACATACTCCATTATATTCGCCTCTGCCATCCCCCTCATTATCGAGGAAGGAAGGTATCTCCCCGGAAAGATGCCCACCGGATTGATCGATCTCTCGGCGGCCCAGATATACATTCTGATTGAGGATAACCTATTGGAATGAGATCCACACAGAGGCATGCCTGAAGCACGTCTCCATGAAATCCCGGTCCTGACGTAAATAGTCTATCGAGAAGAAGGGATTTAGGGCTCACGTGCGGCCTGTACCAGGTCTTTATCACCTTAAAGCCCCATCTTTGTTATGATCACAAATGGGTGGGCTGATTACACAAGGCGCAGTTCCCCAACATGCGCCTGCTAGATTGCTTCATCGCTGGTGAATTGGCCTGCCTTAAGATCTTCTATCTGGATGGAATCGATCTCCAATAAGAGAACCGGCTTTCCAGGACGCTATATAAGGGCTTGACTTACAGGACAGGGATCAGGACAAATATTTACTGTAACATATTATACTATGAATTCCCCTCGTGGCAGGCAGGATCATGACTGCAGACCTCACTCAATAAAATTGTGGATGAGTGAGCGCAAAAACCAAAAGAGTTAAATCCATTCAGAGCTAACTGTACAATGAGGAATCACAGACTCAGCAAACTCTTATTCAGGTGATTCCTCCCTCATTTATTATCACAACCCCAGCAAAGCCAGTGCTATCTCCAGCACGATTAGAACAACGATCAGGAATTCGAGCACGAGATTATACCGCTCAGTAGTGATATTCTCTATCATCTCATAGAGATCTTCAAGGGCTTCAAGCTTGGCCTTGACCTGCGATCGCCAGGTGCTTAGATGGAACTTCTTGCTTGCCAGGTCGTAGAGCTTGCCTGAATACCAATCCCCATAGAGCCTGAGCGCCGATTCTATAACTTCGAGCTCAATCACGCTCTGGCTCCGGATCTTTATTACATCCTTCATGAAAGGCGAGAGGCTGAGGTATCTGCCAATATCTCGAGGCTCGATATTTCTTTTGAGCAGGCCAATCTTCTCTGTGAGCCTCCTGTTCAGGATTCTGAAGTTGAGGAGCTGGATGTTGGCAAGCTCAAGCACAGCTATGCTCTCCATGAACTCGCCTGTGGCATCGACAAGGAATGCCCCGTCCCAGTCCACTATGGCTATGTCCTGGAGGCCGTACCTGATGTTGGTCGCCAGGGTATCATCTATCTCCTGAGAAGCGAGCTTGATTGGCTCATCCTTTAGCATTGCTGCGATATGCTCTCTGTGTTCATTGATGTAGGAATCGATTGTGCCCACATAATCCTTTATGCAGAAGAAGATATACTCCTCGAAGAACTGGCTTGGATTGAACTCCTTGGCCATGCTCTCGCACTCCTCAAAGAGGATCTTCTTGAGGTGAATGAGGCCGCTTATATCCCTCAAAGATAGCGAGGTCCGGGCCTCGATTATGAGATTGGCATCCTCAAAGATCTTGAAGTCGAAGGCGATCTTGCGTCCGTCCACCTCCCTGATGACATCCTCTCGCACAACCTTGAACCTCAGGAAAGTCTCCTCATAGGGAGGCGCAGAACGTACAGGCTTTACAATCTCATCCTTGGCCTCCTTAACTCCCTGGGATATGGCATAGATGAGGGTGTAAATGATGGTGCCATTGATCGAGGGAGGTGCAAGAGGGACTTCGAAGTTTTGCATGAATCAGCCTCTAATATTGCAGTTATCCACAGTATAGGACCAGATCCTATTAATACTGAATGAGAGAGATCTCGCTTGGAGTTCCATCTATCTTATGAACCGGCTTGCCTGTCGCAACAGTGACCGGGGCCTCTTTCTTTGGGAGCCACATCAGTGATGCATTGGCTCCAAATGTCTGATTCAGGTGATCATTGAACTGCTGAACAGCGAGATTGTATCGCTCAACATCATTGATCAGCTCTCCGAGCTTGAGGCCCTCCTTCACGCCATCTTGATAGGCCTGCTCTACAGGAGACAGGGCAATGCTTGGCAAAATAAGAGCCATAAGAGCAAGTATTATTACAGATGCTATAATCGATCTCATCTCGCACCGGTAGATCCCGGCGGATTTAAGGATTATGCTGGCTTGCCGGTATCTACTACAAATTGACAGGTTTGCCATGATATTTACCCCAGCGATATGCACAAAGGCTGAAACAGTGCTTTGGATGAGGCGGACAACAGGAAATGTCGATCTCTTAAGTTAAGCTTTCGTTTGGTCGCATATATGGACCCTTGGAGGAAGCGCCGGGAGACAAAACCTCAAATCCAGCCCCGTTGATCAGGAATATCGATCTCAGTGCACGATGTTTATCTTAGGCCTGGCAATCTCATCCTAGTGAGATGTCCAAATAATCGATTACTGTCAGTATTCATGGTTCTCATAGTTTTTTATCATTTACAGGCCTTTATAAGTTATCCAGCCTATGTGCTGTTGAGGTCGATGCGATCTAAAACAGACCAGCTTGCAGCTACAGGATTACATGCCTTATGGCTGGATGCCCGATGATCGCATGTCTGAAGGCCACCTGCCTGAAGAGAAGGCTCAGTGCAGGCACCTGACAGGCATTGCAGCATCGAGGCGGAGGTTAACCATCAGATCTATGCCACAAAATTGGGGGGGGTAGAATAAAATCTGATTATAAGTCCGATTATTGGAAGAATTTCTGGTCAGGCAAGAGAGATGCTGGACACAGGAGCCATTCAGAGAGCTTTCTCTACAACGAGGCCTGCGAGAGGCTGTTTCACCTGGATGGAGGAGATTCCATCCTGGATGTCGGCTGCGGAACCTGCGATATGCTGGCTTATTATGCAAAGCATTACAGCACTGTGGTTGGGGCAGACTTCGCACCCTCTATGCTGGAGGTCGCCAGACAAAGGCTCGACGAGTTTCACATAGCTCATGTGGAACTGATAGAGGCAGATGATGAATCTATATGGAATAAGCTGGCATCGGGATCTACGTTCGATAGGATCACGGCCGGAGGGATCGTCCAAAACCTCACCCTTGACAGGATTGGCTCATTCATAGAGAATGCAAAAGCAAGGCTGAACGACGGCGGAAAGATAGTGCTATTCGATATAATGGAGCCTAGAAACCTTGCATTATGGGAGGCAGGCTTATGGAAGGATGATGAGGTCCCCTGGGTCCAGGTATCGAGGAACCTACTGATGTCATATCTCATCAGGAGGTTGAACACGCTTAAAGGTCTGCCTGAGAGGAAGGTGATGGGGCATGCATATACGCCTCAGCAGATGAGCGCTTTAGCGAAAAGGTACCGCCTATCAGTGGTATACGCCAATGCGATGCACTATGAATACCGCTACCATGCCATACTGACAAGAAATGCAGATGATAGGACCTGAGGTCAGTTGAAGCGTTTGGTGGAGGTCCCCCAATTCACTGAGAATATTGATGATGTGCATTCTGCGCCCCGATTTCAGCAACAAGATCGATCAGGGCCAAAGCGATCTCATCCAGCGGCGGGACACAGCCACATCGTCTATATTTATGGCAGCCCCAGGCATGCTCGGGACCTCAGGACCCTTCAGTATGATCACCTTCGCGACCGCCCTCTTTACGGCCAGGGGTCCCTATGGCCCCATCCTTGCACAGGCCTGAGAGGAACACAGCAATGGCCCTATCCCTGTTAGATTATGGCCTGAGTCATTGAGTCATGAAGAGGACATCAGGGGCCTTGATAAGGCCTTGAGGGCTCTTCTTGAAATCCTAAAATAGTGCCTCAGCACCTTGGCAGCCTCCTTCAGCTCTTTGGCCACCTGACCCAGCTCCCGGCAACTCTGGCCCGAGCCTCAGGCCTGGCATACTGCTCACATCTCTGGCTATCAAGGATCTTCAACCGCCGTCTGGTATAGTCGGCATTTCGGATTACATTCTAAAATATTATAGCAATACTTCTCTGACTTAAGTCGAGTAGAATGGAGCTTTAATCAGTAAAATCACTGGGAAATCGATCTTATTGAAATTAAATCAATCCTATCAGATTATCGCGAAAATAGAACGCAATTATAGATTTATCCGACCTGACGAACAATCATTACGGCCCAACCCAACATATTACAGAAATCATATATGGTTCGTTCGCTTACACTTTTTTATATCGTTCGAAAGAAGAGACGATCTGTGAGACGGCTACTACTCAAGCGGTAAAGCTGATCTCATGGAGGAATTACATCATGAAATATGCTAAATGCTTAGTGGCACTTATGGCGTTATGTATTTTCATAATACCAGCCTTTTCAATGCCAGACAATGGAGATTATGCCAAAGAGGGAAACCACCAGATAAGCGATGACCATCAGGCTAGTGATGATCACAGGCAATTCATTAGATCAATAGGACAAGATGACCAACAGCCCTGCATGTGCCCCTGCGGTCAGGAAGGCCATAAGTTCATCAAGTCCATGATGAGCGAGGAAGGACAGGGGCCCAAGTTCCTGGCGACCGGCATGGGCGATAACGGCTGTGGCCAGATGGCCCACAAGTTCATCAAGTCCATGATGGGCAAGAAGGATATGGGTCCGGAGGGCCACAAGCACATTAAGTCCATGATGGGCGACAAAATGGGCCACGGCAATACAGAAGTTAAAACTGTCATAATCAACGTGAATGTTTGAAAAGTGCGAAGCACGAGATATTAGTATAATGGCAACCTATAATGGAAATGAGAATGATGATCAGACCATTTTTCTGATCATTTGATTTTTGATGATGGTTTTAATGTCAGTTAGATATCATGCAAAATAGGAAGCCGAAAAGTTCGAAGGAAATCAATATGAAAAGCAGATATTGTTTGGCGGCTGTAATAGTGCTGATGATAAGCGGCATAGCCCTGGCTGCGTCCTCCCAGGAGCAGGTTGCTTTGACGATCTATATTCACGAGGGAGATCTAAACGGGACAATGCTTTCAGGCGTCCAGATCACCGGACAGGACGCTGAAGGCAGCAGCTTTGAGGGAATAACAGACTCCAATGGTGCTGCTGTAATCAAAGGACAGCCTGGCACCTGGAAGTTCGCATTTGCCAAGAAGGGATACGATGCTCTGAGTCTGGAATACGATGTCACTCAGACTGATGAAGCAGCGGCTTATCTCCAGAAAGCTGATCTATCCCAAGGAAAGGTTGCTCTGATGATCTATGTCCATGAGGGGGATCTAAATGGGACAATGCTTTCAGGCGTCCAGATCACTGGACAGGACGCTGAAGGCAACAGCTTTGAGGGAATAACAGACTCCAATGGTGCTGCTGTAATCAAAGGACAGCCTGGCACCTGGAAGTTCGCATTTGCCAAGAAAGGATACGATGCTCTGAGTTTGGAATACGATGTCACTCAGACTGATGAAGCAGCGGCCTATCTCCAGAGGACCAATAATCAACAATCTGTATCACAGCCTGCTTCACAGCCTGCTTCACAGCTGGAGCGCTAGCCGCATAGCAAGAAGAAATCAGCACTGATGCAGATCTAAGGAGGTTCTAAAGCCTTCCGGCCTGCGATAACATAAAGGAGCCGGGCAAGATCACCGTATCCTGGCTCCTATATCATCGCCTGGCATGAAGATATATGCTGTGTCATATGATCCATAGTAGGACGCATAGCACAACGAATGCATGCATAATTAGCAATTGGTTTATATCTTAAAAAATATAGGTGAAATGATGAAGAGATTGCATATAGCCTTGATATTGCTGGCCGGATCGATCTTTATTCTAGGGCTGGCCGGAGCTGCAGATAACGCCTTTGGAGCTAAAAACCTGCCACAGGATAACAATAGGGAGAAGCCAGATGGATATATATGCCAGCCATCTTACTCCGGGGACTGTGCAAATCGCCCGTCTGGGACCTACTGCATGGTTTACTCAGATGGCTATATCTGGGCGATACCAGATGCTCCTGCTAGAGGGGTATGGGATAAGGCTGGATCCTGGAACGGCCAAAGAGTGGAAGTAATTCATGGAAAGAAGGCAGACTATTATCATGTCCTAAGGACCTCGCTGGTGTCTATGGTCGAGCCGTCTGCAAAAGAGAATTATAAGAGCCCCGTATCGAATCATAACGCCACCCAGGACCAGGTTGCTTTGACAGTCTATGTTCACGAGGGAGACTTTAACGGGACCATGCTTCCCGGCGTCGAGATCACAGGACAGGACGCAGAAGGTAACAGCTTTGAAGAGGTAACTGACTCAAATGGAGCCGCTGTAATCGAAGGTCAGACTGGCACCTGGCAGCTCTCATTTGCCAAGGAAGGCTACGAGCCACTGGATTTGAATTATGATGTCACTCAGACGGATGAAGCCGCAGCTTACCTCCAGAGAGACAACCTGACCCAAAGTCAAGAGCAGGTTGCTCTGATGGTCTATGTCCACGAGGGGGATCTAAACGGCACAATGCTATCAGGCGTCCAGATCACTGGGCAGGATGCAGAAGGTAACAGCTTTGAAGAGGTAACAGACATCAATGGATCCGCCGTAATCGAAGGACAGCCTGGTGCTTGGCAGTTCTCATTTGCCAAGGAAGGCTATGAGACGCTTGACTTGAATTATGATGTCACTCAGACTGATGAAGCTGCAGCTTATCTGCAGAGAGCCGATACACAATCATCCGCACCGCAATCTGTTCCAGAAGCATCAATCGCTGCAGAATAGCCGTGATGGATCGGCACGTATACAGTCTAATGGATGGTATATAGGGCATTTTGACCCATGACGGCACAAGGGAGCCAGAGAAGGCAGTTAGTTCTGGCTCCTGCACCACTGCTTTGCAGTGGCAATATACAAAACCACCTATCGCGTTATGTCCTATCATATTATAATATCAGGTCAATATTGCATTCTATTATATTGCATCATTCCGCATTCTTCTTATCCCATCAGCCCCAAGTCGATGAAGAGGCTATCAAAAGCCCGCTTGAAAGATCATCTCTCGAACGACCAGTAAGATAGCTACGGCCCTTTTGCAGCGATGCCATCTTTGCTGTCTTCCACGAAGTATTATATTATCTCAGTCATCAGGGATTACCTGTGATGACAAGGCAGGAATATCCAGCATTCATAGCATTAAAATGTCGTTTGTTATCCTGGAAATCTCTGTAGGGAAGCAAGAAGATCACTAGCCAAAGTGCTTAAATCATGGAGAATCTAGGGTGCATATGATATATCGTATCCTAAATATTACTACAGATATCCTTATATAGAATAAAACTACTTAGTAAAAATAGTTAGAAATAGGGAGTGCACATATGTATAGATACGCAGCGCCGATAGTCCTGGCCACTCTGCTTCTTTCAAGCATAGCTGCCGCAGAGTGGTCGGATGACATCAGGCTGACCATAGATCCATCACAATCACACCTGCCAAGCATAGCAGCGGATTCAAAGAACGATCTTCATGTTGTATGGATCGATGGAAGAGGGCCTGGGGTTTATTATAAAAAGATTGATAGCTCTGGAAAAACTCTGGTACAAGACAAGAAGCTTATTGACTTGAACCACTTCACGGGGGAATCCTCAGCTGAACTATTCACATATGACAGGCCTCACCTCTGTGTAGATTCGATGGACAACATCAATATTGTATTTGATAATTATAACAGGGGCTGCAATCCAAGTCTTCCCCCGATAGAGAGGACCAAAGATATAACTTATGTTAAACTGGACTTGGATGGCAAATCAATAATCAGCAGCAAGATCATAAAGACTGGTGCCGGGGTTCGCTCGACGGATATCGGGAGCGATTCGGAGGGAGAGATCTACATAGTATGGGAAGGCTACTCTGATATACATAATTCAACATCCAGCAAAGATTATTATACTAAACTGAACCAAGAGGGAGATGTTTTAAAGGATTCAGACGAGCTGGCCGCAAACGTGCAGCAGGCATCCAACCTTCAGGAGTTCCCAAGAGTGGCCATAGATCATCTGGATAATGTCCACATAATTTGGGGAAATGGCGCTGCAGTCGGCAGCATTGTCTTGGATAAAAATGATTCCAGGATCAAGGATCAAACGCTTGGGATAAGCGGGCTGTATTCAGATATCATCGCCGATTCAAAGGATGTTCATGCAATCATCGCCGATGGATTGACAGGTTCAACCCAAGGGCTGGAATATATAAAGTTCGATAGCAGCGGCAATATACTGGAGAACGGAAGTCAGGTACTCGCTGCCGCAAACGGCGGAGAGATGCACCCCCAGATAGATGTCGGGCCGACAGATAACGTACATGTAGCCTGGTTCCAGAGCGATCTGTGCATCTACTATATGCTCCTGAACAACAAGGGCGCAAAGCTGATACCCGAGACGAAGATCACATTCAATGAATCAAAGGCTAGCTATCCAGATCTGGCAGTGGACTCTCATAATTGCGTTCATATCGTATGGGAAGACTCCAGGGATGGAAATTCAGAGATATACTACAAATATTCCTGTCCGGTCATACCTGAACCTGCACCTGCACAAAGCGCTCTGGATTCTGGCAATAATAGAACCGCACCAATGGCCGCAAATGAAACAAAGCCATCAGCCAGCAATGAAACTGCGCATTTAGCCAATAATGTAACTGCGCTGCCGGTCAGCAAAGAAGCTGCGCCATCGACCAGCACCAGCAATGATACCACTATGGAGGCCAGCATCGCGGCTCCGCTGGAGGCCAGCAATGTAGCTGCGCCATCAGCCGGCAATATAACCGCTGCACCTGCCATTAATGAAGCTGTGCAGCCAGCCATCAATGAACCTGCGCCGTCTGCCGGCATCACAGCCGCACCTGAGGTCTCAAAGGAGGTCAATCAGGAACAGCTCGCAGGTACCCTGCACGACAGTCAGACAGCCACCCAAAAAGCAGATGGAGGGGACAAGAAAAACATTGCCAATGGCGGGGCGGCATTTGCTGTGCCATCAAGCATGAACAAGGGATCTCCTTCAGTCACCAGGGTCGCACTGCCAGTGGCAAACAAGCTGAGAGCCTGGATAGATACCCATAATGATGTTGATAAAGCTGCTGAAGATAAAGGTACGAGGGATCAAGTGGCGGATACTGCCAGACCAGCATCCTTGGCCAATGATACCATAGAGCCTGATAAGAGCAGCAGCTCGATACAAATGGGAAAGAGCAATACAAATGCTATAGGGGTTATTGGGAAGCCATCGAGCGTATTTGGCCGGCAGGCTGTGGCCGCAAACAACATCGAGATAAAGAAGAACCAGGATGCTGGCGGGTGTACTCCATGCCAGAACAACTGCCGGGATGCCTGCACCAAGGTTGATTTGGATATGATTAAAATTAGGGATAGAAGCTCTTCGGCCTGGGGCAGCTCTGATGCGACCAGCAGTGTGAGGATCATCACAAATCAGGAGTAGCGCCGCATATAATCAGGACAGCAATAATCAGCAGAGCTGTATAAGCGGCTAATCATAAAAACGAGGCGCTGGGGTGGCAGGACGATCCCAGCCCCTTCTGCACTTTTTGAGCATCAGCGATTTGGATATGTAGTCTATCAGTGGGACAAAACTGATGGCGGAGAAGAGAGCCAGCATGGTAAAGCGATTGTCTCTCAGATGGACATCCGAGCCATGATGGAAGAATACGCAAAATCCAGTCCCATTCCGATAAACGAGCCCATCTTTGCAGAGTTCCATAAGGGCAAAGGGGTCTATAGTGGACAGTTCTTGATTTCCTCATCTCCAGATCACATCGACTCTAATCCATTAGTTGATTTCATAGGCACCGGAAAGCTGAAGCCAAAAGAGCATTGATTCCCCAGCTTCGAGCATCTGCTCTTTGATATGGCTCGGCACCTGTCTGCTGCAACGCCTCTAGTAGCATCACCTGATTCAGGAACCAGGTCAAAAGCTCTTATCTACTCATTCTTCAGCTACAGCGCCGGTTTATGGCCCTTCTCCAGCTGCTGAATCTGTTCTTCGCTTTTGGCTGCCAATTCCTTGAACTGATTGATAGTATCCCGCATTTTGGGCAGGGCTTCCTGCTTATAGGTGCTGATGGAATCCAACGCTTCCATGACATCGGCAAAGGCAGTTTTCAGCGTCTCGACAGAGATATTGGCATCCATTGATTGTTTCTGGATTTCCACCCCTTGTTCCTTCAGCATTTGCGAGTTGCTGCTGATGATGTTATTCGTGGTCTCATTGAGCACTAGAATCTTCTTCAGGACAATCTTCTGGTTATAGAGAGCGCCGGCAACCATCACTGAGATCCGCAAAGCGGAGATAGTCACATTTTTGGCCCTCCCTACCCCGCGCATCAGTTCCTTATTATTTCTGATCACAACCTCTGTCGCCATTACGCCCTGCTGATTGACGATGATCATCTGCTGCATATCCATAAGCCGCTGCCGCAGCGGAAAGAGGACTTCTTCAGTGACAAATTTAACTTTTTCCGGGTCTTCGTTCCTGGCTTTGGCCGCTTCGATCTGCATTTCAATCGATTTGTCCATCAGGGCGCCGAGCTGGATCTCTTTCATCAGCTTTTTAGTCAGATCGCGCATTGCCTGCTGTTCGATCTCCAGAGTAGTGTTATCGTTTTTCAGGGTTGTTTTCCCAATGTCTAAAGAGGCAATGATATCCGCAATCGCCGAATCTGCTCTCTGGTATCTGGCAAAATAGGCCCTGATCGGGTTAAACAGCTTGCCAAAGATGCCAGTCGTTGTGAAATCAATCAGGCTTGGGTCCAGGTCTTTTAATTCCCGGTTCAAATCCATTAAACCTTTTGCCACAACACCGCCTTCACCGCCGTCTTTGGACAGCTTCCCGACGGTCATCTGCAGCAAAGAATTTTTAGCTGCCGAGCGTTTCATCGAGTCAGCCCCAAAAGACTCGATTGACTGGAGGATATACCTCTTTTTAGCAAATTCCTCGATATCCAGGGTCAGAATTTCCGCAATATTGCTTTCCGCTACAGCCTGAAGCTGGGCTACTTCTTCCGGCGCCGGTTTGACCTGTTCCAGTACCTCGCTCTTAATTGCCGCTTCATTGGGCACTTCCATGGTGAAAGCCATCTTGACCCCCCCCAATATTTACATCTCAGCATTAAACAGGTTGCGCAGCTTATAAACAACATCATCGGTATCGGCGTTAATACAGGCAGCCTCGTTGATGCTGGAGATAGCCTGCAATTCCGGAAGATCCGCATTATAGCCAATTGTGTATATAGGTATTCCAAGTTCCTGCACGATGCCTTTAATATCTTCCAGCGAATGGCCTGTATTACGTTTGCCATCGCTGAGAACGAAAATCCTCGGTCTCAGATTGGGAGCTGCATTGGGACCTGCAGCCTTCTGCTCTATGAGCATCTTCATGGCGACAGCAATCGCATCGAAGGTTGATGTGCTGCCGCCGGCCTGCAAATCCTTAACCGCTCCGGCAAACTTGGACCTCTGGTTCAGATCGAATTTGGCAATCGGCAGATCGATATTGACATCGTTGGAATATGATATCAGGCCGACTAGATTGTCCTTGCCGATATAGTACTGTACTCTCCAACTTTTTCTTAGACTTATATTTATAGAGATATTTTCTTTCACAACTAAAATTAATTCTTAGCCCAAACAAATTAATCTATTAAAACGTTTTGCTTTGTTATGGTCAAATTA
>Ga0310040_1001897_pt1 | contig 14162 bp, 15 predicted proteins | sample EPASupsiteHSE623_FD_200237 | JGI IMG/M metagenome (GOLD analysis project Ga0310040, IMG submission 200237) | Bioremediated contaminated groundwater from EPA Superfund site, New Mexico - Sample HSE6-23 (v2) (version 2) | ecosystem: Environmental > Aquatic > Deep subsurface > Groundwater >... | reverse complement strand
CCAAGGCCGCCTCGGTAGCAGCTGCGCGACGGGTTTTCCCCGCACGTGCTGGTACATTACACAAACCACAAACGTAGGCATTGAGCGGATCAAAGGCATGAGCCACGAACTGCCCACCGCAGTTTTTGCAGGTCGCCAACTGCAGCATGTTGGCATCGAAGAAGCGCACCATTGTCCACGCACGTGTCAGCGATAGCACCTTCTCCATCTCGTTACGCCGCACCTGATCGAGATAGAGCCGGTAGGATTTGATAATCAGGTCAAGGCCACGCAATTGCGTGTGCTCAAGTAGGAAACGGTAATAAGCCATGAACAATGAGGCATGGATGTTCGGCTGCCAGGTCATGAACCAGTCGGTTGAGAACGGCAGCATGCCTTTTGGCGGCGACTCGCCCTTGACCTCTTTATAGAGTTTGAGCAGCCGCTCTCGAGAGAGCTTTGTCTCTGACTCCAGCAATTGCAGCCGGGCGCCAAGCTCGATCAATTCGACAGCAAGGCGAATATCCCTTGCCTCCAGGATCACGGATTTATTGCGCATATAGCTCTCCCGCTACGAAGCTTGAATCGGGTTGGCTCAAAAAATCAGGGCCAACATTAGGCCACTGTTTCAACCGACTTGCCGGCGGCAAGAATCGCCGCATGGACATGCCCAAGCCTGTGTGTGGGCTCGTGGTTGGCAAGCAGGTTAAGTAACAGCGAATCTTCAAAGCGGAAACTGCATAGCAGCATGTCCGAGCCTGCCATCTTTAATACTTGCCCTGGGGTCAGACGATCAAGGATGTCAGCAATCTCTCCACTGATGCCGAGGCGGAAAATGGCCTTTTCGCGGTCTGTGCGAACCATGTTTTGCGCCAGCATCAAATATGCAAGATTGACTTCCTTTATGTCGTTGTAGGTGTCAGTCGTTTTCATCGTGCGCTCCTTGTTGCGCCTGAATGATCGTCACAAAAACGGACGTCATGGCAGCGATTGAATTATGGAGCACAGAGAATCGGGATTGCTATCGGGAAGGGGCGTTATTTTAAGTAAGAACGGGTTCCCGTCGATTTGTAAGGTTTTTTCTTACAAAAATTGATTATCTTTATGATTTTATTTATTATTGTTATAATGCGTGGCTAAGAACAGTGCAGGAAAGTTGTATTTGCCATGGCGCTAGCTTACTCAATACGTCCATTATGCGAAAGCGAAATACTGAAATTAGGCTGCTACCATAGCTAGTCGAATGCTAAAACAAAATCGTTATTCAAGGTAGGGTTTTAGCGGAAATTTCCGCTGCTTGCAATGACGCAGCAAAATTACCCCATGTTCCCTGGCAGCAAAAAAACCTTGGTCGATGCGCTTGGTCATACCTTCGGCGTTAGTCATGCTTAGGTCGCGGAAGGTTATGCTTCTGCTGACAGAGTATTTTAATTTGGCAGGGTGGTTTTGATTTGAAGCTTTTCGGTGAGGCCACGTACGCATTCCGCGTAAACTTATGGTTGCATTAAGTGGAGTGTTTAGGCCGACACTACTGTAGGAATCGGGAATGCCAAGGATAGCAAGGGCGCCCTGCACCGATGTAATTGGCTCGTTTCTGCCAAACGTGTATCCCATTAGCGACGGCGGGTAAGGGTTGGCACTGGATTGACCGCTTTTACCAGGTCAGCCAGATTGGTGTTTTCCTGTTGGTTTGGGTGAATTACGATTAATGCTGGACCCATCAATGGTAGCAAATTCCTCGATGCCTTGGACTGCTCGAATTTTCCTGGGTCAATGGTAACTGTGGGTTGAGTCTTGGAAGGGGTGCATCGGTTTTATGCAAACAAACAAATATGCCAAAACACTATTTGGCGCTTGATGCGGTCACCCATTAAACCCAGTTAGAATGAATTCCTAATGTTTATGAAACTTGCTAAGCCCATCAAGTTTTGCAGCTGCTGCGGGGCGCAAATCGTTCATCGTGTTCCGCAAGGCGATACTCTACCGCGCCACATTTGTATTGGTTGTGGCATGATTCATTACCAAAATCCGAAAATTGTCGTTGGCGCCCTGCCTGAGTGGGAAGACAAGTTGCTGCTTTGCCGGCGAGCAATAGAGCCATGTTACGGCTTGTGGACCCTACCCGCGGGTTTCATGGAAAACAACGAGACGCTGGCCGATGCTGCCGCGCGTGAAACGCAGGAGGAGTCTTGCGCCAGCGTTGAGATCATCGACATTTTTAGTCTGATCTGTGTGCCTCACATCAGCCAAGTGCACGCTTTTTACCGCGCCCGTTTGCTTGGTCTTGACTTTGCTCCCGGTATGGAATCACTCGAAGTCGCATTGTTTGCAGAACAAGATATTCCTTGGGCAGAAATTGCTTTTCGAACCGTAGGTTTGACACTTCGTCATTACTTTGCTGACCGCAAGGCAGGCCAATTCGGTTTTCATACCGACGAGTTAGTGCCGCTACGGTCACAGGCGGGTTCTGACGATTTTACAGCGTAAGGCCATTCCTACAATCTGTCACTGATGTGGAAAAGGCAACGCCATGTTATTGGCAGTGCTTAATATCCGTCGGGTTTGAATTCCACGGGTATGCTCACGACAAATGCTTGTCCAAGCAGGCTCCGCGGTACGGACGTTCGTTGTGCCGCTTGGTCGAGCATATCGACTGCGGCTTCGTCAAGTGCTGGATGCCCACTGGATCGTGCTAACTGCGGTGGCTGAGTTATCCCCGAGACCCCAACGGCAATGTGAATCTCGGCCGTGCCGACCCAACCGCGTTCTTCCGCCTGCGGTGGATAACGCTTAAAACGACGCGCCATTGAGGCCAGACTGAGGCGGTATTGACGCAGGCCATCGGCATCGACCCTATCTCCTGCCCGAGGAATGTCTCGCTGAGTCATGCTTGTCGGCGATCCCATCATATTGACCGCGTTGTTCTCCTGCTTATCTTGAGCCAATACCGAGGCTAATTGGGTTATAGAAGGATGCTGCGGACTACTAATGGTGGACAAAGATTGTGTTGATGTGTCTAACCTTGGCCTAGGGATAGTCCGCACCTCACTGTGGCTGTGAACTACCGAAGGCGAAAGCGGGGTGCTAGACAAGGTAGTATGGGCTTTGCGGTTTTCCAAAGTTTGATCGGGCTGACGAAGAAAGGCCGTCAGTGGTTGTGTGATGTATTGCGATGCTGCCGGGAGTGGTGCTTGCCAGAGCAGGATGGCGTGCAATACCAGCGAAACCGCCAACGCACGCGTCAGGTTGTCCAACCCCTTATTATCTAAACTGTTGCTTTGAAGGCCCATGCTCTGCTAGTCTCTATCAACTTGCTGATTCTACACTGAAGATGATTATCGTCCCGGCCAGCCAGGAAACCATAGAAACATCACCGCTCATCCTGACGCTTGACATGCACGGAATACCGCATCGTTGGGTAAACTGGCAGCGCGCATGTTTCTACTACGCCAAAAACTTGGTGGCGTGGACTGTCGGTGACGCCAATTTTACCTTTCATGGGGGCTACAACCGCCACGATGGCAGGCGATCGTCAATTACCGCTAACAGCATCATCGCGATTAAGGGCAAGGCGCTCGCTTCAAAAAGCATGTTTCAGGTGCCTCCGCTCAGCAATCGGGAACTATTTCACCGCGATCGTCACATCTGCGCCTATTGCGGGGGCGAGTTTTCTGGTCAGAGACTGACGCGCGATCATGTCTTGCCAGTCTCACAAGGCGGTATCGATCAGTGGATGAACGTGGTTACTGCCTGCCGTAGCTGCAATCAGGTAAAAGGCGGTCGTACGCCAGAACAGGCAAAAATGGAACTTTTGTTCGCGCCTTATGTGCCGAACAAGGCCGAATATCTGATCCTGTGCAATCGGCGAATTCTTGTCGACCAGATGGACTTTCTGGCACAGCACGTGCCAAGCGTGAGTCGTTGGAAATCAACCTGAGTCGCCGGGTTTTTATCCTGAAATATTTGGCGGTCAGCCCCTGCTACCATTCTCCGACCTGAGCGGTGGATAGCCGCTACGCTGCCAAACCAAATCTGTTGGTTCTGAACCCATGCTGGAAAAACCGTTGTTTTCCTACCGCAAACATTGGGCGCATCGCTTTGGCGTTGCGCCTTTCCTGCCGATGTCACTTGCCGAAATGGATCGGCTCGGCTGGGATTCTTGCGATGTGATTCTGGTTACTGGCGATGCCTACGTTGACCATCCAAGTTTCGGCATGGCGCTGATCGGGAGGTTGCTGGAAGCACAGGGTTTTCGCGTCGGCATCGTCAGCCAGCCCGACTGGCATTCGGCGGACGCGTTTCGGCAATTGGGTAAACCCAATCTGTTCTTCGGCGTCACTGCGGGCAACATGGACTCGATGGTCAATCGCTATACCTCCGAGCGCAAGATTCGCTCGGACGACGCTTACACTCCCAACGCCGAACCCGACAAGCGCCCTGACCGCGCCGTGATCGTCTATGCCCAGCGCTGTCGGGAAGCTTACTCTGACAGCGCCATCGTCATCGGCGGCATCGAAGCAAGCTTGCGCCGGATAGCCCATTACGACTACTGGTCGGATAAGGTGCGACGTTCTGTTCTGCCTGATTCCAAGGCAGACTTGTTGCTTTATAGTAATGCCGAGCGCGCTTTAGTGGAACTTGCGCATCGGTTGGCGAAGGGCATACCCATTGGCGATATTCGTGATTTGCGCGGCAGCGCCTTCATGACGCCGCATGGTTGGATGCCCGAAGGTTGGACATCGCTGGACATGAGCGGGACGGATATGCCAGCCGATCGCGGCGATGGCGCCGCTTCCACCAGCTTTGAGAAAACCACTCATCGACCAGGCGAGCCAAAAACGTTCGCTAAATCGAATCGTTATCCGGGTGGTTCCGAGCCTTTCGGTGTTCCAGCCCGCGGCCGGACAGTGATTCGCCTGCCATCCTATGAGCAGGTGAAGGATGATCCTGTGCGCTATGCACATGCCTCCCGGACTTTTCACCTCGAATCAAATCCCGGCAACGCCCGTGTTCTAGTTCAGGGGCATGGGGAGGGACGGACGCAGCGCGATGTCTGGCTCAATCCGCCGCCGATCCCATTGACTACTGCAGAGATGGATTATGTCTATGGCCTGCCTTATGCCCGCGTTCCCCATCCGGCCTATGCTGGAGCGAAGATTCCGGCTTGGGAGATGATCCGTTTTTCGGTGAATATCATGCGTGGTTGCTTTGGCGGTTGTACCTTCTGTTCGCTTACTGAGCATGAGGGGCGCATTATCCAGAGTCGTTCGGAAGATTCCGTGTTGCATGAAATTGAGGAAATCCGTGACAAGACCCCAGGGTTTACCGGAATTATTTCTGATCTTGGCGGCCCGACCGCCAACATGTACCGGCTTGCTTGCAAGCAACCACAAGCTGTATCGGCCTGTCGGCGGCTGTCTTGTGTCTATCCGGAGATTTGCGACCGACTCGATACCGACCACAGACCGTTAATTCAGCTTTACAGGAAGGCGCGCGCCTTGCCGGGCATCAAAAAGATTCTGATCGGTTCCGGCTTGCGTTATGATCTAGCCATTCGCTCGCCAGAATATGTCAAAGAACTGGCTAGCCACCATGTTGGCGGCTATCTTAAGATCGCGCCGGAACACAGCGAGGACGGGCCGCTCTCGAAAATGATGAAACCCGGCATGGCTGCCTACGACAGGTTCAAGACAATGTTCGAGAAATTCTCGCGCGAGGCCGGCAAGGAACAGTACCTTATCCCCTATTTTATCGCCGCTCATCCCGGTACCAGCGACCAGGACATGCTGGCGCTGGCGTTATGGCTGAAACGCAATAACTACCGCCTTGACCAAGTGCAGACCTTCCTGCCGACACCGTTGGCATTGGCTACCGCGATGTACCATACCGGACGGAATCCACTACGTAAGGTCACGCCTGCCAGTGAAACCATGATTGTGGTGCGCGCTGGACGACAGCGCCGTATGCAAAAGGCATTTTTACGCTACCACGAACCGGAAAACTGGCCCTTGCTGCGCGAAGCGCTCCGGCAAATGGGACGTGCCGATCTGATTGGCAACGGCAAGCAACATCTGGTGCCGTCATTTCAGCCTGCCGGGACAGGCAGGCAGGCGCGAGCGCCTGTTCGGAGGTAAGCAATCAACGCGCTGGCGGTGCCTTATCGATGCCGCCAATTGTTGTGCGGGCACCGAGACCACGTTGCTTGAACCAGCCGGCATTCATTTCCAGCGCAAATTTTGCTGGTTTTGCGGCGCAGTGATTGTTTTCCGTCTGCGGCTGCATTTCCTCGACATTGATGATGCTTCCTTGTGGGTCAAGGAAGGCCACTGCTAGCGGTAGAAAAGTATTCTGCATCCACATGCAGTGCTGGGCGGTTTCAGGAAAGACAAACAACATGCCGCGATTAATAGGCATGTTGCGGCGGTGCATCAACCCCTTTATACGGGAATCCTGTGTGCTGGCGACTTCTGCCTCGATCCGATGAAACCCGGCCGTGAGTTCGATCATTGTTTCCGCCAAGGTCGGCGGAGATGCCAAAAGCACTGTAGTTAAAATTACGCTTGATAGCAGGAACGTTTTTTTCAGCTTCATGAGCGACTGCCTTTCTGCCATGAAAAAAGGCAGGGAATCTCCCTGCCTTTTTTGGAAAAGCCCCAAGAATTATTTCTTGGCTTCAGCTTTCTTTTCTTCTTTCTTGGCAGCTACATCTGCCTTCTTCTCTTCCTTCTTAGCGGCCACGGCTGCCTTTTTCTCATCCTTCTTAGCGGCTACTTCAGTCTTTTTCTCTTCTTTCTTGACTTCCACCTTCTTGACATCAGCCTTTTTCTCATCGGCAGCGAAGCTGGCAACAGAAACGGTGGCGAATACGGCGGCGATCAGTATTGACAACAGTTTGCTCATTTTTTTTCCTTTGAAAAATAATTGGCGACCCAAAAATTTGGCCGCCCACATTATAGCGCAAGAACTATGGTTCAATTGTCAGCCAGTTCCCGCCCAAAAAACTAAGGGCAGGTTTCCCTGCCCTTTTTGAATCAATTACTTGGCTTCAGCAGCCTTTTCAGCCTTCTTTGCCTTCTTTGCTTTCTTTGCTTTCTTTGCCTTGGGAGCGTCAGCCTTGGCTACGTCAGCCTTCGGGGCATCAGCTTTGGCAGCAGCAGCGGGAGCGGCGGCGGGCTTGTCGGCAGCCTTCGGGGCTTGGGCGTAAGCGGTGGCGGCGAACGCAACGGCAAACAGAGCGGTCAGAAGCTTGGTCATTTTGATTCCTTTCCAATTAATTAATGGTGGTCTTTGATGCACCTGGGAAACCCTGGTGTCGCTTGCTTTAACGCATGGTTTTGGATGGAGTTGACAACTATTTCACACTTTCGCGGAAATTTCGCGCCAGATACCGGGCTGTAACCCCTCCAGGTTCCATGCGCCAACCGCGAAGCGGATCAGCCTTAGCGTGGGATACCCGACTTTGGCGGTCATGCGCCGCACCTGACGGTTCTTGCCTTCGCGCAGCACGATTTCCAACCAGGATGTCGGAATTTGCTTGCGATAACGGATGGGTGGGTCGCGTGGCCAGAGCGCTTCCGGTTCGGGAATAAGGCGAGCATCGCAGGGATGCGTCCGGAAATCGCCTAAATCAATGCCTTGTACCAGAGCCAGCAGCGCTGCTTCGTCGGGAATGCCCTCAACTTGGACCCAGTAGGTTTTTGGCTGCTTGAAACGGGGATCGGCAATGCGTTGTTGCAGGCGTCCGTCGCCGGTCAATACCAGCAGCCCTTCGCTGTCGGTATCTAGGCGACCGGCAGGATAGACGCCAGGAACAGGAATGTAATCCTTTAGCGTCGGACGACCGTCGGGCGAAGTAAATTGTGTCAACACGCCATAGGGTTTGTTGAACAGGATAATCCGGCTCATTGAATATACGCCTAGACAGGTGAAATCATTGGCTGACTGGAGGAGATGGGCCGATATAATAGGCGAAAAGTGAAAGGTGTTTTTGCTGCTTACCATCACATTTCACGTTTAACTTTTTTAGTTTTTCTCTTTCATTCGGTGGAGCATGCATGAACACTTCGTTAATCAAGGTACCCCAGAACGGCAAGAAAATTGTTCCTGGTCAGCCGACTCCCGACAATCCCATTATCCCCTTCATCGAAGGCGATGGCACGGGCGTCGATATTACCCCAGTCATGAAAAAAGTCGTCGATGCCGCAGTAGCGAAGGCTTACGGCGGCAAGAAACAGATTCACTGGATGGAGGTCTATTGTGGCGAGAAGTCCACTAGCCTGTATGGCCCGGATGTCTGGATGCCGGACGAAACAATGGATGCCCTCAGGGATTATGTGATTTCGATCAAGGGACCACTGACCACGCCGGTGGGCGGCGGCATCCGTTCGCTTAACGTCGCCTTGCGCCAAGTGCTCGATCTCTACGTCTGTTTGCGCCCCGTGCGTTATTTCAGCGGTGTGCCGTCGCCATTGAAGGAGCCCCATAAGACCAATATGGTGATTTTCCGCGAGAACACTGAAGACATCTATTGCGGCATCGAATGGCAGGCAGAGACCGAAGCTGCCAGGAAGCTTATCAAGTTTTTGCGGGAAGAAATGGGTGTCACGAAAATCCGTTTCCCTGAAACCTCCGGCATTGGCATCAAGCCGGTCTCGCGCGAAGGCACTGAGCGCTTGGTGCGTAAGGCGATCAATTACGCCATTGCCAACAAGCGCAAGTCGGTCACCATTGTGCATAAAGGCAATATCATGAAGTACACCGAAGGTGGCTTTCGCGATTGGGCCTATGCGCTGGCGAAGAAAGAATTTGGTGGCGTCGAGATCGATGGCGGTCCGTGGCTCAAGCTACCGGACGATAAGGCCGGAGGCGGCATCATCATCAAGGACGCTATCGCCGACGCCTTCCTGCAACAAATCTTGTTGCGTCCGGCTGAATACGACGTTATTGCCACGCTGAACCTCAATGGCGACTACATTTCCGATGCGTTGGCGGCGCAGGTCGGAGGAATTGGCATCGCGCCGGGCGCGAATATTTCCGACGAGGTTGCCATGTTCGAGGCTACCCATGGCACCGCGCCGAAATATGCCGGTCAAGACAAGGTCAATCCGGGTTCGCTGATCCTATCTGCCGAAATGATGTTACGCCATATGGGCTGGTTCGAGGCTGCCGATCGCATTATTGCGGCGATGGAAGCGACGATCAAGGACAAGGTTGTCACCTACGATTTTGCTCGCTTGATGGAAGGCGCGAAGGAAGTGTCGTGTTCGGCGTTTGGCGATGCGATGATTGAACGCATGTAACAAGCCAGTAGCAACGTGCCAAAAGAAAAGGAGTTCGAGGCCCGTTCTTAATTTGGGCTTGGTAAAGTCAAAACACAGGCAACAAAAAACCCGCCGGGGCAAAAACCGCACGGCGGGTGCAATCCTGCAAAAGAGCCGGGCTATGCCTTCTGGATGTTCGAAGCCTGCTTGCCTTTCGGGCCTTGCGTTACTTCAAACGAAACCTTTTCGCCTTCTTTCAGCGTCTTGAATCCGGACATGGTGATAGCGGAGAAATGCGCGAACAAATCTTCACTTCCATCATCCGGGGTGATAAAGCCAAAACCTTTTGAATCATTAAACCACTTGACGGTACCGGTTGCCATAAAGCCTATTCCTTAAGTTGGGACACAAAGAAATGCACTAAAGTCATTCCAGGGCATGTTTGCACTCCAAGTTCGCAACTGCTGAGAAGTACCCAAGCGGAAATTCATGAAATTGAAGGACTGCGGGGCTTTCGACACGGCGGATACTTAAAAATTACAAACACGTTATGATTCTCACGTATTTTATTCTTTATAGTCAAGCAATTTCGATGTTGCACTACAGCAATTTAATACGCGGATTAATGGGTTAGCTAAATACCTGTGCCGACGAAATGCAGAGGAAACTACCTGCTTATTCCATGCTCTAAATAGTACGGCAGATTTGACAATACGCACTAGAATCATTTTATGGCGATACGCAAGCAAGTAGAAAGCAGTGATGACTTTAGCAGTGCTCCGGTATTGGAAGCGGAAGACAGCAAGGTTACTCCGCCGCCGTTCTACAAAGTGCTGCTGCTGAATGACGATTACACACCGATGGACTTCGTTGTTCTGGTATTGGAAAAGTTTTTCGGTTTGGATCGGGAGCGGGCAACGATTGTCATGCTCAAGGTGCACCACGAGGGCAAGGGCATCTGCGGGCTCTACCCATATGACGTGGCTGCAACAAAGGTGGAGCAAGTTGGCGCCTTTGCTAGACAGCATCAGCATCCGCTCGCTTGTGTGATGGAGGAAAACTGAACATGATTGCGCAGGAACTTGAGGTCAGTTTGCACTTGGCGTTTGTCGAGGCGCGCCAGAAACGCCATGAATTCATCACGGTGGAGCACCTGCTGCTTGCCTTGCTCGACAATCCCTCCGCGGTCCAAGTGCTGAGAGCTTGTGCCGCCAACATTAGCGAACTGCGCAACGAACTCACTACTTTTATCGCTCATCACACTCCCACAGTCGCTGGCGCAGGGGAGATCGACACGCAGCCGACGCTCGGGTTCCAGCGGGTTATCCAGCGCGCTATCTTGCATGTGCAGTCCTCCGGCAAGAAGGAAGTTACAGGCGCCAACGTGCTGGTGGCGATCTTTGGCGAGAAGGATTCGCATGCTGTGTACTTCTTGCAGCGTCAGGGCATTTCACGTCTCGATGTAGTTAACTTCATTTCGCACGGTATCACCAGAACCCCTCATGCCGTTTTGCGGACTGAGACCGGACAGAATGAACAAGAGCAGGAAGGTGCGATATCCCCCAGCGCGCTCGAAAACTTTACCCAGAATCTCAATGCACAGGCATTGATTGGCAAGATTGATCCGCTTATCGGTCGCGACAAGGAACTGGAGCGCGTGATTCAGACGCTCTGTCGACGACGCAAGAATAACCCGCTGCTGGTTGGCGAGGCGGGGGTTGGCAAGACCGCCATTGCAGAAGGTCTTGCGCTACGCATTGTGGAAAAGAAAGTGCCGGAAATCCTTGCCGAAGCAATTGTGTATACCCTTGACATGGGAGCGCTTTTAGCCGGGACAAAATATCGCGGGGACTTTGAGCAACGGCTTAAGGCAGTCTTGAAGCAGTTGCTGGAAACCCCCGATACCATCCTGTTTATCGACGAGATTCATACCCTGATTGGCGCTGGCGCTGCTTCCGGGGGAACTCTTGATGCCTCGAATTTGCTCAAACCGGCACTATCGACCGGCCAGCTTAAGTGTATTGGCGCAACCACCTATCAGGAGTTTCGCGGCGTGTTTGAGAAGGATCATGCGCTGTCGCGCCGCTTCCAGAAGATCGACGTGAATGAGCCGTCGATCGAGGAGACCATTTTGATCCTGCGCGGCCTGAAGAGCCGTTTTGAGGATCACCATGGTATCAAGTACTCAAGTGCGGCGATTTCCAGTGCCGCAGAATTGGCGGCCAAGTTCATCAATGATCGGCACCTGCCAGACAAAGCAATTGATGTGATCGACGAAGCCGGCGCGGCCCAGCGCATACTGCCGAAATCCAGACAAAAGAAGGTTGTTGGCAAGACCGAGATTGAAGAGATTGTCGCGCGTATCGCACGTATTCCATCGCAGCATGTTTCTACAGATGATCGCGGCGCGCTGAAAAATCTGGATCGCGACCTGAAGAGCGTTGTTTTTGGTCAGGATCAAGCCATTGATGCGCTGGCCAAGGCAATCAAGATGTCGCGTTCCGGCCTCGGTAGTCCGCAAAAACCGATCGGTTGCTTCCTGTTTAGTGGCCCCACCGGCGTTGGCAAAACCGAAGTCGCACGCCAGCTTGCCTATTGCATGGGCATAGAGCTTATTCGCTTCGATATGTCGGAATACATGGAGCGGCATGCTGTTTCACGCCTGATTGGCGCACCTCCTGGCTACGTCGGTTTCGACCAGGGCGGTTTGCTCACCGAAGCGGTGACCAAGAAACCGCATGCCGTGCTGTTGCTTGACGAAATCGAGAAAGCCCATCCGGACATTTTCAATATCCTGTTACAGATCATGGATCATGGCACTTTGACCGATAACAACGGGCGCAAAGCTGATTTTCGCAATATCGTCATTATCATGACCACCAATGCCGGGTCGGAAGCCTTGCAGAAACCGGGCATCGGCTTTTCGACCAACAAGCATGCCGGAGATGAAATGGCGGAAATCAAGCGCATGTTCACGCCGGAATTCCGCAATCGTCTCGATGCCGCCATTTCATTCAAGTCCCTGGATACCGAGATCATTATGCGGGTGGTGGAAAAGTTCCTGATGCAACTCGAAGGGCAACTGCACGAGAAGAAAGTCGAGGCCATCTTTACCGATGCGCTCAAGTCCTGGCTTGCTCTTGAGGGATTTGACCCGATGATGGGTGCCCGGCCGATGGCGCGGCTAATCCAGGATACGATCCGGGCAGCCCTGGCTGACGAATTATTGTTCGGTCGGCTTGCAGGAGGTGGTCGCGTGACGATCGATCTCGACGGATCAAAAAAAGTCGAGCTAACTTTCGAGGACTCGGTAGAGCACGTCTGAGTTTGCTATTTACTCGTGCAGCTCCCGCGCCAGCAGGGTTGCGATGTCCAGGTTCCTATTACTGCTGTTTTTCTTTCTCGGTCTCGCGATATATTACATTCTGAGGAATTCCGTGCTTGGTCGCCGCAGGAAAGAGTTTGACCGTCGTTCGAGCAACCAATCCCAGACTGAAGAGCATATTGTAACTTGTGCCCATTGTGGTGTGTATTTACCAGAAAGCGAATGCGTTTGCCTAGGTGATCTGCACTACTGTAGCCAGGACCATTGTCGCCTTGGACCACCTCGATGACTCTTTTGCTTACGCACGAAAAACCTGAGCCTATAGTATCCGAAGCCTATTGGCGCTCGCTTTATTTTTTCAACCTCTATCGCCTTGCAGTGGCGGGCATATTCGCGCTCTCCATTTTTTTTATCAGCGACCTGTTTATTTTTGGATCGCAGAATCCGCGTCTTTTTGCTTGGGTAAGTTCTGTCTATCTGCTTCTGGCCTTGTCGTATTACGGGGCGCTACGTTTTTTTAGGCTTGGCTTTAATTTGCATCTGACATTGCATGTCATTACCGATATTCTGGCACTGACGTTGCTGATGTACGCCAGTAGCGGTTTTAGAAGCGGTCTTGCCTTTATGTTGCTGGTTGTGCTTGCAGGCGCAGGACTGGTAGGCCAGGGTCGCTTGACCCTTTTTTTTGCCGCGTTGGCGACGCTGGCGGTGCTGCTTGAACAGGGCTACCGCGTGCTGGAATTTGGTATTGATACGGCGGGTTTCGTACAAACCGGCCTCATTGGCATCGGTTTCTTCGCCACTGGAACTCTTGCGCACTTGCTGGCACGGCGAGCGCTGACCAATGCTGAATTGGCTCGCCAGCGGGGCATCGAGCTGTCCGATCAATTGGGTATCAACCGGCGTGTGATACGGGATATGCAGGATGGAGTATTGGTAGTAGATGGCGAGGGAAAATTAAAGCAACACAATCCGCAGGCAGAAACGCTGCTAGGAGTGCGTATTCCACCAAAATCCGATCTCGCAGCATTTTCTTCAGTGCTCGCTGAGTGCTACGCGCGCTGGCATCTTCACGGCATAGAAGTGTCTGAAATGATCCGAGCATCGGAAAACGGCCGCATGCTGCATGCCCGGTTTCTTCCCGCGGGAGACGGTGGGAATGCCCTTATTTACCTGGAGGATATGGAACAAGTTCGCGCACAGGCGCAACAGATGAAGTTAGCAGCTCTGGGTCGGCTTGCTGCCAATATGGCCCATGAAATTCGTAATCCTTTATCCGCAATCAGCCATGCTGCCGAACTGTTGGCAGAAGAACATCGTGCCGAAAAACGAATACGTTTGATACGTATTATTGGCGACAATAGCCAGCGGCTCAATCAATTGGTAAGCGAGATACTGGAACTGGGACGACGCGATCTTGCGCAGCCTGAGCATTTGCGCCTTGGAGCATTTGTTGAAACCTTTTTGGAAGAATTTGCCTTGCGTGAGCCGCGGGTGCGCCAGGTGGTAACGCTAAAATTTGTCCCGGATGCAATGCTGTGCTTTGACCGGGCACATCTCAACCGGGTACTCTGGAATTTGTTGAGTAATGCGCTACG
>Ga0310040_1001894_pt1 | contig 14179 bp, 11 predicted proteins | sample EPASupsiteHSE623_FD_200237 | JGI IMG/M metagenome (GOLD analysis project Ga0310040, IMG submission 200237) | Bioremediated contaminated groundwater from EPA Superfund site, New Mexico - Sample HSE6-23 (v2) (version 2) | ecosystem: Environmental > Aquatic > Deep subsurface > Groundwater >... | reverse complement strand
TAAAGAAAAGCTATCCGAGGTGGCTGGAAATTCCGCCGTAATCAACGTCAAGGAACAGACCATCAGATCGGAAGTGACTTCCGTTCCTTCGGGACAGTCCCAGCCGGTCACTCAGATGAAGGAAATCAAGATAGATAATCTTCCCATAACTTCCGTTGCGACGGAGAACATCCAGGTAAGTTTGATTTCGACCGTTACGACAGCGGCCCAGCAGAATCTTTCTCCGGTGGCCATCGCTTTCGATTCCGACGGAGACGGGCTTCCCGACGACGTGGAGAAGCGTTTGGGAACGGATCCGAACATGAAAGACACCGACAGTGACGGATATTCTGATGCCGAAGAGGTCAAGATGGGGACTGATCCCCTCGACCCTCTGGCCAAGAAGATAAAGACGGAAGTAGCCGGAGTCGATAAGGCCATAGTCGAAGGCAAGGCCTTGGAACAGCCTAAATATGCGGCTGCCGTGGCGAGCGCATCGCTGGCCATCGATAAGGTTGGAACCGTTGAAGCGACCAATGCTTTGAGGTTTGAGGGGAAAGCCAAGCCCAACCAGGTGGTTACTTTGTTCATCTACAGTACCATGCCCATCGTAGTGACTGTCCAGGCCGATGCAAACGGAAATTGGACGTATGATCTGGATAGGACGATGGTTGACGGAACCCACGAGGTCTATGTCGCGGTTAACAACGATCAGGGAAAGATAGTCGAGTCGGCATTGCCCACGCCTTTCTTCATCGCCGAAGCTCAGGCCGTTTCCGTCGATGATTTTGTTGCCGCCGCAGCCGACGTATCCAAAGTGGAAAGCCAGACCAACAACATGCTCATGCTGTATGTCCTTTCCGGGCTGGCCGTGGTCCTCCTCCTTGTCGCAGTATTCTTCATAATCAAACAGAGATTCGCGGAATAATATGGAGAACAGGAATTCAAAGTGGCAGTTCTTGAAGGACAACAAGCAGGTTTTCTACTCTCTCTTGTTGATGATAGTCATCCCCGGGGTGATCATTTTGAACACCTGGATTTTTGCCGATTCTTTCAAGAACACCATCGATCTGTCTCTCCAGGACAAGGCGGTGGGTATAGGCCAGTCGGTCAACGCCGGCCTTTCGGACAAGTTCGCTTCCGCCGAGCAGATGCAATCGTTCGTGGACAACTGGGGAAGATACAATGAAGACACCGAATCATTAGATGTGTTCCAAAAAGAAGGAGATGCGTTCAGGCTCATTGCGAGCATGAACGACAAGGGAAGCATAGGGAAGACCGAAAACCTTTTCAACTACTATACCGCCTGGAACAGCGATCTGCCCGTGGCCCAGAAGATATACAAAGAAGAAGGCGATGCCAAGCGCCTTTTCTGGCTGGTGGTGATGCCCCTCAAAGATTCATCGGGCCAGAAGCAGGCGCTCCTTTCGATGACTATTTCGGCGGATATAATCAACACCAAGCTGGCCGTGGCGCTGGGGAGTTCGTACTGGATGCTTTTGCTGACCGTCATATTCATCGTTCTCCTCCTTCTTGCCAATTCCCGCCTTTTCGAATATTCTATTTTGTATAATAAGATAAAAGAAGTGGACAAGATGAAGGATGAGTTCATCTCCATGGCTTCGCACGAGTTGAGGACCCCGGTCACGGTAATCAGGGGATATATAGAGATGCTTCAGAACGATGCGGACAAGCTCACCCCTGCAGAAAGCAAGGACTATCTTTCGATCATCAACGTTTCGACCGAACGGTTGGGAAATTTGATTGAAGATCTTTTGAACGTGTCGAGGATAGAGCAGGGAAGATTGAAGATGGAGATGAAAGAGATGGACGTCTGGCCCGTTGTCGAAGAGACGGTCAAAGAGATGAAGGTCCAGTCCAACGCCAAGGGATTGGCTTTGTCCTGTTCGATCGAGGGAAAAGCCGTGATCAGCGCCGACAAGGACAGGTTCAAGCAGGTATTGATAAACATCATCGGGAATTCTATCAAATACACCCCGTCGGGAAGCGTGGAAGTCAAGGCCTTGAACAGGGACAAAAATCTTGTTTTAATGGTTAAAGACACGGGAATCGGGATGACGGCCAAGCAGAGGGAGCATCTGTTCGAGAAGTTCTACCGGGTCAAGACGGAGAAGACGGCCGATATTACCGGAACAGGGCTAGGATTATGGATTACCAGGCAGATAATAGAATTGATGAAAGGAACGATCATGATCGATTCTATGGAGAATGTCGGGACGCAGGTCACTTTGGAATTTCCTTTAATTGAAAAGAAATAAAAAATACACATATGAATAATCTGAGGAATGCCGATGTCAAAGGGAAAAGGGTCTTGGTCAGGTGCGACCTCAACGCTCCGATCGGAGAAGAAGGGAACGTCGAGGCCGATTATAAGATTCAGAAGATCGTCCCGACCATACAATACCTGAGGGATAACGGAGCGAAGATCATACTCTTGAGCCATTTCGGGCGCCCCAAAGGCAAGAAAGATCCGGCTTCCTCTTTGAGGCCCATCGCCAAAAGGGTCTGGGAATTGGTCGGAGGAAGCGTTAAGTTTTTGAATGATACCATCGGCAAAGCGGTTGAGAAGGAAATCAATTCGATGAAGGAAGGGGAGATAATCGTATTGGAGAACGTCCGTTTCTATGCCGGAGACGAAGCCAATGACGATAAGTTCGCGAAGGAGCTTTCTCGCCTCGGAGATATTTTCGTTGAGGACGGCTTCGGCGTCTGCCACCGAGCCCATGCGTCAGTCGTGGGGATAACCAAATATCTGCCCTCGTATCCCGGGCTTCTTTTGGACGAAGAGTTGCGCGTTCTGTCGAATGCTCTCATCTCTCCGGAAAGGCCTTTGGTTTCGGTCATCGGAGGTTCAAAGATAGAGACCAAGGTGAAAGTGATAGAGAGATTGCTCGACAAGTCGGACTATGTCTTGATTGGAGGAAAAGTGGCCAACTCTATTCTGGTCGCCAAAGGGATCTGTGTCAGGGATTCGATTAACGAAGAAGAAGAGGGTTTGATGGAATTAGCGAAGAAGATAGACCTGACCAGTCCGAAGCTGCATCTGCCCGTAGACGGAATAATGGGCTTGATCAATTTCGACGAGGAATACAGCAGGACCGGAGCTGTCGGAACTTTGAGGAGAGAGGAAGCCATATATGATATCGGACCGGAAACGATAGAGAAATACAAGTCGGTTTTGTCCGAAGCCAAGACGATTATCTGGAATGGGCCTCTGGGATGGTTTGAGAAGCAGCCGTACGACAAGGGAACCGTGGACATAGCCAAGATGATAGGACAGATCAACAGCCAGGTTCTTTCTGTTGTCGGAGGAGGCGAGACCGTGCAGATAATCCAGAAGCTGGGGATTGAGAACCAGTTCGACCACGTTTCGACCGGAGGGGGAGCGATGCTTGATTTCATGGCCGGGAAAGATTTGCCCGGCATAGTGGCTCTCGAGGAGAACAGTAAAAGGAAAAATAATGAAGATTAAGAATATCGATAAGGCGGCGGAGAGGATTAAAAAAGCCGTCGAGGACGGGGAAAATATAGTTATATACGGGGATTCGGATCTGGACGGGGTGGCGTCGATAGTGATTACCAAAGAAGCGATAGACAATCTTGCTTCAATCTTGAAAAAGAAAGTTTCGATCCTCTGTTTTTCTCCCGAGAGGAAGACGGAAGGATACGGATTGAACGCAAACGCGCTCGAATTCATCAAATCAAAGGTTTCTCGCGGATTGATAGTCACCCTTGATTGCGGCATCACCAATTTCAAAGAGATAGAGGACGCTAAGAACAGCGGTTTTTCCGTTGTCGTCATCGATCACCACAAGACGGTCGGAGGCATTCCCGATGCCGAAATCGTGGTCGATCCCAAACAGGAGACAGATGAATATCCTTTTAAGGATTTTGCCAACGCCGGGCTGGCTTTGCGTCTGGCCGAGGAGATTTTGGGAGACCATATGTCGGACATGCTCAAAGACAGTTTTGTTGAGCTGGCCGCTTTGGCCACCATTTCAGATATGATGCCTGAAGCGGGAGAGAACGAAGAGATCATCAAAGAGGGACTGGAGAAGGTTGAATACAGCCAGAGGCCGGCCATACGGGCTATTTTTTCCCTTTTGAACCCGATGGATTTTTTGTCCAAGAGGGACATGATCGCCAAGATCAACAGCGCTTTGAATTCTTCGGGGATAAGCGGGCACGTTTCTAAACCGTATCTTTTTCTAACCGAGCCGGACTTCAAAAAAGCGGTTGAGACAGCCGAGGAGCTTTTCGAAGAAAGCCGCGATAAGCAGAGGAATGTGGCCAATCTCGTCGATGAACTGACAGAGAGGGTTTCCGTGAAGGATTCTCCTATAATCTTCGAGGGGTCGCATGTTTGGGAAGCGGAGCATCTGGGAGCGGTGGCTTCCCGCCTGGTCAATCATTTCGACAAACCCGTTTTCCTTTACAGGAAAGGGGAGGAGATAAGCCGAGGAACGGTAAGGGTTCCCAAGGGGATGGATGCGGTCAAGGCTATGGAGAGCTGCAAAGAATTGCTCGTCATGTTCGGAGGGCATCCTCCGGCAGCGGGCTTCACGGTAAAGAATGAAAATATCGAAAAATTCGAAGAATGCTTGAAAGAGTATTTTAAATGATGAAGGAGAGGTTTTTCCTCTCCAGTTTTTGCGACGATTACTTTCCGATTTTGTGGGAGTTTGAATTGCTCCCGGGCCGTGATGACATGCCGTTTTCCGTAGACAATAGGGATTTTCATGATTACCCCTTTTCTGTCTATAAGAATAATCCGAATCGATCGTTTTGTCAATTTATCAAAAATTAAAAATATAATATAATAAAAATATGAAAAAAATAATCTTGACGCAGTTCTTCGTATTATTGGCCGGTACTTTGTTCGCCTGGTATAATTTCGCCATGGAGTGGATTGCTTATTCGGAGAAGACATCCTGCACAGTCGGATGTTCAGCCGGGACAAATCCTTTCCTGACACCTTGTTTCGGAGGAGCCATATTCTTCACCATCGCTTTCTTTTTGAGCATTTTGATGCTGAGGAAGGGAAAGTAGGAATAAGGGTTGTTTATTGAGGACACCCTGGTATAATAAAGAAAAGATAATAATAAAAAAAACAATATGAAAAAAGCAATAACTTTAACCATTCTCATGCTGCTTCCTTTTTCTGCTGTTTTAGCTGTCGGAGGATCTTCTCAGGGAGCCGGCAGTCAGCTGCAGACGGTGCAGGTCCAGACCCAGAACCAGGGTTCTTCTACGCAGAATACCGTTCAGGTAGAAAATAAAAATCAGCAAGGTAGCGGACAAGGAACTCAGACCCAAACGCAGACACAAGCCCAGGAGCAGGTTGTGCAGGGCGACGGAGCGCAGGTCCAGACCCAGACAAAAGCCGGTAATGCTGAGCAACTAAAAGAGATGGTCCAGAGCAGAACCCAGGAGTTGGAACAGGAAGCCGAAAGCATCAAAGACGATACAGTCCAGAAGGTCTATCGCAACCAGAACGTGGTGAGGGAAGCGGTTCAGTCGCTTCTTGCCGCGGAAAACATAGTCGGGGGAATAGGCCAGCAGGTTTCCCAGATTGCCAAAGATTTCAACAATTCTGTCGACAAGACAATAAAAGCGGAGGAGAAGATACAAAGCAGGAGCGCTTTGGCTAAATTGTTCGTCGGAGGAGACAAAACAGCTGCGGCAGAGCTGGAGCAGGAAGTCAACCAGAACAGAGGAAGAATACAGTCCCTTAACCAGCTGATGGAGCAATGCAATTGTGACGGCGAGACCAAGGCCGTTTTGCAGGAGCAGATCCAGAATATGGAGCAGGAGCAGAACAGGCTGGAAACTTTAGCCAAAGAACAGCAGGCCAACGGTCTATTCGGCTGGCTGACTCAGCTTTTCAAATAAGGATAATAAGGGAGCCGCCTGCTGATCCGGGCGGCTTTTGTTATATATTGTCCTTTTATATATAAGGTGGTATAATACAGTTTCACATAGGTTAAAAGCTATGGATTTTCAGCTTAAGGGACAATTTGAACCGAAAGGAGACCAGCCTCAGGCGATAGAAAAGCTCGTTCGGGGATTGGAAGAAGGGATGGAGAAGCAGACCCTTCTCGGGGTAACCGGTTCGGGTAAGACGTTCACCATCGCGAACGTCATAGGGAAGGTGCAGAAGCCGACACTGCTGATTTCGCATAACAAGACCCTGGCGGCCCAGCTTTGTAACGAGATGAGGGAATTCTTCCCGGATAACGCCGTCGAGTATTTCGTCTCCTATTACGACTACTACCAGCCGGAAACGTACATGGCCAATACAGACACGTATATAGAGAAGGAGGCGCAGATAAACGAGGAAATAGACCGATTGAGGCATGCCTGCACTCAGGCCCTGATGACGAGGAAAGACGTGATCATCGTTTCTTCGGTTTCCTGCATCTATGGCTTGGGGTCCCCGGAAGAATACAAGAAAGTCCTGCACGTGATAAAGAAAGGAGACAAAATCAACCGCCAGGAGATGGCGAGAAAGCTGATCGACCTGCAGTTCGAGAGAACGAACGAAGATCTTTTGCTTGGAACCTTCAGATTGAGAGGTCAGGTTTTGGAAGTTATGCCAGTCCATGAGAAGGCAATATACAAGATAGGGATTTCGGAAAAGATAGATTCGATTGAAGTCATCGATCCGATCAGGAGGAATGTGTTGAGAGAAGTCGACGAAGTCGCTCTGTTCGCCGCCAAGCATTACGTCTTGAACGAAGAGACCAAGAAGGAGGCGATAAAGGGAATAAGGGAGGAATTGGAGGAAAGATTGAAGTTCTTAGAGAAGGAAGGAAAGATTCTCGAGCACGAAAGGTTGAAGAGGAGGGTCAACTATGATTTGGAGATGATAGAGAACATCGGATACTGCCAGGGCATAGAGAATTATTCGAGGCATTTCGACGGAAGGAAGAAAGGGGAGCCCCCTTTCACGCTGATCGATTATTTCAGGATGGCCGATCCAGATTTCCTGACGGTGATAGACGAGTCGCACGTGACCATCCCCCAGATCGGAGGAATGTATTTCGGTGACAGATCAAGGAAGAAATCCCTTATCGATTACGGTTTCCGATTGGAGTCCGCATACGATAACCGACCTCTGGAATACGCCGAATTCGAAAGATTGACCGGAAAGAAGATATACGTTTCGGCCACTCCCGGAGCGGAAGAATTGAGGGAGAGCGGGCAGATAGTCGAGCAGATCGTCCGTCCGACGGGATTGATAGATCCCGAGGTGATCATCCGTCCCATCACAAACAAGGAAGGCGATTCCCAGATAGACGATTTGATCAAGAGGATAGAAGAGCAGGTTAAGAACAAAGAAAGGACCCTTGTCACCACCCTGACTAAGAGGATGGCCGAAGACCTTACCGACTACCTTGAAAAGAAGAAGATAAAGGTCAAATACCTGCATTCGGACGTGAAGACCTTGGAGAGGATCGAGACGATAACGGAATTGAGGAAGGGTCTTATCGATGTCATCGTCGGAGTAAACCTTTTGAGGGAGGGATTGGATATTCCTGAGGTTTCTTTGGTCGCAGTCCTTGATGCGGATAAGGAAGGATTTTTGAGGAACGAGACCAGCTTGATCCAGACGATCGGCAGAGCGGCGAGGAACGTGAACGGACGCGTCGTTTTGTATGCCGACAATATCACCCGATCGATCGAGAATGCGGTTGGGGAGACGGAAAGGAGGAGGAATATCCAGATGGAATACAACAAAGAAAACGGCATAACGCCGAAGACGATAGAGAAGAATATAAAGAACATCTTGGAGCAGTTCGGACTGGATGCGAAGAAGCTGAAGACGAGGAGGTACGGAGAGAAGATACTGGAATTGGATTTGAAAGGGGATGCGAGGCCCTTGAAAGAGATATTGAAGGAGAAGAAGGAGAAGATGAAGGAAGCGGCCGAGAAACTGGAGTTTGAGCTGGCGGCCATATTGAGAGATGAGATAGTCCAGTTGGAAAAAGATATAAAAAAGAAATGATATGCAGGATAAAATAGTAATCAAAGGAGCGAGGGAGCACAATTTGAAGAACGTTTCTCTGGAGATTCCCCGCAATAAGATGGTCGTGTTCACCGGATTGTCCGGCTCGGGAAAGTCGAGTTTGGCTTTCGATACGATTTTTGCCGAGGGGCAGAGGAGGTACATAGAATCCTTGTCCTCATATGCGAGGCAGTTTCTGGGAGGGATGCAGAAACCCGATGTCGACGAGATAGAAGGGTTGTCTCCGGCGATATCGATCAGCCAGAAAGCGCACAGTTCTAATCCCCGTTCGACCGTGGCAACCATTACGGAGATATATGATTATCTGAGGGTGTTGTATGCGAGGGTGGGTAAGCCGTACTGCCCCGACTGCGGGATAAAGATAGAGAAGATGACCGTGGACGAAATATTCAAGAAGACGGAAGAGCTCTTAAAGGAAGAGGGAAACCTTTTCATCCTTTCTCCGGTGGTGAGGGGAAGGAAGGGGGAATACTACCAGATGCTCCAGGATATATACGAGGCGGGTTTCGCCGAAGTGAGGATAGACGGGAAGTTCAGGAGCTTGAAAGAAAGGATTCCTCTGGAAAAGGGAAAGAGCCATACGATAGAGATAGTGATAGATAAGATGTATTTTTTGAAGAAGGACGATGATTTCGAGTTCAGATTGAACGAAGCTATAGAAACGGCGGTGGATATGAGTAACGGATTGTGCACGGTGATCTTTCCGGACAAGGAAGAGAGGGTTTTCAGCACGGAGTATTCATGCCCCAAATGCGGATTTAGTTTTCCCGAGATAGAGCCCAGATTATTCAGTTTCAACAGTCCGTACGGATATTGTCCCGACTGCAACGGCCTCGGGGTCGAGAATCCTTTTTCGACCGTTCCCTGTCCTTCCTGCGGAGGGAAAAGATTGAACAGGAATGCTTTGTCGGTGAAGATCAACGGGAAGAACATCTGGGAGGCGACAGATATGACGGTCGAAGAGGCCTTCAAGTTTTCGGCCGAGAGCCACGAGGCGTTGAGCGCCAAGGAAAAAGAGATAGCGGAAGTGATCTTCAACGAAGTGAGGAGCCGTTTGCAATTCATGATCGATGTGGGATTGCATTACATCAGTTTGAACAGGATGGCCGGAACATTGTCCGGAGGAGAAGCCCAGAGGATACGTCTGGCTTCCCAGGTCGGAACCAAGCTCGTCGGCGCTTTATACGTTTTGGATGAACCGACGATAGGGCTGCACCAGAGGGATAATGAGATGCTGGTCAGGACGCTGAGGAATCTCTGCGACATAGGGAACAGTATCATCGTCGTTGAGCACGATGAGGATACGATCAAGGAAAGCGACTGGGTGGTTGATTTCGGACCCAGAGCGGGAAAGCACGGAGGAGAGATTGTCTTTTCCGGTCCCCTTAACAACCTTTTATCAAAAGGAAAGGAGGCTTCTTTCTGCAAACAGCAGGGGAGCGCTTCGAAGTCCCTGACCGGCAAATACCTGAGGGGAGAGGAGAAGATAGAGAAGCCCGGAGAAAGGAGGGCCGTATACGATTCCATGCCCAAGCTGAAGATAGTCGGAGCATCGGAGCACAATCTGAAGAATCTGAATGTCGATATCCCTTTGGGCAGGTTCGTCTGTCTGACCGGAGTTTCCGGTTCGGGGAAGTCCACATTGATGAATAATATCATTTATAAATACGTGACAGGGATATTGAACAGGTTCAAGAGGGATATCAAGGTCAAGGAGGTGAAGAACGTTGAATACTTAAACAAGGTGATCAGGGTGGACCAGTCATTGATCGGCCGTTCTTCCCGTTCCAATCCCGCCACGTACACCAAAGTGTATGATGAGATAAGGAATATCTTCGCCATGACTCCGGAAGCGAGGATGAGGGGATACAAGCCGGGGCGATTCAGCTTCAACCGGCCCGGAGGCAGGTGCGAGAATTGCGAAGGAAAGGGGACGATAGAGATAGAGATGCATTTTCTGCCCAACGTGGAGGTGGTCTGCGACGTCTGCAAGGGCCACCGTTTCAACAAGGAGACTTTGTCGATCCATTATAAGGAAAAGAATATTTCCGATGTTTTAGATATGACCATAGAAGAGGCGGTGGAGTTCTTCCGCGACATCCCTTCTATATACGACAAGCTGAAGGTCTTGAACGAGGTAGGGCTGGGATACCTGACCTTGGGCCAGCCGGCAACGACCTTGTCCGGAGGAGAATCGCAGAGGATAAAATTGACGAGGGAATTGAGCAAGCACGGGACGACCAAGACCTTGTATCTTTTGGACGAGCCGACCACGGGACTGCATTATGATGATATCAAGAAATTGATAGTCCTTTTGCAGAAGCTGGTTTCCCAGGGGAATACGGTCATGGTCATCGAGCATAATTTGGATTTCATAAAGTGCGTCGACTGGGTAATCGATCTCGGCCCCGAAGGCGGAGACAAGGGAGGGAAGCTGGTTGGAGAAGGCACTCCCGAAGAATTATCCAAGACGGACACCTGGACGGGTAAATATCTAAGAAGAATCCTGAAAAATGGCTGAATGGAAAGATAAAATCAAAAACATTCCCGACTCCCCCGGAATCTACCTTTTCTATAAAGGGAAAGATTTAGTATACGTCGGCAAAGCGACTTCCCTGAGGAATCGGGTCAAGAGCTATCTCAATCCCAAGACATCGAGGCCGATCGAAGCGATGATGGGAGAAGTGACCGATGTCAGGTGGAAGACGGCCGATTCGGTTTTGGAAGCGGTCATATCGGAAGCAAACTACATAAAAGAGTTCAAGCCGAAATACAATGTCGAAGGAAAGGATGACAAGAGCTGGAACTTCTTCGTTTTGACCAAGGATGAATTTCCAAGATTGCTGGCCGTGAGGGAAAAGAATTTGAAAAAAGAAGAATACTTATATGTCTTCGGGCCGTACGCGGAAATGAAGACGAGCCAGATATTGAAGCTTCTCCACTTCCTTTTTAAGGTTTCGAGATGTTCTCCGAACCAGAAAAAGCATTGTTTCGATTATCAGATAGGAAACTGTCTCGGAGTATGCGTCGGAGAAATAGGAAAAAAGGAATACAGGGATAAGGTTGTAAAGCCCCTTGTCTTGTTCCTCAAAGGAAAAAAGAAAAATATAATTTCTTCTTTCAGGAAGAAGATGAAGGAAGCGGCAGTCCGGGAAGATTTTGAAGAAGCGGGGAGATTGAGGAACCAGATATTTTCCCTGGAAAAAATTAGGGACTTCGCCCTGCTCGACAAGAGCTTTCTGGAAGATGGTGCTACTCGAGATTCTATCAAGAGGATAGAAGGATACGATATCTCCAATCTGGGGAACGAAGCGATGGTCGGAAGCATGGTCGTTTTCGACGACAAGGGCCCGGTCAAGAGCGAATACAAGAAGTTCAAGATAAAGGGGGTGGCGGGACAGAGCGACGTCGACTGCCTCAAGGAGGTGCTGTCTAGAAGGATGGGGCATCCGGAGTGGCCGTATCCCGATTTGGTTCTGGTGGACGGAGGAAAGCCCCAGGTCAGCGCTGCGAAGAAAGTTTTGGGAGGAAAAATCCCGGTGGTAGGGATAGCCAAGGGACCGGAAAGGAAGAAGAACGAATTCTTCTTCGACGAGAAGGGAAAACTTCTGGTTAAAGAGAGGGAAGGGCTGTTGATCCGAGTGAGAGACGAAGCCCACCGTTTCGCAATCAATTACCAAAGGGCCGTCAAAAGGAAAAACCTTGTTTAATCGGCGGAGAAATGATAATGTTAAGGGGAGATAAAGATTAAAAATATGAAAAAATTCAACATAAACTTTAAACCGAACTTCAAATCAAAGAGAACCTGGATCGTCCTCGTATTGGCCGTCGTCTTGGTCATCGTCGGATTTTCCATGTTCGGAACCAAGAAGGCCTCCAAATACGAGACGGCCAAGGTGGAAAGAGGTAATCTCGTCCAGACGGTCGATGCTACGGGAAACATAGAGTCGTCGAACGATCTTTCTCTGCATTTTGACGGAATGGGAATAGTCGAGAATGTCAGGGTCAAGGAGGGGGACGAGGTCAGGGCGGGGCAGTGGCTGGCCAACCTTTCGATGCTGCAATTGAATGCGGCGGTGGCCCAGGCCCAAGCTTCTCTCGACCAGAAGCTGGCCGGAGCGACGGCGGAACAGATCGCCGTTTCGGAAAAACAGGTCGAGTCGGCGGAAATATCTCTGGACAAAGCTGAAGACACTCTTTCCGACACGACTTCCCTGGCCGAGCAGAATCTTTCGGCCAAATACAATTACGCTCTTACCGTTTTGGACGATTCCTACATCAAGATGTATAACGCGTATATCGCCGTCAAGAATCTCCAGACGACTTATTTTACCGGATACGACCAGGAGAGCCTGAGCGTCAGAACCAATCTGGATTATAATATCGAGAGACAGAAGGATTCCGCCAAGGTTGCGATAGATATGGCCAAGGACACTAAGAAAAGCGGAGACATAGAGGCGGCGGTTCTCCAGGTGAAAAGTTCTTTGGGATATATTCTTTCCGGCCTGACCGCCGTAAGGGTTTCCTGCGACGGGGTTGCGTACAAGAACGTAGTCACTTCGACCGAGAAGACTTCCCTGGACAGCCAGAAGGCGTATATAAGCACGGCCCAGACGACCGTTTCCGGACTGGACAGCGATATTTCCATATTGAAGACCCAGAATGATACCAATATCAAATCGGCCCAGGCGGCCGTCGATTCGGCCAAGGCCAATCTGGAATTGCAGCAGGCCAATTACGATTCTCTGGTCGCCAAGCCGAGGGACATAGATATCGCCTATTATCAGGCTGTTCTGGACCAGGCCGTCGCCAACAGGAACAAAGCCATAATCTATGCTCCCATAGACGGAGTCGTGACCAAGGTCAACAAGAAAAAAGGGGAATTGATCAGCTCCTCCGAAGCGATGATAGAATTGCTGTCCCCCCATTATGAGATAAAAGTTGACGTTCCCGAAACCGACGTGGTCAAGGTGAAGGTCGGGGACGAAGCCGAAATCACCTTGGATGCTCTTGGTTCGGACGTCAAATTCAAGGGAAAAGTTTTGACCGTCGATCCGGCTTCGACCGAAATCCAGGACGTTGTTTATTATAAGGTCAAGGTCGCAATCGAGGATGACGGGAACGAGACGATAAAGCCGGGAATGACCGCCGATGTCTTGGTCGATACTGACAGAAGAGACAATGTTGTGTTCGTTCCTTCGAGAGCTATTCTGACCAGGACGGGAAGCGACGAGAAATACGTCAGGGTTCTGAAAGACGGAGCAGTCGAAGAGAGGACGATCAAGCTGGGGCTCAAAGCCGATGACGGAAAGGTGGAAGTTTTGTCGGGACTGAACGAAGGAGAAGAGATAGTTCTAAGGGAGATAAAATAGCATGCTCATAAGCGTAAAAGACCTGAAAAAGGATTTTTATAACGATGAAGTCGTCACTCCCGTTCTTAAGGGGGTGACTTTTAACATCGAGAAGGGAGAATTTGTCTCCATCATGGGGCCGTCCGGTTCGGGCAAGTCTACCCTGATGCATATCTTGAGTTTTTTAGACAAGCCGACCGGAGGAAAGTATCTTTTCGAAGACAGGGACGTTTCGGAGCTGTCTGACGACGAGCTGGCCGAGATGAGGAGCAAGAAAGTCGGATTCATCTTCCAGTCGTTCAATCTTTTGAACCGTTCTTCCGTTTTGGAGAACGTCATTCTTCCCCTTGTCTATACCGATATTCCGGCGAACGAGAGGGTAAGAAAGGCCAAAGATTTATTAGAGCAGGTCGGATTGAGCCACCGTCTCGAGTATTCCCCGGGCAAGCTTTCGGGAGGAGAGAAGCAGAGGGTGGCCATAGCGAGGGCGCTGGTCAACAATCCCGAAGTCATCTTCGCCGACGAGCCGACCGGAAACCTTGATTCCAAGTCCGGAGCCCAGGTGATGAAGATCCTCCAGGATCTAAACAACAAAGGGCACACGATAATCCTCGTCACTCACGAGAAATCCACGGCCGAGCATGCCGGGAGGATAATCCGCATCAAGGACGGGAGCATTCTCGACGACTGCAAGGTTGATTGCAGGGTCATCGCCGGGAACGAAGAAGAACTCAGGAAATAATATGGACGTATTCGAATCGATACAAAATGCAGGGAGGATGATCGTCCGCAACAAGAT
>Ga0310040_1001856_pt1 | contig 14404 bp, 18 predicted proteins | sample EPASupsiteHSE623_FD_200237 | JGI IMG/M metagenome (GOLD analysis project Ga0310040, IMG submission 200237) | Bioremediated contaminated groundwater from EPA Superfund site, New Mexico - Sample HSE6-23 (v2) (version 2) | ecosystem: Environmental > Aquatic > Deep subsurface > Groundwater >... | reverse complement strand
GCTCATTCGGACATGCTACATCTAAGAATCGAGGCTTTGGACCTCTTTTTCCCATTTTGCTACACCCCGCGTAGCATATATGAATAGGATATATAAATAACAGCCGATTGCAGAATCACGACCTAAATTTCTTGCCTGCGAAAATTGTATTACGCATGCATAGCCGTTTATCTTGGATTTTTAGGAAGTTTTAAAAGATTATTATTGCCGAAAATGACCGTCAGCAATATGCTTAAAAAGAATTCTAAATAAAAGTTTGAACGGCCCGGTAAGAATTGGCCGTTCAACTTATGGTAAAGATTTTGCCTGAACCTTTAGGCGGTGGTCTTGAATTCCGGTATGTCAATTACATAATCGGAGATATCGGTTTGATCGAATGGATTGACGATGCCAGTTGCATAGCCGTGTGATTCAGATCCGGCCACGGAGCAGGAGCTCAGTCCATGTTCGTCGGCATTGGTGTTGGCGATGTTGAATGTATCCGTCGAACCGGAGGCAAGCTCAGATCCCTGAGCGAAGTTGAAGGCTGTGGACTGAGAGGCTGCAGTCGCATCCAGTTTTGCCGTGCTTGGTACCCAGAATCCGGTATTGATCTTGGCATCGATAGAGGATCCGGCTGCACCATTGGCGAAGGATATGGAAACGGGATCAAGCTTGGCATTATCGTACTGCCAGGTGTTCGTGACTGCCCAGGAATCTATCTTGGCTGAACTGATCTTGCATACATCTATATCGACATAAGCGGTTCCTTTTGCAAAGGCATCAGCACATGATTTCGCAGTTCCCTTCGGCACCCAATATGTTGCAGATGCTGCACCGATCAGCAGCATTGCAACCAACATAGCTGTGATTAACATCTTTCTCATACTATTCTTTCCCCCTAATTATAATGCCTCCCTTGGAACCACTGGGTATTCGCCCGAATGTCATGGACGATTTGCCCGTCAGATTCTCAGGTGACATGATAATACCATTACTTTGACCAACTTTATTAAATAATAGGAATTGGCGATAAGAGATTCAAACACGTATTCGATTACTTAAACAAATGTGCGAATATTAAATCATGTCCGAATAATCGTATTATGCGTATTTAACAATAATTCAGGCACTTGATTCACTAATATCCTCGGGATCGTTTATGGATATCGGAATTGATTTGTGCCTCAAGAATTCCTCTGTATTAAACGAATTGGATCTGGATGATGCTTTGTTTCTGCGGGCCAGAAATTTAGGGCATCGAAATAGACGCTCATTCGTTCAAGGTTAATTAAAAAAAAAGCAGATGATCAAAATCACATACCTCTAATTATTGCGTTTTTGGAGGCGCAAATGTAAGGGACTTGCCAGACATAGACTGCGAAATCAATTCTACGTGCATGCTGTCTAAAATGCTTGCTGTTATATTGAGCGGATAGGCAGAGAAAATAACAACATTGATCTTTCCTACGGAAACAGGGCCACAATTGCAGTCGGTGCTATCAAGCCAGTAATTGGCTGAATATCTCGAGTTGTTATTAGAGTCTCGAGCGGAGAGGCCATAAGCGGGCTTTCCATCAACTGTCATTTCCGTAGCAGGCGTTATATTAGTTAAGCCTAACAGAGATAGACCTTGCGCATTAATAGTTTGCCATAGATCGGGTGTAGAGTCCATAAGCTTGCTATACTCGAATATTGTTATTTGTGCCCTAGAATTATTATCTGTTTCTATCAAGAGGGGGTATGCTGTTCTAAACTCTTGTGCATATGGCGCTATAGCTTGGACGGTGTAATTTAGAGTTGTATTCATATCGAAGGAAACCATGTAAGGCCCAGTAGTTGCATTCTCAGTCGCTGCGGATGCCGAGAAAGACAGCATCGCCATAATGAACAAAGCTAACAATAGTCTCATCAAATTCACCCAATTTTTCCCTCGAACTCTTCATAGAAAAGTCTTTCCACGAGATTAATGAAAAAAGAGCCCAAAAAACAACATATCCAATGGCATAGATAGGTTATTGATCTACTGTACGGCCTACATCAAATACGGATCGCCTGATCTGTATCTAATACATTAAAGATATATTCGCACATTTGATTTTTCAGTATTTCAAATTCTAAATTTTATGGCTTAAATCGACTAAGAAATATCAATCTGAGTAACCACCAACAGAGCGATAGCAATTCTGACGCAATTAGCCGCTAACTTATGCCAAAACTCAAATATAAACAGATTGCCGGAACGGATGCATCAATAATCTAATTTTATTATTGTTTTATCCGATTTATTCATATGAAATCCTAAATGTGTACTAATTTTCATCTTCATCAAATACCATTGTATCAATCACCGAATCATAGTGGTTTTATTCAATCCTTGTTTTGCCCTCCCATAGTAGTACAAGCTATCGTTAAAGTTTTCCCGGGCAGATAGAGCGTAATTAAGTTTATTCGTCTCATAAAATTTTGCCATATCCCAGAGGTAATCCCGTAAATATGATAGCGCATGGACGGTATCATTGTGATAAATTGCATAGTCGCGTGTCGGCTTTTCTTCACAAATCAGCTCTCGAGTGCGGGAAGATAATTCATATAGAGAAGAGGCTGCGACCATTGCTTCTCTGTTGGTTATATTTTTTTTGACAAATTCATCAAGGATATAAGAAGAATGATTGAGATCTTCCTCAAACTGGACCAATGATTGCATAAAAATAATTTTATAGAATGAATCATTTTCGAGATTCGCAGTTCCGGGTAACGCTCCAGCTCTGCTGCCATGAACCTCATTTATCCCATCTGCGACAACCGCTGTCGAGGTGGTGGCTGCACCAGCAACTCCCATCAATGAGAAGATAATGCAGATATTAATAATACCAATCTTATCAGACATGATTTTATCACTTGCACTTTTGATTACCTGAGCTAATAGTATAGAGTGCCTCATAAATCGACTGCGGCTCCTGCAATAAACAGCCTCGATTCCATGATTCTATGGAAGCTGCAATGGCATGGTAACAGCAACAACGAATATAAATTCGCACTATTTCATATATAATTCTTTTGAGGTACTTCGAGAGAGTTCATGGAATTAAGAAGTCCCAAGGACTCGAATTGATCTCTATTCGCACCAAAGGCTGCCTAGAATTCCAAGCAAACAGAAATAGCCATCAGGAAAGACTAAATTGCGAAAGTTGCTAAAGTTTAGAGCGAAGGTGACCTCATTGTTGCGCATCTTCCGGGCTCGTTGGAGCGGCCTCATCTCCGGATGGATCTTCAACCGGCACTGTGTTGCCGTCGGGAACTGTATCATCATCCGCTATTGCATTTTCAACGGATCCGGCATCATCAACGACAGTTTCAGCCGGTTCGGTAGTTGCAGTATCGTCCGGGATTGTCTCTTCGACGGGAAGAATTAGATTAAACATGGCATTGACCTCCTTAGCAGGATCGGGGGCTTGCATAGGGAGAGCGAGATGTGATGTATCCTCAGAGACAAACGCTCCAGTTTCGGAGTTAAGAATAAGAATTTCCATAGAATCCTTGAACTCCGTCATCTTAGGCATATCAAATTCAACGGAATTGAGACTAAAACGAGAGTTAATGATGCTGTTTAAGTTAGAGCTTATGGCATTAACGGCAAGGCCGCTTTCTTTTGATGATCCCGCTAAACCGCCTTTGAAGTCAAATCCGACATATGGTCCTGCGACACTCTTAGTGGATTCCGTTAATGCAATATCCGGCGCTTGCGATCCGTCATATCGAAAGACCTTTATTCCGGCATATTCATCGGCAACCGATGCTTGCCATAAAAGAATAATCAAGATGATAATGATGCATGTCTTCATAATGATTTCTCACTTATATTAGATTAGACGGCAACGGACCTTAAGAGTTCTTAGTGATCCTTCAATCATAATAAATGGCCCCTAATCGCTCATTAGAACTTTCCGTCATTATCTGAGGGCTTTGATGCATCCGGAATTGCAGGCCATCGATGGACCGATTTAGTAGGGACATGAGATCTGCAAAACATATATATTGCCAAAAAAACCAATTGAGTACTCGGACATCTCTTCAAAGAGATTGCCATTTCCTAAATGAAGATCTCAAGAAGGCATCAGAGGGCGGCGCAATTGAGAGCACTTTTGTTGATAGCGCTTATGGTCGTGATGATCATCCCAACATTAGATGCAATCAGTGACGATGCCGGAACAGTGCGATTATCAGAGGATGCGTCAAACAGGCTTATGGAGATCAGCACAAACCACGAGAATCAACTGATAGATCTATTCAGCCAGGAAAACGAGAATTTTGATCCGCCAAACGGCCGGAATTCCGCCGATTCCATCAGATCAGGAGCGGTTATACCGCTTGCGAGCAAGGACATGAATTACTCCAAGATCGATCATCCCACGCACAATAAAAAATATAAAAATGAGATTGACTTTTCAAACACATATTTCCCAGAAATCGGTCCAAAATGGAAAAGACTGTACGAAATAATAGATACGACCAATCAATCCGGCCAAAACGCTCTGATCGCCGATTCGAATGCTTTCTTAGAGATCAATGCCAATCTGGAGTCCCTCAACCGTAGAGAAAACTACATCTCAACGAAACAGTCTCCTATCAGAACAAATTCAAAGCATGAAAATGAGGATTACGACATCATCTCAAACTTGAATTATTTATACAATCAGCACTCATCGAGCCAATATTTGTCCGATCAAATTCTGATCGCGGATTCTGACATTCGGACATATGGTCAGAGATCGAACTATGAATACGAAATAGAGAATAAAAACAATGACATCTCAAGAAAGACTCTGATCGCCGGTTCGGATATAGATAATCGCAGCACAAAGGCGAACTACATTTATGAAAGCGATGAGCCGAGCGATCCAATGGGCCGGATGGGGCCCCGCACACCTGATATTAAAGAAACGAGCCGGATGGAAAAATACAGCTACTATCAAAAGGATGATCCTTACGAATATACCTTAGATACGGCTCAGATCGCCAGTTCGAGTATCATTAACGGTGGCCTTGAAAAGAATCAGGAATACGAGAGCAATCAACCAACAGGCTATCTTCTGTCGACAACACAAATTGCAAGTTCTGATATTGCTCTGGGCAATGATAAAAAACAGAGCGTCGAGCGTCATAGCTATCAGGGACCAAATTTCGGCCTGGACCAATTATCAGCCATAGGATCTAATCTGAACCGACTGAATACAATGCAAAAAACGGATCGCCAATCAGTATCACAAAACACTATTGGAATCGATCAAGATGCCGTTCTGAGGAACTTTGATATCATCGATGGAGAAAAATCGCAAAAGTTTGATCAAATGCAAGAATATGCAGAGAGAGATGACAATTCATTCAGCAGCAAAAAGAAATACAAAAGAGATTTTGCAATTGTTATTGGAATTGACAACTACAGGGACAGGATGGACCTGCATTCAAGTGTAAACGATGCCAAGACCTTTGCCGCCCTCCTGGAGATGTACGGATATGATGTGCTGATGCTTACGGATGATGCCCATTATAAGCCCACGAAGCACAATATACTGGAAGTTGCTCTGGCTGAGGTAAAGGAGAGGCAGAACAGGGGCGGCAACATAATCGTCTACTATTCCGGGCATGGTGTCCTGGATCGGAATGGAGACTACTACCTGATCCCGCAAGATGCCGACGGGGTTGAATCCACATATATCAGCGAAGATGAATTAAATAGGTATATAAAAGGCATAAAGAATTTGGCAATAATAGTAGATGCATGTCACAGCGGTGCTCTATGCGACGCCGCCGGAGAGAGCCAATTGATGCTGACATCCTCCAGCGCAAATGAACCGTCCAATGAGGAATGGACCGGCTCACTGAGCGTTTTCACCCGTAATTTATGCGAAGCAATTGAACAAAACGGCCAGGCGAAAAATAAAATTATCCTTCAAAGCTGTTTTTACGAGGCATATAACGAGACGATCCAGTGGGCCAGCGGACATATGTTGAGCCAAACGCCGGTCCTTAAGGATTTAACGCCCAACAGAGCGTACTATATTAAGTGAGTCATCCTCTATTCGAATTTTCCCGTTCAATTTTAGCCTGAGTCGACAGTTTCCCATGGAAAACTGAATGTTTAATGTCGATAGATCCTGTTTTCCATCTGTCACGCGTGGGCCCCTGCCTGGGCTCATGGGCGTTTCATTCGACATTCCAGGGCACTATGACCTAATTATAGATCGTCTGTTCTAATAACCTCATTGTAGATTGTCTGTTCTAATAATTCGATCTGATGCAGCTTATTGCCAAGACCCCTAAATAGCACAAATTTTTGCAGGCCGACAGCAAGAAGAACGAGACAGATCATTGCCAAAATTATGATTAATTCCAAAGAACCACTGGACAGCCCGCCCTTCGAGTGAATTGCTACCTGATAGAAGTAGCCGTTGATCGCAAGACCAGGGAGCGAGGCCAAGAGGCAACCGATTACGAGATACATCAAATGCGTTCTCTTCTGTTCGGCCTGTTCAATTGCCTGATAAGCAAAATCCGTAAATGAAACATCCGACATATTAGTCCATCCCATCGTTCGTCATAAAGAGTTCATCATTAATCTTTCGAAACCAATTATATCTCTCTCTTCCCAGAGGTGTCAATTCATATACAATAATCTCCCGTTCGCCCCAATTTTCCCTCTTCTCATCAATGTAGCCTGCTTCTTTTAGCATTGTTATGTATTTTTCCGCAGAGGTCGTCTTCAGGTTGGCACATTGAATCACATGCGTTTTTAGGGCACGACCTTTGGCTTGGCTCTTGGATATGCACTCAAGAATTTTGAGCACGATCTTGGTTGCAGGTCGGTATTTCGGCACAGCCATGAGTTCATCTTCCTTTTAACACTTAAAAGGTTTCCATACCAATAGTCCTTCAAATCAGTTAGGCAGACTAAATCCATGATCATATTACCATATAAAATCATCTGCCATAAAGTAGATTGTTTTGCAGCGAAAGAGTTTATTTTGAAAATCAATAGCATAAACAGATCTAAACGTCTGAATCACTAAATCGTATTGACGATCAGAATATTAACAGATATGACGATCAGACCCTAAACGCAGTTTAGCTGAAATAGGCAGGCCAATTCGGCAAAAGATGCGGGCGCGGGTTTATCGCTATAAAATTGATTAATCACATACTGCAAACAATTCGTTCAACAAGCTATAATATAATTTAACAAAAATCAAAAATTGCCGGCAGAAATCGATATGCAGATGTCTTTTGAACTGCCATCAGGGAGAACGATAATTATAAAAATAACTAACTCGTGCTTAGAAATCCATATCGCGACAACAAACACTAATTTGATTAAGTCTTGCGGAACTGCCAGGAGATGCAAACCAAAACTATTGAAATAAATTCCGCTGAATCGATTATAATCAACTATGGTTATCAAATGGTATCGGCTACTATTGCTTTGTTCGTATGTTCACCAAATTATAGATGTTAAATCGCCAATCTGTGATGAAAAATATACGTATTTGGGATTTATAATGAAATTCCGTAATGAGAATTCGATAGTTTTTTATTCCTCAAAAAAAGTAGATAGAATTGGAAGAATGAATTTGTCGCCTTTGGTAAATACCTGAAGACCATCATTGACAAGTCATCTGCTCATCATCCCAAAATGCATTGCTAATTGCAAAACATGCCTTTCAATCGATGATGATCTTCAGCTGTTTGGGACAAAATAGGGATCCAGACAGATAACAACGGCAGCGTCGGTAGGTGAATGTATGAAGAGAAGCAGGCATTTAATAATATCGGAAATACTTGGAATATGCATGAATGGTGCCAGCAAGACGCGAATTGTGTATCAGGCAAATCTCAACTTCAGGACGGTCAATCCGTATATAGATTTGCTGCTTAAAAATAACTTAATTGAAGTCAGAAATGGACAAACGGTACTATATGCAACCACGACAAGAGGCGCAAATCTGCTGAATAATTTTAGGCAAATAACCAGCGAGCTTTCTGAGAATTAGCGGAACTGATTGATTCGCCGGATAGATGCAAGCTATGCGATAGCATTCGTGCCAAGACTGCGAAAAAAAAAATAATCGCCAAAAAATCGGACAGATTGGGGGAGGGGCAAGATGATTTAGATCATCTGAATTGTTTTGTTTGCCATTGTTCTTGACTCAATTGGCCTCGTACAAAAAGGATGATTTGAGAGAGACATTTATCAAGAACAGCTAGTCGCGCGCCTTTCTCTTCTCGGCTACCCGTATCATTTCGATCTGAGTATTTGGATAGTTCCCAGTCTCGTCCTTTTCCAGATATTTCACCATATCCCAGACGTTGAGCAAGGCTGCTGAAACACCAGTCAATGCCTCCATCTCCACGCCGGTCTTGCCCAGGGACGTTACCCGGACCGTGGCCCGCACCAGATCCCCCTCCAGCTCGAAATTCACATCCAATCCGGTGAGAGGAATGGGATGGCATAGGGGGATCGAGCGCGGCGTGTCCTTGGCGGCCAGTATCGCAGCCAGTCGGGCCACAGTCAACACATCGCCTTTCTTGATATTTCCGGATGAAATGGCCTCGACGGTGGACCTCTTGAGCCGGATGCAACCGGTGGCCGTGGCCGTTCTGAAGACGGGTGGCTTGTCGGTGATATCCACCATGCCGGCCAGCTTCTCCGATGGACCCTTTTGCGACATCACAGCCTCATTGCCAGGGGGATCTTATCCAGCAGATCCGTTGCCACCATGCCGAAGTCCTTTTCCAGATAGACCAGATCGCCGGCTCTGCCGTTGATGAAGGCAGCAGCCGTCGCCGCCCGCAGGGCAGTCGTACGGGCGTAGAGGGCGGCGGTGACACCGGCCAGGACATCACCCGTTCCACCCACCGTCATGCCGGCATTTCCATTGGTGTTGGCCCGGACGGTTTCGCCGTCGGTGATGAGGTTCGACACCGGACCGATCTTGCCCTTGAGCAGGACGACAAGGCCCTTCTCCCGAGCATAGCCCATGAGAGGTGCGATGCGCTCATGATAGCTCTCTTTGGATAAGGATAAGCCGCTGATCCTCTTGAACTCGCCCAGGTGGGGTGTGACAATTCCCCGAAGAGGCAGATCGGGCAGGAGGGCATCGGCATCGATCACGGTTTTTGGGCAGAGGGGAATGATCTTTGCCAGAGCCTCACGGGTCCCGGGATTGCGCCCCAGGCCCATGCCCATGACGACCACGTCGTGCCTGGCGATCTGCGCCTTCAGGACTTCCAGGTCGTCAAGGCAGAGGTGATCGCCGGATAGCTCCTGGACGATCAAATTTGGCGAGAAACCGGCGATGGTTGAAGAAGCGCTCTTTGGGGTGGCCACGGTGACCACATCCGCCCCGGCCCGCAAGGCGGCCATAGCTGAGAGCGCAGGAGCGCCGGTGTACGGGCCGCCTCCGATGACAAGAATCCTGCCGCTGTCGCCCTTGTGGCTCTGCGAGCCGCGCCTTCCCACCAGTTGAAGGTCGCCAGGACCCACAAAGAACTCCGCCTGCGGCGGAATGCCGATATCCAGGACCCGCACCGGGCCGGGAAGCCCGATCTTGGGCCTGTGGAAAGTAACAACCAGGTCGGACCGAACGACGATATTGGTGCCAAGGCCGCTTGGGACGTCCACCGAGACCACAGTCTTTCCCGATGAGTTGATGGCATCAATTGCTGCGGCCTCCAGGCCTTTGATGGTTCCAAGCACCCCGGTCCCAAAGATTGCATCCAGTATTAGATCGCTTTCCTGAAGGCGAAGGTCGGACGAATCTCTTACCTCCCGCAGATCATTGCCCAGATGCTCCAAAATATCCCAGTTACGTTTCGCCTCTTCGGTGGCGATATCCCTGGACCGGCCCAGGAGATAGACCGTAACAGTGAAGTCGGCGAGGTGGCGAGCGGCAACGAAAGCGTCTCCGCCGTTGTTCCCTCGACCGGCGACAATGGCAATCCGCTCTCCCGGCTTTCTGTCCCGGACCTCTCTTGCCAGGGCGCTTCCCGCATTCTCCATGAGCTGCAGTGGAAGAAGACCAAAGTATTCGCAATTGGCATCAAGAGCATTCATCTCTTCGGAGGAGATCGATCTCATAGCCAAATCTAATAATTCGCAAACGGATAAAAGTTATCAGACAAAACGAATAAACGTGTCACATTCGGCGAAATAATTTCGGGACTCTACCGCGAAATGACGGAATGCAAAAGCCCACATAGGAATTGACCAGGCAAAATTCAAGGCAGGGGTCATGCGAAAGCTAATTCACGCTCGACATCGATTCATCCATCCCGAAGAGTGATGAATTCCAGGAAACGAATCCAGTAAACAAGTCTAAGATACGAGTCCATAAAGACTGATCTAAGAGATGAAGCCAAATGAAGCTCAGAGAAAAGCTGAAGGGAATTGTGCCCGAGGACTGCCTTCATAGGCTCACAAATCGCTTTCATGTCGTGGGAGATATCGCCATCCTGGCGCTGCAGGAGGAGATGGACGAGTACAAGGAAAAGATCGCCCAGGGCGTGCTCTCCCAGGACAGGAGCATTCGCCTAGTACTCAACAAGACCTCTAAGCTGGAAGGCGAGAAGCGAGTGGCCGAATTCGAGGTAATAGCGGGCAGCGGCAGCACAGTCACTGAGCACCTGGAATATGGATTCGTCTATTGCCTGGATGTGATGCAAGTCTTCTACAGCAGCCGTCTGGGCTACGAGAGGGCGAGAGTCGCGGCGCAGGTAAACCGGGGCGAACTAGTGCTGGTGCCGTTTGCGGGCGTCGGACCATTTGTGGTTCCTGCTGCATCCCGGGGCGCTCGCATCGTCGCCCTGGAAAAGAGCAGCGAAGCTTGCAGGTGGCTGGCACTGAATGCCGGAAGGAATCGGGTTAGCGAGAACGTCGCGATCATAAATGCCGATGCCCTGGCCATCCCAGCCATGCTGAAACAAAATTTTGACCGGGCCATCATCCCCGCACCATACGGAATGGACCGGATTTTGGAGACCATATCCCAAAGGGTGAAAACAGGAGGCAAAGTCCATTTCTATACTTTCAAAAAACGACATCAGATCGCGGAGTTATCGGGCTCTTACAAAGATATGGGGCTTGAGGTCGAACACTTCCGAAGATGCGGGAATGTCGCACCGGGGGTCAGCCGCTGGGCTTTCGACATGATCAAGCTGTAACTATTGGACATGCTTGAAGCTTGACTGATCGCACAGAGAACTGTGGCTATTTCATCATACGAGGCCATAGGCAAGCGAATCGAAGATTACGAATCCCTGTAACCTAACCTCCCGAAAGTTCAGGCGCATAATTTTAGCGCCTGAACTTTCGGGAGGTTGGGTCTACAACCAGTTGAGGGTTCTGTCAAATTGTCGGTAGTTGAATTATTAAATCGGGAAGTATAGCCAATTTTTTCTTCATTAGATACCTTAGACTTGACAGAACTCCTTCTCTCAATATCTCCCAGCGACTTCCAAGCTCCTTCTACTTGGCCCCAGTTACAATAAAGTTGTCACCATAGCATCCGTACTTGATATACTCCATGAGCCCCTCCTCACTTCTTCTCATGGTTCTTGACTTGACATCTCTAAAGCCTGCTGATTGCAGCAGAGCTATATCATGACCTGGACGCTCTTTGCCATCCAGAGGCAGGCTCTTTTGCAGGCTGCGGCTGTAATGTCCCAATGCAGAAATCCTTCTTTCTGTGATCATAATCAACGGCAGAGAGACCATGCGCCAGGCCTTTCTCTTGATGCTGCCCCTTTCAGAGTTCCACGAACCATCAATGACTGCTACCATTCCGCCAGGTCTCAAGACCCTCTTCCATTCGGCAACTGCTTCCTCAGGCTGGGTCAGAGTCCACATGAGCGCCCTACAGATCACGACATCAAAAGACCCGTCCTCGAACTTAAGGTCCTCGGCATCTCCTCTGATGAAGTCTACATCCAGACCGAACCTTCTGGCATTCTCCCTCCCCCTGGAAAGCATCTCCTCAGAGAAGTCGAGCCCTGTGACATCGTGTCCCATCTCTGCAAGTATTAGTGCCAGAGTCCCGGGCCCCGTTCCCACGTCCAAGACCCTTTTCCCTGTCTTGCCTATCTCCTGTGCCAGGACGTCTCTGATAAATACTCTCCTCCTGGAGCGCATCCCACAGTTGACGAACCTGCTGTACCCGTCTGCACTGCCGTCCCAGTAAGCTTTGATCATCTCTTTCATAAATCCTCATAAAAAAGTGATGGAGTAGGCAGTCAGGGCATGTACACGAACGCGCCCTGCTTCTTCACATCAAAGTCTATTTTCTGGAACCTGTCCAGGTAATCCTGGTGGATCTCCGCCGGGTCCATGTCTTTGAACAGGTCGGGGTAGAACCATTTTGCCAGGTAGGCTGCGCCTATCGGGTATCCTGGGTTGACATGGATAATATAGTGGGTTACAAAAACCTTGCCATCTTTTGCTGCCCTTAGATTATCAAACCCGGTAGTGCCTGAGATCTCCTTGTAGCGCGTCACAAGGGGAGTTAAATTGCGGCTCTCGTACCCGCCTGCAAACGACAGTCCCAGCACAACATCCGGGTCCATGGATAGAATCCACTCAGGATCGACCACAGGATATGCCGTCAGGTTGAAAGCTATGTTCCTGCCCCCTGAAACGCTCAGAGTCCTCTGGTATGAGCTGTTGCCTCCGCATGTGGTATTTCCGGGCCGGTCCCAGAACACACTCGGGCGCTTATCCTCTGGGATGGACGAGATTTTATTCTCTATACCGTCTATGATTTCGTCGTGCCATTCCCTGTACTCCTCAGCGCTTTCAACCTCGTCTAGGAGGTAGCCTAGTATGAACACCTCTGAAAGGACCATATCAGAGTTGGCGAGCCACAGCCGCGCGACATCTATGCCAGTCCCATTGAGCTTCTTCTCAAGGTCGTGTCCATGATACTGGCGCGGCCCGAGAATCACCAGGTCTGGCTGGAGCTCTATTATTTTCTCAACATCGGGCTCTGTGCGATCTCCAATTGAGGGAAGCTTCATCAGATCTCCAAGAAAGCTTGGGACATCCTTCCTCGTCTTCTCATCTATGGCCACTATCCTGTCCTTGGCATTCAGTATCCTGAGTGCTTCTACAAGTGCTATCTACAATGACGGCGATCTTCTTGATCGGCTTTTTGACAGTCACGTTCATGCCGTCGCAGTCGATTATAGTCATCTTCGTCTCTTTTCCTTCTAGGATCTGCTCTATTAGAGATATGTCAGCCTCGTCCACCTTTCCATCCAGGTTGGCATCTGCAAGCATAGTCTTGCTCTCAGTCCCGTTTATTATGCCCTGGACATAACTGACATCCTTTTCGTTGATGGCATAATCCATATTTGCATTCCCGAAGATCTCAAGGGTAAAGCTCGAGGCTCCGGCAGGTGACAGGGTCTGCAGTACAGACAATGCTATAATTATTATCATAAGACAAAATTCTATTCATATTACTTCCTCATACTAAAACTAAACTAGTAAGATATATATCTTTGTAGAGGATTTTGAATAACGCTGCATTGTTCATCTCTAACAAATATTGCGTCAATATTTTCAATTCAAACGCTCATGATTTCATAGGTCCATCTTTATTTAGCTTATGAAAATTTCACTCGAAATACCAGAATGACAGGGGCACAATCTATAAATCGAGTGATTTCTCGATTCTTCCAAGGTCATCATGAAGCTCATTTGACTGTTACCTGTGATGTCTAAAGCAATTACCACTCACATCATAAAATTGATGCGTATAGTCCATAAAATTCGTGAATAAATTGTGAAATTTTTTAAAATAATTTTAAAATTTTATATATTTGTTGAAAGCTTACGCCACATATATTTTAAAATAGAATACAAATAGTCAACCCCTATTTCCAGTCCATGAAAGGAATGAATACAAAGAAGGCTTCAAGCAAAGTCCTTTGTGGCCTTCCAAACATCCCCCATCTTTTTAGACGGGAGAGCTTTATCTGCTCTTCAATTCCTGAAATATCTAATTGGTTCTTTCGATGCGTTTTCAGGCTAGCTGAATAGTAATTTTCTAAAGGATTGTTTGTGGCAGGTGCACCATCAACAAAGTAAAAGGCAACAAGATTTGCCCAGTCCTTTTTGATTTGCCTCAATCTCTTTTGCACAGGAATTTTAAAGTTGTCGATTTCATTCATCAAATTTTTAAAATTATCATTTGCTTCCCAATAATAATTCATCTCCATATTTTTCTTACTTCTTCTTCGTGCCTTCTCGGTCGTGAATCTCTAATAGGTTTGAATTTTGTGATATGGATATGTTAATAATTCATGCAGGTTCCATATATGATCGATTAAACCAGCTTGCTTCGCGGGGCAGTTGAATTTTATTTTCCCCTGA
>Ga0310040_1001839_pt1 | contig 14480 bp, 13 predicted proteins | sample EPASupsiteHSE623_FD_200237 | JGI IMG/M metagenome (GOLD analysis project Ga0310040, IMG submission 200237) | Bioremediated contaminated groundwater from EPA Superfund site, New Mexico - Sample HSE6-23 (v2) (version 2) | ecosystem: Environmental > Aquatic > Deep subsurface > Groundwater >... | reverse complement strand
AATATCCCGCGATCCCCGTTCCCGCAACCGCTATTGCGGCAATCCCTAAAATTATATTTTTATTCATAAATGTAATTACAATGCTTAGAATTTATTGCGTAAATAACAAAACAGCTTTCTTTATTGCTTTTTGTATCCGTCAACTAAATACAAAATTCCCGGAATAAGTGGAATGGCCAAATTAACGCTAAGGTTTGCGTCTGTTAAAAATCCAACAGCAAATCCTAGCGCGACAGAGATCGTTATCAGCCAGCCTCCAACTTTCGGATATTTCCAGCCCAAAGCCAAGCCGACAAAAACCAGCGGTATCATTGATAACGCGACATTCTCCCACAATGAATAATCAGGCTTGGCAAATGGCAGCGGATTGCCGTAGCCAAAATAAAACGGCAAGGCAAAAATTAAAACGCACAACGCGATTATCCGTCCGGCCCATTTGATTATTTTCATATATTTATTTCTTGGTTATATCAAAATGCGGGAATTGAACCTTGGCAATCTTATTTGAGCGTTCCCATTATTGGATAACGGGTTAAGATTTGCTTGGAATGGTCTTGATAGAATTCGGCGGTGGCGTCTTTGCCCGCCGAGCATCCTTTGTGCGTTCCGTTAATGTATAGGCTGCTTACATCATATACCGTGCCGTTTACCGCGATGTAGGCCGGGTTTCCATTTTTTCCGTCATAACGTGCCAATTCTTGGGCGGTAAAAATCATTGCATCGGATTCGGAAATATTTTGCGTTTGGTTTTGCTTTGCGGACGGAATAGCCGAATCCGGAACGTTGGATTGATAAAAAAACTCGGCCCAAACAAACCCCGCGGCCAAAAATATGTAAATCGCAAAAAAGATAACGCTTGTGATTTTGTTCCACAGCTTGTTGCGCATCAACGCCATTCTGACCGCCGGGCCGGTGTGCATAATAAACGCGATGGCTCCGACTATGGGCAGGAAATCCGTATGTAGCCAGCGGGCCGTTTTTTGGTCAAAGAATCCTTTTTCCATTCCGTAGCTTGTAGCAAAAAACAGAATGACCGTTGCCAGCAAAACCCAAGCGCCGAGCCGATCTATTTTTACCAGCCACCATTGAAAATTGTTTTTCATTTAGATGATTTAATTAAGCTTATATTACCCAATAATCCGATATCTTGCCAATAATTTTGGGTCCTTATTTAAATACTGATTTAAATAAGTACCAATTTTTGCGGGTGATTTAGCTGTTTTGCGCCAAGGATTCGATTATTTAGAAGCCGTAAATGACGTGCCAGATTATGTCGGTCCAGAAGTGGACGCCGACGGCGGCGAGGTAGCCGGCTTTTTTGAAGAAGGCGGCGGCGGTAATACCGATTAAGGCGTTAAGGCTGATGATTTCCATTTGCAGGCCTAGCGGAACGGCAGCCAATGAGTTAAAGCCATAGAGGTAAATAATGGAAGGATAATGGGCCAGGCCGAAGATGATCGCGCTTAAGAATGACATTATCCAGAAGGTTTGGTTGAAATACCGGCCGCGTAAAATGATTTTGGAAACCAGCCAGGTCAAGAATGAGATGTAGAAGAGGCGGAATATTATTTCTTCACCGATCGCGGCCGAAATCGCGGCCAAAATTGAGGCGGGAAAGGCCGGGTGAGGAAAACGGCCGATGCCGTTGAATGAGGCAAAGATATTATCCCCGATTATCAGGATAACGCCGCAGATGGCGCCGGCAATCGCGGGATAGAAAAACCGCCATTTGTTGGAAACGGTTTTATCAAAAAGCGCGGGGATGCCAATTTTGCGCGCAAGTTTTAATCCCAAAATTCCCAATCCGCCATAGGCAACCAAAATCAGCCCAAATATCGCCAGCGACATTATCGGTTTGGGCGCAGGCAAGGCGGCTGGCATGCCCGTTGTATAATCGCCTTGCGGCAGGTAAATGCTGATCGCGGCACAAAACGCGTAAACAATCACCATTGTCCAAAAAAACTTCGCAGAAGCAAATAAGTTGATTCGCATAATATTTATAATGGTGCGGACAGTCGCTTTTTTATTATTGATCTTGCTCCATTATAAAACAAAGCTCACCATTAAGCGAGCTTGTTTAGCATTTGCCGAGGTCTGACCTCGGCAATCAAATTTCCCGTGGGTTTTAAATAACCAGAGTTGACACCATTTTCTTTCTAAAAATTTAAAGCGGGCATATGTCTTTTCCCAGCTAAAAACGCGCCCCTTTAGAACCCGCCTTCGCAGAAGCTTCGGCGCGGCAAAGCAAAAACCGCCAGAGACGGTTTGAGTGCATCTAACTTTTCAATTGAGTTGAGCCGGATCGAACAATGATCAACCTCGATCCCGACCGTATAGTCCCCTTTTGGGCAAATACATCAATCCGGCCTTTGCGGTTTCGCCAAACTTCTTTTTCGGTGCGGGAGTAATAGCAAATACCGCTTGGTCCAAGCTTGAATTTTCGAGTGATCCGATGCTTTAATTTCTAATAAATCTTCGACTAAAAAATTCATTTTTTATAACAATATATGTCCCGGCCTAGAAATATATCCTGAAATCTGGTGTTGGAGATCAATAACTAAATTATCTCTTATTTTTTTGTTCATCGATACATATTTATTTGACGGCACAGAATGAAATAATTTCAGATTAAATGAGAGTTTGAATGTCTCTTTGTAAATAGGTTCCCAAAAAATTTTACCCAACGTATAACAATAATCTTTTTTGATTTTAATTTCATTTTTCTTTGTATTAGTTGAATAATGGCTAGGGTACATTAGCCCATTTAAAAAATAACTGTGTCTTCCACTTTTTTGGGCCGCATTACATAATGGCGTTACTTCAACCGAAATGGGAATAATTTTGTTATAAGCATTTCCAAGGGTAATTTTATTCTGTTCGATAATTGTAGCGATAAACGCTTCTTTATTTTTGCCGGTTTGTTTAATTTCATAAATACTACCCGGACCAATGTTGATATCGGGATTAAACATTAGGGCTGTATTTAATATTGCTTTTTCCAAATCATCCAAAACATCTGTGCCGATATTCTTATACAAATTACCAAAATTATTGGATATGATTTGTTGAGATATTGTACCTCTAAAAATCTCATCGAATGCCATAAGGGCATTTTGAGGTATATCTTTTAATCTACCCTTTCCAGCATAAGCCTCAGAGAGTGATTTTATGGTTTTAGATAAATCATCGTGGCTTTTTTGGCCCGCAATACTCCCTGCAAGATCAGAAATTGAGTTAGTAGCTAATCTTTCCCATTCTGAGAAAATCTGCAACGAAGGTGAAAGAATAAGCTGTTGATTTATCTTTTTTATAATTGATTTTATTTTATATTTTCCCCTTGTAGTTTTAAAATCGGTCTTTTGCAAAGATAATATTGTATATGGTTTTGCAAAATCATTCTGTCTCTTCATCTGTTCTTGAAAAGCCGCTGCCACATCTTCGGTGGTATGACTTGACCATACTACGAGTATATAAAAACCAGTTTTACCGATTACTTTACTTAATTTACTTAATGCATTTCCAGCATTTTGAGATGCATTACTTGATCTCGAATCTCCAAAAATCAAGTCAAGAAAAACGAGGCGTACATTTTTACAACATTTGTTGTCAAGGCTATGGTTTGAAACAACATGATAGAAAAGCGATGGAACTTGGATTGTTTCCAGCGCTTCTTTTATTCCGTTACCCTCATCTATCTTGTCATCGATTATTATAACTCGGGCAAAATCAGAAAAATTACTTAATTTCATAATTCTTGTCGAAAAATTAGTTCGACTATGGCACCATTAGAAAAATCTTTTGGGATATCGGTTGTTTCCTTATATTCTCGAATAACAAGTTTTCCATCGTATGCTTTAACCATTTCATTAACAATATGCAAACCAAGGCCCATGCCCCCCGGCTTCATAGACACAAACGGTTGTATGGCGTTTTCAGGAGAAAGGGCAAAACCATTGCCGTTGTCAGCAATAATAATGCCAACCTCATCGTTGTCGTATTTTTTAATAGCAATGTAGATTTTTTTGTTTTTTATCTCGTGATAATCCAACCAAAAAATAGAATTATCAAAAATATTTAACAATACTCCTACCAAAGTATTGAGCGAACAGCGAATTTTAATCGGTTTTGACTTCTCGAACGCTTTGAGTATTTCGACTTTGTGTGCCTTAAGTCTAAATTCCGTATTAAATATCGCATCCTCTATAATCATCTTGAGATCAAGCTTGGTCTTTTTTTCATTCGCTATTAATACCGAATAATTTTCAACGAGTTTTGCTATAGATTTAACTAAGTTCCTTACTTTATTTACGCTAAAATTTTCATTAGAGATTTCCAGCACCTGCGACAGTTCTTTGATACGCTTTTCTATTTCATGAATAACTACTCCCAAGCTGAGACCTGCCCCAGCACTTTTCAATAGGATGCTGTTTGTTTTTATGTACTGTTGCTTAATTCGGTCCAAGCTACTAAAAAGTTCTTTTTTAATAGCTTCTTTATGTTCAATGAATTCTTTTTCGCTTTTCCCAGCAGAATTCAAATGATCTAATTTTTCGTGCACCGATTCTTTAAGCTCATCAATATCATAAATAACTGGCTCAGTTTTTGATGAACCTTCGTAAAAATCGCGGATTTTTTGCTTATCAATATTTCTAAGCTGGCCAAAAATTTCTATTGCCCGCTGAACCGCATCATGGAAAATAGAGTATGCTTGGTCTTCGACAAATCCCTCTCTGTTGGTTTTTTCTCGAAGATCGCGGCTATCGGTCCTACTGATCTGTACCGCCGCGAGAATATTTTTGTTACCAATCTTCTGCGATGGTTGGTTAATGCGAGTTTTATCGAGATTAAGCCAATCGTCTCCCGGCTCGCCATAATTATAAATTCGCATGCCATCGCGATAGACCCGAACACCCCCATTAACAGCTAAAAAATCATTAAAAGCTTCTTTATCTTGCAGCCCGAGACTAAGAACCTTAGAGCCGAGGTCGAATAAATAAGCTTCGATCTTTATTTCCCCAATTTTGAAAAATCCAAGATCAAGTTGACCATTTTTGTTTTTGAGACTTTTTATGACTTTTTCATATTCTGCGCTCTTTGTATCAATCGTTCTCGGGCTTAACTTGTCCATCGATTTCCACGGTTTGAATTTATAAGAAAATTCCGTAATTTCCCTTCCCGAAATTGTGCAATTCAAAGTCCAAAGGGCTTTCTCTTTAAAATCATTAACTGTTAATAGATTCTTCGTCCATTCGTTTTGCTTTACCGTATCCTTGATATCTAATCGTAGTAAAACGTTAAAATCGGTTTTCTTGCTAAACGGCGAGCTCAAGGACGTTAACGATCTGTGCAATTCCCTATAAAGTTTATCGTTCCAAATCGTCTTAATTTTCTTTATATAAATATGGGTGCCAGTCTTATCTCCTGTAAAAATTTCTGGCCTCCTTTCTTCGACAAAAAAATTAGCATCTTCAAGATATTTTGTATTTTGAAAAGTATCCCAATCAATTTTAACGACTACTTCATTCGTCGAATCGACATTTTTGGTAACCATTTCAATATAATTCCCGAGTTTATGCACTCCAAAACGTCCGATACCTTTTTCTCCGATAGGTAGTCTTTTGGCGGTATAACCGAAATTTTTTGGAAGTTCTTTTCCCTCTAAAATTAGTTCCTTGATATCGGCTCCCGGTTCAAGCCATATGTTTTTTACAATCTCCGGGGTCATACCGATACCATCATCGGTTATAATAATTTCACCGTTTTCTTTGTCGTCAATGTTTCGTAATATTACTTCGCACTTTTTTGCATCGGCATCATAAGCATTCTTAGCTAACTCAACGACAGCGATATTTTCGCTGCGAATTAACTGATCCCCGAGTTGAAGAAGCAACCGAGCGCGTGGTTTAAAATTTTTTCTTGAGACATCTCCACTCATAAATATTTTTTTAGTTCTTTTGCCAAAACCGCTGAAAACATAGGAGGCACCGCGTTCCCAATTTGTTTTAATCGCGGTCCGCGTGCCCCTTCAAATTTATAATTATCCGGGAAGGTTTGCAACCGCGCCGCTTCACGCACCGTAAGCGAACGATTTTGATTGAAATCTGGATGAATATAGTAATGACCGTCTTTGGCAATGTGGGCTACGACCGTATGCGAACCTTTAGCTTTATCGTCAACGACTTTAAATCTGTCCAAAAAACCTTCCTCGTTGCTATGTGTTTTTAAACGCATAGGAAGTTGGTCGTATCTTATATTTTCGCCATGTTTTTTTGCCAATACAGCGTATTTGTAAATTTCTAAATCTTGTTTTGTGTTTGGGCGGGCGGTATGATCCATCAATAGTCCAAATTCTTTGTTTATAATACCAAGCTTTTCCAAAAAATCATTTCTCTTGGAAAAATTTTTGGTTTTTATTTCCTCGCCCGCCTTAATTTTTGGTAAATCGGAAAAAAAATCTCCAACAATATAATCGCGGTCTACACTTTTAAAATCGGGGTATTTTTTAAGTTTTGATTTCTCGTTCCAACCAACCAGAATAACCCTTTTTCTATTCTGTGGTACGCCGAAATCCGCAGCATTAAGAATTTTATAATCTGTTTCATAACCAGCTCTTTTCATAAGACGCTGCATATCCCTCAAATATTTACCCTTACCCGCACTTTTAAGCCCGGGTACATTTTCAAAAACAAATATTTTAGGTTTTAAAGCTTTTAAAAATTCAATATAGTATTTGTATAAAAAATTTCGATCGTCATTGCGCATGCCATCCTCGTCCCGAGCACGACCAATGTAGGAATATGCTTGGCACGGAGGACCACCAATAATCATATCTATACTCTCTCCATCGAGGCGATTTTTAATTTGATCTATTAGGCTTTTATAGTTGTTTTCCTCTATTTTCGAACATATTACCGAATCTCTTTCTCTTTGAAGTCCATACTTTTCAATTATAGCTTCTCTGGTAATCTTCCCAAGAACATATTTTTTATACTCATCCATTTTCCCTCTTTGTAAAAGCGCATGATAAATCATTCGAGTTGTAAGTGTGCTGCATGCATTTTTGTCCATCTCGATATGTCCAACCATTTCACAGCCAGCCCTAATAAAGCCTTCTGATAATCCGCCAGCGCCAGCGAATAAATCGAGGACTTTAATACTTTTCTCCCGAACTTCAATTTGTTGGCTTAAATCCATGGCTGTCGCATCTACCATATTATTAATATTAATCTACCTTTTTTAAAGTGTTTTTTCAATCCAAAGTAGATGCCAAAAATTTCGCGAAGCCTGCTGGCTTCGATTTATATATTTTAAATGCGAAATGCGCCCCTTTTACCCCCCACCTTGCGGCTAAAATGCGTTGGCCTGCCCCAATTCGAGCCCGGCTGCCCCTTTGCGAGCGCCGGACCTTGGAGCCAGGGGGCGGAAAGGGCCAAGCGAAGCTAGTCGGGGGCAGATTAGACCTTCAAATCCCTCTTCTTTGCCTGGTGAACTAAATTGGGTAGAATTATTGTAAAGTTTGCTGTCGTAGTAATAGGACAGCATTGGGAAGAATCACAAACTAAATTTTTAGCGGAAAGCGGGTTAAGACCCGTTTTTTCGTTGGGAAAATTCGCCGCGCTTCGCGCGGTTGTTTGGCGGGAAGATGTTTCGGCGGGAAATGCGAATTGCCCTTTATTTTCAAGGTAAAAGAGGCGGATTTTGATCCTAAAAATGTTTTTCTATATAATTGTGTATTTCCTCGGGATCTTCCAAGTTTTCTGTCTCGTTTCTATTACGAGTATATAGAATTTTTTTACCATTTTTCGTCAGGTAAATGGGTTTGTTGCTTCTTTTTATATCTACTATTGCAAGCTCCTTGCCATCAATTAGGTCAAAATTTAAACAAACATTTTCCTTCACAACTTCCTTATCAATATTTGATTCCAAATAATTCCAAAATTCCAATTCAAAACTATCCCGATCACCGCGCCTCATTAATTCATAGTCTTGCTCTAGTCCTACTATTTCTTTGGCTTTTTCATTGTATCCAATTACCAGAATCCCGCCTCGCATATTAAGAAATCCCGCTACCGTTTTCAGCACCGAAAATTTAATAATTTCATCAGTCTTTTGTGTTTCTAAATTCTTCTTAAATGTCGATTTAAATTCAAGCTTTTCGCTTTCGTAAGAATTAATTAATTGCTCTATGCTGTTCCCCTCATCTAGATTATCTTGGCCATTGTTCGTCCATCCAATCATTTTTTTAACCTCCGAAATTAAAACATTTTCCCTTTCGCTTATAAATCCATCAAAATCATTATAAAGCAGAAATTCATAAGCAGCTTTGCTTACAAAATGAGATTCTAAAACCTTAACATAAGAATCTTTGTCTTTGTCATATTTTAATTCAAACTCACTAAAATATTTTTTAGGTTCTTTTGCTCCCTTACTTTCATTCGTAGCCTTTGTTAACCAAGCCATATTCAAAATGGAATCAATATCCTTTTTTGAAGAGACATATTTTTCCGATTTGCTTTTTGGGAAGATATGATCCTTGTGATATTCGTTCCGATCACTAACCATCTCCCCAGTTTGAAGATCTCTTGATCCTTTTAAGGCTAGCAAAGAAAAGATTCCTTTAAAAATAGCGCTTGAAAAAGTATTGACTTTCTTTAGATGGAAAGCCTGCATCATTGTTCTTGCTTCCTCAACACTTTTAGGTATTTTTGTATCGTCCGAGAACCACTCTTTAAGTTCTTTAAAATCTGACGTTAGTCTGCTATCTACTCCGGATGAATAAGCTTCGCTAAATATAACGGACCAATACCATTGCTTGATTTTATTGTTGCAACTATGTTTATTGCTTCTTGATTCTACTTCCTTTTTCAAGGCCGCCAATATTGGAATTGAAGGCATAAACGGAACATATTCCTCGTTTACAACTCCAAAACCATCCTTAAGATCTTCTAATTCCTTTATGGCTAGATCAACATATCCCGACATTTCCTCCCAATGTTTCTCAAAAGTTTTGACATCTTTTCCTTTCCCTGAGTATATTTGCTCATAAAGTTCCAGTATATCACTCTTTTTGCACGAACTGGTTGGATTATGAACCAAGGATATCGATTGCAAAATATACATTCTAAGTTTATTCTTTGTTTTTTCCGCATATCTAGAAAGAGCTGGATATTTTAGACATGAGTTTTCCCACAATTTCCTTAAATCAATATCATGCTTCGATGATGCGGCAATAAGCAAATCAAAAGCATCAAGAGGCTTACCTTTAGTATTAATATTTTCAAATATATCAACAACGTGGTGCAGCTTCATCGTTGAGGGCAATGCAATGTCCGGAATTTGAAAATTTTGCCAGACATGAATTATTCTGTCCTGCATTATTCTAACCAACTCTTTGAATTTTCTTCTATCTATTTCCGGATTTTCCTCGAAACAATCTTCAAATTCGCGGATCCATTCAAGATGATTCTCTAATTCATAAAATGGGAAGAGTAATAATTCCGCCGATTCCTTGATGCCATATTTGTAATTTCCTGTTATTACATTATCGCCAGAAGAATTCTCAAAAAAATTTTTGAAACTGATAAAGAAATATGATTTGATTTTATCGTCTTTAATCTTCGGACTTTTAATTGCGTAATACAGAGAGGTAATTCTCTGTTGTCCGTCTAGTATAATTAATTCCGGTTTATCTATTTTATTTTCTACGCCCTCAATCGGGAAAAAGGCAATTTCCGGTTCTTTTTCCACTTTCCATAGAAGCAAAGAACCAACAAAATAATCTTTAAAAATAGACTCCAAAAATTCCCGCACGTCCTCTTTATCCCAATCATAGTATCTCTGAAAATTGGGAAGTACCCATTTTTTTTCAACATTGGATAAAATATCCTTAATCCTAACGCCAGGATTAGTTAAAAAATGAGGCTCATATTTAAAATCATCCAAATTAATTTTTTCGAGGAATTCTTTTATATCAATCTTTTCTAATGTTCTTTTTGCTAACCGCTGACTAAGCTTTGCCGCATCAACACTTTTAACGGCATAATTAACTTCGTCCTTATCGACTTCAATTGTTTTCTTTCCTTCCTCCGTAAGGGACCAAATGCCTCTTCTCGATTTATCGATCAGTCCATACCTTTTTAAATAATTACTTGACCACGCCAATCTGTATTCCAGCTTTGTTCTGTTCCCCCGGTGGATTTCGTTTATTTCCTCAGGGCTTAATTTAAGGATATAAGCGACTCTTTCCTCAATTTTTTTTAAAGAAGAAGTGCCCCCAAGTTCATGAAGCGCTTTTAGTAAAGGATTAAATAATTCGTCGTATTTTGGTACAGACATAAAATATAAATTAATATTCTAAGATATTTTCGATTTGAATTCCCAAAGCTTTTGATAATTTTAGGATTGCCAAGATTTGGCCTTGGCGATTTTAGATTCTGACAAAATCGAGAATAATTCGTTTATAGTATCAGAGATAGCTAAGGGTTCCTCCTTCTAAATCATTCAGTATAGCAAAAATCGCCATAAAAGGCGATTCTTGCGCGTGTGATGGCGGTTTGGGACGGAGTCGGTGCGCCGAGGTGAGAATCAGAGACTTGCCTCTGTAAATCATTTTATTCCCGGTTCAAAGCGATTAAGATTGCAAAAAGATGGATTTAATTCTGAGGCGATTATTGATTTTGGGGCCAATCGGAGATTATGAGGTTTTTGCCTTGTTTTTTTACTATCACTTTTTGTTTTTCCTTCCAGCCTAGCTCCACGATGAAGTCGCGCGGGATAGTTACGGCTAGCGAGGTTTTGCCGCTTTTGGCCAGCTTGCGGATGTTTTTGTCTTTGCTTTTGCGGTTCATAGTTTTAATCCTTATTTAAATACTGATTTAAATCCTTACTTGGGCTTGATAAGGTTTTTTTATTCTGTTGCTATTGGTATATTGCCGCATTTGGGGTTTGCGGCGGCGATTATGCTGATTATGTCGTCAATTTGGGGTTCTTTGGCGATTAATTTGTTGCCGTTTTTTAGCGTAAGAGTTACTATTCTGCCGTGCGTTTGAAAAGCTTTTTTAACTTCGCAGTTATTGATGGCCGATAGCGCTTGCTCCCATGTGCTGTTTGTTTCCTGGGTAAAGGTTTTTCCGTCGATTGTTTGGCACTGGGGCGGGTTGGATTTTGATATGGGAAAACCGGCCATAACGCAGGAATCAAAGTCGGTTATCTGCTCCAAAAGCCGGTCGCATTTTTCTTTGTCTTCCGAGCGGCTCGATACCAAGCACTTGGATATTTGGTCGGCTAAAGTATCTTCGCTTAAAGCTTGATTCCAGATGATTGTTTGGGCTATGCGATCTACCGTTAAATCAAGATCAAAGGCTTCCCGCTCGCGGGCGCAGGCCTGATTTTGCTCCTTGTCGTAATTGGCGCAATTCGCATATTGCAAGATAAAACCGATTGAGACTAATTTTCCTTTTTTGGGGGTTGTGTAAACATAGGAAGAATAAATGCTTCCGGCGGCGCCTTCGTTTTTAACATTGACGCAGTAAATTCTGCCGTCGACCAATCGCTGGCTGGTTATTTCAAGCATACTGCTTTTTTCTTGCGGCGTTGGCGCGCAAGAGAAATCGCCGGATTCTATTTTGACTGTTGGCGGCCATTCTTGGGTAAAGATATATTCAGCGGTTAATTTTTCCGGATACTGGAATGAAATGTTGTTTTCGCTACGCTCTTTCCAAAGTTCTTTTTCTTCCGGGGAAATTACCGACACTCCGGTTATGAGCCAGCGATCTTTGAATTTAGCCACTCCTATCTGGATTGCCCGCGAGCCAGCCATACCGGTGCTGGCCATATCTATAATTTTTCCGCTTACGTCGTAGGCGCCGGAGCCGAATCCGCCAATACTCGCGATTTCAATGCTTTCCGGCCAAGGGCTGGAAGTTAACCTGCCCAATGCCTTTGACGGATCAGCTTTCCATTGAGCCAGCAAGGCAGGATCAAGAAAATCTTTATAGTTTGTTTCAATATCTTTTGCCGCCGTTGGCGAAAGCAAAGAAACGTTTTTTAACGCGCGGCCAAAATTTATAACAACGGTTTTGACGGAGGCCTCATCGGCCGGCCGGCTTTCTTTTGTATTTGGCTGATGCCAAAAATACACGCCGATTCCCAGCGCGGCCAAAGCGGCAACTAATAATATTGATAAAATTTTTTTGTTCATAATTTTATTATATTTTCTTGCCGATATAAAAAACGTATCCGTAATACTGCTTGTATTTTGAATATAGTTCCGCTTCGTACCTCATATTGGCAATAAAAGCCTTCACGGTATTGTCCCCGGCGTATTTTTCTAAAAGGGCTTTTCCCGCCGCTTCCCGGGGAATAAAATAATTATCTGTCCAGCATTTTTCGGGCAAGGTGAACGCGGCGACAGGGATATATCCCGATTTTTGCATTGTTAAAATATTATGCCCGATTGTGTTTATTTCGGGAACATTGTCGGTCCACCACTTTTCAATTTCCGCCGGGCGTTCGTCGGTAAACCACGATTCATAGGTTAAGGCAACGTAGCCATCTTTTTTAAGGAAGTTTTTCCAGTAGTTCAAGCCTTTCTCAAAGCCAATGCTGGCAATTGCCCCTTCGGACCATATAAGGTCAAATTCTTCTTTTTGGAAAGGAAGATTTTCCATTGAGCCGACAACGCCGTTTACTCTTTCCCGGAGATTTAATTTTTTGGCGTTATCGTTGAAAATATCAATAAAATCAGGCAAGAAATCTACGCCGGTAATATTCCCGGCGATATTTCGCGCCAGAACCATTGTCTGTCCGCCGCTTCCGCAACCCAAATCCGCTACCCGCGAATTTTTATTAAGGTTATCCAAAAAACTTAACGCTTTGATGGTCATTTCAGAGCTGCCCGGTCCCTGCCGTTCCAATCCCAAATGCAATTCGCAGATTAATTTTAAATCAAATTCATCTATTAATTTATTTTTGTCGCTCATAATAATATTTGGATTGCCGACATCCGGCTTGGCGAGTTAATTGTTCGGCCAATCGGAGATTATAATATTTTTGCCTTGTTTTCGACTATCGCTTTTTGCCTTTGGCTTTGCCCAGGACTGCCGCTTCTCTTTCCCTTGTCCGTCCGTAGCTTTAGCGAAAGAGGAAACCCAATTCCCCGATGAAATCGCGCGGGATGGTTACTGCCAGCGAGGTTTCGCCGCTTTTGGCCAGCTTACGGATGGTTTTGCCTTGTTTTTGCGGTTCATATTCAAGTCCTTATTTAAATACGGATTTAAATCCTTACTTTCTTAAACTATCCACGTTCCGGGTATCTTTCGGCGGAATTCAAATTTGGCCGATGATTACTGTGTAATTTTTACCGTATTTTTTGGCGCATTTCGGACAAGTGGTGTACCACATATACCATTTTTTGATTGCATGCCCCTTGCTTTTGGCGTAATTTTCAAAATCCTTGCACCATTTGCCGGTTTCCTTGAAATCGCCTTCGTAAACTTTGCTCAAGAACTTGCCGCTCAAAGTTACGTTATCGGCGCCGGGCACCTCTTTGTCCACCGACAGATAAATATCCATATTCCATTTGGAGGTGTGGTCGGAAAGCCCGAGGTTGTCCGGGGTTTTGGCGCCGGCTTTTTCGACTGTTGCCATCAATTTGGTCATCACCTGGCCGAAATTAAGCGGCATAAAGAACAAAGTGAAAACTTTGCCTTTGATGAATTTCTTGTTATCACATTCAAAAATTTTATCATTCCACGGGTTCGGGTCAAAAATCGGACAGCACCCGGTGGGCTTTATATTTGAATCAATTTTTTCCATATGTTTTGTCTAATTATATGGAATATTACCACATAGGCAACTCATTGAAATTATCGCTTGCGTCAATTATTGTACAATACTGCGTGCGGATTGACTAAAAACAAATAATCCAATATAATAACGACATGTTAATTATGACAATATCAATTTCACGAAAGCCCATTGCACAAACCGCTTGCGGGGTTTTTGTATTGTCATAATTTTGTTTCATTTAGAATAAAAATTTTTTGGCAATACGCCCCGTATGCGGGGTTTTGTTTTACGTAAAAAATTAATTATTCTATTATGAAACCTAAAAATAACTCTATTTTTCTTCAAACGAGACATCGTTTAGATGTCTCAACTGCCATGAAATTATCTCAAGCCAAGCATTGGGCACAAGCCATCGCAATCACTGCCCATTGTGCCTTTGGTCCAAGCATGTGGACTTGAAAACTCCGGGAGACCGGCGCTGTAATTGCCAAGCAAGGATGAAGCCGATCGGTTTAACGACAAAGTCCAAAGGCGAATTGGCTATCGTCCACGAGTGTTTGAAATGCGGCAAATTATCTCCAAATCGCATCGCTGGAGACGACAATCCGCATTCGATACTCTCTTTGCTTGATCTGCCGGTCCAAAACAGAAGAATTCCGATGCTGACTCTGGAAGACCGGGAACAAGTATTA
>Ga0310040_1001828_pt1 | contig 14560 bp, 16 predicted proteins | sample EPASupsiteHSE623_FD_200237 | JGI IMG/M metagenome (GOLD analysis project Ga0310040, IMG submission 200237) | Bioremediated contaminated groundwater from EPA Superfund site, New Mexico - Sample HSE6-23 (v2) (version 2) | ecosystem: Environmental > Aquatic > Deep subsurface > Groundwater >... | reverse complement strand
AAGGGACTTACACCCTCTGGAAAAATACACCTGCTGAAACTATGTTTATTACTTTTTATTTGTATTTTTAAACTTTTTCAATAGCTTCCAGCAGGTGCGCTCTGCTCATGCAGGGCGCACACAAAAAATATATGATAATTGCCGTTTCGGTGCTGATTGAGGAGTTCACAGCCCGCAACAAGTTCTGTGCGGCTCGACAGGAAAGTTCTCCGCAATCGGCAACTACTATATTTCCGAACGTTGAACAAAATGCTAAAGCATAACACAGCATAATACCAACAATCATGGGCAGATTTTCAGACCAGGTACGTAAAAGGCTGTCAGGGAATAGCCGGGAGCCGTCGAAGGACGTTGAGTTTTCGTGCGGCAACTGCTTAAATATCTTTACCTTTGGTTATACCGACATCTATTTGAAAGGATCGGGGGATATTGAATTTGTTCCGGAGCCAACATGCCCGCGTTGTGGGGCCACCGAAGAATTGGTTTTTAGCGACTACGGACAGGAGAAAATAGAAGATATGCTGTTTAGCGGACAAATACGAAAAGCCAGATAATCCAGGGGGGAAATAAAATGTGCGCACACCCGGAGAATTCAGGAACAGAAACGGCAACAGAGCAAAAAAAATTCCGCCTTGCCAGTTTTTTTGACCAGCACTGGGATACCTATGTCAAAAGCACGAAAGATTACATTGCCCCCGAGCAGTTCAAGGCGGTTTCGGCCATGCGGGTTTGCCGGACAGAAGCACTTGGTGTTGATCATTATGCCTGCCCCGAATGTGGTGAGATCAGCCATGTGTACCACAGTTGCAAGAACCGCTTTTGCCCTGCCTGCAGTTGGAAAGATACCCTTCAGTGGGCAGAAAAGATGGAAAGCCAGATGATGGACATCCCTCACCGCCATGTGGTGTTTACCTTGCCGCACCAGCTCAACAATCTGATAAAAGACAACAAACCACAATTATTGGATTTCCTGTTCAAAGCAGCATCCGGATCAGTTATGGACTGGATGCAGCACAAATACGGATTGAAGCCGGGCATTATCAGTGTGCTGCACACATTTGGCGAGACAAAGGAGTTCCATACCCACATCCACATGATCCTTTCCTGGGGTGGGATAAACAGCAGCAATTGGATCGAACCGATAAAAGGTGAATACGTCAACTATGAGTTTATCCAGGCAAAGTTCCGTTGCAAGTTTGAGGACAAACTGGTGGAGTTGTTCGATTCAAATGCATTGTGGCAGAAGTTTGAGGGCAGGATCGGTTTTTTGCGGTTCCTCAAAAGAATAAACAAAAAGAACTGGTGTGTCCATTTTGAAGCATCCATGTCCATTCCTGAGCAGATAATCCGGTATATCGGTCGGTACTCGAAACGGGCATGTCTGAGCGAATACAAAATAACCAACATCCGGGGGGAATATATCACCTTTAGCCACAAAGACTATAAGAACCTTGACTATCATGGGAAACCAATCGTTAAAGAACTGGCATTACATTACACGAAGTTTTTCCCAAGGTTATTGCAGCATGTCCCGCTGCCGTACTTTCGTTTGGTCAGGTATTACGGTGTTTATGCGGCAAGGTCGAAAGCAATATTAAAAAGCTGTTACAAAGACCATCTTCCGGAGTCAATGGTTGACCAGGGCGAAGAAAAATGCTATGAACCGGCGGAAACCCCAAAGCATTGCAAAACCTGCAATGTGGACAAAACATACCTTTACACAACGTTCCTGAACAGGAATAAGGAGTTGGTTTATATGTCGAGGTTTAACCCGGCAGCAATAAAACTAAAAGCGATGGCAGCATAAATATGAATGGGAGAAGTATGCCCTGTTGTGAAATCAGGGCGTTTTTTAGATAAAAACGAATAAAAAGAAGGATGAAAGAAGGGATTTTTAATCAAACAGCGGAGATGAAAACCGTTTTGAGTGGTTGTATCAATGGCTTGAAAACCATATCTTCACCAATGAAAATTTATAATCCCGTAATAAGTAGGAAACCAAAGCACTTCGTTCAACTACAAATACACGCAAGTCGGGCTTCGGTGCTTTATTGAAAGGGAATTGGTAATTTAGAAAGCAGTTCTTCGTAGGACGGTCCACCGGTTTAATCCCGCCCTGCGCATATTTGCGAAACGTTATAAACAAGGTTATTGGGACATCGCTAACTTGAATCATTGTACATATAAACAAGGTTATAAAGACATCTAAATTATGGACACGTTGACACTTATACTTCTTCCTATGGTAATTTCTAGCCTTGGATTTCTAACTTATAGACACCCACCAATTGCTAGAAAATTATTAATGCCACTTTTTTATATTATTTGTGGCTTAATCTTTTTGATTGAGCTTTATTCTCTCGCTCAGTCAAATACTTATTTTAAAGCAATGGACGCAACGCATATTGATATTTACATGAATAAAGCAAAAACCATCAATATTGACTCTTTGTATAAAACCGGTATAGAAAGAGCTAGTTTAAATCAAATTATAACGGACAATGAGAATCAAAGAGATAAATATCGTGAAATTTACAATGCCCAAACATCGCTACGAGACAGTACTAGGGACAAGATTAGTATTTTAAGAGAAAATAGTCAAAAAACTACTAATACTTATCTATTTTACGGTTTTATAGGTTTTTTGATTACTATCATTTTGTTTGCATTGACCTTTCTTTTCGACAATATACATGATAAAGAAAAAATAAGCGACACAAATAAGACCAAATAAAGCTCCCTGTAAGAGTGTTTTTATTGGTGATATATATTTTGTTGACATGAATTTTGAATTTAATGAAACGAAACCCTGTTTATAACTTCAGCTACCCGTCAAGTGCGGCAGCGGTGGTTTTCGGTGGGCATCTTTCCGCTCAAGCCATCTTTCGGCTTGACAGGAAATCGCCCGCAGTCCGCCCCTGCGTGTAGCTTCCTACGTTATGGCTCATTTAAGCAAAAGATACAGCTCAATAATTGAATTATTTGAGCTATAAATATTATCTTTATGAGCTAAAAAATATAAAATGATTGATATTAGAGAAGAACAGATTATTGACTTTATTAAAAAAACTGGAGAATGCTCTTCAAAAGAGGTCTTTGATGGAGTAAATCTATCTGTAAGTTATGCTACACTAAAAAGAATTATTGCAAAGCTAATCTCTGAGAATTATCTATTTTCAAAAGGGCAAGGGAAAGGAACAAAATATCTTATTTCGCCTAATTATGAAGTTATTCAGCCAATCGATATTGAAAAATACTATGAGAAAGAAATCGATGAAAGAGAGATTAAAAAAAGTTTCAATTTTGGAATAATAAACAATGTATTAGCTAAGCATAGTGTTTTTACTGACAGCGAATTGTACAAACTAAATGAGCTTCAAAAAGCTTTTCAACAAAATATTTCTCAGCTATCCGACAATGAGTACAAAAAAGAATTTGAAAGGCTAGCTATTGACTTAAGCTGGAAATCATCTCAAATTGAGGGAAATACTTATTCTCTTTTAGAAACAGAGCGACTTTTAAGGGAAAAAGAAACCGCTGCTGGAAAGACTAAAGAAGAAGCGACAATGCTTCTAAACCACAAAGATGCCTTAGATTTTATTATAGAAAATCCAGATTACCTAAATCCACTGGCTGTCTCAAAAATTGAGGACATTCATAGCATCTTAACAAAGGAACTAGCTGTTGAGAGAAATTTAAGGAATCGACGTGTTGGTATTTCAGGAACAAATTACCGTCCACTAGACAATGAGTTTCAAATTTCAGAAGCGTTGCAGAGTTCATGCAAAATAATTAACAATAAAAAAAGCGTATTTGAAAAAGCCTTATTGGCATTAGTTCTTATATCATATATTCAGCCATTTATGGATGGTAATAAGAGAACAGCCAGAATTGTTAGTAACGCGATATTGATGAATGAAAAGCATTGCCCTCTTTCTTTTCGAACAGTTGATTCTATTGACTATAAAAAAGCAATGCTATTATTTTATGAGCAGAATAACATATCAAATTTTAAGGCGATTTTTATGAATCAATTTGAATTTGCTGTGAATACATACTTTTAAAAAAGAAAGAAAAAACGAGCCATAACTTCAGCTACACGCAAGCCGGGTTTTGGTGGCTCGTTGAAAGGAAATTAGGATTTTGAAAGGCAGCTAATCGTGGACAATTTATCGGGTAACTCCCGGCCTGCGTGTAGCTTCCTCCGTTGTGCGTCATTTAGCACGACCTTATAAAAACAGACAAAAACCGTATGATGGAAAAACAATCAAAATTTTGAAAATAAGATGAGAAAAGTTATACTATCATTAGCTGTAAGTTTAGATGGATACATTGCTAAACCAAATGGAGATGTGGAATGGCTGAAGAAAATTCACAACCCCGAAAAATTAGACTATGGTTTTAGCGAATTCTACAAAACGATTGACACAACGATAATGGGAAACAGCACCTATAAAGAAATATTAGGTTTTAAAATTCCATTTCCATTTCAAGACAAAGAAAACATAGTTATTAGTCGGGCAGATAACCCTGATACAGAATTTGTACACTTCACCTCTGACATTTCTACTCTTGTAAGAAACCTCAAATCAAAAAACGGAAAGGATATTTGGTTGATTGGTGGAGGACAAATAAATACTGAATTTCTAAACAAAGGACTTATAGACGAACTTTTGATACGGATTGTACCAATTGTAATAGGAGAAGGGCTTCCATTATTTGCAAGCAAACCTGATGAAAAGATTTTTGAATTAATTTCATCTGAAACATTTAGCACCGGAGTAGTACAATTAACGTATCGACCACGAAATAAATAAACGAACGCTCAATAAAAAGAGCATGAGCGGCGTGCAACGCCCAGCGATTGTTCCCGGTGTGCGCTCTGCTCATGCAGGGCGCACACAACGGGTCATAAAACATGCCGGTTTTAGTGGGTTTTCGAGCGTTTCGTCCCGCATTGTGGTTTGTCACGTGGGGTACAAACACAGCTCCGCACTCCGGCACGTTTCATACCCGCGACCGTTATGCACAATACTAAAACGACAATGAGACAAACGATTTTAATATTAACTTTTGTTTTGACGACATTTTTATGTTTCGGACAAAAACAACATTTGGAACCAGCAAAGGACTTTAAACAATACAAAGGAGTTTTAAAAGAATATTACGACAGTGTTTTCCCATTGTTGTATAAAGGATATTCTGAAAAACCAATTGTGAGATACACTTCAATGCCATCTTTCTCTAATGAATACTCATTTTCCATTGAGACAATAGAAGGTAAAAACTATGTTGTGAGTAACAGAATGTCAGAAAATTATTGGTATGCAAAAAATAGAATGAAAGTTGAACTAGTTTCAAACAAGACAGAATTTGTTAACGAATTATATATCAAAATAGTTGACTTATTCAAACTATTAGAAGAACAGACAAAGAAGCCAGAACCTGTTTTTAAAATAATAGATGGAGTAACTTACGAGGAAAAAATAATGAGAGCTGATGGAGTAACATACTATTTTGCTACTACTAACAAAAATGGGCAGGTAAAAATTGGTGAGACATGGTCGCCTTATGACAATTCTTTACTTAGAAGACTGGTTGAAATTTGTGACAACATTTATTCATTAGGAAATGGGGAAAACATATCACAAACGGAAACATTGAAGGATATTGACAAATTGCTAAACGACTTAAAACAATGAAGTACTGTGCATAATCGAGTGGGAAGCCGCTAGACCATAAGTCTGGCGGAAAACCCCTCACACTTTGGGCAATTGCCCATCCAGCCATTCGGGAACGGCTCCACTGTAAGCATGTTCCGGATCGATCCCCAGACGGATCAGGTTCTTCCGTTTCCGTTCCCCGCCCTTCAACCTGGCTCCTCCCTAAAATGTTCCACCGGAACATTTCTTCACGGTCGGCCCTCCAGTGATGCCAGATGCAATACCGTAGGCGATTTCTGAGCCACCCGTCCATATCCTTCAGCTTGCCGTGCAGGTTCGCCATTCGGAAATAGTTGAGCCATCCCCTCGTAATTTCTTTGAGTTTTTGAATGCGCTCATCGAAACTCATCGGGGTGGTCTTGCGGGTGACGATTTCCAGCTTTTGTTTCAGGTTTTTCCGGCTTTTGTCGCTCGCAACCAGTTGGTATTTGCCCTTTTCTCCTTTTTGGTAAGTAGGTACGAAACCGTACCCCAAAACCTTAAAGTTGACTGGTCGGCGGATGCTCCATCGCGTCAACCTGGCTCCTCCTTAAAATTGTCCACTGGACAATTTCTTTACAGTCGGCCCTCTCCCGGTTAATCGGTAATTTCAGCTTGTTTCTCAAAAACAGAAACAAGTTATTGCCGATCTTGCGGGCTGCCGTTTTACTTTTGGTGTACACACCAAATCGAGTAGACCCAGGTGAACTTCCCCCTGAGTCTACTCGATTTGTGATCACGGCCATCAGCAAAGAAGTCATTACCGATGAGCTTATCCCTTTGGTAACCGGCTTTTTGATGGAAAGAGGGTTGGAACTCTCGCCCGAAAAATCCAAGATCACGCATATCAGCAAAGGGTTCAACTTCCTGTCGCAGAATGTCCGCAAATTTAAGGGCAAACTGGTTATCCGTCCATCAAAAGAATCTGTCCAATCGTTCAAGGACAAGGTCAAAGCAGTCAAAGCAACCATCAACGAAAACCGTGGGATACCGGCACATGCCCTGGTACGGATACTAAACCCTATAATCAGGGGATGGTCGAACTATCACAAAGGCATTTGTTCAAAGCGTATTTTCAACCGGTTGGCAACCTTCATTTGGTGGCAGCTCAGGCGATGGGCTAAATACCAGCATGGCAACAAAAACCGCTGGTGGATTTACCATCGCTACTTCCACAACAACCATTTTACCGATCAGCGGACTACCATAAACGGTACGGAAAATCATCGCCTGTACCGGATTGGCTACGTCCCCATCCGGTACCATGTAAAAGTGAAGGTGATTATATCGGCGAAATGGGTTCTTCGTCATATTTGATGCAAGGGGAATAAAAATGTTAGCAAACCCGACCATTAACCATTATCTTTAAAGTACTGAATTCTAAGGATAAGAAAATGATAAGATCTGCTAACAAGGATAAATGTAATGATAAAATTCAATCCTTTAAATGTATCCGGCAGTTTTACGGGGGAAAAGATATCAAAATCACCAACTCAATTGTTTTTGACAATCACCTGTATCTTTATGCGAACTCCTCTCTCAGCTACGGGATATGCCCATATTGCGGGAAACGAAGCAAAACTGTCAGGTCTCACTATGTTCGCAAATTGATGGATTTGCCTGCTGCACAGTATGGTGTATCGGTATTGATGCTTGTTCGCAGGTTCCATTGCAACAATTCTAGTTGTCCGGTGCAAATATTTTCAGAGCAACATTCCGGTTATATCTTACCTTATGCCAGAAGAACCTTACGGGCTACTGCCTGTTTGGAAAAGATATTAATCGAAATGTCAGGCAGAAAGGGTTCTCTTGTCTCCGGGATCATTCATCTGCCTGAAAGTGCTTCCACCTGTTTACGTATTGTTGAATCTTTGAATATCCCCGCCTGCAGGAATGCCGAAGTAATCGGGATTGATGACTGGGCTAAACGTAAAGGCATTAATTATGGAACCATCATCGTTAATGCAAAAACAGGTCATCCCATCGACCTGATCGATTCAAGAGAAAATACCGATGTGGTCGATTGGTTATCACAGCATCCCCGGATCCAATATGTCACCAGGGACAGGGCAAGCAGTTATGCCAAAGCCATTGCCAAAGCATTGCCGGGAAGCATACAAATTGCAGACAAATTCCATCTGGTAAAGAACCTGGGAGATTACATTTATGAAGAAATACAGAGGCAATACCACGGGATAAAAAGTACTTTCAGGGCAAGTCAGAAGCCGGAAGTACCACCGGCAGAGAAGACGACAGACCCGCAGGCAGCATCCGGTGAAGCTGTTACAGCGCCTTTGGTCACTGATCGCAGGCAGGAATTATTCGATCACATTCACCGCTTAAACAAGGCCGGACTCTCCCAGCGTCAAATAGTCAGAGTTTTGCATGTTGGCAGGAATACGGTACGTTATTACCTGGCTATGGAAAGTCTGCAATCTAAAAGGATTGTATTCACCAATAATTATGAAGATTACCTGGATGAAATAAGACAAGGCTGTGAAAAGGGATTGAACAGGCGGGATATCTTCCGTTCGATAACCGGGTTAGGTTTTCGTGGAAAGCTGACCGCGTTTTATCACTGGTTCCATAACTGCTTTCCCGGATATGACAGTAGATACAAAAGAAATGAGCTTCAGTCAGCAACCATTGGAAACAGGGAAACCATCCGCTTCGGAGCTTTATCTCCCCGCAAGCTGGCTATCTACGTGGAAAATCCAGGGTGGGGGATTTCTAAAAAGACCGGCGAATGCAGCCGTGAAAACAGGTTCGCTCAAAAGATCATTGCATCCTGTGAATTGTTACAAAAATTGCGGTATGTCAGTCAATCCTTTCGTAAAATTATAAACGGAGAGGATGAGGGTGCACTGATGCCATGGTTTTCTGAAGTAAATCAATTAAATATCAAGGCCATTAACTCATTTGTGAAGGGCGTGACCTAGGATCGGGAGGCTGTGCTGAATGCTATCCGGTATCCATGGACAAATGGTCTGGTGGAAGGAAATGTCAACAGGTTGAAGAACAAGAAAAGGGAAATGTACGGACGTGCCGGTTTTGAGTTGCTCAGACGTAAAGCTGTCCTGTCTCTAACCGGATAAATTGCATCAAAAGTGACGAAGAACCCGTTTCGCCGATATAATCAAGAATCGGAATATTGGAAAGCCAATAGCTGCAGTACAGCAAAACAGCGGAGAGGTGTCAAATCAAGTTTGGCAATTGCTGAATAGCTTGTCGATTGATTTTTGTTTTTCAAAAAGTGTCTTTGAAAGCGGCTCATTTTGAGTGTGTTAACTTTTTGGTGTATATGGAGGTAAAGTTGCTTGCGTATATGGCGGAGAACTTGTCCACGTATATGGCGGAAAGAGTTTCCATGTATATGGCGGAGAAGTTGTTTATGCGTTAATCACAACTTGTTTATGCATTAAAGAGAACTTGTTTAAGCGTTAAAGACAAGTTGTTTATGCTGCATAAAACAGTTGCCTGCATACTGACTTTTCCTTTACAGAAATAACTGCACAGTTTGACGATCTTTAACTGAAATAGCTACACCGGAGTTCCGGAATGGTTGCCCTGTTTCGGAGCCTTGCAGCTTTTACAAGATCAGGTACCTGGGGTATACCGGTCACAGGGCATATTCACACAAAAAGGGAGCAGAGTATCAGCCTGGGTGAAAAGGCCCTGTACCTGCCGGTATTGGAAGGACTGACCGCTTATGAAGTATTACGGGTGTTAACAGGAGTTGTTTCGGCTTTTTTATCCCGGATTACACCTCTCCATGAAACGAAGGGCGCACAAACAGCAACACAAGGATAAATCCCACACTAAAAGGCCCATAGCCTCCGGCGCCATCGTTCAACCATGTTTTATCCAACATCTCAAATTTAGATCAATTCTTTACATTCGTCCTTAACAAAATCTCATTCGATTATTGTAATTTGCATCAACGTTGGATAAAATACTATAACGTTAGCGGTCAGCTTAAAATTCAACATCAAAACGAACAGTAGATAAATGAAAAGGTACGGATTACTGATAACGACAATGATTTTCTTCCTGTTAGTAAATACAAGTTACTATTGGGAGGGAAAGCTTGGATTTTTTGCGTTTCCATCTTTTTTAATTTTGATTCTAATCTACTTTGGACTTGGAATTTCATTAATCAGACAACTTTACCTGACAATAAAAAAAAAGTTTGATAACAAATTAAGACTTTTCACTATCGGACTTTTGATTTTTGTATTAATAATAACATTTTTAAGGCCAAATGGACTTATAAATTTTGACAAACTCGAAGGTGGAGACATTCTAATTGCTGAAAGAGAAGGAGCAGCAAACTGCATGACAACTTTAAAATTAAAAGACGACTTCACTTTTAAAGAACGAAATGTATGCTTTGGAACTACAGAAACTAAGGGGAAATACCATATAAAAGACGATACGATATATTTTGACAATGTAAATATTGGCAGGCATATAGACGAGTATTATATCTTCGGTGTTGTCAAACCATCGACGTTCAATAAAGACGGAAAACATTTTGATTTTGTGAGGTATAAGGGTTTGACAGACACGCTTGGACACGAACTTTGGATAACAAAAAATGAATTGGATAAACTAAATGATCAAAAGCCGAACCGCTAACAATGAGAATGGGCTGTCAGGTTTTACTCTACTACACCATTTTAAAAAAGATGACTCCGAAGCAAAAGGAAATATATAAACAGATTGATTTGATACTTTGGCCGGATTGGGATCCAATAGGGATTAATGATATTGAATCTGCTCGTGATGAATATTATAATTACAGCTACATATGAAAACTCTAAAAAACACTTTGATTTTATCAATATTTCTTAATTCATGCACTATGTCTCAAGAACGACAACCAGAAAAATATTCAGAATCAGGAAATCCGGTTTACAAATATGAGCCTTTAAACCGTGATTCGATAGAACCAGTAATTGGAGATTCTACAACAATTGAAGAGATTGATAACCATATTTCAAAATTTTTCGAAGATGGAGAAACTTCTGTTTTTCATGAAATCGTTTCAGATAAAATTCATGTTGACATATATTTTATAAAAGCCAATAAGGACAGGGATTATAATATTTTAATGACTTCTGGGATGAGCAGTTTGCCGATGAATGTTCCTGAAGAATTAAAGGGACTGGAATATGCAGAAGTTATAGCTTTACTACCCAAAGATTGGCTTTTAGACCAGCAACATTTTGAAAATGAAAACAATTATTGGCCAATTAGACAATTAAAACAATTGGCTCGATTCCCTCACTTATATAATACTTGGTTAGGTGAAGGACATACAATTTCTAATGGAAATCCGCCAGAACCTATGGCTGATAGCGCCTCTTTTGTTGGAGTTATTTTACTTCCAAGTGTAACTTTACCTGAAGATTTTTTATCAATAAAATCAAACGATAAGACAATAAATATATATTCAATGATTCCATTATATCAGGATGAGATGAACTACAAATTGAAATACGGTACAGATGGATTATTGGATAAATTTGACAAATTCGGAATTCGAGAGATTATAGATATAAATAGACCAAATACATGCAAAAAGAGATTTATGATATTTTAAAAAACCACAGGCACTAATAAGAAGGGCTTTGAGCGGTCTGCAAGACCCAGCGATGAGTCGGTGTTGAACTACATCCGCAGGGTGGTCATCTCCAACAACCGGCTGACAGGAATGGATGAGGGGAAAGTCACTTTTTCTTACAGGGATTACCGCAAAGATAAGCGTTACCGGTCCATGGCGTGTTCGGACCGCGGGGTTCTCGCATGACCGTCACGTCCTTGCGGACGCTGACGTTCTCCGAAATCGCCCCGACAACATGATGTGCCGAGAGGCAGAACATCGGCAAATTAATCGTTCTGCATGCAGTAAATAAGATGGAGAAAACGGGCAGTCGGCGGACAGTCCTCCGGTGTCGTCTTGCAGGAGGGGACATCAAACCACCCAAAAGTATTTAAAACCTGTTGAAGGAATCTCCTGAATTATTTAAGATAAATCTTAATCCGATTGAAAAAAGAGAATAAATGATTATTGAACCTTCTAAACAACTTCTTGCAGAATGATAAAACCAATAAGCCTAAAGCAGTTATTTAAGAAAGACATTAAAACGATTTGTCTTTCTATCGGTGGATTTTATGCAGTATTTGGAGTATTTGCCATTCTGATGGTAAAAATGCAGACAATAGTGCTTTCAAACTTTGAATCTTCACCAGACGAATCATTTACAAATACCTTTAAGGTATTACATGAGATATGGATAGTTTACATGCCTTTTTTGATAATTCTTGGGCTTGGGTATTTGGCATTGGGATTTTTGTATGATAAAATAAAAACAAATAAATATCAGATTAATCTATTATTGAGGATTCTTTGTCTGATTTGGGTTATAGCTTATGCAATAAGTTGCATCAGATACATGGATTTTTTCTTTGCTGGAATGGCAAATGATTTTGAAGCATTCAAATATATTGGGTATGGATTCGCAGGGTTTGGATTTGTTGCAGTTTTCGCTTTGATGACTGTCCCACAATATATAATTGGTAAAAAGATTAAAACACAAGAAGCTGATAATGAATAGTTGACGCCATATAATAAAGTACATATTGCAGGACGGGGTTCGGTGGTACGCCAACTACGGATTCTCGCATCGCAGTTCCGTGTCCTTTGGACATGAACGCTCTTCGAAATCCGCCCCGACAACATGGTGTGCCGAGAAGCAGAACATCGGCAAATTAATCGTTCTGCATGCTGTAAATAAGATGGAGGAAACCGGCAGTCGCCGGACGGTCCTCCGGTGTCGTCCTGCAGGAGGGGGCATCAAACGGCAAGGATCACCGCCGAAAGGAAAGTTATCCGAGAGTAAAGTTTGATTTTCTGGGTTATAGCTTTTCAACCGCGGGCCTGTAAGTCGAAACGGGATGGGAAGCTATTCCTTGGGTTTGACTGTGCAATCAGTATCAGTTCAATGAAGCGAATTGCCGATAAGATGGAGGAACTGAATATTGTAGAGCTTACCCACAAGAGCATTGTTGGAGTTGCCCAATTTCTGAACCCGTTCATCCGGGAATGGGTGAATTATTATGGGAAGTTCAGGAAAAGTGCGATGAATCCGGTCTTTCATCTTTTGAGCAGGCGCTTGGTTCGTCGGGCAAGGAAAAGGTGCAAACGTTACAAGACCAGTCCTCGCCGGGCTTGGCAATGGTTTAACCGGGTTCGGGAGCAATTCCCCGGCTTATTTTATCACTGGCAAGTAGGTATCACTGGTTGAAACGTGTAGATTTGTATAACAAGAGCCGTGTGAGCCGAGAGGTTCAAGCGGTTCTGTGAGAGGCAGAGGGGGAAGTTCCCTCGGCCTACTCGACCAAGTGACCGTTGTAGAAGCATAAAAACACAGCAAAATCGACAATTTAATGACGAATAATCATGAGTTTTGGTCATTACGATATTAAAAACTACTTTTGAAAACAAAAAAATGTTTACAAGAACAATAGAAAATACCATAAAAGAAAAATTTAATAGTGGAAAAGCAATAATCGTAGTAGGCGCAAGACAAGTAGGCAAAACGACTCTATTAAAAGAGATTCTAACTGGTAAAGAGTTTTTGTTTCTTGATGCAGATGACCCGTCAACCAGAAGCCTTCTTCAAAATCCAACGACAGAACAAATAAGAACATTTCTTGGAAATTACAAATATGTATTCCTCGACGAAGCTCAACGAATTTCGGGAATTGGGCTAACCTTAAAAATAATCACTGACCAATTTAAGGAAGTTCAACTATTTGTCAGTGGTTCTTCTTCTTTTGATTTAGGAAATGCTCTTAATGAGCCTTTGACTGGTAGAAAATGGGAATACGAATTATTTCCTATTTCGTGGGAGGAATACGAAGATAAAATTGGATTTATCAAAGCAGAGCAGCAAATCGAAAATAGGTTGCTGTATGGATTTTATCCGGAAGTAATAAATAATCAAGGCAAAGAACGAGAAACTCTAAAAAATCTCGTTGCCAGTTATCTATACAGAGATATTCTTGCTTTTTCAGACATCAGAAAACCTGAAGTTCTTGATCAACTATTGCAAGCTTTAGCTTTACAGATGGGAAGTGAGGTTAATTATAATGAATTATCTCAACTCATAGGAGTCAATAAAATTACAATACAAAATTACATTGACATTTTAGAAAAAGGGTACATCGTTTTCCGTCTTAATAGCTTTAGTAGGAACTTAAGAAATGAAATTAAGCAAAATCGTAAAATTTACTTTTACGATAATGGCATTCGAAATATGATTATTGGTGACTTCAAACCTTTAAATCTAAGACTTGACAAAGGAGCATTATGGGAAAACTTTCTTGTATCGGAAAGGCTAAAACAAAATATTTACAAAGACACATTTGCGAGAATTTATTTCTGGAGAACACAGCAACAGCAGGAAATTGATTTTGTAGAAGAAAAAGACGGAGGAATCACAGCATTTGAGTTTAAATGGAAAGATAAAAAAACAAAATTCCCTCAAAAATTCTTAGACGCTTATCATGCAAATGGATTTGTAATTGACAGGGACAATTTTAGAGATTTTGTTAAGATAAAAAACTAAATGCCAGTGCATAATACAGTACATATTGCAAGGCGGGGTTTGGTGGTTCGCCAACTGCGGATTCCCGTTTCGCAGTTCCGTGTCCTTCGGACAGGAACGCTCCCCGAAATCCGCCCCGACAACATGGTGTGCCGAGAAGCAGAACGACGGCAAATTTATCGTTCTGCATGCTGTAAATAAGATGGGGGAGACAGTTGTAAGTTGAACCTCCGGTGTCGTCTT
>Ga0310040_1001814_pt1 | contig 14658 bp, 10 predicted proteins | sample EPASupsiteHSE623_FD_200237 | JGI IMG/M metagenome (GOLD analysis project Ga0310040, IMG submission 200237) | Bioremediated contaminated groundwater from EPA Superfund site, New Mexico - Sample HSE6-23 (v2) (version 2) | ecosystem: Environmental > Aquatic > Deep subsurface > Groundwater >... | reverse complement strand
TCGTAGGAAAGGACCTCGTGCCAGTCGCGGCGGATGATGGCGGCCCCGCAGCCCGGGCAGCACGTCGAGTGTCCATCTTCATCCGCGACGTTTCCCACGTACACGTAAGCGAGACCCTGCTTTTTCGCAAGATCACGGGCCAGAGCGAGTGTCGCAGGAGGGGTCCGAGGCTTGTTACGGAGCTCGAAGTCCGGGTGAAAGGCTGTGAAGTGAACCGGGACATCAACGTCCAGTTCACGGGCGATCCACCTGCACTCTTCCTCGATTTCCTTTGCGGAGTCGTTCTCGCCGGGAATGAGAAGGGTGGTAATTTCGGTCCAGACCTGGGTCTCGTGGACCAACCATCGGAGCGTCTCGAGAACCGGTGCCAGATGCGCGCAGGTCAGATCCTCGTAGAAACGTTCCGAGAAGGCCTTCAGGTCGACGTTTGCGGCGTCAATGTCTGCAAAGACCTCTTTGCGCGCTTCCGGCGTGATGTAGCCGTTGGTGACCATCACGTTCTTGAGCCCCGAGGCCCTGGCAAGCCGGGCCACGTCCGCCACGAACTCTCCCCAGATGATCGGCTCGTTGTAGGTGTACGAAAGGCCGGGGCAGTCGTGTTCTTTTGCCAAGGCGACCACGGCCTCCGGTGTCACCGGCACGCTCGTTCGGTCTCCCAGCTTGGCCTTTGAGAGGGACCAGTTCTGGCAGAACCGGCACCCCAGATTGCAGCCGACCGTGCCGAACGAGAGCACGGACATGCCCGGATAGAAATGGGCCAGAGGTTTCTTCTCGATGGGATCGACGGCGAATCCCGTCGGCAGTCCGTAACTCCGGGCGAAGAGAGTGCCCTGTTCGTTCTGGCGGACGTGGCAGTACCCGAATCCGCCGGGCGAGATGAGGCATCTCCTCTCGCACAGCTCACAGCGCACTTTTCCGTCCTGTTGAGCCTTCCACCATCGCGCGACTTTCGACGTCACGGCCGAACCTCTCTTCCTGTCCCGATCCGGTTCGAGCATCTTCTCATTTCAAAGGAGGTTCATCGGTGCGGAAGCTGTCCTGCAGTCTCCGCCAGACGGGATGAACCAGGGGGTTGGTACCGGCCTTACTTGCCTCCAGCATCAGCTCGAACTGGCGGTTCTTTGTCCAAGTGATGCAGTATGCCGTCGGCGGAGCCTTGTTCTGAGAGATCAGCCCCTCCACCCCCTGCCCCCGATTGATGGGGATGGCGCGGACCCGGCTTTTGCGAAACACCTTGGTTTGGGCGCTCGCCTCAGCCCCGTTGATTTCGTTCTGGAGTGTCGCACCAGGATCTCCCCGGGGATTGATGATCACGGTCAAACGGCCGAGGCCCGAGACCCCGATTCTCGCGGACAAGACTTTGCGACCGTCGGGGGTGGCTTTAAAGGAGCTCTTCTCAGTGTCGGACGGGACCAGAAAACGAATGCCGTGGGCGCTGACCTTCCTGACAGAGGACTCGGCAAGGATGGGAGAGGGGCCCAGAAGGCCCACCGATACGAGGACGCAGAGCACCGGATCAGTGACTCGTCGGAGCATTTGACTCTCCTGGCGGTTTGGACTCGCCGATCTCGGTGTCGACGTCCTCCTCGAACAGTGGAGAGCGAGCCGGGCGATTGACCCCGCGAGTGGCGGAGGCCGCACCGTTCGGCCGGCGACGGAGCACGAGGATGAGGTTTCCCACCCGCTCGCGTAATCTCCGGTCTTCGATGTTCTTTTCAAAGAAGCCTTCCAGGACGGGAAGAGCCCAGACCGGCATGGCCTCCTGGATGACGTAGACGGCGGAAGCCTGCAGCCAGACGCGGTTCGAGGCCAGCATCGTCTCGATTCTGGGGCGTATGTCCCCGTCACTGCCCTTTCCCAGAGCAATGAGCACGGCGGATTGCACGCGGTGCTCGGGGTCATCGATCATGTCGGCGATCATCGACACCACTACGGGGTTGTCCAGATCGGCCAGGGCTTCTACCGTATTGGCGCGGACTCGTCCGTCCGGATCTCGCAGGCACCGGACGAGCAGCGGGAGGCTGACCTTCCTCCGATAACCTGCGACCGCTTTGACGAGACTGGCTCGAACCCAGGCGTCTTGCTCTGTCCTCAACAGAGCGGTCAACGTTTCGAACAAGCGGCTCGAACGGACCGAATCGTAGCAGGCAAGAGCGCCCCGGAGCCGCACCTCGGCGTCATCGTGGGCCAGCATGAGGAGGATCTCGTCCTCGGTGGCCGGGAGAGGCCGGGAGGACACGCCCGATCGCCGAGAGATTTCGTCCAGGGCCAGACGCGCGTGGTAACGGATCGCCGGACTCTCGTCGGAGGTCAGGTTTCGGATCACGCCGAACACTCGGTGGCTCTCTGCCGGGTCCAGATCGTAGGTCAACCACTGCAGAGACTTGACTCGCTCTTCCTCTGTCCCGCTCGTGAGCCGGACCAGATGTTCGTCGATCTTGTCCACCGACAACCACGTCCTTGACGGATTCCCACTCGTCGAAACACCTGAGAGATCCCTAATACTGCAATGTACCACACGGACGCCTCAAGGAAAATGCCCGCACTGGGAGCCTGGGAGCCCAAATCCCACGGGTGGTAGACCGGGTTCACAGCCTCAACGAGGCTGCCTTTTTCGACTCGCGTCTCGCGTTTTGCATTCCCGTTCCTGTTCCACATTCGCCGGCCGGTCTCTCTGCAAAACCTACTCCGAACCTCAGGGGTGTTCCGTCTGACTTGATCATGGGGTCCCTTCTGTGATATAAGCCTCGCCTGGCCACTCCAGAAGTGGACGGGGCGGCTTTTCTTGAGAGACTCCCTACAGAGGGCTCATGATGGCCGCTCATTGGCCGATGGTAGTTGTAGAGATCCATCCAAAGCCATAAGGGAGGCGACGCGACGTTGAGACAGGCTCTGGCCCTTGTTCTTCTCGTCGGTTTCGGATCGATTCCAGCCCTGGCATCGGTGATCAAGGTCACCGGATACGAGATCGTGGCCGATCGAGCCCTTCTCGATCGGATCAAACCACTCAAACCCCAGTTCCTCGCCAACCTGGGGAAACCTTATTCTCGATCTCTTCTTCTGGAGGATGTTCGACGTTTTCAGCTCCTGGGAAATGTCGGAATGGTCCGCACGGCCCGGAAACCGTACAAATCCGGCCAGAAGCTCCTCTACCGAGTGGAGGCCAACCCCAAGATCCGCTCGATTCGTCTCGTGGGAGTGACCTGCTTCTCAGCCGACGAGGTGTTGGGACGGTTCACGTCCAAGCCCGGCCAGATTCTTGACTACACACGGCTCTTCACGGATATCAACACGATCCCAAGCATCTATCTCGAAAAGAAGGGGATCATGTACGCCGACGTCATCGATCAGAAAGATGTGGCGATCCGGGATGGCCACGTGACGATCACCGTCCGGGAGTTCAAGATGGGGGATCTCGTTATCAAAGGAGTCAAGGGGGCCGAGGCCGACCTCGTGCGGCGGACCTTCCAAGTTCGGAAGGGCCAGCCTATCCACCGGAATAAGCTCCTGTCGAGTCTTTGCGATATCTACCAGCTCTCCACCGTGAAAGATCTCGACTGGTATCCCCGGTTCGACAAGCCGAAGGCCGTTGTCACGATGGTGCTGCATGTCATTCCGGCTGATCGCACCCGGGAGTTCACGGGAATTCGCGGCCGCAGCGATTGAACGGGAGACTCAAAGGGGTTCAACCGCTGTTTGGACGTCTGAACCCTTTGGCCCATTCGACCACGAGGGATCGGTCGGAGGCTCTTTTTTCGGTCACCAGCGGATAGGCGTCGCCATCAGGGCTGGAACGTGTTCTGGTTGGGGCTGTCCCTGAATCGCTTGAATTCCGACTTGGTTGGCCACACTCTCCTGTCGTTGGAACTGGACGGCCTTGAACTGTTCGAACTCCACCTTCAGGGCCTGGGTCTGCTCCTCTACGGAGTCGAACTTGATCTGATTCCACAGCCGGGCGGTCGCTTCCACCTCCATCGGGAACGACTCTGCATAGGCCCGGGGATCCGGTCCGGGTGCGGCGACCTTGAGATCGAAGTCCGCGCCCTGGGCTTGCGCGGGAATTGTCTGGATCAGAAGGAGAAGTCCGTACGCAACGATGACAAACGCTGGGACATGCCGCAAACGAGCCATGGCCTTCATCACCTCCCTTGACAGTAGAACATCGCAGGCCCGATACTTCGGTGCCCTTCCCTTTTCATTCTACGTGCGACCGTACTCAATGTTTCCAGTCTTCGAGGAAATTTCAAGAGGCGTCGAAAGCAAAGCGAAGGTGTAGAACGATGCTCGATCGCTTCACGTGGGGACGAAAACTGACCCAGGCCTCCCGGCTCTTCTTCTTCAAACACGACATGCTCCGATCCGCGAGCTTCCGGGGGGATACCAAGACGATCATGCGGCTTTATGACTTTTTCGCGCCTGTCTACGATCTGTTCTTTCCAAGGATCCAGACGTACACGGCCACCGTCAACCACATCGTGACGTCCCTGGTTCAGCCCGGGGATCAGGTCCTCGATCTTGGGGCGGGAACAGGGATCCTGACGGTTCGTATGGCGCCCAAGGCTTCCAGCGTCGTGGCCATGGATCTCCACGAAGCGATGCTCCAGAGGGCCAGGAAGAAAGCCAAGAGGCTGGGGGTTGAGGACAAGATCACTCTCGCCCAGGGAAACGCGATGCATCTCCCTTTCCGAGACGGTTCGTTCTCGCTCGTCACCTCCGGTTTCATGGAGGTTTACCTGACCATTCCCGAAAAAGTGACCCTGATGAACGAGATTCGCCGTGTCCTCGTCCCCGGTGGTCGTGCTATCTTCATGACAGGCAACGGAGAGGTCTCGGGACGGTACATCAAGGGCGCTCAGTGGATGGATATCTTGAACAAGACCAGGTTCTCCGATGTGAAGTTCACCGACCTCTACGACGTATTCCGGATCATCTTCGCTCGGAAGGCTTTCGGCGACAGGCCAAGGGGAGAGCAATGAATTGGCGAGAAAAACTCGAGGATGTCGAAAAGAAACGGGCACAGGGAGAGCAGCTTCTTGCCGCGGGAGCCTTTGAGAAGGCCAAAGGGGTCTTGGAGCAGGCCTATGAACAGATCGAGGCCTGTCACAATTGGTTCAAAGATCCGTTGGTGAGCAAGCTCGAGGAGGTTCGATCTCGCATCGTCGAGAAGAACATGCAACTCGGTGACACCTTCTGGGCCGAAGGAAACCTCGAGATGGCAAGGGAGTGTTTCTCGATCTGTTTGGACCTCGCTCGTTCACCTCGGGAACACGATGAAGTCCAGATCAAACTGGGCCAAATCGACCAGAAAGAGGCCAAGAGCGAGAACCTCGAGAAGTTGGGGCGGAAGGTCGAGGAAAACCCCGATTCTCCGGAAGCCATCTACGATTTTGCCACAGAGCTGGCCATGGAGAGGTATCTTCCCGAGGCGATCCGGTATTTTGAAAAGCTCACCCAGCTCACCCCGGACGATGCGGACGTCTACTATCGTTTGGGCAACTCTCTGTTTGATTCCCAGCGATGGGACGATGCGCGTGGGGCTTTCGAGAAAGCGCTGAGTCTGGATTACGAGGACAAGGCCGAGATCCATTACCGTCTTGGTTGTCTGGAATTCGAACAGCATGCCAATGCCGAAGGGGCCAAAAAACAGTTCGAGATGGGGCTTTCCATTCGGCCCGATCAGGTGGAATGTCTCAAGCGGATGGCCCGGATCAACAAACTCGAGGAGAAATACGACAGCGCGATCGACTGTCTGGTCTCCGCCCTCAAATACGAGCCGGACGACGCGGGCATGTGGCTTGAGCTGGGCGATCTCCACGAGAGCTTGGGCAAGATGGATCGGGCCAAGGAATACTGGGGTAAGGCCATTGAGGTCGAACCGGAGGGGGATGCCGCAGACTACGCTCAGGAAAAGTTGGAGCGGGTTCTGCTCGACGAAGAGTCCTCACGAGAGATCTCTGCCGATTAGCACACCGCGTCCGCAATAACGGCGATGGGGGGCGGGCCTGGCGAGGTCGATAAAGAGAGACCGTCGCCCACGTGTGCTCAGAACGACGATGAAGGCGGTCCGACGATCCTGTGATCCTGGAGGAAATACTGGCGCGACGGCGGCAGGATGTCCAGGAATCTAAGAAGGACAGGCCTCTCTTCAGGGCTGACGTTCCCCACGGGGCTCATCGGTTGCGGGCCTCGCTGACTCGACCCGGGGCAGGGTTGATCTGTGAGATCAAGAAGGCGTCTCCGTCACGAGGCCCGATCGATCTCGACGTCCACGTTCCTGCCCGAGCGAAGGACTATGAACAATCCGGGGCACGTGCCATTTCCGTGCTCACGGAGCCGTACTTCTTCCGTGGATCGTTCGATGACCTCTCCCAAGCGGCACGCGCCGTCGAAATTCCGGTTTTGTGCAAGGATTTCGTCGTTGATGAGTACCAGATTTTGAAAGCCGCCCTGTCTGGCGCGGCTGGAATTCTTCTCATCGTTGCGGCGCTCCGTCCAGACGAGCTACGCTCTCTGGGACGAATGGCTGACGGACTGGGGCTCGACTGCCTGGTCGAGGTTCACACCGAAGAGGAGCTTGAGATCGCTCTGGAGTCGGAAGCCTCCATCATCGGGGTCAATAATCGGAACCTGGCGACCTTGAAGGTCGACTTGGGAGTGTCCGAGAGGCTCATCCCGAAGATTCCCTCGACAAAGCTGTCCGTCGTCGAATCAGGGATCTCTCGCCCTGAGGATGTCGTTCGTCTCTGTGCGTTGGGGGCCAGAGCTTTTTTGATCGGAGAGTCTTTGATGACGGCCGGCAACCCTGTCGAAAAGGTCCGTGAGCTGGCCGCCGCTCTCGGGCCGCCCTCCTCGTAGACCATGGCTACCCAGGATCCAAGGATCGCGATCCCACCGTCCCTGAGAGGGACGTTCGAGCTCACCCGCGAGTTGGCCGTGGGTGGGATGGGGGTCCTTTATCTCGCGCGAGATCTGGTCAACTCCCGGGAGGTCGTTTTCAAGTTCATCGCTCCGGAACTCTTCGGAGATGAGGAGACTCAGATCCGGTTCATCAACGAGGCGAAGCTCACCGCCCAACTCAAGCACCCCAACATCGTCGAACTTTTTGCCGCAGGTCATGAAGCGGGCCTCTTTTACATCATTTACGAATACCTCGATGGGGTCAATCTCAAGACACTCCTGGAGAAATGTGGTGTCTACCCCGTGGGCAAAGCTCTTGAAATCCTCATCAAGGTCAGCGAGGGGATCGCCTATGCCCACAGCCATAAGATTTTGCACCGGGACATCAAGCCGGAGAACATCTTGGTCGGTCCTCTGGGTGACTGGATCAAGATCATTGATTTTGGAATCGCCAAGTCTATGGAGGATGCCCAGAAACTCACCCAGACGGGGTTCATCATTGGGACTCCCGAGTACCTGTCTCCCGAACAGGCCGTCGGCCATAAGGCGAGCTTCTTTTCGGACCAGTATGCGGTGGCTGTGTTGGCTTACGAACTCCTGACCGGCAGGCTCCCCATCGAAGAGGCCAACACGGTCGACCTGTTCACCAAGAAGATCCGGGGAGCCTGGGTCCCGATCCGCGAGAGACGCTCCGACATACCGGTGGAGCTGCAGCAGATCATCGAACGGGCCATGGCCACCGACGTGACCCAGAGATACCCCACCATGGACGACCTGGTGCGGGAGCTCAAGACCTTTGTGGCCAAACGGTCGGTCGGAGGAGGATTCCGGCTTGGTCAAAAGGGTGAGGGCTCCTCCGTTCCCTCGCGAGATCGACCGAGCGGACCACGACGGGGAGGTCAAGACTCCGCGGAGTCGTCCGGCATTGTGAAAAAAGGGAGCCGGGATCCCTCGGACAATTCGATCGTGGGGCGAAGGGGAGGCTGGTCCTCTGAGAAGACCAAGAGTCCTTCGCCCCAGGTGTCACTGGGGCAGGCTCCATTCCTTGAGTTCGATCCGACAACGCTCGTCCGTCGCTTCACCCGCGAGACTCCGCGTGTCGTTCTTCTGACCGGGACGATAATCCCCGTCGTGCTTGCGCTTCTTTGGCTCTTTTGGCCTTCTGGAACGAAGAAGACAGGACTGCCCGCGATGTCCGGGGCGGTCTCCATCGTTCACCAGCTGGACGGCGTCACGGTCGGCTGGAGTGTTGCGGAAACAGGCAAGGCACTCGTGAACCTGGAGCCGCTCAAGACCTCGAAATCGATGGCTCGTCAGGGACGTGAGTTCGTGCTTCGACTTTCGACGACCGAGGCCAAGAAGGTCGACCGGATCGATCTGATTCTCAAGCAGGGAAAAGAGATTCAGGCGGAGATGCAGGGTATTCCCCTGGCTCAGGTGACTATCAAGCCTGGCTCCATGGCTGTCGACGTGCCGGCCTTGCCTGGCCCCAATCCGGTTCTGGTCTCCTGGCCGAAAAAGAATGAGCGGAGCAGAAAGGAGTACCCGCTCGTGTTGCGCCCGACCCGACTGGGGATCGATGATGTTCCGTTCGCGCCCGAAGATGAGACTGTCCTCCAGGTCTTCACGGGAGTCGGCGCCGAAAGGGAGCCGCAGACTCTTCCGCAGACGGTTCAGCCTCCCGGCGCCTTCCTGAAAACGCTGGAGGAGCGGTTGGCATCGATCAAAGTCTTTGACCTGCTTTTCGGGAAAGATACTCGTGTCGACGAGTTCATAGAAGGCGCCGACTGGTTGAGTCGCCGCGCCCACAGGATCCTTCAGGAAGCGAGCTCCGACACTTTCTCCGGCATCTCGGAAGTTATCGACCAGCTCTCAGCCCTCGTCGGTTCGCCGGCGATCGATCGGTCCGTTCGAATGGCTTTCTTCCGGAGGTATCAGGAGCTCAAGCTTCTGGTGGAGATGGCCAGACGTGCTGGCAACGTGGGAACCGTTGCGGAGCTGAGAATGCTCACCGAACTACCCTGGCCCGTGAAGGTCCTCGAGACTGAATGGAAGAGTATGGCCGGCACCCCGAAGCCCCAGGAAAAGTCCTTCGAGAAGCTCCTGAATCAGACGCTTTCCTATGGATTCAAGTCGGCTTCCGTGAACACGACCGGTTTGAAATCGGCCGTGTTTTCGTTGCCTTGCCTTTGTTATGGAAACGGAAGCTTCTTGATTGTCACCTGGAACAGGTCGACCTTCTTTTATTTGTGGGGTCCCCCCGAGATTCCGTCCGGATGCCAGGGAGTCCAAGGAACCCTGCGATTGGAGCTGCCCTGCGATCTTGTGGAAAGCGAGAATCAAGTCGAGATCGAGGTGCGCCCCGTTATTGGTCTCGCAAAGGTCTACGGGGAGATCATCCTCCTCCCCCCGGCGTTGTCGGTCGTCGATCTCTCCGGCAATTCAAAGCCTGTCAAGATGGAGGCCACAAATCATTAGGAAACGGCTGTGACTATGAAGCCGGTCGGCCCGGATACCCCCTCATGAGACCGTCCCTCGTTCAAGAGACATCCCACCGTACGGGTTTGCTGGGATTCTCAGTAGTCCAGACTCGGCGCGCTCCCGTTGTCCTTTGAGTCTGCGGAGGCATCGGGGGACTGACACTTCGCTCTTGTCCCTGTTTCATCGATTTCTTCGGAATGAGCGGCCTTCCTTGAGTTCTTCGGCGAAAAATCGGGTAGGGAGCGGGCTGAATAGAAGCTCTGCTGTTCGACCCGCCCCAGAACTGGAATCGAGGCGAGCACCGTAGAAGCCAGGAGCCAGATCGATCGAGCGGGATTCATGTCTTGTTCCTCTCCACCGGTCGTTTCAAGGTCCACGTTCTCCGGTGACTTGGTTCCGGATTTTTCGGGCCCTTTATCCGGGGTCACTTGTACAAAAGAGTCTAACAGAGGACCACGATCCTGAGATGAGGACTCGAAGGGACTCTTTGTCGATCGATTTCGTCATGAGACGGCTCGAGTCGGGGAAGGCCGAATCGGTCCGGCCATCGATCGGTCAACTGCATCCGGAGGTCGATCCACAGTTCAGGCACTTGTAGCACGCTCCGTTCCGGACCATGATCGATCCGCAGGTGTGGCAAGGGGGAGCATCGGCCTGGGAGAGAAAGACCCTCTTCTCCTGACCTTCCATGAGGGCCGAAGAGGGAATGGGTTCTTCGGAGAGGGGAGGGGCTTTTGCCGTGGTCTCTTCCTCGCTCTGGGAAATGAACTTCAAGGCAAGCCAGCGGAAGATGTAGTCCACGATCGACTTGGCGATCGGAATCTGCGGATTGTTGGTGTATCCGGACGGTTCGAACCGTGTGTGGGTGAACTTGTTGACCAGAACGCTCAGCGGAACCCCGTACTGCAGGGCCACGCTCGTGGCCTCTGCCACGACGTGCACAAGGCCAGAGACGACCGAGCCTTCCTTGGCCATCGTCACGAAGATTTCTCCGGGAGCTCCGTCGTCGTACATGCCCACGGTGAGATAGCCTTCATGGCCGCCCACGGAGAATTTGTGGGTGATGGAGCGACGCTCGTCGGGCAACCGACGACGGCCGGGCTTTGCCTTCTTCGCTCGGTCTTCCCCTTTGAGGCTGGTCGAGAGAGGCTGGCTCCTCTTTGACCCGTCACGGTAGATGGCCACAGCCTTGAGTCCCATCTTCCAGGCGTCGATGTAGGCTCGGGCGATTTCTTCGGACTTTGTCTCGGTGGGACAGTTCACGGTCTTGGAGATGGCTCCGGACAGGAACGGCTGCACCGCCGCCATCATCCTCAAGTGGCCCACCCAGTGGATCGATCGCGTACCGGCTGCTGGCTTGAAGGCGCAATCGAATACTGGCAGGTGCTCGCTCTTCAGCACAGCCTCTCCCTCGATCGTCCCGTTTTCCTGCACGAAGGTGACGATCTCGCTCACCTGTTCCGGGGTATATCCCATACGACGGAGAGCTTCCGGAACCGTCTGGTTCACGATCTTGATGCATCCGTCGCCCGCCAGTTTCTTGTATTTCACGAGCGCAATGTCGGGCTCGACGCCGGTGGTGTCGCAGTCCATCATGAACCCGATCGTTCCCGTGGGGGCCAGCACCGTCACCTGGGCATTCCGATAGCCGACTCGCTCGCCCAGGCTCAGCGCTTCATCCCAGGCTTGACGGGCATTCCCAAGGAGCTCTTGCGGCACTAAGTTCTTGGTGATGTCATCCAGGGCTCGCCTGTGCTTGCGAATGACTCGGAGCATCGATTCCCGATTGACCGCGTAACCGGTGAAAGAACCTCGAGCGCTCGCCAGCACCGCACTCGAACGGTAGGCTTCCCCGCACATGAGCGCCGTGATCACCGCTGCGTAGGCACGTCCCTCGTCGGAGTCATACGCAAGCCCTCTGGCCATCAGAAGCGCTCCCAGGTTGGCGTAACCAAGGCCAAGCGATCGGAACTCGTGGGCATTCTTGCCAATGGCTGGAGTCGGGTAACTCGAGGGGTTGATGAGGATTTCTTGCGCGGTGATCAGAATCTGAACCGCTCGGCGGAACGCCTCGATGTTGAATTCGCCGTTCTCATCACGGAACCTCATCAGATTGAGGCTCGACAGATTGCACGCCGAATCATCGAGGAACATGTACTCGCTGCACGGATTGGACGCATTGATCCGACCGCTGGCCGGGCACGTGTGCCAATCGTTGATCGTCGTGTCGAACTGAAAACCCGGATCTCCGCAGAGATGGACGGCATCCGCGATCATGTTCATCAGATCGCGGGCTCGATAGGTATCGACGACTTCACCCGTGGTGACCGCTCGGGTCTTCCACTCCTTGTCATCGATGACTGCCCGCATGAACTCGTCTGTGACGCGCACCGAGTTGTTGGAGTTTTGGAAGAAGATCGATCGGTAGGCCTCGCCGTTGAACGAAGCGTCGTATCCGGCTTCGATGAGGGCCCAGGCTTTCTTTTCCTCGAGCTCCTTCGACCGGATGAACTCCACGATATCCGGATGGTCCATATTGAGGAGAACCATCTTCGCCGCCCGGCGGGTTCTTCCACCCGACTTGATGACTCCGGCGAAGGCGTCATAGCCCTTCATGAACGAAACCGGACCGGAGGCTTCTCCACCGGTCGTGAGTCTCTCCCGAGACGAACGAATCGTCGAAAGGTTGGAGCCCGTTCCGGAGCCGTACTTGAACAGCATCCCTTCGGTTTTCACCAGATCCAGGATCGAGTCCATACGGTCCTGCACGGAGTTGATGAAGCAGGCCGAGGTTTGGGGCGCTTCCTCGAACCCCACGTTGAACCAAACAGGGCTGTTGAACGAGGCCTTCTGATTGATCAGGAGGTGGGTGAGCTCCGCCTCGAACGTGCGTGCATCCTCCTCGGTGGAAAAGTAGTTCGATTTGCGACCCCAGCTGGTGATGGTGGTCGCGACACGCCCCACGCATTCGCGCACCGAGCACTCTCGACTGGGAGTCCCGAGCTTACCGCGGAAATACTTGGATGCTACGACGTTGGTGGCCGTCAGGGACCAGCTTTTGGGGACTTCCACCGAGGACTGCTCGAAGACCGCCTCGTTCTTTTCGTTGAGGATCCGAGCCGTGCGGGTCTCCCACTCGATCTCATCGAAGGGGTGCGTCTGAGGCGTGGTGAAGTATCGCTCGAACGAAAGACCATGCGGTTCCACGGGGGCGGTCGGAGGTGGCTCCGGAGGCAGCTCCGGCGACCGAACAATGGACAAACGATCCTTCGTCATCGAGGGTCCTCCTGAGAAAAAGAGAGAAGAATGCGGTGGGGATCCACCCAGAGCGCATCGACGTCATTTTGACGTCATTTCCACCGGGAAGGAGACGGAAATTGTTTGGGCTTGGGTGGAAAGGTCGGGTGAGAATACCATCGCCGGAAAGTCTTCGGCAAGAAAAAAAAGACCAAAAATGCGCTGTTCATGCCGCTTCGGCTTTTGATCGGATCAGCCGACTCGGCCCGATTCTCAAGCTCGCCAGGGGGGCTACTTGGCGAAGGCATCGATCTCACGAGGCAGGACGCAGAGAGGGGCGATTGGAACGTCTTTGGCATCGGAAGCGACCTTCACGATGGGGGATCGCCTGCAAAGACAGTCTGAACGAGGAGGCCGCTACTTAAGGATAGCCCAATACGGAAGCAAACACGCTGTTCTTTGGGTAATTGGAAATATCTGCGTCGGTTGATTGACCGACTCGCGTTTTGCGCACTAATGGCATGCGATGTCGCCAGTGAATCCTATTCGATTGGGCTCCGACAAGGGCCTCGGAGTGTTGTCGCACTAAGTTCCGAGTTTTCGGCCGTCGATTCATGGAAGGTGGTGAAGGCTCTTCATTTTTGGGGGAGAGCGGCTGTCTAGAGCGATTGACTCCACAGGAGGTCAAGAGGGGTCCAACACCGGCGAAGAGAAGCAGCAAAAGTCGCAGCAAGACGGGGTTGATACGCAAGGGAGCGGGGCCTGAACTCGCACGGGTTTTAGCGAACCGGCTTTACGCAAGGAAACAATTGGACACTTGCGAGGGAAGCCTTCGAAGAAACCGGTCGGTCGGGTCCTTGAGTGAACCTTTCGTCTCTCCCCAAGACGAAGGAGGAATCCACTTGAAACGCTTCGTGATTTGGGCTACAGCCGTCGGGTTTTTGGTGAGCGGCCTCCCAGGTTACTCCGCCGAACCGGCCAAGGAGGCTACGGACAAGGGTGCGGCAGAGGCAGCGAAAGCGGCCCCGAAGAAGGCCAGGAAGGTTCGCCGGCACAAGAAAGCGCACCGTGCCGAGAAGATGAGCATCGCTGACAGGTCGGGAAGCCCCTTTGCGGACGTCCCGAAGGACCACTGGGCCTACGAAGCGGTCTCCAAGGCTGTGGAGTCGGGACTTCTTCAGGGCTACGAGAACAGGTTCTACGGTGGCCGCGCCATGACACGCTATCAGATGGCTGTACTCGTGGCCCGGATGCTCGAGAAGCTGGCCGTACTCAGGTCCAACGGCCGCATGTTCACCGCGCAAGACATCGCCAACCTGGAAGCCCTGACGATCGAGTTCGCCGATGAGCTGGCGATGCTCAACGTCAAGGTTTCCACCCTCGAAGAGCAGACCGCCGTTCTCCGCAAGGACGTCGACCAGCTCAAGTACGAGGTCGGCCCCGGCGGGCCCAGAAGCCCGATCACTGGCTTGGTCGCGGCCCGGTTCGCCATGACCTCCAGTGGGAGCACGGGTTATGGCCAGTATTACACGGGAGCTGTCTCCGGTGTTCCGGCCAGCGCCGCGACGCCGAGTCTTTTGCGATACCGCGGTGACGTCTCGGGCCCCGGGGCCTGGAATGCCACCGCCCCTGGGACCGCGGGCAACCCGTGGAAGTTTGATAGCCGAGATTTCGCCACGATCGCCCAGCTCTCGCTCAACATCGATCGCCAGATCGCCAAGGATATCGAAGCCCACGTCCAGGTCGACATCGACGCGGAGGCGACCGATGGCGCTCCGTGGACAGGAGGGAAGATAGGCCCCTACAACGCGAGCAGCGATCTCGTTTTCGATCCTCTGTCGTTCACCGGTACCTTCGGCTTCTGCCGCCAGAATGGCTCGGCGTCGGCTCCGTTCATCCTCGGCAGCGGTCGTGGGTCCTCGTTCTTCGGGACGCCTCTTCACGTGAATGAAGCCTACGTCCAGTTCAACGGCTGGATCGGAGATTCCGACGGCAAGATCGGTGTCATGGCTACCCCGTTCAACGTGGAGAACAACGGCCCCT
>Ga0310040_1001811_pt1 | contig 14671 bp, 6 predicted proteins | sample EPASupsiteHSE623_FD_200237 | JGI IMG/M metagenome (GOLD analysis project Ga0310040, IMG submission 200237) | Bioremediated contaminated groundwater from EPA Superfund site, New Mexico - Sample HSE6-23 (v2) (version 2) | ecosystem: Environmental > Aquatic > Deep subsurface > Groundwater >... | reverse complement strand
CCCTCAAATTATATGAGGTATGACATATTCTATATAAATCTTATTTAATTGACTATTGCAATCGATAAATTAATAAGAATCTATAATGATTATGACATAAATGATCTGCTAACCGAAGGCACATGAATTTGCGTTAAACCAGATTACCAGATTAGTTAAACCAGATTATCTGGATTTATTGCCTGCGGTATGATCGGTGTCCATTCCGTTTTCGGCTGCAGCTTTTACGAGTATTCTCGCAATAAATTCGCCTTTGGCGTCGGTGTATCGAAGCCTGTCATTGCGATATTTCTTTGCGAGGGACGCCTTCAGCTCTGCGTAGGTGCGGGCGTCCTCGTTGTGGTCACGAAGCCAGTCTCTGAAGACTGTGTGACGCTCCAGGTGATCGCTTCCCTCTTTGACGAGATGCAGGTGGCAGTAAGAGCCCTCAAGACGTTTTCCCAAGCAGTAGAACCACTCTGCGTGGCTGCCTGCTGAGATATCATCGTATCCGACGGGAAAAAGCATGCTCCGGCACCGGTCCGCTGCATCCATATCCGCGACGCCCGCCAGAATGTCAATGATGTTCTTGCCGCAAAGACCTGGGACGCTGGTGCTTCCGACATGCTCGATGCTCAGGAGCTGCACTCCGATCGTCTTCTCTATGACCTGCAGCTCTTTTTCGTAGAAGCAGGGCCACAGCGGATTGTACGGGTAGATGATAACCGGCATGTTGTCTTTCATGTGAATTCAAATCCGTGCGGTTTTTCTTTTTTTATTTTGCCGCGGCTCCTACCGCCCTGAGCTTTGGCAGTTCAAATCCAGCAGCACTCGGTAATCGATATTCTCCAGGAACCTCTTTTCTCTGGAGTCTTTCGTCCCAAGGCTCATGATGCTGACGGCGTCTCCCTCCGAGGGGGACCACCGCCGGGCGATCTTTTCCGGATAGCGGCAATAGTTGCACAGCAGGCTCTCGCCCAGGACGTGAAGCCCGCCGAAATCGCCCCATTGGTTGGCAACGGCGAGGTGCATCTGCTCGCCCAGCCTTGCTTCCCAGATGAATTTGGCTCCGGCATTCTCCCAGAGGGCGGGCACGCAGAGCATATCCGCTCCGAGCTTGGCCAGCGAGTCTGCAGCCTCCGGAAACATCAGATCATGGCCGAGGAGCATCCCGATCCTGGCAAAGGGAAGATCAAAGGCGGCGAAGCCGTCGCTGCCCGGCGTTGCCCAGTTCCGGTCACGTGCTGAGAGATGGACCGCTCTGTATTTGCCCACAGGGCCGTCCGGGCCGATCAGGACTGAGCTGTTGTAGCAGCGCAATTCGTCGCCAGGATCTCGCTCAGCCATGCCGAAGACGATGAAGAGACTCTTCTCCCGCGCTTTTTCTGCAAATGCCTCGGTTGCTTTGCCTGGTATCTCCTCCGAGCATCTGGCCGCTTCCTCCGGGTTCGAGATCGGCCCGCAAATAGCCAGCTCGGGAAGGACGGCGAGGTTGATCGTCTGGCCGCTCTCCTTTGCCTTGGCCGAGGCAGTGTCCACCAGGCGCAGCATCTCCCTCAAGTTAGCCTGCACGTCCAATGGCCGGGCGCGATACTGCAAAGTCGCGGCGACAAATTCGGCGGCTGGCGGCAAGCCGAGCAAAAATTCGATATTGACGTAAGAGTAGGGGTCGAGCGTTATGTTGCCGTAGCATTGAGGCCGCCTGCATCCCAGGAAGCTGCTGGGGCTAAAAGTGCTCGGGCAATTTTGATGAGTCATGCCGCCGCCACTGATTCCCGGCAGAGCGGCATGGATGATAATGTCGTTCGCAGAGCTGATCTGCCTGATGGCCCGGCCCAGTGGATCGATGACGAACGACTCCGCGTGGCGGCAGTCCATCACTTTGTCCATTCCCGTCCGGTTGCAGGCCAGGACATAAATGCTGTTTTCCAGCGCCCTGGCCCGCCAGAACTTCTCCGGGTTGTGGTGCTCGGGCGGCCAGTTGGCGGGGATGAGCAGCAGGCGTGCTCCCTTCAGGGCGGCGATTCTCGCCTGGCGGTAGGAATAGGAGTCGGCGCAGATAATCAGCCCCAGAGCGCCAAGCTCAGTCTCTACCACCGGAACGGGCAAATTTCCCCTGGCGGCCCACAGGTTTTCCCGGAAGGCGGGAGAGGCTTTGCGGTAGCGAGCAGCAACCCGGCCATCCGGTCCGATCAGGGCGGCGGAATTGTAGAAGATTCCCGTTCCGGCGTCTCTCTCAGGCAGGCCGATGCAGATGTAGCAGCCATATTTCTCTGCGACCTCGCCGAATGCATCCGTGGTCGGGCCGGGGATGGTCTCGGTGAGGGGTGCGATCTCCCTTCTGCTCTCGAAGGCGTAGCCGGTGGTGGCAAGCTCCGTGTTCACGATGATCTTCGAGCCGGATCTTGCGGCTTCTTCGTTCAGGGTTAGCAGTCTGGCGACGTTTTTTTCTTTGTCCTTCCAGGAGATCGAGGCGTGGATGAGGGCGACTAACAGATCTGTGCAGGGCTGTTTTTGGGCGGCTTCGGTGTGGTGGGAGTTCATTTGGTTCATCCTTGCTGGGCGCTAGTTTCTTTCGATATTCATCCTTTCTCTTAATTCTTCGCACATCGTAACAAGATTCGGACGACCTCTCGAAAGCTTTATTTAATCAATTTAACTAGCCTTAACTTAAAAAATGTTTCGTTATTTCAACGATCGCCTGAGCACCCAAAAAATAAAAGATGGATCATTATGAAAAAAGTCAAGATTGCCTACATCACTACCCAGGAAGCGAGCGACATCTTTCCCCTCATCTCCGCTCTAAAAGAACTGATCAGCCAGCATGGAAAAATTGCAGATGTCGCCATCCGATCCGGCGAAGACCTGAAAGACTCCGCCCGCCGGGAGGAGCTGGAGCGGATCGCCTGCGACAGCCATCTGGTCATCTTCAATTTGCACGGCGGAAAGAAGAGCCTCCCCTGCTTTGACGAGCTGATGGGAAAGCTGCAGGGAAGCAAAGCCTCCATCTCCGCCCACTGCGCCTCAAACGAGCCGGAAATCGAGCTTATGAAGCTGTCCACGGTCGATGAAGTGATCTACAAAAATGTCTCTCGCTATCTGGACTATGGCGGAAAGGAGAACTTCTTCAACCTGATCATATTTCTGGCCAGCCGATTCGTCGGCGCCGACCTCGCTTTTGCGGAACCGGAGCGCCCCGTCTGGGAGGGCATTTACCATCCCGATTTCGACCATGTGCCAACCCTTGACGAGTACCTGCAGAAAAAGTACGTGCCGGGCAAACCCACAGTCGGCCTGTGGTTCTACCAGAGCCTCTGGCAGGCGGGAAACACCGTCTTCGTCGATCGGCTGATTGAACAGATCGAGCAGAAGGGAGCAAACGTAATTCCGGTATTCCTGCACTCCCTAAAAGACGTCGAGCGGGGGACGAAGGGCGCGGAATGGGTGGTTGACAATTTTTTCATTCGGGACGGCAAGAGTCTCATTGACGTTCTCATCAGCACTCTCATGTTCTCGCTCTCCATCAGGCCCTGGGAAGGAGAAGGAGCGGCAGCTTCCGAAGATATCGCCAGATCCGAAGAGTGGTTCTTGAAGAAGCTGAACGTCCCGGTACTCAAAGCGGTCGTGACCTACAACACTCCGGGCGAGTGGAAGGAGTCCATGCAGGGCTTGAGCCCCCTGGACATCTCCATGGGAATCGCCATGCCGGAGTTTGACGGAATGCTGATCACCGTTCCCGTGGCGGCCAGGGATCGAACCGATATCGATCCGCTCACCGGAGCGAGGGTGATCAGGTTCGAGCCGCTGCCCGAGCGCATTGAGAAGATGGTGCGGCTCAGCCTGAACTGGGCGAGGCTGCGGCATATTCCCAACCCCGAAAAAAAGGTGGCCATTATCTTCCACAACTACCCGCCCAGAGACGACCGCATCGGAACCGCCTTCGGCCTGGACTCGCCTGTCTCGGTCTTGAACATCCTGCAAAAGATGTCGGACGCCGGGTACAAACTGGACCGGATGCCGGAGAGCGGCCAGGCCCTGATCGAGGATGTGAAGAGCCGCCTGACCCTTGACCGGCGCTGGAAGAGCCCGGAGGAGCTGGCAAGGCGGGCCATCGACTCCGTACCTGAAAAGGACTACTTGCAATGGTTTGGCCGGCTTCCCGCCGCCGTCCAGGCCAAGATGACCGCAGCCTGGGGAGCGCCGCCGGGAGAGCTTTTTGTCCACAAAAAGAGCCTGATAATCCCCGGCATCATCAACGGCAACTTCTTCATCGGCCTCCAGCCGCCGCGCGGTTTTCTGGAAGACCCTGCTGCTATCTACCACAGCCCGGACCATCCCATCCCTCACCACTACTACGCCTACTACCGCTGGATTCGGGATGTCTTCGGTGCCAACGTCATAATGCACATCGGCAAGCACGGCTCTTTGGAGTGGCTGCCCGGAAAGTCGGTGGGCCTCTCCGATTCATGCTTCCCGGACATCGCCATCTCCGATCTGCCCAACATCTACCCCTACATCATCAACAATCCTGGAGAGGGGACCCAGGCCAAGAGGAGGAGCTACTGCTGTATCATCGATCATCTGGTTCCCGTGATGCACAACGCCGATGCCTATGACGAACTGGCGGAGCTGGAGGTGATGATCCGGGACTACCATCAGTCAGCTCTCGAAGATCCGGCTAAACTGCCCACGCAAAAGAGGATGATCTGGGAGAAGGTCTGCGAGTCAAAGCTCGATCACGATCTGGAGACTGGTGAGGAGGCGGCGTTCTCGGATTTCGACAGATTCCTGGAGAAGCTTCACGAATACCTGCATGAGACCGCAGACACACAGATCCGGGACGGGCTTCATATCCTGGGCGAGCCTCCCGAGGGCTCGCGCCTGGATGAGTTCCTGGTCGCCCTGACCCGGCTTTCCAACGGCAGCGTGCCCTCCTTGAGGCAGTCGCTGGCCGAGGCCCTGGGCTACGACTACGAATTTCTCCTGGCCAACCGGGGGAAGATTCTGTCGGGCATCAAGACTTGCGGCGAGGCGATTGAAGAGATAAATGCCCTAGCCCTGAGCCTCGTCTCCCGGCTTCATGAGGATGGATTTTGCCGGGATGACGAAGGCTTTTCCATGAAACGAGTCCGGGCGCTGGAAGACGAGGTCCTGGGAAGACAGAGCAGCAAGGTGGAACAGGTTCTCGAATACATCTCTTCCGGCCTTGCGCCGAACATTGCGGCTACCAGAGACGAACTGTGGAGCATCCTGTCCGTCTCACGCGGCAGGTTTGTCTCGCCCGGACCATCCGGAGCGCCCACGCGGGGAATGGCGGACATCCTGCCCACGGGGAGGAACTTTTATTCCGTGGACCCCCAGGCCATACCTTCTCAGGCCGCCTGGAAGGTGGGCGTTGCTCAGGCGGACGCCCTGCTCAAACGTTACCTGAAGGATGAGGGCCGCTACCCGGAATCGCTGGGGATCGTGATCTGGGGCAGCCCCACCATGCGCACCAAGGGTGACGATATCGCCGAGGTCCTCTCTCTCATGGGCGTTCGTCCCGTTTGGGAGGAGAAGAGCGGCAGAGTGACCGGAATCGAGCTGATCCCACTCGAAGAGCTGCAGCGGCCCCGCGTGGATGTGATGCTGCGCATCAGCGGCTTTTTCCGGGATGCTTTTCCCAATATCGTTCACCTCGTGGACAGGGCTGTGGAGCTGGTGGCCGGACAAAAGGAGTCTCCCGAGCAGAACTTTCTGGCCAAGCACGTATCTATGGACATCTCCGAGAAGACCGCTGCGGGAATTGACAGGGAGCAGGCAGGGATCGAGGCGCGCTATCGCATCTTCGGCTGCCGTCCTGGAGCTTACGGTGCCGGTGTCTCCGATGCCATCGACTCCAAGAACTGGAAGGATGAAAAAGACCTGGCCGAGATCTATGTCAAGTGGGGCGGCTACGCCTATGGCCGCAAGAATTTCGGAGCGACGGTTCCCGACGAGTTTCGCAAGCGCCTGAGCCTGCTCGACCTGACGGTCAAGAACGAGGACACCCGCGAGTACGACATGCTGGACGGAGACGACTTCTATTCCTACCACGGTGGCATGATTGCAGCCGTCAAAGCCCTCAAGGGAGAATTGCCCCGATCGTACTGCGGCGACAGCTCCGATCCGGACCATGTGTTGACCAGGAGCACTGTCGAGGAGACAAAGCACATCTTCCGCGCCCGCATCTTGAATCCCAAATGGATCGAAAGCATGCAGCGGCACGGCTACAAGGGCGCGGGCGATCTCTCCCGCATGGTGGACATCGCCTTTGGCTGGGACGCCACCGCCGAGGTTCTGGAAGACTGGATGTACGAGGAGCTGGCCAACAAATATGCTCTGGACAAAGAGATGCAGGAGTGGCTGAAAGACGTGAATCCCCACGCTCTGCAAAACATCACCGAGCGATTGCTGGAGGCCGTGGAACGGGGCATGTGGCAGGCATCCGACGAGATGAAGGAAGAGTTGCGGGATGTCTATTTGGAGATCGAGGGGTGGATCGAGGATGAGGGCGCAAAGGAGGCAAAGACTGCGGGAAGCGTCTAAAGTCATTGATGCATCTTTGCAAAGGATGGATTTGAGACGGCCAGAAAAAAGATGGTCATCTCAGACTTTCCTTTATCTTTCGAATTTCAAATAAAAAATAGTTCATATAATTTAAAAAAAAATCCCTAGATATAATTCTGATATTTTTGCTGCATGGTCATTCGCTACCGTCCCGAAAGGTATTTAATTAAAGTTAACTAGTTTTAAGACAAAATAAGTTTACTACGGAACGGATGTCGATGACGATGGATGAGATAATAAGCTGCAAAGACAAATACACATATGCTAAAGCACCAAGGCACTCTGGCACGAAGGGCACGGCATGTTTGTCGCTTTTGGTTTTAATGATATTATTAGCTATTCCGGCGGTTGGCGCGGCGGATTTCACGCTGCAGATATTCGGCAATGCCGATATGAACGACAAGATCGACGAAAAGGATACTGCATACGTCCAAGGGATAATAAGCGGCACCAATGAGGCAACCAAACTTGCGGATGCAAACTATGACGGAAAGGTAGATGCTCAAGACGTCGATCAGATTGAAAAGATCATTCAGGGAGAGGACAAGGAGCTTACAATCATTGATGCCGGAAATCGAACGGTCACCATCAAAAAGCCGTTAAACCGGGTTGTGACGCTTGGTGGATATGAAGCCGAGATAATGTTCATGATAAACGAGCAGGAAAAGATTGTCGGCATTGCCAATTACATGGCAACAAAAACTTATTACAAGGCGTGCATCCCACAGCTCGCTAAATTGCCAACCGTTGGGTCCGGTGCGGAAATCGACTATGAGAAAATGCTATCGTTGAATCCCGATCTGATCATTACGCGACATTACTACGGCGACGATATTGCCACGAATCTTCCCGAGCCGATCCCTGTCGCATGTTTTGATTTCATTGAACCGGAAGCCATGCAGGAAGAGATGGTCAAGTTCGGCTATGTCTTTGACAAAAAGGGCTGGGAGAAATCGTACTTTGAAGATTTCCACGACAAGTATGTCGGCATGATAAAAGATAGAACAAAAGACGTTCCCGGTGAAAAAATTCCCAAGGTCTATGAGGAGCAGAACAGTAAGACATATAACATATTTCCCAGTGCTGCAAACCAGCAAAAGATAGCTATGTCCGGCGGAAAATTAATGTTTGGTGAGATAAAAACAAATAAAAGTGCAATTGAGATCGATCCGGAAAAAGTCGCCTCCGGGAACCCGGACGTCATCATCAAAGATGCGTCATCCACAGGACCGAATACCGGATACGATGTTGATGATCCGGAAAAACCAAAGCCACTCCGAGACGAGATCTTGAACCGCAGTGAATTAGCATCAGTCAATGCGGTTAAGAATGGTGCGGTTTACGTGCTGGACAACGGCATCTCAAATGGACCAATGTATCCTGTGGGAATCGCTTATGTTGCAAAATGGCTGCATCCGGATCTATTTGAGGATTTAAATCCTGTCTCCATTCATCAAGAATACCTGAATAGAATCGGTTCCAACTACAATCTTACGGAACACGGTGTATTTATATATCCTCCAAGTAAAAAATAGCCTGGTTTTCGGAGAATGATCTCTTTAAATCAATTTTTTTCTATTTTTAAAAAGCTAATCGAATAAAACCTATAAAAATATATCTATTCATGCATATAATATATCTCATATCTGATGATATCTATTTCTTTCCATAAATGTGACAAACGAAGGATTATGCAAAAAGCACAGCAAAAATTCAGGATAAATTGATTACAATTAATCGTATTAGAACTGATCAGGTTTTCTATACATTTTTTGGATTTCAAGCCAACCGACGGATTTATATCAAATTAATCTTCGTTAAAACAAACTTACTTGATCTTGGGTGAATTCAGGAACAGGATGAAGTTGCGGTAAGGAGGAAATGTATGAGGCCAAATACGGAAATGCATCTTTTAATAGTACTCACATTATGCATTTCTATTTCGATTCTGCCCGCGGTGGCATATGATTTCACTCTGGGCATATTTGGAAACGCTAACATGGATGATACCATAGATGAATCGGACATCGCGTTTGTCCGGGAGATCATCGGCGGCACGCAGAAGGCTACAACATTTGCAGATGCCGACTACAATGGCAAAATTGATGATTTGGATATATCCCGGATTGAATCGATAATCAAGGGCGATGAAACAACTCTAACCATCGTGGACGGCGTGGGACGAAATGTTACCGTGAGCGTGCCTGTAGAAAAGATCGTCACAATTGCCGGAAGCTATGGCCCCGAGATGCTGCTGGCCTTAGGCGTCAAACCGCAGGCTATCAGCACGTCGAAGAGCCATGCGGCTCAACTGCAGGGCCTGCTGGAAGATATTCCCACGGTCGGCAGCACCAGCGAGCCGGATTCCGAGGCAATCGTTAAATTAAATCCTCAGATCGTTCACTGCTACGAAAGCTTTTATAAAAAAGGCTCTTATGAAAAATTGGAGACAGCGCTGAATTCCAGCAGCATCGGCCTCGTGTCCATGGATTTCCATAAGCCGAGCAACTTCAACAATGCTATTCGGATCATGGGCTATCTGATCGGCAATAGAGAGAGGGCTGATTCACTCGTTGATTTTGAAGAATCCAACATGCAGATCATCCGGGAGAAGGCAGAGAACCTGACGGACAAACAAAGAACGTCTCTATATTTCGAAAGCGGTGAAGATTTTGCGACGAGAGGCCCCGGCGACAATACCTTTGATTCCATGATCCTGTGCGGCGGCCGGTCGGTCTTCGATGACATTGCACAAGCCAATCCCACGGTCGAGCCGGAAGCGATAATCGATAGAAATCCCCAGGTGATAATCAAAGCACCGGATGGATTTGCAGCAACAAACAGCACAGAGCCATTGAAAGAGGTTCTGAGCGGCCTTGCGAATCGCACCGGCTGGCGGGATCTTGATGCCGTGAAGAATGGCCGCCTGTACTTTGTCAACGGCGGAACGAGATCTGTTCACAACAGCATCTTCTGCCTGTTCATGGCCAAAGCTCTCCACCCCGATCTGTTTAAGGATGTAGACCCGGAATCGATTTACAGGCAGTGGTACAACAAATTCCTGGGAACGGATAACCGGCTAGTAGTTGCCTATCCGTCTTCGGAAAGCTGGAAATAGCGGCTGGGAAATAGAGGACTGGATAGTGGCCGAAAAATAGTTCTGAATACCTTTTTAATATTTTTTAAAATTTTTGTGGATAACATTTGTTTTAGATGTGTGCCTCGAACATCTCTCGATCCAGAGATCTTAAATACAAGTAATATTGTCTTAACTCCAAAAAAGTAAATCTAGGAGGACATCGGTGTGGTGCGATACGGATTTCTTGCATTTATGATCGTTTTATGTTTTATGATTCCGCTATGCAGTGGAGACACAATCAGCGTTGTTGACTATACCGGAAAGCAGGTTGACCTTACCTTGCCGGTCAACCGCACAATATCGCTATCTAACATGGCCACTGAGATAATCTGTGCTCTGGACGGGGGAGAGAGTCTGGTAGGTCGACCAAATTCGGTTTTTCCTTCCTACATCGATAAAGTCAAAGTTGTCGGGGAGAATTCCAAGTCACCTGATTTGGAGCAAATTGTAGCCATTCACCCCGATCTGCTCATCGCTGACGGGATGCTTTCTGATGATAACCGCAAGGAGATTGAGGATGCAGGAATAACCGTGATTGTGGAAAAGTTCACTGATCCGTCTCGTGTTATCAACGTGACCAAATACATGGGTCAAGTATTGGGAAAGGAAGAACGGGCCCATGAGATTGTGGACTATGTCCAGAAGTATGAAGATTTAATTGATAAAAGAATTGCAGCAATCAAACCGATAGAGAAGACCCGAGTATTTGTCGAGTGGAATCAGGCATATCGTGCAGCATCTACAAGCAGCGGCTATAATAATTTCATTGAAAAGGCCGGCGGCGTCAATATCATAAGCAATGAATCCGTCCAATACCCGACAATCGATCCGGAATGGCTATTGCAGCAAGATCCGTCCGTGATCATCAGACTACTTTCCAGCACCAAGGATTACACGAAGGATGAACTGCAAAAGGAGCACGACGAAATTTCCGGCAGATCCGAGCTGAGTTCGCTTGAGGTCATCAAAGACGGAAGAGTATATGTGCTAAGCGGAATTGTCGCCGGAGGATTGCGCTCCGTCATTGGAGAGCTTTATTTTGCCAAGTGGCTTCATCCAGAGCAATTCAAGGACATAGATCCGGAGTCCGTTCATAAGGATATGCTGGAAAAATTCTATGGGCAAGAGATCAAAAGCTCTTATGCCTATCCATCCGGCTCATAGAGACCTGCGGCTCTTTTCCGCCTGATTTTTTTTGATTGTTAACTCGAGAACGAAATATAAAATTAAATAAAGGCCTGAGCGAAAGATGATATCGCATACTTTGCAGATCACATATATCAGTATCAACGGCTCCGAGATCGCCCCGTTGACCTCTGCATTTCAAGAAGTGAATGAAGAATTGGATGGTTTTGCAAAATTGTCTCCGTTCACGGGTGCATCCCTGTCAGATACTGCACTTCTCGAAGATATTGCCAAAAGGTCCGATCTGGTCATAATAAGGCTGCATGGAGGAAAGAAAGGGCTTCCTGGCTATGATCGCCTGATCGATGAAATCAGAAGATCCGGCAGACTTCTTCATGTCCAGGATTCCAGTTCCCTTGATCCGGAGCTAATGAGTGTTTCAACTGTTGGTGACTTTTATCTGAAAATCTTCCAGTACATCAGTTTTGGTGGGAAGGAGAACTTCAAGAATCTTCTTCTATTTCTGGCAAACCGATATCATGGCTCAGACATTTCCGCAGCTGAGCCGAAAATGCCGCCCTGGGAAGGGATTTACCATCCGGATTTCGATTACATCCCCTCGCTGCAAGAGTATCTGGACAAGAAGTTCCAGCCTGAAAAGCTCACGGTGGGCTTGTGGTTCAACATCAGCATGTGGCAGGCGGAGGATCTAAAGGCCATCGATTTGATCATATCCGAAGTCGAAGCAAGAGGCGCAAACATTATCCCGGTTTTTCTGCACACCCGCAAGGATGAGCAGTTGGGAAGCGGCGGATGGGAGAATGCAGCTAAAAAATATTTTTTGATCAACGGCCAGAGCATAATCGACGTATTGATCAGCACCCTCATGTTCTCGCTTACGGTAGGCCCCGTTTCGCGAGCCTCACCAGAAAAATGCAGCAGCATCTGCTTGGAAAAAAAGGAATCAAATGAGAGCGTTTCAACCTGTGATGAGTCAACCAAGGACGGATCGTCCAAGGACGAGTCAACTCTTCAGGTGCTGGGTGTTCCGGTTATAAAGGCCATGCTGAATTACTATAACACAAAAGTGGAGTGGGCGGAATCATTGCAGGGCCTGAGACCAATGGATGTTACAATTAACGTAGCCCAGCCGGAGTTCGACGGAATGCTGATAAGCGTGCCTGTCGGATTCAGAGATCCTTCCGGCAGAGATCCTCTAACCGGAGCCTGCTTATCCCGATTCGAGCCGATCGATGAAAGAATAAATAAGTTGGTTCGTCTGGCCCTCAACTGGGCTCGCCTGAGACGCACATCGCCACAGGACAAGAAAGTGGCCATCATTTTTCACAACTATCCCCCTCGAGACGATCAGATTGGAACCGCCATCGGGCTTGATTCTCCCCAGTCGGTCTGCAGGATTTTGTGCAGGATGGCAGTGGAAGGATACAAGCTCGATTGGATGCCTGAGGACGGCCAGGATCTGATGAAAAGGATATTGAATGGCGTTACCAATCAAAAAAAGTTTTACAGCATGCAGTGCCTCCTTGAGCGGTCCGATGCGTCCGTTTCAAGCGAGCAGTACGACATATGGTTCAAAGAGCTGCCTGCCGCCGTTCAGGAGAGGATGAGCAAAGACTGGGGGATGCCGCCGGGAAAGCTGTCGGTTCACAACGGCTTCTTAATAATTCCTGGAATTCGAAACGGCAATGTCTTCATAAGCATGCAGCCGCCCAGGGGCTTGCTGGAGAATCCCGAAGCGATCTATCACAGCCCGGATCTTCCCATCCCTCACCACTACTATGCCTACTACCGTTGGATCAGGGACATATTCGGCGCTCAAGTGGTCATGCATATTGGAAAACACGGCTCGCTGGAATGGCTGCCGGGAAAATCCGTGGGCCTGTCGGAGAGCTGCTATCCGGATATTGCCATATCGGATCTTCCTAACATCTATCCCTACATCATAAACAATCCTGCCGAAGGAACTCAGGCCAAGAGGCGCAGCTACTGCTGTCTGGTGGATCACCTGGTTCCCGTGATGCGAAATGCCGATGCTTATGAGGAGATGGCAGAGCTGGAGGTCCTCATAAAAGAATACCGGCAGGCATCAATCGAGGACCAAAAAAAGCTGCCGGAGCTGAGGAAACGAATCTGGCAGAAGGCGATTGATGCCAACCTCAACAGCGATCTGGATTTGAAGGAAGAGCCCGGCAGCCTAAAATTCGATGACTTCGTCGAGACGCTGAGCGACTATATTTATGAGCTGTCCGACTCACAAGTGCGAAATGGATTGCATATCCTGGGCCTTCCGCCTTCGGGTGTCAGGCAAGAGGAATTTTTGGTATCCCTCACCAGACTCAAGAACGGCAGCGTGCCGTCATTGAGAGCAGCCCTCTCAAATCTGATGGGATACGATTTGGATCTGCTGCTCAGTGGCAGAGCAAAGACGGTCGATGGCCAAAAAACAGGAGGCGAAATTCTTCAAGAGGTTCACGACAGCTCATTCCGGCTGATCGAGGAGCTTCACAGGTTCAATTTCGACCGGAGCGAAATCGAAACAGTGCAGCTTAAAATATTGGGCAAAAAGAGTCGCGAGGTGGAGCAGGTCCTCAGCTACATCTGCGAATCTCTGGTCCCAAGATTGGAGGAAACCACCCAAGAGCTGGACAGTATCCTCAAGGCGGCGAGCGGCGGATATGTTCCGCCCGGCCCCTCCGGAGCGCCCACCAGGGGCATGGCCGACATACTGCCCACGGGCCGCAACTTCTACAGCCTTGACCCCAGAGCCATTCCTACTAGGGTCGCCTGGAAGGTGGGCATCTTGCAGGCAGAGTCGCTTCTGGAGCGGTATATTCAGGATGAAGGAAAATATCCAGAGAATATCGGCATAATTCTCTGGAGCACCAATACCATGCGAACCTATGGCGATGAGGTTGCCGAGATACTCTACCTGATGGGAGTTCGCCCTGTTTGGGAGGAACGGAGCGGCAGGATAGATGGGCTGGAACTGATATCTCTGCAGGAGTTGGGACGGCCACGCATCGATGTTACTGTGCGCATAAGCGGGATTTTCAGGGATTCTTTTCCCAATATTGTCGAGCTGATGGACGAAGCGGTGCAGATGGTGGCAAGCCTCAATGAATCCTCAGAGAATAACTATCTGGCTCACCATGTAGATCTCAGGATGAAGGAAAAGATCAAAGAAGGCATTTGTGAAGAGAAGGCCAGGGAAGAGGCAGGCTATCGCATCTTCGGCAGCCGCCCCGGAACCTACGGCGCGGGAGTGAGCGCAGCCGTCGAATCCAAGAGTTGGAAGGACTGCCACGATCTGGCCGACGTCTATGTAGTGTGGGGTGGATACGCTTATGGCCGCAAATCCTTTGGAGCAACGGTTCCTGATGAATTCAAGAGGCGCTTGGGCAGTCTGGATTTGACCGTTAAAAATGAGGACACAAGAGAGATCGATATGCTGGATGGCGACGATTTCTATTCGTTTCATGGAGGTATGATCGCTGCCGTAAAATCCATCAAGGGAGAGTTGCCCAGGTCGTACTGCGGCGACAGCTCCGATCCGGAACGGGTGAAGACCAGGAGCGCAGCAGAGGAGACGAAACATATCTTCCGTACGCGCATCCTCAATCCCAAGTGGATCGAGAGCATGTTGGCTCACGGATACAAAGGGGCTGCCGATTTTTCCAGGGCGGTCGACATTTCCTTTGGCTGGGACGCCACCGCCGAGGTTCTGGAAGACTGGATGTACGAGGAGCTGGCCAACAAATATGCTCTGGACAAAGAGATGCAGGAGTGGCTGAAAGACGTGAATCCCCACGCTCTGCAAAA
>Ga0310040_1001797_pt1 | contig 14764 bp, 17 predicted proteins | sample EPASupsiteHSE623_FD_200237 | JGI IMG/M metagenome (GOLD analysis project Ga0310040, IMG submission 200237) | Bioremediated contaminated groundwater from EPA Superfund site, New Mexico - Sample HSE6-23 (v2) (version 2) | ecosystem: Environmental > Aquatic > Deep subsurface > Groundwater >... | reverse complement strand
ATCAAGGGGAACTATTCATCGTGAAATTATAAATATCGATGAGGAGCAAGACCGTATTATTAGGTTGTTTGGCGCAAAATGCGAAAAATACTACAGCTAAAAGAGGACGTGCGGGATGTGGGATATAATAGTAATCAATAATAGTGCGAGGGATTACCATATCAATAGCCAACAAAGGATTGATCCTGGCAGCTCTGCTGGCATTTTTGGCCGTGGCCGCGATCCAACCGGTCGATGCGGCACCCGGCATTTGTCCCAGCTATTATGGCCCGTATGAGCCAAATCCGATAGGGCAACCGGAGTACTGCGAGAATATGATGGCACCGGGGGTCTACAATATCCGGTGGGCTCACGGGGCGCAGAATGGCTGGGATTGGCAGTATTGGAATTCGCTGGATATGAAAGCGAATATGAGATATGTGCTGGTTTATGACCCGCAAGGAGGGCTCTCTATCGACGAATCGGATGATTCGGGACTGACGGGATACACGGTCATATGCGGGAGGAATAACGGACCGGATGCGCTGGTCTTCTGTCTCGAAACGGCTTAGGCTCAAACCTGCCTGGATTGGGTTTGAATTATATAATATTTTATGCATATTTTTGACCTTTGTCTTGCGAAGGAGCTTCCAGTTGTGAGTTTTTCGCTCGCATTCGATGCGCCTGTCCCGGCCAGCGCGAAGGATGTAAATATTTTGCAGCCGAAGATAGATACAATGACCGAAATATCCTTCTGCTTCGAGGTTCACCAGCCCCTCAGGCTAAACAAAGATTTTTTTTGGGGAAACTCTCCGCTCAAAGAGGTGGTGCCGGATCTCTGGGATTTCTATTTCGATGATGCTGAGAACAGAAGGATCTTCGAGCGCGTCTCCGACAAATGCTATCTCCCTGCCAATGATGTGATCCTGGAGTGCATTCGGGAGCACGAGAATTCCGACCGGCCTTTCAAGGTCGCTTACAGCTTCTCCGGCGTCTTCCTGGATCAATGCCGCCGCTACCGCCCCGAAGTGCTGGACTCGTTTGTCGGGCTGGTGGATACGGGCCACGTTGAGGTTTTGGAGCAGACCTATTACCACTCCCTGTCCAGCCTTTACGAGGATAAACAGGAGTTCTACGAGCAGGTGAAGATGCACCGGGAGGCCGTCTGGGATGCCTTTGGCGCTCGGCCCGCCACCTTCGAAAATACGGAACTGATCTACAACGATGAGATTGCTCGAATGGTGGAAGGCATGGGCTACAGGGCCATCTTCACCGAAGGCGTGGTGGCCGATCCCAATTTCGTTTACAGGCCCAAAGGAACCGGGCTCGCCCTTCTCCTGAGAAATTACCAGCTAACGGACGACATCGGCTTTCGCTTCTCCGCCCGCTCCTGGCCCGAGTATCCCCTGACTGCGGACAAATATGCAGCCTGGCTGGCATGCACTCCGGGCCAGTGCATCAACATCTTCTGCGACTACGAGACCTTCGGCGAGCACCAGTGGGCGGATACGGGCATCTTCGAATTTTTGCGCCGACTGCCCGGAGAGATGCTGCGCTACGAGAATCTGAGATTCGCTACACCGGGCGAGATCGCCGGGAAGATCGCCCCGAAAGAGGAATTGTCCGTGGTGGATTATGTCTCCTGGGCGGATCTGGAGAGGAACACGAGCTGCTGGCTTGGCAACGGTCTGCAACATGCCTGCTTCCTCTACCAGAAGAGGCTGGAAGCCCCGGTCAAAGAGAGCGGGGACGGCGACCTGCTCAAGATCTGGCGAACTTTTGGGCTCTCCGACCATCTTTACTACATTTTCACCCACGGCGGAGGACCGGGCGAGGTGCACAGCTACTTCAGTCCCTACGGCATCCCTTACGACGCCGCCGTGACCTACTTCAGCGTGCTGTGTGACCTTCACTTCAGGCTCAAAAAGCAAATTCGCCTGGCCGACTCGCCCTTCCGGTTTGCCGTCGGCAAAGATCGGTTTACGGGCCGCGTCGCCTGGAGTTTGGCGGGGCTGAAGAGCGCAATTGAGGGCGCTGATATTGACTCTCTGGAATACCACAGCCAAAATGGCGACATGGCTTCCTGGGCAGAGACGAGCCTTGGCGACGAGTCGCTGGCAAAAAGGCTAAGCGAGCTGCAGGATAGCCGGGGCGAGCGGCTGCGGACGGAATTGCTGGCGGCGGTTGATGCGGCCTTAAAAGGGGACCGCAAATGACGGATGAATCCATCCGGCCACAAATTCTCTCCCCGCAAAGCTACATAGAAGGAGCGAGCCGGGAGTGGCTGGTGGCCAACGGGATCGGAGGATATGCTTCCGCCACAGCCGTCGGCAGCAACACCCGGTCCTACCACGGCCTTCTCGTGGCCGCCCTGCAGCCGCCCGTGGACCGCTGGCTGTGGCTCTCGTCGCTGGATGAGGAGGTGGGCGGCGTCTCGCTGGCCAACCATCAATATCCGGGCACGATCCACCCGCAGGGCTTCCGGCATCTTTTGCAGTTTTGGCTCGATCCGTTCCCCCGTTTCGTTTACGGCGTGGGCGACTGCCGAATCGAAAAGACGGTATTCATGATTCATGGCGAGAACACCACTGTCATTTGCTACTCCATCCGCGGCGGCCAAGGATCGATGCGCATCGTGCCGCTGCTGCACAGCCGCAGCTTCCATTCCGCCTCCGGCCTGCCCAAGATCGATCAGGAGCCGCGTGAAAAAGGGACGCTGCTTCATTCCAGCCGAAAGGCGGGCGATCTCGCTCTGCTGTCCGATGCGGCCAATTTTGTCCCGCAAGAGACCATTTATTACAACTTCGAGTACGAGGAGGAGCGCCGACGGGGCCTGGCCTGGACGGAAAACCTCTTCACACCGGGGTTCTTCCATTTGGATATCTCTGGAGACGTCTCCTTTGGCATTGCTGCGTCGATCGACCGAAAATCCATGCCGAATGCCTCAGTAGAGCTGAAAAAAGCAAATGAGCGTCTGGGTGCTCTGCATTCGCCCCACCCCTGTCTTGCGGCTGCCGCAGACTCGTTTGTGGTCAAGAGGGGCGAGGGATCGAGCATCATCGCCGGATACCACTGGTTCGACGACTGGGGTCGGGACACCATGATCTCGATTCCCGGACTGCTGCTGGCCACAGGGCGCTTTGCCGAGGCAAAAGCCGTCTTGGAGTCCTTTGCCGCAGCCATGAACGGCGGCGTGCTCCCGAACGACCTCGGAGCCAATTCTTACAATACGGTGGACGCATCTTTATGGTTCGTCCGGGCTGTTTTCAGCTACTTCGACACATCTCGGGATCTGGATGCACTGGCGGGATTCTGGCCGAGCCTTCTGCAGGTGGTGGCGCGCTATTCCCGCCGGGAAAAGGACTTCGGCATGGATGAGGATGGGCTCATCAGCTCCGGGCCTGCACTGACATGGATGGACGCGCGAGTGGACGGGCGGCCTGTAGTCTCGCGGGAGGGGAAGTGCTGCGAGATCAATGCCCTCTGGTATTGCGCCTTGAGAAATATGCAGCATCTGGCCGAAGCTTTGGGCGAGCCCTGGGACCCGTCATTAGCCGAGAGGGTCAAGAGGAGTTATCCGCGCTTCTGGAACGGCGACGAGAAATGCCTCTTCGACGTGATCGATCCCGCTGATCCGTCCATTCGGCCCAACCAGATCATAGCCGCAGCAGTCCCGGATCTGCTGCCCATCTCGATGAGGCGGAGCATCCTTGAAACCGTCACTCACGATCTTCTCACGCCCTTCGGCCTTCGCACCCTTTCCCCCCGCGATCCGCGCTACGTGGGACGATACGAGGGCGGGCCGGGGCGGCGAGACGGCGCGTACCATCAGGGCACTGTCTGGCCCTGGTTGATGGGGCCCTACGTGGACACTCTGCTTTCCGTGAACAGCTTCTCCCAGGAGAGTCGCATTCAGGCAAGGGCGGCCTTGCGACCCCTTCTGGAGCCAAATACTGGAGGGCTTGGAACCATCGCCGAGGTATTCGACGGCGACGAGCCCCGGCGACCGGGCGGGTGCGTCTCTCAGGCCTGGTCGGTAGCCGAGGTGCTGAGGGCCTGGACAAAGACGAAATGAAGAACTCCTGCAAAACATCTTAATATTTTGAACAATTTTACATTGGTATCCAATCAAGCAAATTTACAGAAGATCACGGCTTTTGAGAATGATCGAACTCTGACGGTAAGATATGAAAGATAATGCCGAGCATTTGCGAGACGACAGCCGATCAAGTCTCTTTCAGCTTATTTCCAGCCAAGCGCGCGATATCATTTTGCTGATGCACAGAGACGGCGGCATAATTGAGGCCAACGAAGCGGCAGTTGCGGCCTACGGCTATTCGCGCCAGGAACTCGCTGGCATGAATATTTCACAGTTGCGCTCTCCCTGCACCCTTGATGCGATGGCAGAGCAGATGATGAAAGCCGATGAAAGCGGCATTCTATTTGAGACGCTCCACAAGCGCAAAGACGGTAGCCCATTTCCTGTGGAAGTCAGCTCGCGCGGAACCACAATCGACGGCAAACGAATGCTCTTGAGCATCATTCGCGATATAACTGAGCGTGAGCAGAGTCGCAAAGCATTGCATGAGAGTGAGAAGCGCTATCAAGAAGTGTTCGACAATGCCACTGATTGCATCATTCTAATTGATGTTACGGCAGAAGGCCGTTTCAAGTATTCCAGTTTCAACAAGGCGGTAGAGAGAGAATTCGCTATTGCCTTGAATAATGCGGCAGGCAAATATATCGAGGATGTCATTCCCGCGAGCGCCGCAAGAGTTGTAATCGCCAACCTTCGCTGCAGCCTTGAGACAGGAACGACTCTCACATTCGAAGAAGAGTTCTCCGTGCCTGGCGGTATTCGCAGCTTTTTTACAGTGCAGGTCCCCGTAAGAGATGCATGGGGACGCATTCACAGGATCATCTGCATCGCCCATAACATGACAGAGAGAAAGCATGCTGAAGAGCGGCTGCGAAAGGTCAACCGAAGCCTGGTTGCTCTCAGCAGGTGCAATGAAGCGCTTATTCACGCTGCAAACGAAGCAGAGCTTCTCTTGGATATTTGCCGGATAATTGTAGAGACCGGCGAATACCAAATGGCCTGGGTGGGCTACGCCGAACAAGATGCCGAGAAGACCGTAAGGCCGGCGGCCTGCTGGGGAAAAGATGATGGTTATCTCGACTCCGTAAAGATTACCTGGGACGAGAGCGAGACCGGTCGCGGCCCGTCCGGCTGTGCCATTCGCTCCGGCAAGCCGTCCATCTGCCGAAACATCCTGGCTGCCCCATCTTTCCGTCCCTGGAGGATTCATGCCGCCAGTCGGGGCTTCTGTTCGGCCATTGCCATTCCGCTCATCACGGAGGGCCGAACTTTAGGGTCATTGAACATTTATTCGACCGAAGAGGATGCGTTTGATGATACCGAGGTAGAGATGCTTGTGGATTTGGCCGGCAATCTGGCTTTCGGCATCAGATCACTATGCGCCCAAGCAGAACGAGCGAATGATCGGCAGGTCATTTGGGAGTCCGAGAACCTGTACCGCGCCATCTTCGAAAATACGGGCACGGCCATGATAATCATTGAAGAAGATACCTCCATCTCGCTGGCCAATCAGGAATTTGCGGACCTCTCCGGCTACAAAAAGGATGAGGTCGTGGGCAAGATGAGCTGGAAAGAACTGATCTCCGATCTCGATCTGGAAAGGGCGTATTTTCAGCATAAACTTCGGAGAATCAGCCCGGAAAAAGCCCTTAGGTCCTATGAAATCCGGGTCCGAGATAAGTTTGGCCGCGTCAGGGATGTTCTGCTCTATGTCGACCTCATCAAAGGGACAAAGAGAAGCGTTGCCTCCCTGACGGACATCACCGAGCGCAAGAAGGCTGAGAAAAAGCTCAAGCACTATTCCGAGCAGTTGGAAGAACTGGTGCAAGATCGGACGCAGCAGCTCAAAGACAGGGAGAGGTTGGCGGCTGTGGGGGAGACCGCCGTGATGATCGGCCATGACCTGCGTAATCCCCTTCAAGCCGTCGTTACCACGGTTTATCTTGCCAAAGCGAAGCTGGAAAGCCTGAACCTGGCGGAATGGATGAATTTGAACGCCCTCGGCCTCATGAATGACCTCGCCATCATCGAGAAACAATCCGAATATATGAATAAGATCGTCTCAGATCTGCAAGACTATGCGCGTCCCTTGAGCCCGGAACGTCGGGAGCTGTTTATTTGCGACTTCATATCAGATGTTCTTTCCGGTGTAAGGATACCGCAAAACGTTGACGTGCAATCATACATCGATGAGCGATTGACCTGGACGGTTGATCCCATCTTGATGGACCGGGTTCTCACCAACATCTTCAATAATGCCTTGCAGGCCATGCCTGATGGAGGCAAACTGATCATAAATGCCAGAGCCGGACAGGACAAAATCGCCCTGACCATCAGCGATACGGGAGTCGGCATTTCGCCGAATATCATGCCTAAGCTCTTCCAGCCGCTCGTGACCGCCAAAGCCAAAGGCATGGGCATGGGGCTTGCAGTCTGCAAGAGACTGTTGGAAGCCCAGGGGGGGCAAATTGAGATTGAAAGCGAACAAGGCACTGGGACGGTTGTGATTATAAAAATTGCGCCGCAGCATATTTCATAGCGTCATGGTCAAAGCATGGTCGCCAAGCCATCATCTGCCGTATTGTTTTCCTCATTTTTTTTAAAACTCCTGTTTTATGCGACAAAGACGCGAATACCATAATTCCATTGTGGAAGGGAATTATCCGACAGACTTACGAGGGCAAAAAGGATATTCTTGAGACGGCGAAAGGCTTGTTCGAGCTGATCTCATGTTCATAGGAGTGGACCACGGAACCACAGCCATCAGATTTGCCGCCGACGACGGGCGGTGCTGGGAGATCTCGCGGGGCGCTGCAAGCCGCCTTATGCCGGGCGAGATCATCGCGGAAGTCAGCAAGAACCTGGATGTATCCTGCGTGGAAATGGTGGCTCTGACCTACTCTATGGGCGACGGCATTAACAAGATTGTGCTTTTAGAGGACGCCCCCAATCGCGGTTTGATTCAATTGGACGGTGCGGGGGCACACCAGGGCGGCGGCACGCGGGTGTTTGAGGCGATTGCAGGTTCCGGCTGGCCGGCCATCCTTCTTCCCGGCATCCACAGGCAGAGCGATATCGATCCCCGGCTTAAGGTCTTCAGCCACGGCATGAGCCCGGAGAAGGTCGGGCTGGCATACGGTATTTACAAAAATGGTTTTCCGAGCTTCATCGTCTGCGATGCCAGCTCGAATACAGTCACCTTTTGCGTTCTGCAAGGCAAGATCGTCGGAGCCATCGATGCGCCCATCTTTGCTCCGGGCCTGATGCAGGGGCCGCTTGATGTGGAAGCCATCCGGGCGGTGGATGCAGGCCGGATGACTGCCAATCAGGCATTCACCTGCGGCGGGATTCTCAATAAAATGGGGCGCACAGCCCTGGATGAGTGCTCGATCGAGGAGAGAAGCCAGGCAATTGAATCTCTGGCACTGTTTGCAGCTATGGAGATCAGTGCCATGCTCGTCCTCTCACGCGACCTTGGCGAATCAAATCCCGTCATATTTCTGGCAGGCAGCCCGGCGCAATTGCTGGCGGCGCGAGTGTCCGGGCTGCTGGCAATGGATGTGCACACGCTGGGAAAATGCGCTGCTGCCAGTGGATGCGCCGCCGTTGCCAGGGATGTCTTCGAGGGCTGCAAGAATATCCTGGGCCTTGAGGTCGATATAGGCGAGCCGTAAGGCAAACGATACGGCAAGTGAGATTGATGGTGAGTGCGATGGAGGGATTTTTGCCTTGAGCTGGAATGAGCTTGTAGAGCAGCTTGAGCGAGAGGCATCAAGCCTGCATGGAGAGCGGATGCGGGCCATGAATCTCAAGCAGCGCGTGGCCGAGGCTCTCGGGGAGGCTGAGTCGTCATCGGCTGCCGCTGAGATAATCGATCGCCTTGACCTGATGCTCATGACGCTGACCGAGGCTGCCAAAGAGAATGTCTGCACCAATACCAAATGCCCGCATTACGATAAGAAATGCAGGATGAGATAAAAAACATCTCGGACCAACCTGGGGGTGTCCGAGGAGCAGCTGAAAACCGCATTCCCAGCTGCAAAGCCAAAGTGTTAGCGCGACTGATGAGAGCCTACCTTACACCGGCTCTGCTGTCGGACCACTTATTCAAAATGTAAGGCAGCGCGACAACCGCTACACCGAATACAACTATGGCAATGACCTGATCCATGAAGTCCATTCGATTTCACCTCCTTTCGTGCAAAGTCTGCAGGCCTTAAAGCGATTCCTTAAATCATAAACTTTGTGCTACCCTTTTATATAATAACGTGAACCTGCAAAAAATTTAGGCATGAATTTTTGATTATTAATAGTTATAAATCAACATGAGGTCATAAGAGCACAGAATACAATAAGGATTCATGGCGAATAAAAAATTAAAAGCAAAAGGCAGGTCAGATATTCGTCCGGCCTGCTCTGCTACTTATTTTGGCCTATCGTATGCCTCTGTTCACATCATAGAGACGGCAGCCAAAGCCAGTGCAACGACTGCAGCCGCAACAAGCAGGAATTTGCTCCACTCGATGTGCATCACATTGTCATTGCTGCGCTTGGGCCTGTGGGCCACCACCTCTGCGATCCACTTCTCATGCTGAAGCATCGCATCGCTCTTTACAACTGTCATTTTAGCTCACCTCCAGTTTACGGCATGAGATTGGCCATGCCTGAGGCGCATATACATCTCTTCAGCAGAAAAACTTTGCTTATGGCCAGAGCAAACTGGGCCGATTGGAAACAGATCAACGCAAATGATACTGATGAGCGGTTCGGGGCGCGGCTATTCTCTCTTGCCGGGCATAGTGCGAAAGACCTTCGCTCCCTTCCCGATCTTGCCGTCTCGCGCCAGTTGTGCAATCTCGGTGGCAACCGTCCTACTTCGGTCCATGAATTGCTCCACCACCAGCTTTTCCAGAGCTTTTTTGTTGACCTTTTTTCCTTTTCCGATGCCCGGGCAGGTAGGATTGTAGCCGATATTCAGGATTATATCTCCCTGGGGCGTCTCCTCTTCTTCGACGCGAAACGGAAACAGGCGGCAAGCTCTGGGTCGGTCGGCATAAATTCGGCAGCCGCACTCATAAAAGACACAGGTGGTGTCCTCCTTGCTCTTCATGACCGGGAAATCAAGAATAATTCTTTCGTTGCCGTCATCGACGTGAACGCATTTTCCATCGTATTCAAAAAGAGTATCAACGAAATCGACGATCTGCCGTCCTGTGCTGCGGCGGATGTTTTCGATATCCTCATTGGTCTGGTAGATCAGGTTCGACTTTTCCCAAAACTCGCGAAGCCGATCCATGGGAACCAGTGAATCAAACTGCGACGGGCGTTTGTGGTGACAGCAGGTTCCGCACCTCTGGCATTTGAATCTGACGTCTCGAAAAACAGTCTTGACAGAGACTTGCGGCAAAAAGCACTCCTAAAAAGAAGAGAAAAGATGAAGACGCCGGTTTAGAGCGTCTTCTTCCTGGGATGATCGTCGGTTAAGACTTTCAGACCCAGCTCCTCAGCGGACTCGGCCTTCATGATATCCACCATTGCGGCGGCGGGGAAGACCATGGGAGCGTTCTCAATTGGACCGTACAGGTAGAAGTCGGCACCGACAATACCGGCCACCAGGTTGGAGCCGATATCCACGGGGGCGAATGCCTCCTTGTGCTGCTTCTTCCACTTCTTCATCCAGTCCCAGGCGGAGGCTGCGTTGTGGAAGCCGGCGCCCACGGGCAGGCCCAGCTGAGCCTTTACGGCGATGCATGCCCTGTAGGTGGCACCGGATCCGTTGCCAAGAGGCATGGCAGCTACATCCAGGAGAATCCTGGTGATGCCGCATTCCTTGGCGTACTCCAGCATGCCCTTCTTAGCGCCGCCGGAGGCCTTGGTCAGGATGTTCATCTTACCGACGGTTCCCTTCTCCATAGCGTTGAAGGCCAGGACGATAGCGGCATCTAAGTCGCTGTCCTTGACGGCCTGCAACTCCTCGGGAGTGATGGAAGCGTTGATGGAGTTGTGGACGGCCCTGTCGGCGACGCCGATCTCTGAGGCATACTTGACGCCGAAGGCGCGGACCTCAGGGGCGGAGGAGTCGATGAGGAACGGATAGTCGGAGATGCCCACGAACCAGTCAATCTCCTTCTTCATGGCCTCATTGCTCTCAGCGACTATCTGGTTCATACAGGAGTTGCCTGTGATGTCGCTCATCTCAACCTGTGCATTCCAGAGCCTCTCTGCGGCTGCCGCGTCAAAGACTCCGTGCTCCGGATCGGAGACAATCTTGTGCCTGGCGTAGAACATGGTGCCGATGCAGCATGTGGGGTACTCTCCAGGCTGGCCCCCAACCTTGAACTTGCCGAACTCGAAGACCTCTTGCTTCCTATCAAACTTGAACATTCAAATCACCCTCGTCCAGTGGCCGGCATATACGAACAGTATATACGCCAATATCATGATCAGTCCTGCGCACGCCCCGTAGGCTACGCCGAGATCCCTGCCGACAGATTTGCCTGCGCGCAGGAACTTCTCACCTGAGTAGAACTCGATCTTTTCATCGATCTTGTCCAGCCTCGCCATGATCTCATTGAACTGGTCCTTATCGACCACGGCTACTGGAACTGCCTGCTTTCCTTCATTCGCCATTGCTCACAGCCCCCCTGAGAATACGAAGAACGGCCCGAGCATCATCACAATTGCCAGGATGAAGCCGATGGCGAATCCCATGGAAACGGTAGCCAGCACACCTGAGCTGAGCTTCGTCTCCCTGGCCAGGAGCTGGGACTTGTACTTGATGTCCTCGACTACTTCCTGGAACATCGGTACTCTTGGATCAATGACTTTCGGAATTCCCTGGCCGTATACTATCTCTTGTTCTTCAGCCATCTTATTGCCCTCCTACCATCTTCAGGATTATGCCGAAGAGAACCAGGATCATTGTGAGGCCCAAAGCGATGCCTTCTATCTTTCCTGCATAGATGCCCGCCTGGAACTTGTTGAGAAGACCGTTGTTGGTAACCGCGGCATCCATGAGCCTCATTCTGCTCATGATGTCCACGGCTTCTGCAGCCATGGGCCTTGGGCCGGTCTCTGCCTCTTCTTCCCCGCCTTCCTTGATCTCGATTCGCATGGGCTCGACGTCTAACGCGCCTGGATCTTTGGAGACAAGCTCTTTGATCTTGGCCGTGATTGCGCCCATGTCTTCGGTGTCCATCATCATGACGGGCTGAACCTGCTGCTTGATCCTCTCAATGGACTCTTCCGACAGGTTCTGGATGAAGGGGATAGCTCCTTTGGCTCCTATGATCCTTCCTTCCTTGTCCACGCCGGCGGTGAGGAATGCCTCGATGGCCTGGCCGGTGATGTGTCCCTTGACCTCCATTCCCGTGACGATCATGTATCTGATGTTGGGGTTGGAGACGATATTGGCCACCATCTTCTCAATGCCGATGTTCTCTGTCTTGCACGGTCCTACCAGGCCCGCTCCCGCTCCGAGAAGTGCGGAGCCCTTGAGGTGCGATCCGCATGAACAGACAGCCACCGGGCTTTCCGGATTTCCTGTCTCGTACTCGCCCGTGATGAGCGGCCACGGCTCGGAAGGCTTCTTTTTAAGCACCATTTAGACGCCTCCTGTTGCCGGTTTTAATGCAGCTCGCATAATCTCCAGCCCAGCCGGGGTGGTAAACAGCGTGCTGATGAGGACGACAAAAGCTACTACCAGTCCGATGATGAACCCCATCCAGATGTTGGTATAGAGACCGCCGATGTAAGAGGCCTTACCCCTGTTGGCGTAAGACTCCATGAGCTCCATATCCGGCGACAACTGGTTCATTAGGTCGTCCGCTACTTTATCCAGTCTTTCGACCATGGGAATGATGGGATCGAGCGCATACTGCACAACGTCGTCCCTCTCCTCACAAACCATTCCCTTAAGTGGATCGAACGACAGGCCAAGTTCTGGTGATATTCTAACTATTCCCATTTACATGACCTCCTCTAAAGTGCGCTCGGCGGCAGAAGTCCAGTACCGACCACTGCTGCGGCATCCCTCTTTGCCAGCCTGAAGTACCAGACATAGAAGTAGTACCAAACTGCAAAGCCCACTACAATCTGCACCATGCCGGCGGCAAGGCCCAGTGTCATGAGGGCGCAAATGCCCGTGGCTATGGTTGCAAGTCCGCCTACCATAACGCCGTTAACGAGGGTCCTGTCCTGTTTCTCATCAGGCCCGAGGTTGGCGTTGAACGGATGCAGGATTGCCAGACCGCCGCAGATGAAGATAATGGCAAGGAATCCGGTATTGAAGACATCTTTCACGATATCTGCATATCCCAGAGACCCGGAGATGGCAAAGGACCATCCTAAAATGGCCAAAGTTCCCGCACCGGATAGGTCGAAGAGACCTTCTTCCATGATGGGAATGTTGAAGCCCATAACCCTGTTGGCAATGAGGCCGACCACGTAGCCGAATACAAGCGAATAGACGAGGGCAATGATTACACCCAGCAATCCAACGCCTAACTGTTCCGCGATGTTGAGTCCGAACAGAACGGCTACCGTTCCCATACCAAGGGAAAGCATACCGATAGATGGAACACCTGTACCGATACCATAAGCGCAAACTCTACGAACTGCATTGGCACCCATGACTACACCAAAGAGTGCGGCCAGGGCTCCCACGAAGGAGAACACGTTTGTCCCCGTGGCACTGTTCAAGATATACGCCAGGTATATTCCAACCACTGATCCAACCAGCCCGTAGATCCTGAGCTGCTTGGGTTCAACCTTAAATCCCTTGACTGCTTGGGCCATTTTACACACCTCCAATGGGTGTAATGAGCACGGCCACAACGGCCAAGATCACTGTGGCAACCAGACACGACTTGAATGCCTTGGGCCACTTCTTGAACTTGGGATCATGGAAGCCCTCGATGGTTCCCTGAATGTTCCAGGAAGCCAGCACAGCGTCCACCATGAATATGCCTATGGCAAATACTGCGCTCATGGCCGGATTACCGTTGATCTGAACCAGAGGATAGTAGATCAGCGCACCGCCGATGCCACCCATAGCGGCTCCGATCGTTCCGGAAACGAAACAGACGGTGGGAATACCCTGCCCGACTGTACCGGGAGCGACGTAAGGCGGCTGGGAGAACTTGGTGATGGGGTCGTAGTTGACCTTAGCGGAAGCGAAGGGCGCACCTACGGCGTAGGCGTAAATCCAGCTTCCTGTCAGCATAGTGGCATCCATCATGATCATTGCGCCGACGGCACCCGTGGCGATGATCGGCCAGATGTTATCTGTAACGGACATCATCAAGCCGGCAGACAACAGGCCCGTCAGACCGGAACCTGCGGCCAGTTGCACTGTGCCGGTACCGATACCAGTAGCCTGAGCCATAGCTGCAGGGGCACCGCCCACAGGCACAAAGTGAACGCCAACGCCCACCAGCAGGCCTCCGACGATGATCTCCAGAATATATATGATTGTATTAATATCAAAGCTCATGCAGCTATATCCCCCTTGTATCCTGGATACGGCCCATACTTTCTCCTCGCGGATAACTCACAATAGAAGTTGTATAGGTTCATCAAAATTACAAAGAACAAGCCCATGGCAATGGCAGCGCCTGCCTGGGTGACGGGGTCGAAGACGGTTGTCCTCCAGTTGTCCAGGAAGACGGTCAGGCCGAAGCCCATTCCCGTGCATGGTCCGCCGAATTTGGCGCAGAACCAGGCGTTATCAATGGAGTTTCTGAGACCGGCTTCTGCCTTCCTCACAATCTGTCCGGAAAGCATAGTGTTGAGACCCTGTCCGAATAGCCTCCACTGGAACTCACGCTCACCACCGTAGTGAATATCACCCACGGACGATCCGATAGCACCGACGGTCAATCCCCAGATGATGGCGATGACAGGAATCGGGAAGGGATGATGAGGTGTTAATACATAAACCTGGATGACAGAAATCAATACAATACAAAATGATGTTATCCATGCGTGCGCCATAATGGAAGGCGTTGTATACCTGATTATATCCAGGTAGATCCACTGATTGAACCTGGCCTGGCTGGCATTTCTTCCTAAATAAGCGCTCGTCGCCATTACTCCGTTGAATAGGGCAGCCAGAGATGCTCCAGCGGCTACTGCAAAGAGCAAAGGCATATGGTAGCCTTCGATGAGCACATAAGCCATGATGGCTGCGGTTGTACACCACAGAGCGTTCGATGGCGGCTCGCCTGCGATGGCCTTGTTATAAATCCTGTGGGGATTTCCGACCTGGGCAGCCAATTGAACTTGCGAGTTGGGGTTGCTTTGTGAGCCTATATCGGACTCAATATCTTCGGAAGCGCCCGCAACCGTCGCAAGGGCACCCATAGCAGCTACGAGCCCCATGCCAAATGCGTCCATTTATTCCTCCTCCTTTTCATTTCACCAATTTCATGGTTTTGCGCGATAAAATTGGCTATGACGCTCTTGGTATCAATTACCTAAACTTATAAAGCTTTCGCGATCGGCCTAAAGATACTGAAAAATCTGCTGTGGCGGGAAATCGAGCGGCTTTCAGGCAAGCGGCTACCAGGGCTCTCTCTTCGCCCCGATGCGATAGCCGATGATGTTGGTGACGCGGTGCAGAATCGGGGTTATTATCAGCACGATGATCATTATGGTGATAGTGAAGTTCTGCCAGAACCACTCCGG
>Ga0310040_1001796_pt1 | contig 14771 bp, 20 predicted proteins | sample EPASupsiteHSE623_FD_200237 | JGI IMG/M metagenome (GOLD analysis project Ga0310040, IMG submission 200237) | Bioremediated contaminated groundwater from EPA Superfund site, New Mexico - Sample HSE6-23 (v2) (version 2) | ecosystem: Environmental > Aquatic > Deep subsurface > Groundwater >... | reverse complement strand
ACTTCTCACCCAGGGGCCTTTGTAAACCAGATCAGTCTCATCTACTTGTACCATCTGTCCCACCACTGATTGAATTCGTATGCAAAGATATTTTAATGTAGGGGACATTTGGACGAATAGTAATATCCTGCCTGTCCTCTAACTCTATCTCAGCTTCTTCAGCGGCTTCTTGGTCCATTAGATTTAAAAGGTCAGGTTCTTCCTTTTGAAGGGCTTCTATCTCAATTTTCTCGAGGATTTCTTTCTCGATTTCCGAATAACCCATTAATTCTTTAAGCTCAGCCGCTGCCCTGTATCTGCAAAGTCTTTCGAGAGATGTAACTTTGTTTGTCAAAGCAGGCAAATAAATTGGCTCTAACTCAATGGCATTTTTATAAGCTTTTACGGCTTCCTTATATCTGCCGAGATTTTCTAGAATCATTCCCTTATTGATCCAAGCAGAGACATTATTTGGACCCAACTCGATTGATTTCTCAAGTGATTTTAGTGCTTCTTCGTATTTGCCTTTTTTTCTTAAAATTACGCCCTTATTGATCCAAGCTGATGCGTAATTCGGATCGAGCCTTATAGAGCTTTCATAAGCATCTAAAGCGTCTTTGTGCCAGCCAAGATTTTCGAGAGCTACGCCTTTCTTGGTCCAAACTAACGCCGAATTAGGATTTGAGGGAGGATTTGCCTTATCAATCTCATCCAATGTCTCATCATATCTTTTCATTTTTTGCAGGGCATCAATTATATAATCTGGTAATAATTCGACACGATCATTTTCTCTTATTTGGGAATCGCTGCTAATATGCAAGGGAATATGATTTTCACATAAAATATCAATTAATGGTCCATTTTTCTTACAAAATCTTTCAATAAATAGGTATTTTATAAGCAGGCCATAATTTTTATTATCAATAGGATGGAGCTGCAATATCATAGAGATTACTTTAGGAGTGATAAAGACTATTGATGTACGATTGTGCAACCACCAATAAACGCTATTTTCTGGATCTATTGAAAAATTCTTAACCGTTTCTAGGGAAACGCGATGTGCATCGATATCCAATTCATCGGCGAAGCGTAAAATCGCTGCCACTAATTGCTTGCGATCTATCTGGGAATAATTAAACTCAATCGGGCACTTTTTAATTGATAATTTAGAATGAAATTTGCAAATATCCATTAAGTCATTTACGAGGCTTAATGGTATTTCCTTAGCGGCCGTCCCAAGCCGAGTGTCACCGGTTCGATTCGCGAGATCGATCCACGCAGCTGTAAGGAATTGATGATTTCTGCGTATGGATTTTTGCATCTCTTTGCTTAATACTCCATTTGATAACTCAAATTTGGTATCGAATCTGGCACCCATCGTTTCAGCATGGTTGGCTATTTCAGGGAACCTAACTACATCACATTGCATGCCTATGTCATGCAGATAGATGCCAGCCAATAGCAGATACATCTCATGATCTGAAAGAGATGGCCCCTCATTTGCTTTTAGAATTATAGACGCATAATTAGCAACTCGCTCGCTATGTTTAATGCCATGGTCTGTATAATGTAGCACAATCCTGACCGGGTCATTTGGCCATAAATCTTCTATCGCTTCCCGGATCTTTGCAAGGTTGCTAGCTAATCGATCGTCTTCTATTTGACTTATTAACTCGTTTTCTGCAGAAGTAAATCTTGCCATGGCGAGTTTCCTCAGTTTTGATACCTCGTTTCATTGCTATATATCATGTGCTTCTCCTGAATATGACATGATGGAACGGAGGGCGAAGCTGTGAAGAATCTTGCTGCAAAGCATTACGAAAGTGCAGAGGAGACAGAAACACGAGAAGTCTTCCATTAGTGACCTCAGATTATATTCATAACATTTGCAATTATCTGTCTGATTTCGAGAGGCATGCCTTTTGTCGTCCAGTAATTAGCTATTTCCTGTCCAAGCTTAGGTTTTCCAGGAAATATGTTGGTCTGACCAATTGAATTATAATATTCAGAAATAATTTTTGATGTATTCTTGCCTTTGAGTCTTCTTTCTTCGATATACTCTTTTGTTAAATTTATACTTGGATCGATTGCTTTTAATATCGTTGTCAATTCCTCGGCAGTTACATAATCTTCGAATTCTCCTTTCTCAAGCAAGTGATAATTGGAGTTGAGGTAACCCCTGCGCTTCAGATCCATTATTTCTAGACGTTTATCATTATCACAAATTAAATAAAACTTTTCTTTATTATAATTTAAGATAGTAAGTAGTGTTTTTAAGTTGCTCTCGGCAAAAGAGAAAATATCTATTCCATGCGCATCTATTCTACAACCCATAGAATCGAATAATATTGGATAGGCGTTAGTCTCTGTCGGGCCTTCCACTAATAGAAGGATTTTAATCGGATATTTGAATGGTTCATCTATAATCGAATTTTTCAGCCAATAGATCCAATTCTTCTTTTTTATTGCTTTTATGGAATCGTTTGGCGAAAAAATATAAAGAAAGGGTTTGCGATCTACTTGGGCTTGCACTCCGATGCTATATATCTTTGCGGTATCTAAATCATCTATTAATAAACTATGCATAAAACTCATTATATAACAGATATCTCCATAGATTGCAGTACGATTTTTAAAATTTGGTATATATTCAATTAGTAAAGCGTTATCCTGGATTTTCATGTCTAATATATTAAATTTTCTATCAAGCATATGTCCTAATAGCGGAAAATCAGGACCTTGCACCAATGCATTCTTAGCAACTTCTAGTATTTGGGATAATGGTAAATGCTTTAGCAGAGAAGTATTTTGCCGTCTATGTTTCACATCTATTCCTCGAATTGTCTAATTGTTTCGTTTCCTGTTGACCTATTTTGAATGCAATTGATCGTTTGCGTCTATTGCGAATTTATTAGATGATCACTCTCATCCGTATTTAAGATTAATCGATATTCATGAATGCGAGTTGTCTGAACATACTCCAACTTTCATTTTATTCGCACGCTTCCGTGGCTCTTGTTTAATGGCATTCCATCTATCAGGTTCCTGTCAGCAGCCCACGCGTGGCGGCACTACCGGGAACCCGCGCCGATGGGCAGAAACGACGCGAAACCACGGTTTCCATAGGCTGAGAATCCCAGAAGATATCATCGGCAGCTCTAAATGTTGATCCGGTCCATATACCATTTAATCCTCTCCAAGATGGCCAGGTGTCGAATATGAAAATAAAAGCCATTTATGAAAATAACGTGCTCAAGCCTCTCAGGAACCTGAATCTCCCCAATAAAGCTCGGGTCAGCATTACCATTCAGGAGAGCTTCAGCGATCTTCTGGAAGAGCTAGGCGAGCCCGAAGCCGGGGAAGATATTGATGCCGTCCTGAAAGAGACGCGGACAAGAAGATACTATGATTAGGGCCGTTTGGATACAGTCTGTTTTGGTGAAGAGCATCTTCAAGCCGCACCGATCACTCTCCGCAGAATCCTATTCCAGAGAACTGGAAACCCACGAAAAAATGCGTTGCACTTTGATAAGGAGCAACGATATTAAGACGATTGAGAGCAAATTAGAATGAGGCTCATGCCTCAGGATGCTTTCTGCTGTTCCTCCACCGCGCGCCCATGCGGAAGCCCGACCGCACGAGCGAGCGCACGCGCCTGCGTGGCGGCGCTGCCGGGAATGCGCGCCGACGGGCGAGATGACGCGGAAACCAAATTGGATGATCGATTCCATTTGAGAGAATCGCCAAGACTCTGCTTGCTCAAAGATCCTCAATCGTAGCACGAGCAGCAGGCTGACAGGTCTCCAGCGCCATCAGATCAACCTCGCCTGCAGCGAGTGGCTTGGCAAGCAACTTCCCTTCATGAAAAGCTTTCATGATGCGATCGATTTTTCTTTGAGTATCTATGGTGTAGTAAGCCTCATCGCAATTCGGGCAGACAAATGCCGGAATGTTCTTGATTACCACTACCTGCTCGCCGATCCTTGCAACAAATTCCGTTATTCCTTCTCGCATCTTGCTCTTGCACAGAAGGCATTCACCAGGACCCATTTCAATTTCACCTGCTCGGCTGTTGATCCACTTGGCACAGCGCAAGATATATTTCCATTACCTCTTAATAAAAGATCTACATGTTCTCCGAGTACATCGAGGCTGCACTGGAACGGGCGGTCTACAAGACCATCGACGATGAGGAACCCATCTTCGTCTCCGTGCCCGAGCTTCCAGGCGCCTGGGCTACGGGCAAGACTGTTGAGGAGGCCCGCAAAGAGCTTATCTCGGTTATTGAAGGCTGGATAGCTCTCCGGCTCCGAATGGGACGATCCATACCTCCAATTGGCGGGCATACGATAACTGCATCAGTCGAACCGGTGAGCGTTATTGAGTAGACTTGTGCCGGTTTCGAGGGCCAAGCTGATCCGACGATTGAAAAGAATAGGATTCGAAGGCCCATTTCCTGGTTCGGATCATGACTACATGGTTCGTGGAGATAATTTCGTGCGCATTCCGAACGACCACCGGCGAGAGATCGGAGCAAATCTAATCGTAGAGATTCTGCGGGAAGGCGGCGTCTCTCGTGATGAATGGCTTTCTGCGGATTAAGCTCATCCTTTTTGTTCGGCAGCACATTAATATTGATCGTTCCTGCAATATCTTCCTCCCTGTCATCCGAAGCCGCCAACCCGCACACGCCTGCGCGCCCAAGTGAGAGCGCCGCACGAGCGAGCGCAGGCGCCCGCGTGGCGGCATAGCCGGGACCAGCGCCGACGGGGCGAGACGACAAGGATTAGCGGTTAAATGCCTGAGTGTCTCTGATGACACATTAATTTGGCTGATCCACCCTGTTGGCGAACATCCCTTATTTTTCTCTAAGTGCATCAAAAACATACTTTGCTTGAGAAAGCATGGATTCATAAGACTGCTCAGATATCTCTATAGTGTCCTCGTAATCGCAAGCATTCCTCCACCGTCTCAGTCTGTCCAGGCTGCTGGCGATCCGAGTCATTCCGCAGGATCGAAAATGCTCTCTGATTCGTGCATGGTCGGAAGCATCGCATTTTGCAGCATACCTTTGCTTCTTGCATGCAAAGTTTCTGGCATGACAGAATGCGGCATAGTAGATCCTGCTCATGGAGCATCTGAATGCAGCTTCAGTTGTTATGGGCTTATTCTCCCTGCCCATAAGAGCCTCCGCCAGATCAAGGTATTCTTGCCAGTCAAAAGGCATGGAGCGTCCGTTTTCCATTTCCTATTTTGGCAAAAGAAAATCGGTTGTCACCAAGAGCCATCCAGAGACAGAGCCCAAAATTGGCTCGAACTCTGCCATGGCTTCGTCAATACTGTCCAGAATCTTCTCTTCATACTCATTCTTTCGAAAACAAAGGGTTAGATACTCATCGTGGATCTCGGGATCGCGGTAAACCTCTAAAGATAGCGTTGCATCCGCGGGGAACGTCTTCATGAGTTTGCTGCAAATGGGCAAAATGAGATGGCTCAAATCCGAATGGGCTTGAAGGTACTCGCTGACCTCAGTAGTCTCTGGAATCATCACATGCATCACTTTTAGATTTGCTATGATATCCGTGATCTCTGGCAGCATGCCCTGAGCTGCATCATTAGGAGCAAAGTTGGCCCTTGATGTTTTTCCTCTAGTTTTCTTCCCAATATTTATCGGAAGATCAGATCCGGATAGCTTAGCTTTGGCGGGCATTGAAGGTCTCGCATTATTTTGATTTTAAGGCACTTAAGTCTAGCGGCTATGATCCACCAAGCTGCCATATTCACGGCCTGACCACGGTGTTCAACTATTTCCTTCTCTAGACAGGATCACATTGCCGCCCATGCCTGGTCATGGTCTCGGCCTCCTAATCTTGCCTCGCCATCCCGCCCCCCGGTCCTTCCCAGCCCTGGTGGCCCCGATCGAGCGTGCGCAGCAGCCAGTCCCGGAATTGGCCGAGCCTTCCCGCCTTTTGTCCTCCCAGCCCCCCGATGCCGCCAGCCCACATGCCCGCGCGCCATGCGAGAGCCCGCCCGCACGCTGCCCGAGTGGCGACATTGCCGGAAACCGCGCCGATGGGGCGATACGATATGGAAACCGCTGTTTTAAGTGCCTGAGTGTCTCTGAAGATGTAATCGGCAGTTCTAAAAGCTGAAGGGCAGATCTCGCCTCGCTGGAGCTTTCCCTGGTGATCAATCGCTGATGAGAGTCATAGGCGGTTGCTATGGATATCAACGAAGAATGGATTACAGATAAAAGTATTTATTGATGTAAGCGAAAATAGAGCAAGCAAGGATACAGGAGCAGGATGAATTTGCAGAAATTCAGTCCGCTACCAGGATGATTAACGAAGGAGGGGTTTTGTGAAACCATCTTATGAATACAAAAAATTACGTCTAGTAGTTTTAATTGGCATGCTGATTTTCTCTTCATCTGGATGCTCAAAAAGTGTCGTCGGAAATCAAAGTCAACTCGAAGGATACCCGATCGCCTCCGATGTTTTTACGACGCTCCAGAGGACGGTCGTGCCTGGCTCAATACCTTCGGGTTCGGAGATGGTTCATCCGTATGAAGTTTCAAAATACAAGCAAAACGGCTATGGCAATTGGAATTATGGACCCGGCATAGATTCTGTAAAGCGGCTCGACATCATGCCGGCCAATTATCGCGGTGCATCAGCCAATAATACTTCAAGACTTTTGAATTTCTTTACCATAACCGACATCCATATCACCGACAAAGAGACTCCTGCTCAGGCGATTTATTTTGGCTACAAAGGCGGTATTTCTTCTGGATATTCTCCGGTTATGCTGTATACAACTCAAGTTCTCGACGCAGCCGTCCAGACGATAAACGCACTTCACCGACAAAATCCATTTGATTTCGGCATCTCTCTGGGCGATACCTGCAACAACAATCAGTACAACGAACTGAGATGGTACATTAATGTCCTTGACGGCAAGAATATAACCCCCGATTCCGGTGTCAAGGATGATCCCGTTCCCGGACCTTATAACGATTATCAGGACGAATACAAGGCGGCTGGGCTTGATAAGACGATCCCATGGTATCAGGCTCTCGGCAACCACGATCATTTCTGGATGGGCTTCCTGCCACCGAATGATTATATACGACAGACCTTAATCGGCGATAAAATACTCAACTTAGGCAATCCATTCATCGACCCTCTCGGGGTAGATAGCCGGGGCTTTTACATGGGCTCAATCGACGGCCGGACGTCTTACGGTGATATTATAGGTGCAGGACCTGTCGCAGACTTCAAAACCCCTCCGAAGGTGCTTGCAGCTGATCCGAACCGCCACTCACTTTCAAGAAGCGAGTGGATGAGCGAATTCTTCAATACATCTTCAAGTCCGAAGGGACATGGATTCAATCAATCTAACGTAAAGACCGGATTCGCCTGCTATGCTTTCGAGCCGAATTCGACGGGTTTACCGATCAAGGTTATCGTGCTCGACGATACCCAAAGGGACGACGATCCCAACGACCCCGATGCTCTCGGCTACGGGAATGGCTCACTCGGCTATGGGCACGGCTCTCTTGACAGTGAACGTTATAGCTGGCTCGTAAGTGAACTTGATAAGGGACAGACTGAAGGCAAGCTTATGATCATCGCTGCGCATATACCGATATGCGTCGAACCAGCAGGTTCCATGATGGATTGGAATCCAGCCGCCGAGGCAGAGCTGATTGCCAAGCTGCATACATATCCGAATCTCATACTTTGGATCGCGGGACACCGTCATCTCAATACGGTTACTGCGCTAAAATCACCGGATGCCGCCCATCCTGAACTCGGCTTCTGGGAGGTTGAAACCTCATCATTAAGGGATTTCCCTCAGCAGCTGCGCACTTTCGAGATTTTCAGCAACAGCGACAATACTGTTTCGATCTTTACGACCGACGTTGATCCGGCAGTCAAAGACGGATCGCTAGCTGCGATATCGCGTTCTTATGCTGTCGCGGCGCAGGAGATATTCAAAAATGGGATAGGTCTACTGCCTACTGGTTCGTACAATGCAGAGCTTGTCAAACAATTGAGCCCTGAAATGCAGTCGAAATTGTCGGATGAGGGAGGCAAATAGCGGCACTCAAGACTAAAGGCCATGATCCGCCAAGCTGCCGTATCCTGGGTCTGCCACAGCGTTCGACATCTCCGTCCCTGGGAGGATCGCAATGCAGCCGGTGCCGGATCATGGCCTCGGCCTCCGTCTCGTATCTCTATCCCGCCCTCGAATCGTTCCCTGCTACCGGGCTATCATCGGAGGGGCGCAGATGTGCCACCCCTGGAATTGGGCGAGCCTTCCCGCCATTTCGTCCTCCCGGCTCCCCAAAGCCGCAAGCCCACCTGGACCACGCGCGCCCATGCGAGAGCCCGCACGAGCGAGCGCACGCACGCGCCGCATGGCGGCATGCCGGAGAGCCGCGCCGACGGGCCAGTTAGGAAAGGCAATTCTTCTCAACGTTGGCTTTACCAATCAGAGGGATACTGCCATAATCTGGGGACATGGCATGAAACGCATAGCTTGGACCCTTTGCAGGCGTCATTTCCAGTTCTGCCGGGACCAAAGCCTTTTTTGCCACTCCTACGGTAGCAGGAACATGAGTGATTATCGGGCTAGACAGCTGAAACAGACCGTAGACCCAGGATGAGATCTCACATCTCTGTTGTGATCCTCAGTCCTTCATTATCGACCTTTGTCTCAATGGCGATCTTCAATCCCAGCGGCTCGATGACTCTTTCGATCTCATCACGACCTCGCCCGGTGACGATGGCGATGCTCGGCCCAACCGAGCTCATGCCCACGAACTCAAGGCCGCTTTCTCTTAGCTGGCTCATGTGGCGATAGATTTCAAAGCCGTGGTGCTCCACCTCCGCCCTCTTCGAGCCGCGAAACTCGATCTCCCAGATTATGTCGCCTATCTTCCTAAGGTCATTCCTCACAAGGGCCGGGATGAGGTCCATGAGAAGGAAGTAGGCTTTCAGCTCTCGGTCCTGGTAGTCCAGATTGCGAGCGCGGTTCATGAGCAGATCGAACTCGGATCTTCCGGCGGAAGAGACGACGGTGGGCGGAATGACGATGAAGACATTCTTTCCTTCCGCAAAGCGATGGCGAAAAGCCAGTGCCAGCTCATCGCCCATGATGACCATGCCTCCAGAGGTTGCGGCTGCGGGCCCCACGCCCGTTTCAAAGCCGCGCGTGACTCTGCCGTCTTCCGTCTCCTCCACGTAGTTGTTCCCCAGGAGCAGGCGGATCTGATCGGAGGTGAGGGGACGCCCCAGGGCCGTGTTCATGGCATGGCCCAGAGCCAGGAGGACCGAGCCGGTAGAGCCGAGGCCGACATGCTTCTTCTCGTGATCCAGAATCCTGATCTTGAAGCCTTCCTTGTAGCCGACCGTCTTGCAAAAGACCATGACGAAATGGCGGATGATGGGCTCGCGGGAGTATTCGATGCTGATATCTCTCGCGGTGCATTCCACCTCTGCCGAGCAGTAGATCTGCAGGGCAAAGCCTGCTCCGCCTCCGCCTGCCCGATCCGGTGCAAAGCGGTTCATATCCAGCACGGTGAGGTGGATTCTTCCCGGTGCCACGACCTTTGCCTTTCCCGAGATGGGCGCAATGCGGCATTCCTCCTCCAGGCGCAGGGGATGGATGAACTCCCCGGGCAGGAAAGGCTGAAACTCGTACTCCACCAGGTCCAGGTCGCCGCCGCGAATCTTCATCTTGGCCATGACAATTCACCCGCAACAATTGAGAACTAAGATTGGCGGTCGAAGAAGATGCTCTTTCCCGATGCCTTGAGGGGTATGGCGTAAGCCACTTTGCAGCCCTCCAGCCAGCCCAAATAGAGCGCTCCCACTCCGGCGGAGAACATGATGCGATTATCAACGTTGTGCAGGCTGGCGGTTTTGGCGGCGGAGCCGAGAGCAATGCCAAGGTCGGCCATCTTGATGATGCAGCTCGGGCCCCGGAAAGGCTTCTCCTGGGCTTCAATAGCCTCTTGCGCTTTTTGCATCTCTTTGCAGGTGGCAAAGCCGCAGCCTCCACAGTCCAGGCCGACGATGGCCTCGCCCCGGCAGCCGATGATAACACAGGCATCGCTGTTCTCCAGGTTGCCCGCATCTCTCGCAAAGAATTTCATGCCGAAGACGTCGCTCAGGCGGCGAGTCTCTGCAGCCAGCTTCAAGAGATCGTCTCCAGTCACGATTTTGATCTCAATGGAGTCCTGGCCGCGACCTTTGGGAGCGGTGCGGGCGGAGAGGGCCATCAGCTCTGCCACCATTTCGACTGCTTTGGAAGACATGCTGGGAGGATGATTGTCTTTATTAATAAGCTTTAGAGAGGATTACAACTGGACGCGATTGGTTGATGCCGCAGCCTGCTGCTCAACAACTGTTTGCCCTTCTTCGGTTAGTCGGCCCTTACGAATGCCGGTTTAGATTATCCTGGGAGCAAGTCTTCTCCCCAGACCTGCCGCCGGATGAATCCCTTCCGGAAGCCTAGCCTGTCGCGGTTCCTCTTCATAAATGCCATAGCTGCACCAATCCTTGAAATACGGGAAATAAAAATTTTTGCCCGACGTAGGAAGTCTCCCAAAAATCTCACGCCGGTGCCGCCAATATCAAGCATTTTTCACTGCATTTGCCTTTCGTCCATGCGGGCATACGTAAAGGCACATCCCGCACACGCCATACCCCGTCCTTTGCTCCAGGTCCTTGAGGTACTGCTCGCACTTTCGGGCATCGTATCTCGCCTCCCGCGGCTCGTCTTCCCGGAAGGGCTCTCCGGTGAAGGCGGCCATCGGGCAGATCTCCACGCATGCCCGGCATTCTTTGCAGCGCTCAGCCAGAGGCGAGCCCGTCGGATGCAGGGGCGCATCGGTCAGCACCGTGACCCAGCGCACGCGCGGTCCTGCCTCAGGAGTTATGAGCAGGCAGCTCTTGCCGATCCAGCCCAGGCCAGCCAGGTGCGCCGCCAGCTTATGCGAGAATGTTGCAGCAACTCGATCATCGACCACGGCGCGCTTCGAGGCGGGGATCGGAAATGCCCTATAGCCCTGGCGCTGCAGTGAGCCGGAGAGGCGCAGGGCAATTATGTCCAGGAGGCCGTTGACCGTGTCGTAAGCATGATGCTTGTACTCCATCGCCGCAGCCTTCTCGCCCCTTCTCGGCAGCTGGTTTACGATGGGGTCGAGCAGGGCAACGCCGACGGAAATGGCTCTGGGATATTCAGCCACTTCCCTTCCGCCCTGCCGTGAGATGAAACCCCGGGCCGGCGCAAGATCGGCCACACCGAAGAAGTCTGCACCCAAATTCTCCGCCATCTCGCGAATCTTGTCGTCCAACTGCATAGAGTACAGAATGGCATTTGCTGATAATAATGGTTGCCGGATGGACAAACCGGAAATACCTTGATATTGCCTGATTGGCCTTTCAAAAATCCGCTTTCTACTGAATTAAATGATATCGGCAAGGAGCAAGAGGCTTTGAATTGCGATGTTTGCCGCCGATGTTTGCCGCAGCGAAAGCTATTACTGCAATGCAGTTCGAAGAGAATGGCCCCGGCCATAAAACGGCTGGCAACTCGATAATGCGGTTGGAAATTCAATAAAATAAAATCAGAAATATGGAGTTAGCAAAAAAATGGCGAGCAAAAAAGCAAAGGCAAAAAATGATGCCATCATGACCGGCATACTTGTTACCAGGTTCAAGATGGGCCAGATCGATGTTGAAGATCTGGAAAAGATGGCGCTTGATACATCAAAGGCGGAGAGATGCTCTGCCGCGAAACGGGTGCTGGATGGGATCAGGGACGTATCCACCATTCCCGCCCCTTGACCAAAGCACGAATCAGAACTTCTCTTCAACTACTGTATAATCATCCACATCGATTACCCGGTCCCGGCAACCGCCGGACCCTGGTGCACCAGCTGCTGATTTCTGCCGGGCTTCTTTTGGCTTCATCATGGCCAGCAAGAGCGCCGCGATGGTCGAGATCACGGCGGGCTCGGCGATCCGGCTCTTTTTCATCGTTTTTAAAAGCGTGAAGGCGAGCAGGCCCTTGAGAATGGTTTGAAGAATCCCGGGACTATTGCCGGCAGGCTTTGATTTCAACAAAGCGGCTGCATGCTTGCCAAGCATTGAGATGGTCTCCGGTCGCGAGATCCAGCTCAAAGACTTCGCCAGCGCAATCGTAAATGCGCCCTTTATAGCTTTCCTAAAAATCGCTGCACCAATAATGGTTTTCAACAGCCCTGTGAGCTTTACCATTAAATCATCATTCTCTGTTCGGATGGATATATTTGTATCTGCTGTGATTTAAATTTCTGTTACTGAAATTTGCCGTGACTAAAATGCTGTGACCTAAATCTAGATTTTGACTATTCATCCAGCCGGAAGCCCTCCGGCCAGAGCATCCTCTCTTCGCTGCGTCGCCGTATCATCTCTTCAACCTCCTCTGGCGTTATGCCGAAGACCTCGGCTAGTATCTCCTTGGCGGCATCAAGCTCCATCGCGATCAAGTCTTTGCTGCCGCTTCGCGAACCAGGATGAGCCTGAATTGCTTGCTTTTTCGGCTTCGCCAGGTGATCGAGGACTCCCGCCATAATGCATTCTATTAGCACGTGCAAACTTAAGTATTTTTCTGGAAAATCCAGGACAGCAGGCCGAACGCAAAGCAGCCGAATCAAAAAAAAAACGTATGAGAAAATATAGAAAATCGGAATATAATGGACTTGACGATATGGACTTGACGGGATTCGAACCCGTGGCCTCCGCCTTGCGAAGGCGGCGATCTACCACTGATCTACAAGCCCAAATTGATTGCCCGAGCGGCTTAAAATAAGGAGAGGCTTTAGATGAGCCCGACCTCTTCGACCACTACAGACTCAACACCGGGAACCTTAGCTACAGCCGACTCGATCTCATCCGGGCTATGGCCGCCCTTATCGTTCATGATGGTTACGACTATCAGAGCCTTCAGACCAAAGGCGATAGGCATCTCTTCAATGACATGCAACTTGGCAAATGCCGGTATCACCTTGACGATCTCTTCCCTGAGCTTGGCCAGATCAATGTCCGTACTCTCGGGCATGACCTTCATTCTAACTGCCGCGTCTCCCATTTCGAGTCACCTCACGGCCCTGAGAAGCCACAGGCTTTGCAGGTATAAACGTTGCTCTGTTTTTTACAGCGGTTGCATCTGGCAATCACGGTTCCGCAGCTCGGGCAGGGAAATCTGGTCCCACCCACGCCGGTAAGCGCGATGCCACATGATATGCATTTCTCTGGCAATTCTTCCTTCATGTTATCTCCCCTCTGGTTGATGTATTTCCCTGTATAAACCTTCCCATGGGTAGGCAGGGTTTTGCGGTTCAGTCTCTCGGAGCTAATGGGCCAATCTTAATATAATGCCTGGCCGTTCGCCAGGGCATTCATCATCCGACTATGGTGGTGCCGCCTTTTCCAGACTTGAGCGCCGAGATGAATGCATGAGGATCGGTGCCGTTCAAGATCCGAAGGCTCGCGCCATTTTGCTTTCGCATGAGAAGCCGCAGCGTGCCCTGATCGATGCAGCTTTCCATTCCCACAAGTTGACTTGCAAATACCACTTCTTGGACCTTTCCCTCCAGGATTACACCGTCCACGTTGGTGGCCTTGATGAGGGGCGAGTCCAATCGCAGTGCCGCCAGCATGGCAATGGAATCCGAAGTGTAAAACCAGTTGTGCTCAAGGCCGGCGTCATCCCTCTTCATAGCCCGATAAGGCAAGAGTATCTCGACCTGTCCGGGGCTGTCGCAATTCGGTTTTCCGATATCCTCGACCAGCCGCGCGCCCGTGCCGTCCGCCAGGAAATAGGCATACTGCTCCATGGCCAGGATGGCCATCCAGTGCGCGGCTTCCTGGGAAATCGTGTGGCGCACGTCAAGCTCTCTCACCAGATCGGCCAGAGGCCCGCCGCCAGGCACTACCAGAAAGCTATAACCATCCCCGGCAAGACCGACTAGCGCGCGCACCAAATCCCGGGACGATCCTAGAAGGCTGCCGCCCAGCTTCAGCACATAAAATGGCATGCTGCACGAATCAGAATGTCCTGTATTTTAGCCTGATTCAAAAGAGTATATGAAGACATGAGGAAAGAGTAAAGAATAGCAGAGATCGACTGGATGTTGGGTAGGGAGGGATTGATCCATAATCGACCTTTGCCGTAAACCACTCCGACCTCAGTCGTAGATAAGCCTTTCGGTTAAGGGGATTTGACTTGTTGACTCCTTTGCTGGCGGTGGATGCCGCCATACTATTCGGACAGGGAATCGTGCTGATAAAGCGGAAGAATCCGCCTTACCAGGGCTGCTTTGCCCTTCCTGGCGGCTTCGTGGAGGTGGGCGAGACGGTCGAGAATGCAGTGAAGAGAGAGGCCCGCGAGGAGACAGGCCTGAAGATCGAATTGCTCGGCCTGGTAGGCGTGTACTCCGATCCCGGGCGCGACTCCAGAGGACACGTGGTTTCCATCGCCTATCTCGCCGTGGGCAGGGGCGATCTGGCTTCCGGATCTGATGCCCGGTCTGCAGAGGTCTTTCCTCTGGATCGGCTTCCCGTGCTTGCTTTCGATCATGATGAGATCATACGCGATGCTATGCGCCTTTCGGCTTCTCTGCAAAACAATCAAATTAAAGTAGAGTAATGAGGATTTCTTGCAACCGACTTGAAAATGCCAGTGTTGCCGGGCGGTGTTTCGCCGAGCAATATTACGCCTGGCATTTGGATTTGATT
>Ga0310040_1001783_pt1 | contig 14843 bp, 17 predicted proteins | sample EPASupsiteHSE623_FD_200237 | JGI IMG/M metagenome (GOLD analysis project Ga0310040, IMG submission 200237) | Bioremediated contaminated groundwater from EPA Superfund site, New Mexico - Sample HSE6-23 (v2) (version 2) | ecosystem: Environmental > Aquatic > Deep subsurface > Groundwater >... | reverse complement strand
GATAACCCTCTTTATGGTGCCGGCATTTGGCAAGGATATGATGCTAATGGCGAATTTTTGAAATTTGGTGTTGGAGTCAACGCTGATCCATTTGCCATTGCGCAAACAAAAATGGTAATTCAAAGTTCCGGCAACGTTGGTATCGGGACGACGAGTCCGAGCGAGGCTTTGGAAGTTGTGGGTACTATCAAAAGTTCGAGCTCAACATTAATCCTTGGTTCGCAGCACGCGCTTCGAACTGCAACCAGTGCCTATGTTCAAGACGCTATACGTGGTTCAGGATATATTCAGTGGGGTACGGACATTGGCGCGATAGGAACCAATTATTTTGTTTCGGATGAGAGATTAAAAAATCATATTACGGCTGCGGAAGAATCGGCTTTGGATAAACTAAACAGTATAGATTTCATAGCATTTAATTATAATCCAGGCGTTGGGTTTGACCCGAATATTCGTTACAAGGTAGGGCTTTCCGCGCAAAACCTTCAGAAAATTGAACCGCTTTGGGTGGATACTCTCGCAAAAGGAACGGATGAAGAGCGGCTAACGCCTGATTCGACCCAGCTGCTTGTGTATGCCTTAAAAGGTATCAAAGAATTAAACGCTGATGTAAACTCTTTGAATTTTAAGATTAATTCCGCTGGATTAATTAGCGCTACTTCAACGATTGTATCGGCAGCGGTAGACAAAAGGGGGTTGGTTGACGATATTAAAAACGTTCTGCAGTCACTGGGCATGGCGTTGCAAGACGGGGTGGCAAGTTTGAAGGAAATAATTGTTGATAAAATCACTTCAAAGCAAATTGACGGCCAGCAAATTAACAGCCAAAGAATCAATAGCCAGCAAATCACTGCCAACCAGATGTGCGTCAAGGATAGCGGCAACAATGACATTTGCCTCACTGGCGATCAGCTCAAGGATTTGATTAACAAAGCTGGTTCGTCGGTGACCATTAATCAAACCTATCAAGTTCCGGTTGCGCCGGCGGATAATGGTACAACTACTGCGTCCGGGACAGAGCCGTAATCGATGTATCCGCGGCGACGGGCAAAAGCAATTATTTTGGCTAAACAGAATAGCTGTCATTGCCGGGTTTGACTTTTGAAAAAAAGTGCGATAAATTTGAATAAACCCGACCGAAGGGTGATGTTTTTTTGAGAAGGATAAATACCATGGAAGAAATTTCTGTTGCGGCGCCGATATTGTTTGAAATTGCCGGCATTGCTGTTACCAATACGACATTTTGGATAGTTTTGATAACCTTGGGGCTGGCGGCGCTTTTTGTTTCCGTTTTTGGCAAGGCAAAGATCGTGCCCGGCAAAACGCAGAATTTGTTGGAATTCATTTTGGAGTCTTTTTTGAATTTTTGCGATTCGATTACCAATTCAAGGCAAAAAACCCTGGATATTTTTCCGTTCGCGATGACTTTGTTCTTGCTGATTTGGACATCGAACCTGCTTGAGCTGGTGCCCGGCTTGGGAGTTTTCCCGATTTTGCGGTCGCCGAGCTCCGATCTTAACCTCACTTTCGGATTGGCCGCCCTTTCAATGTTCTATGTCAATTATCTGGCGTTGCGCAAGCTCGGACTAGTTCCGTATTTGGGCAAGTTTTTCAATTTCAAGAGCCCGGTATTGCTTTTTGTCGGATTACTGGAGCTGATGGGCGAGTTTACCCGCATTATTTCACTGTCAATGCGGCTTTTCGGCAATTTGTTTGCCGGAGAGGTGCTTTTGATGGTGGTTTCCAGCGGGATCCATTGGGCGCTGGCCTATTTTGTGCCGTTGCCGTTTTTGGGGCTGGAAGTGCTGGTGGGATTTTTGCAGGCGTTCATATTCTCGTCGCTGATCGTGGTGTTCTATTCAACGGCAACCGAAGTTCACGCGTAAATAATTTTCAATTTTCAAATTTCAATTTTTCCCGCCATGGCGGGCTCCCGCCAAGCGGGGCAATAAATGACGCAATGTTTCAATGATGCAAATAAATGCTCGCGCATTTGTTTGAAAATTGATTCATTGCAACATTCATTTAAAATTGAAAATTGAAAATTGAAAATTATGAGCGACAACAGCCAAAATATGCTGGCGCGGGCAATGGTTCTGGGGTTGGAATTGGGGTTTGCGATTGCGATTCCGCTGGTCGGGTTCCTGCTTTTCGGCTTGTGGCTTGACCGGGCGATTGGCACAACTCCGTTATTTATGATAATATTCTTGCTGGCAGGATTGGCCGCGGTGGTTGTTGAAGTTCGCTACCTAATTATGCCGTTTCTTGAAAAAAGGTCAAAAAATAATAATAAATGATAAATTATCATTAATAATTATATGGAATTAGAAGTAATGAGACAGTTAGCCGCCGCGATTGCAATCGGCGTGGGCGCGATCGGGCCCGGTTTGGGCATTGGTTTTATCGGCCGGGGAGCGATGGAAGCGATCGGCCGCAATCCGGAAGCCGCGGGCAAGATCAGCACGAATATGATTCTGGCGATCGCGTTTACGGATGCCATCGCGATTTTCGCCTTGGTGGTGGCGCTTATCATCCGTTTTGTATAGCCAAAACTCAGCTATTTTGCGGTTCATTGCCGCAGATAGCACATTAATTTAATTGTTTGAGTATGTTTTGGGTTTGTTTATCAATCCATTACTCACAACTAATAAACTATTCATATGGAAGGCTTAGGCATTGATCCAAAAATTCTGGTCGGAGACATCGTTACGTTTATTGTTTTGGTGGTGATTCTCAAAAAATACGCCTATAAGCCGTTTTTGGCGGTTTTGGAAGCGCGCCGCAAAAAGATTGAGGAAGGGGTGGCAAAGTCAGAAGAAGCTGAAAAGTCGCTGGTCAAGATCCGCAGCTTGTCCGACGAAGTGAAGTTAGCGGGGGAGAAAAAGGCCAAAGAGTTGATCTTGGCGGCCGAATCCAGGGCGCAGGAAAAGGCCAAGCTGATACTGGCGGCTGCCGATGAGGAAAAGAAAAAGGTAATCGCCGCCGCCCAGCTTGCCATGGAAAAAGAGCGGTTGCGGGCGAAAGAGAGCCAGCAAAAAGAAACGATGGATCTCGCCTTCGCGGTTTCGGAAAAATTTTTGTCTGAAAAAATCACCAAAGAGCAGGACAGGAAAATCATTGAAAAATTGGCGGTTGGTTTGAAATAATATTAAAAATCCGGCGCGATGAACAGCAAACAATTAATTAAAATTTGGACAAGAGTGTTGATCGAGGCGTTTGAAGGAAAATCCGCGGCCGAGCAGAAAAAAGTTTTCGGCCGGCTTAAAGCGATCCTGAAGAGCAAGAAAAAAGAATATCTGTTGCGAAAAATCGCGGAAAATACGATTGCGGCGATGAAAAAAGAAACGGAATTCGAGATAATCATGGCGCATGAACAACCGCTTGATACGGTTAACAAACTGGAAGAGAAATTGGCGCGGATTCTTTGCGCGGAAGACGCCCAGGTGAGGACCGATCCGGCGCTTATCGGCGGGTTTGTCGCCAAAACCGATCAATGCCTTATTGATGCGTCGGTTAAAGGATTTTTGCAGCAATTAAAGAAAATATACCAAGACTAAAAAATTTTCAATTTTCAATTTTCAATTTTTAATTTCCAATAAATGATGCAATGTTTCAAACAAAAATGCCAAGTAACGCGTGCGTTTGAAAATTGATTCATTGAAATATTGAAAATTCAATGGAAATTAAAAATTGAAAATTATTTAATATTTATGGATAAAATCGAACAATTTAAACGGCAACTGGAAGAAACCGAATTGTCGCCGAAAATCGACGAAATCGGCGAAGTTGTTGAAGTCGGCGACGGTATTGTCAAGGCGTCGGGACTTCGCAACGTGGAAAATTTTGAGCTGGTCGAATTTGAGCGGGCAAAGGCTTTCGGCCTGGCGCTTAATCTTGAGGAGTACGAAACCGGTATCATTGTGTTGGGCGCGGATGACGCGATCAAGGAGGGCGACACCGTAAAAAGAACCAAAAAAACGATTTCCGTGCCGGTGGGTCCCGAACTCGTCGGCCGCGTGGTCGATCCTTTGGGACGGCCTTTGGACGGCAAAGGTCCGATCAATGCCAAGGAAACTTATCCGATCGAACGGCCCGCTCCCGGCGTTATTGATCGCCAGCCGGTGAAAACGCCGTTGCATACGGGGATTTTGGCGGTGGACGGTTTGGTGCCGATCGGCCGCGGGCAGCGCGAATTAATTCTGGGCGACCGCGGTTTGGGGAAAACCGCAATCGCGGTGGACATGATATTGAACCAGAAGAACGAGAAGAACCGCCCGATTTGCGTTTATGTCGCTTGCGGACAAAAAAAATCAAAAGTAAAGCGTTTGGTGAAAATGCTGGAAGACGCGGGTGCCATGGAATACACGATTGTGGTGGCGGCGTTCGCCGATGATCCGGCGGCGTTGCTTTATCTGGCTCCATATACGGGTTGCGCGATGGGGGAATGGTTCCGCGACAACGGCAAGGACGCGGTGGCGGTTTATGACGATTTAACCAAGCAATCGTGGGCGTGGCGCGAGGTTTCGTTGGTTTTGCGCCGGCCGCCGGGGAGAGAAGCCTATCCGGGCGATATTTTCTATCTTCATTCCCGCTTGTTGGAGCGCGCGGCCCGGTTGTCCCAGGTCAAAGGCGGCGGATCGCTCACGGCTCTCCCGATCGTGGAAACCCAGGCCGGCGATATCTCCGGATATATTCCCACGAATGTCATTTCCATTACCGACGGCCAGATATTTTTGAGCCCGGCGCTGTTCGCCAAGGGCCAGCGGCCGGCGATCGACGTGGGAACCTCGGTTTCGCGCGTGGGCGGCAATGCCCAGCTTCCGGCGATGAAAAAAGTTGCCGGCACTTTGAAACTTGATTTGGCGCAATTCCAGGAATTGGAAAGATTCTCCGAATTTACCGAAGAGCTCGATTCGCAAACGCGGCAAATGCTTGAAAGAGGCAAGCGCATGCGCGAATTGTTAAAGCAGCAGGATCTCAAGCCGTTTCCTTTTGAAAAAGAAGTGGCGGTGATCTTCGCCGGGGTGAAAGGATTTTTGGATGATGTTTCAATCGAAAAAATCGACCAGTTCAAGATTGATCTGATGAACGAGCTTGAAGAAAACATGCCCGAAGTTCTGGCCGAAATCCGTACGACCGAGAAATTGGAAAGCGGCACGGAAGCAAAATTTGAAGAAGCGATAAAGCGCGTTAAGAAAAATTATGGAGCTTAAGGAAATCCGTTTAAAAATACAGTCAGTTTCCAATATCTGGAAATTGACCAGCGCCTTGGAAACTTTATCGGCGTTGAAAATGAAAAAGGCGCAGAAATTCGCGCTTTTGTCCCGGCCTTTCGCCCAGAGGATCGGCCGACTTGTGCGCCGGTTGGAGCCGACTTTGAAAGACCGGGTGGCTTTGCGCAAGCGGAAGGTGAAAACCGCTTTGGCGGTGGTGATCGCGTCAGACCGCGGATTTTGCGGTTCATTCAACCAGAATATTCTGAAGAATGCGGCCAAAGAAATTGAAAAATTGGAAACCAAATCGGATGTTTCCGTTTTTCCGGTGGGGAAAAAGGCAGTTTCGTTTTTTAAAGCTCGCAAGAGGAAGTTTGACCGGAGCATGACCGGGATCGGCGATTTCGGCTTGCTGGAAGAAATAAAGCCGATTTCGGATTTTATTATCAAAGCCTATCTGGAAAACAAATACCAGCGTGTTTATCTGATGTGGACGGATTTTATCTCAACCTTCAACCAGAAACCGCGCCAGATGCAGCTTTTGCCTTTGGAATGGAACGAGCTCAAGGAATTCGCGCAGGAAGCTGATAAGACGGCCAAGGATTCCGAAACGTTAATTGAACCGTCCGCGGAAACAGTAGTGAAAGAAATCATTCCGCAGCTCGTGGAATATTTGATTTACCAATGCATTTTGGAAAGCAACGCGTCGGAGCATTCGGCGAGGATGACGGCAATGCGCAACGCTTCGGATAACGCGCGCGACCGCGTCGGCGAACTGACTTTGGATTACAACAAAGCGCGGCAGGAGCAGATCACAAGCGAAGTTTGCGAGATTTCTTCGGCGAAAGAAGTTCTGGGATAATGATAAAAACCAAAGCTCAAATGACAAATTTCAAATAAAATCCTAAATCAAAATGTCAAAATTAAATACGATAATTTCAATTTAACAATTTGGGTTTTGGACTTTGTTTGATGTTTGGATTTTGACATCTGAAACTATAAAAGTAATTAAATCATTATGGCAAAGATTATACAAATAATTGGACCGGTAGTGGACGTGGAATTTCCGGAAGGGGAACTGCCCGCGTTGGGAAACGCCCTTGAAACCGGTAAGGAAAAATTGGTGCTGGAAGTCCAGCAATATCAGGGCGGCGGCGCGGTGAGGTGCTTGGCGATGGGCGCATCCGAAGGTTTGCGGCGCGGCCAGGAGGTTGTTGATACCGGAAAACCGATCATGGTTCCCACCGGCAAAGCGGCTTTGGGCCGGCTTTTCAACGTTTTAGGCGAGCCGATTGACGGGCTTGGGCCGGTGAAAAGCGACCAGAAAAACTCCGTGTTCAAAGACGCTCCGGCCTATTCCGAGCAAAAAGGCGAAGTGGAGATTTTGGAAACCGGCTTGAAAGCCGTTGATCTTTTGTGTCCCATACCTAAGGGTGGCAAGATCGGTTTGTTCGGCGGCGCGGGAGTGGGCAAAACCGTTCTCATCCAGGAGCTCATCCGCAATATTGCCAAGGTGCACAAAGGCGTGTCGGTTTTTGCCGGCGTGGGCGAGCGCACGCGCGAAGGAAATGATATCTACCTGGACATGAAAGAAAGCAAAACTTTGGATAATACGGTACTGTTTTTCGGGCAAATGTCAGAACCGCCCGGGGTGCGGTTCCGCATTCCGTTTTCGGCGCTGGCCACGGCGGAATATTTTCGCGACGAGGAAAAGAAAGATGTTTTGCTTTTTGTGGACAATGTTTTTCGCTTTGTGCTGGCGGGTTGCGAAGTGTCGGCGTTGATGGGCCGCATTCCTTCCCAGACCGGTTACCAGCCGACATTGTTTTCCGAAATGGGCTCGCTTGAAGAACGCATTACTTCGAACAATAATGGCTCGATTACGTCGATGCAGGCGGTTTATGTGCCGGCGGATGACTTGACCGATCCGGCAGTGGTGGCGATTTTCTCGCATCTTGATTCCTCTTTGGTTTTGAGCCGCCAAATCGCGTCGCTGGGTATTTTCCCGGCCGTAGCTCCGCTTGATACCACGTCGTCAATTTTGAATCCGCGCATCGTGGGCGAGCGGCATTATCGCGTGGCTTCGGCGGTGATCCAAATGCTCCAGCGCTATAAGGAATTGCAGGATATTATCGCGATATTGGGCGTGGAAGAACTATCCGACGAGGACAAATTAACGGTTAATCGCGCCCGCAAGGTGCAAAAATTCTTGTCCCAGCCGTTTTTCGTGGCCGAAGTTTTCAGCGGCAAGCCCGGAAAATACGTGAAATTGGCCGATACCATCGAAGGATTCGAGCGGATCGTCGCCGGTGAATTTGATTCCCGCACGGAATCGGAATTTTACATGAAAGGCGGTATTGAAGAAGTAGTAAACGGCTAAAAATCCGAAATCCGAATGTTCGAAATCCGAAACAAATCCCAATTTTCGAATAACTAAATGACTGAAACAGAATTCCGTTTCAAACATTTGAATTTTGAAAATTTGAACATTGTTTCGAATATTCGAACTTCGAGTTTCGAATTTCAATTCAGATGAAAGTTGAAATCATAACTCCAAAAGGAATAGAGTTCGACCAAGAAGTGCGCGAACTTGTTCTGCCGACGCAAACCGGAGAGATTACGGTGCTGCCGAAGCACGTGCCGTTGATTTCGGTTTTAAAAGCCGGGATAATGAGAATTGCGGCCGAAGGCGGAGACGTTGAAAAAGAGATTGAAGGCGGAATACTGGAGATTGGCCGGGACAAGGTGGTTATTTTGTTAAAAAAATTCTAAATTTATGGGTAAAGCTGAGGCAACATTTTCGTTGCCGGAATCGTCAATCGTCATAATTAAAACCGGAGTAACTGCCGTTTCGTGATTTTGTTTTTAAATTGGCCCGTTGAAGGCCAATTTTTTTTGCGGACAAAAAAGGTAATTATGAAAAAAATCTTATGTTCAATATATTTCCCAAAGACGGAATTTTTTACCAGCTTTTTGAAAAACAAACCGAAAAATTGAATGAAGCGGCCAGCCTTTTGAGAAAACTTCTGGCAGAGCCGGGCAAATTGGAAGAAGTGTCGGCGAGGTTAAAAGAGTTGGAAATTGAAGCCGATGATGTTGGTCACGAAGTGATGGATCATTTGAGGAAAAACTTTATTACGCCGATGGAAGGCGAGGATATCGATCTTTTGCGCCAAAATCTTGACGACATCATGGATTTCATTGAAAGATCGGTCAATCGCATCGGTATTTATCGCATTCATTCGCCCTACCCCAAAGAGATTGGAGAATATATCGGAGTAATCAGCGGCGCGGTGGCTGAAATCAATGATGGCATGAAGGAGCTTAAAAACATAAAAAAATTCGGAGCCATATTGCAAAAACGGTGCGAACGGCTTAATGAGCTGGAAAACGTTGGCGATGAAATCAACCGCAAAGCCTTGGGGGGATTGATGAACGCGCAGAATATTTCCTGCGACAAGCTCATGGAAGTGATTAAACTCAAAGAAATATACGAAACGCTGGAAAATGCCATCGATTGCTGCGAAAACGTGGGCAATATGTTTGAGTCGATTCTGATAAAAAACCAATAAATAAAACCCATGCCAAAATCCATGTTCAGAAATTGGATAATGGCTTTAAAATCTGTAATTCCTTGAGGCGCAAGCCTTAGGGTTACAGATTTCGAGGATTCCAAAGGGGGCGCCCTCTTTGGGCGATGCTGCAGGGCTAACGCCCTGCGGTATCGAAACACATTTGGAAAACATATTTTTTAAGGCTAATTCATGTCTCCTGATATTCTGTTTATAATCGTCATAATTTCCACGGCACTGGCTTTTGATTTTACCAATGGCATGCACGATGCCGCCAATTCGATATCGACAATCGTTTCCACGCGAGTGCTGTCGCCCAAGATGGCGGTTATCTGGGCGGCGTTTTTCAACTTCGTCGCGTTCATGATTTTTGGAACGGCGGTGGCAAAAACGATCGGTTCGGGGATGATCGATATCAAAACCGTTACTCCGATGGTAATATTTTGCGGTTTGATCGGCGCGATCGGATGGAATATTTTTACCTGGATCAAAGGCCTGCCCACCAGTTCGTCGCACGCGCTGATCGGCGCCTATGCCGGGGCGGCGGTGGCCAACGCGGGGATCGGGGTGATTATTCCGGGCGGTTGGACAAAAACTCTGTTATTCATAATCCTGGCGCCGGCTATCGGTCTGTCGCTGGGGTATCTTTTCAAGGTGCTTTCATCGTGGATCGCTTACAAGCATTCTCCGGTCAGCGTGAGCAAATGGTCAAGGGTCTTGCAATTATTTTCCGCGGCGCTTTACAGTCTGGGCCATGGCGGCAACGACGCTCAAAAAACCATGGGAATCATTACCGGGCTTCTTTTCGTGGGCGGATTCGTCCAAAATCTGGACATTCCCCTGTGGGTCGTATTGAGCGCGCATGCGGCGATTGCCTTGGGAACGCTCAGCGGCGGGTGGCGTATCGTGAGAACCATGGGAACCAAGATCACCAAGTTAAAACCAATCGATGGCGTTTGCGCCGAGGGCGCCAGCGCGATCAGCATTTTTTGGGCGACGCATTTGGGCGTGCCCGTGAGCACGACCCATGTTGTCACCGGCGCGATTTCGGGCGTGGGCGCCGCGCATCGCATCACCGCGGTGCGGTGGAACGTGGCGTTCAGTATTGTTTGGGCATGGATTTTTACAATTCCCGGCGCGGCTTTGATCGGCGCGATTTCGTTTTTGTTGCTTTCCGCCCAGTTCTGACTTGGCAAAATCAGGCTGATTTCGCGCAGGCTTTGGCTTGCATTGAGGCATGATTTTTGGTATTTTTAATCAAAGTTTGATTCCTTCTGTTTATCGGAAGCTAATTTTTAAATATAAATATAAATGATACGGCTTGTAATTTTCGATTTTTCCGGAACGCTGGGTTATTATGATCCGGCCGAATATCACGAAGTTTTCAAAAAACTTCGCGATTTTAATTTGCCCGTCAACGAAGGAAAACCGGCCAAGGCGCTGGCCGATATCCTGCCGGAATTATTTTCAGAAGCTGAAAGCTGGGAAGATCTGACGAACAAGATCATTCAAAAACTCGGCATTGTGCTCGAAAAAGACCGCCGCGAAACTCTGGCAGCGTTTCTTGAAAGGAAATTAACCTGCAAACTGTTCGATGACGCCGAGAATGTCATATCGTTGCCGCAAGACAAAGCGATTCTTACTTTGAGCGGCAAGTTCATGATCGATAGCATTCCCGAATTGCAGCATTTTGAAGTGTTCAGTCCCAAAATCGCCCAAGCCAAAAAGCCGGATTTGAAAGCGTTTCTGGCGGTTCTGGAAAAAATGGGGGCCGATCCGGACGAATCGGTGATGGTGGGCGATAGCCTGGAAAACGACATCATCCCGGCGAGATCGGTCGGGATGAAAGCGATTTTAATCGATCGCGAGAACAAGTATCCTGATTTTAAAGATCCGTCGATAATCAAGATTGCCAGTCTGAAAGAATTGAAAAGATATTTATAATATTGCGTTTTTGGTCAAAATCTGTTATTTGTAATTTGTCGCAAGATGTTTTTGGGGCCCGTAGTACAGTGGTACCACGCGGCATTCGCATTGCCGAGACGCGAGTCCGATTCTCGCCGGGTCCACAGAGCAGCAATTATTTTCGCATCAATCGCACGGGCCAGCCCGTGCGATTGCGTATCATCGTCAGATGGCGGAGTTTAAATTCGAGGTTATAAAACAGGACAAGGAAACGCGGGCGCGGGTTGGGGTGATCCGGACGCGCCGGGGCGAGATTGAAACGCCGCACTTCGTGCCGGTGGGCACTTTGGCGTCCGTGCGGTCTCTTGATTCAGCGGATTTGGAAACGCTGGGCGCGCAATGCGCCCTGATCAACACCTATCATTTGCACTTGAAACCCGGCGACAAGCTGATTGAAAAATTGGGCGGAACGCATCGGTTCATGAATTTCGACAAGCCGTTATTTTCGGACTCGGGCGGTTTTCAGGCGTTTTCCCTGGGTTTGGCGCGCGAGCATAACATTGGCAAGATCGGCAATTTTTTTCCTGCCGAGGCACTTCTCGGACAGGGCTCGCCGGAGCTTGAGCGCAGGCGGCCAGTGGATGATGCGGATGAACCCGCCTTCGCTGAAGCTGCGGCGAGGCAAAAAAATCTGACCAAAATTACCGATGGCGGGATAGAATTCAAATCGATCTATGACGGATCGCGGCATTTTTTGGATGCCAAAAGATCGATGGAAATCCAGTCGAATCTGGACAGCGACATTATCATGGCGTTTGACGAATGCACCTCGCCGCTTTCGGACAAGGATTATACGGCCAAAGCAATGGCGCGGACGCACGTTTGGGCCGGGCAGTCGCTGGAATACCATAACAACAGCCAGGCGCTTTACGGCATTATCCAAGGCGGGTGGTTTCGCGATCTGCGTGACGAAAGCACGCGATTTATCAACAACTTGCCGTTTGACGGTATTGCCGTCGGCGGATCGCTGGGCAATTGCAAAGCGGACATGCATGAAATTTTGGATTGGGTGGTGCCGCAATTGGACAACCGTCCGCGGCATTTGCTGGGCGTCGGCGAGATTGACGATATTTTTGAATGCGTGGCGCGGGGGATCGATACTTTCGATTGCGTGGGACCGACGCGGATTGCCCGGCGGGGAAACCTTTACGTTTTGCCGCAGTCGGGCGGAAGCGTGAAAAACAAATTTCGCATCAATATTTCCGGGGCGGCTTATAAAAAAGACGGCGATCCGATTGATTCGGCGTGCGCGTGCCCGACTTGCAAAAATTATTCGCGGGCCTACCTGCATCATTTATATAACGCGCGGGAACTGTCCTATTTCCGCCTGGCGACGATCCATAATCTTTGGTTCATGCTGAGGCTGATGGAACAAATTCGCGTTAGCATAAAAAACGGGAATTTTATGGAATTAAAAAGGCAGTGGTTCGCGCCGGCGGCAAATGGACAAAATCGCTGATTTCTGATATGAATAGTGTGTTTGAGTTGTTTTTCTCGTTAACTCATTTGTTTGTTTCTCATTGACTGTTTGCGCCGAGTTAGCCAAGTTGGTCACGGCGGATGACTGAAAATCATCAAATCTCGGTTCGATTCCGGGACTCGGCACTTTTTAACCCGCTCTTTTAAGCGGGTTTGTTTTTATCAGGGAAGCAACGGCAAAGCCGATAACGCGTTCCTGCGTTTGCGTAAAATAAAAAACCTTTCGTTGAAAAGATTTGGTAAAAAAGGAAAAGTGACGGACAACAAGTTTTGACAACTTGGTCTAGGGACTTGCGTCCGTCACATCAAGGAGATGAACTCCTTAGTTTCTAAATCGAGGAAACGGTCTGCTCGCCCCATGCAGCTCCTGAGAGAAGCATGGTGACTGACCCATTTCTCGAGGGGTGAAATACCCCATTTACTATTTCCCCGCGCACTTGCACGGGTCCGTTTGCCAACAGGTGGTTAATCTCCTGTTGGTACGTGCCTATATTGTCATCCCTCACCTCGTCCAGATACTGGACTGGGAAGGCGGATTGAATCTGAGTCTGAGCCATTGATGCTGCTGGCTCGGCTCCGACTCGGGAATTGGCGGCGGCATCAGCTTTGGGCGTCATGGAGTTGGCAGATGTGCTGCCGTTCCAAGTTGTCCAAGATACTGACAAATTGTCGCCATTGAACTCAACGGTTTTGTGCTCCGGCGCCATTCCACTGATAGAGTAGACGCTGTTGCTGCCGTTGAATATTACCCTATCCTTTACTTCGGCAGGAGCGATGCTCTCGCCCGAGATTGGGATAGTTCCATTCGTGATACCCTGAATCTGTCCAATTGCCCAGGACAGGTCGCCATTGGCTCCCTGCGACCAGGCTTCAAAATCAGGAATCGTTACGTAATCCTGCGCCGATACTACGGGCAGGGCAACAAATATCAGCGCGAGGCTGATCAGTGCTAATGTTTCTGCGAACTTCATTTCATTCACCTCTAAATACGGTATTGGAGAGAGAGGATAAATCCATCCCTCTCCATATCTCACCCTTAAGTCCTAGCGGACTTATAGGGGGTTACGCTTTTCTTCGAGCTGCTTGTTGAGCCGCTCGTGCCGCTTGAGCTGCTCGTTCCCGCTGAGCCGGACCTTGCCGACTTGTACGGGGTTACTTTGCTGGTTTGCGCTGCAGGTGCGGGTTCCGTAACCTGCTGGCCAACCGTTTGGCCACTGGCCGCGTCGATCAGCACGTATTGCTTCTCGGCGGGAGTAGTGTTGTCCTTGACATACACTATTTTTTCCACAGCACTGGTGTTCTCGGCCTTCACGGATGTGGTGTTGAACTTTTCGAGTGCCTGCTCGAACCAGTTCTTGGCTTCCTTTTCAGGAACCATGGCTTCCGGGGTAGAGAGAACTTCGTCTGGATCCTTCAGGTCACCGAAATCAAATTCGGTATCATCCTTGGAAACTTCCAGAACCTTTGTTTCTCCGTCGCTATTGTCGACAAAGATTATCAGGTCTCTGCCGTTCGAATAGCTTGTGCCTTTCTCGTATTCTTCGAGGAAGGCAACCCCTCTCTGCTTCATGGCAGATCGGACGTAATCATTGAAGACCACGTTCTCGTCACGTTTGGTGTTCTTGATCTTGTCGTCTGCTTGGGTTTTGACTTTCTTCAGCCACGATTCCGTAGCGCTTCCGGCACGGTTGTCGTTGTCAAAGACAAATCTATAACCTTCCTTTACATAGCGATCCGTATACCAAGTATCGTCATGCTTAACGATACTGATGGTCGGGTAGACGCTATCGGACGATGAGGTACCACTGTCGACATTGCTATCGACATTGTTGTTGCTGGTACCATCGCTAGGGACATATCCTCCGAAATCCAGAAATCCTTTCTGATAAGGGGCTTGTCCGAAATAGGCGAATATTGTTCCGAAAAGGAATAGCACAGCTAATGCTGTTGTCAGTATTGCTACGTTTCTCCTCATTTTTGTCTCCTCCTACTTGAGCTCCGGGCCAAGGATTTTCTCCTTGAGCCAGCTGCTCGTGCTTGACTTTTCTTCTCGCTGTTCTTCGTGGTGACCCTTTATTAGCAATCGATCTTTGGGTTTTTGCTCATTCTTTTTGACGAGCTGTTTCCTTAGATCCAAGACCTCGTCTTCGAGATCTGCCACATATTGAGGGTCGATTTTATCTTCAGTGCCAGACGTATTTACGCTAGCAAGGGCCTGAACCAATGCTTCAGCGATTGCTGGGGCAAGTTCCGCTGCAAGTGTTCTTGCGGCAGCGTGGCTCATTCCCTTGATAAATACTGCTCCTTCTTTCGGTGCATTGGCAATCTGGGAACCAGACTGCTTTGATCCACTTTCTTGGTTATCCATCTTCTATTCCTCTATGATCCGCCACTTAACTCGGCGGATATTTTCTAAGCATGGGTATCATCCATCATTTGATGTGAAAAAAACGATTAGACATCAAACAATTTCAGATCACCATCTGTGTATAGCATAGCATAGTATTAAAAAAATGTCAAGACTAGCCAAGTAAAACAGTTTATGGTCTGGAATAAAGATGTCCGATGGGGCAATTTTTAAGCTAAAACCGCCCTATTCGGGCGGTTGGGACAT
>Ga0310040_1001772_pt1 | contig 14905 bp, 15 predicted proteins | sample EPASupsiteHSE623_FD_200237 | JGI IMG/M metagenome (GOLD analysis project Ga0310040, IMG submission 200237) | Bioremediated contaminated groundwater from EPA Superfund site, New Mexico - Sample HSE6-23 (v2) (version 2) | ecosystem: Environmental > Aquatic > Deep subsurface > Groundwater >... | reverse complement strand
TTGTAGATGCGCACAAGAGCTTTCTTCTCAAGATTTACCAGCTCGGCGGCAATGGGGCCACGGGAATCTGATATGGTGCTGTCTGGGCTGTAGACCTTCCAGCGATGGCCCACGTTGTCTTCCTGGAACGTCTCGGGAGTGGCACTATGGCCCTCCATGCTGCCGTCCGGGCTATGGCGAATATGGCCCAACAGGGTCTCCAGGTTATTCTCGATCTTTGCACCCTGCACCGTCCAGTAGCCCTCGCCTTCTGTGTAGATCTCCGAGACGTATTCAGAGCTCGGCCTGTCCTTGGACTCGAACATCCAATAGGAGCCGCAGTGAGCGTGAAACTCCGCCCTGTAGGGATAGGCTTTGCGGCTCTCTGTTTCCTCGGAATAGAACTTAAGATAGTGATTCTTAAAACGAGAAATGGAGTCAATGGTTTTGCAGAGGCTGCAATTTGGGACCGCATTGCCCAGCTGGCAAAAGTCGAACAGGAAACACCAATCACGCCCCGGGCCGGTGTCGCCTTTCACGGGGCCATGCCACCAGCGGAAGCAGTAGGGCTTCTTGACTTCTGGGTAGGGCTGCCTGGTGAAATCGCCCGTTACTGGATGTTGATATGGTTCCATCCACTGGCCGCCCTTGTCGGCGATATCGTAGGGTGAAGGCCTGCAGACGGGGTACTCCGCCCAGGACCAGGCAGGACCCAGCAACACAGCCTCGCGGTCAGCATAGAACATGACAAGTACTACATCCCCTATCCTGGGGCTTCGGGTGGCCCCCATGCAATTCCCACCCAGGTAATTCGGGGGAACAATGATTTTTCTGCGGAAACGATATTCGTCTGTTGCGGAGGCGCGATCTCTTATTAGCACGTCCACGGTGTTGAACTTTCGATCGTTTGGGGTCTCGTGATGATCCACGTGCGTGACCACGCATATCTCCAGGCGGAGGCGTCGGTTGATCTGGCGCTTTACCTCATCCACGAGGCGGTTCTTCAGATTCGGCATCTACTCCACCTCATCTCCGAATGTCGTGGTGAAGTCTTCGATATCCTCATCTCCGATGTATTTGTCCATGTCCAGGGCCCCGGGGGAGACAACTAGGTCACAGAATAGCCCATCAATGGAGTATTCGATATTCCTGCCGACTACGATGCCCGTTACGGTTCCTGCGGAAACCGATTGATTTGAGATTGGGACAAAAACTGAATACGAGACTTTCGAGTGCAGGGGTGGAACGATTCCCACCACCTTCGGCTTCGTGAGGGCGTTTTTGAATAGCTTATAAAAATTAAGTAGCAGTTCGGCACGAGCTTTGCATTCATCCAGGGTTTTGCAATAAGGCGCTCTATCGGTCGGGGCCTCCAGGACGCCCAGCGCCTCGATCGATCCCTCTCCTCCATTCAATTGGACGTAGGTCTCGACCGCCTTGTCGAGCTGCTCCCGGGTGAACATCTGCGGAAGACCCAGCTCATCAATGGCGTCTTTATCTCCCCCACTTGCCAGGGCCGCGAGCTTCTCGGCTTTTGCTCGAGCTCTCTCATCTCTTCCGGCCTTGTCGTCCTGTGCGGTATAACTGATTTGATCAGATCCCGGGGTTGTTATGCCGCAATCTTCCCAAACAGTTTGACTGGAGCTGCCTATGACGGTAACTCTATTCCGAAATCCCATTAGGCTCTCGGTGGCATCCGGATTCAGCACATATGGATCCAGGCCGTAATCCGCCGTGAGGACGGTTGGGTCCCGGAACTCCAGCACGCCCCTTTCTGAGAAGTAGTAGATGGCCCCTACATCGTTGCGGATGTCCTCCAACACCGATTGGAACGTGTTGTCGCTGTTGTACTTCTTTCCGCCTTTTATGGGGATATTTTTTGCGTTATAATGCAGCTCGATTTTGAGGTCCTTATGAAGCGCCAGAACATCCTCCAATATGTCTCGGGTGAAAGGCGTCAGATATTTTGTTGTGCTGTCGTATTCTTGCGGGAGGGCGTCGCTCAGGTGGCCCAGGTCGCACTCTCCCATGACGGTGGCCTCGGAGTGATTGGCGCTGGTGTCCTTGACATGGCCGTAAAATGCCACATACTCTTCAGGCTCGCCATGGCGGCTGGCAGTATACCGCTCTTCCTTGGAGTCGTAGACAAAATTAAAAAAAACAACTTCTATAGGGGTCTTCTGTGGCGTGAACCGTGCGGTGTATTTTTGTTTACGGTTTGCCAGGACTATCGTAATTTTTCCGGGATCGCTATCGGTTTCTATCTGGTCCTGGATCTTAATAGAAATGACTTCCTTGCTGACATCCAAGCCGCCAATCAAAACCTTGTGGTCGATCAATCGTGGGCCTCCTGCAATTTTATATTCCAGGTTGCCACGTTGAGGGGCAGGCCGTTGTCCGCCTTCAGAGGTTTCTCCTTGTCGTTCTCATCATGAGTTATGCTGACATCTATAATGTACATCGGCAATTTGCCGTGGTTGCATTCCACCATAAAGGGCCCGCCATTCTCACAAAGCGCCTTCAGGAATTTATATACATCATCAGTTATGCTTCTTATGACAAGGTCGCATTCCCAGAGGACGCCACTGGTTGGAGAATATTTATCTGATGTTCGGATGGTGATGAATTTCTTGCCTTTGCCGGGGATTGGTTTAACCTCGACGACGTGTGCCAGGTGCCAGGTAGCACTTTTCGGCCCAGGGTTCGGGTCGTCGAGCTGCCCGAATTCTGTACTTGCACCGCCGCCAAGACCTCCCAGCGTCCGACCGCCTATTCGAAAATCCATTTTCTCCTAAGCCCCCCTGCCACCGATCTCATCACGAACGGCTTTAACAGATGCCTCGGTACTCTCCTTGACGATTCTTTTCACGAGCTTCTCAACATCCAAATCGCTCGACACCTTCATACCGCTGAAATCGTATTTTTGTGAAGGCAAGTGATAGTGATTGACAGCAGGCCCCGCTCCGGCCCCCGCGGCCTGCCCCGACGTCACGGCATCGAGTGCCGCCATTGCTCTGGCAATCGGTCCAGGCCCGCGTATACTTATAGCCTCTGGGAGGAGCTCTTCTCTATGCACCTTTCCAGAGAACTTACCCCCTCTAGTAAATGTCAATCCTGCTGCATGGCCGGTTACGTAGTTATAGGCAGCCTCGACAGGATATGTTATGGGCCCCCCGGCAATTGCCAATAAATTGCTATTTGTTGCGGTTTGCGCTCCGGTGACTATTTCCCCGAGTCCATATTGGTCAAGCCACGTTTGGAGATTGTCGATTGTGGTCTGCAGATTCTCCAGAACCTTGGCAATGCCCTCCATGCCGGGTATATCCATCACGAGGTCTTTGATGGCGTCTGCGATTATGGTGCCTATGCCGCTTATCCCTTTCTTCACAGCCTCCGCTATCCCTTCGGCAAATCCCGGCGTTTCGTTATACGTCTTCGCATAGTCCGCCAACTTCTTTGAGGGCGTGGCCTCACGGTACTGGTTGTACTCATCCAACCGATACCACTTGCCACTACCGCGCCCTATATCCTCCCCCCTGAAGAGATCCTCTTGACCGGCCTGTTTGACCATCTTTTGCCGGGCCTTCTCTTTCTCGGCCCCAGGCATAGCCCTCTGGATCCAGTTCCAGAAGCTCTGGAATAGACTGTAAAGCCACTCGAATAGATTTTTAACGCTTTTCAAAATCTCCAGTATGCGTCCGAACAGCGGGAAATTCGTTATGAGGTAATTGATCCATCGCTGATCCAGCTCGATCAGATAGTCCAACAGCTCGCCCGAATCCTTACCCGTCACGGTCTTGGCAATCCCCATTCCGAGTGCCAGCGGAGCCGCGCTTATGGCCGTCAGGGCCGCCACAAGAGGATTGGCCCCGCCCTTTGTCATAGTGCTGTAGATCTTGTCCACATAGTCCCAGGCATTCCCCAGGACCTCGACGAGCGTGAAGAAAGCAGAGAGCATCTGATTCTTTCCGCGGTCCTCATACCACTTGGAGAACCTATCGATCAGCGTGCCTGCAAAGTCCGCCAGACCCTTCAGACCGCTCATAACATCTTTGCCAATGGCGCTCTGGTTGAACTTGTCCCAGGCCTTCTGCAGCACGCCGGTCTTGTAGGCCACGATGAGGAGGATGGCAGCAATCGCCGCCAGGGCCACATAAGGATTCATGAGCGCGGAGAGTGAGCTTCCTCCACCGAAGAGCTTCTGTATGCCGGACAGGCTCTTCTCGGCACCCTCAGCGGCCTTCAAGCCCTTCAACGCGCCGGTGAGCGGTGCCAGCACCCCCAAAAGAATGCTCGCCCCACCTGCTGCAGCAGTCATCACAGCCGCCAGGGCGATCAACCCGGGCGCGCCGGGGATCGTGTCGACCAGGTCGAGAATGCCGTTTACCTTTTCGAGCACCATGTTCATGGGCTCTATCAGAGTCTTGCCGACTTTCTTGGATGTCTCGGACATCCTGTTGAGGAACGATTGATAGGGATCCTCGGCAGCGAGCTTTGACTCATCGATGCCGGTGCCAAGCTTCTGTACACCCCTCAGGCGACTTGAGACGCTTGTGCCTTTGATGCCAAGATCTATGAGGGCCTGCTTATCGCCTGGGCCCATCGTTTTCTTCGTAAGGAGGTCTGCAAAATCCTGAGCGCTCGTGATGCCCTTCTTGTTGAGATCATAGCTATTCTGAGCATACAGGTCCTCGATGGCTTTAGTGGTCGATTCCATCTTGGACCCGCGAAGACTCGTCCTGGTCAGCAAAGCATCCGCAATATCCTGCCGCGCGCTTTTTGTGGTATATCCCTTGCCCTCGGCTTGATCAATAAAAGCATCCACGGTAGAAGTGTCGATATGCTTTCGGGCCATCCTGCGCTCGAAGGATTTGTCTGCCTTCTCGGACGTCATGGCATTGAGCCACGACATCCCCCCGATTGATCCGCCTGCCAGCAGACCCGTGATGGCTCCGAACTTATCCCGGATCCTGTCGGCCACTCCCCCCATGCCCTCAAGCTTCGACTGCATGTTGCCGAGGAAGCCCGTGGACTTCTGGGTCTCGTTGCCGATGTTCTTGGTGGCGTCGGCGGCATTTTTCGCGCCCAGGGCGGCGCGGCCCAGCGCATTATTCCAGCCCGAAGCGGCCATATTGGCGGCCTCAACCTTTTTCTGGATTGCATCGAGGTTGCCCGTAATGCCCTTATTCACCTCGAAATTGATGGGGATGGTTTTGCCCGTGATCGCGCTCATTCTCTTTTGAAAGGTATCAAACACGCGGCTGAAATTATCCCGAGCGTTGAAGTTTACTAAGAATGATTTAGTGTCTCCCATTGATGCCCTTCCTTTGAGAATCCTCGTTGCAGATGTCGATGATTGTTGAGAATGTCGTCAAAGCCTCTTTTCTTGTCATATTGACACTATAGCCGGACCCGGCTAGAAAGGCGAATGAAATCCTTCCATTCGGCGTCTTGAAATCATAAAATGATGGTGTAGCACATCCCCGGCCCAGACGCATAATGTCTGCCGTCAAATCCATCTGATCAGGCCCAACGTCATTGTTTACTAATTTGCCCCGGCGAATATTTTTCAGGCTATCCCCGATGCTTCTCCTGATCGGGGCAAGGCTGCGATCGTGGTGCAGTAACCATACAGGCACCATATTATCCTGAATTTGGATGCAGGCCGGGATGATGATAACACCCAAATGATTCTCCCAAACACTTCCGTGGTGTTGTTTGAATGCAGCAATCAAATCTTCCGGCCCCAAAAGGTTCTCCATTTTCCTGCCTCACAATGGTTTGTTCAAAAAATCGTTCGGATTCTTGCGGAATTCTTCATCCATGCGCTTGAGTTCCGCGCGTTTCTCCAGCAGGTCTCCGTAGGGATCCTCGCTCTTACGGGATTTGCGCGGCCTCTCCTTTGCGTCCGCGCCGGCAAGCCTTGCCTGGAACATGGTCTGCTCCTCGGCCACCAGAGCCACGAAAAGTTCCTGATTCGGTGTCAGGTCGTCCGCGTTCCCGCCTGCGAGCCTGTAGCCTGCAATATGCTCGATCAATCGGAGCTGCCCGGCTGGGCTTCGGAAAAATCCTCGACCGCTTCCTCCTGGGGCTCGGAGGCGGCCAGGATTTCGTTCCCCACCTGCTCGATGATGTCGTGGTCCAGGTCGTCCAGGCGCTTTGTGATGCCCGGTGTCAGGATTCCAACCTTGCAGGCCTCAAAGGCCATCCTGAAGGCTCCGTTGATATCCTCCTTGCCACGCAGCTGCACGCCGTGAGTGATCGTGCGGAACTCCCTGCCTCGTAGAGCCCTCACGCGCACTGCTTTTCCCTTGTACTGGGGGTTCTGGGATTCCAGTATGATCGTCCTCTCCTGCTGCATGCCGAGGCCAATGTCGTCCTCAGTAAGCTCTATCGGCGTGGAATATTTATTCTCCAAAATAATAACCTCCTAAAGAAAAGAAAACTATATCCTGGGCTTACTGCTCAGGATAGCTGTCGCCCCACTTGGCTCTCTTGGCCATCCATTCGTAAGATCTCTTAGCGAGAGACCCCTGCGAAGAGCTGAACGAGTGGTGATTGATTTTGCATCCCATAAACTGTGCCCAGATCTCTCCACCCACTACCTGCTGGACACCTGTTGCGGGTATGATGTAGTTGGTGTACTCCCGCTCATGATATTCGATTGTGAATGGCACGGAGCTGCCCTGCTCGGATGGATTGATCAGGAACGCATAGAGCAGATATTCCCATTTGCGGGCGTCCACCATGGTGTAGCCCTGCTCTTCCCAGTCTTCGGGCAGCCCTTCGACGAGCCAACCGGTCTCCAGGGTGCCCTTGTAATCGATATTTCCTTCCGTGATGTTCCTGGGCAGACGAGAGCCGCTGTAGTGCTCAGCCGTCATCTCTTTGGTGATGTCGTAGGAAGTGCCGGTGAAGGGCACATAGACGAATCCCCCGCGGGTCTTGATCTTGATCTGTATGTCAGAAGGATACTTGGAGAAGACATTCGAAATGATTTCGGCCATCTAAAACACCTCCTAGGCCACCGTGGCACTGCTTATGATGCCATTGTAGTAGTCGACAATCACTTTCTTGATGTGTCCCACGTTCTCGGCTTCGAGCTTGGCCCTCACAAGCCCCTTATCGCCCTCGGATCTACCGGAGCTGACTGCGATGGTATAGGCATCCACGACCTCATCTCTCTTGAGGGAGTCCAGGGTGTTTGCGATGTCTTCCCGGAAGGTAGCCCGCACGCTGGGGGTGTTCTTGGCGAAGTAGAGGTGATCGACGTAATATTTTATCACGCGGATCATATAGAACATGGTGCGCACATCCACGCATTCCCTGTACTGCTCTTCCGAGGCGGTGTTGCGTCCGTAGAAGCTGAAGTTCCCGGCATCCGTCTTGACGAGTACATCCAGGCGGTTGTTATGCAGCGCCTTGACGGTCTCCTTTCGGTAGGTATTGAGCAGGCCGCGGGCCGACAGGCCCTGCAGAGACATATTCGAGACACGTCTTGCGCAGGATGTGCCGAGCGGTGCAGCAGCTTCCTGAGCCGCCCTGGCCACTGTGGCGTCGAGCCTATAGGGTTCTGTGGTGTCCCAGGGATTGGCAACTATTGCGAGGGCATAATTGGCGAAGTTGCGTGCAATCTTGGCAGCCGTGTCGGGATCCTCGTTGGGCTTGAGGCCGATGAAGCCGATAGCCGGGTAGAAGTTCTTCTTCATCTCGTTCAGCTTGCCGGCCAGGATGGGGATCAGGTCATAGGTGCCCAGGGCAATCTCGTTGTCGCAGAACACCACTGTGGACACGAATGCCAGGCTGTTCTCGATGTACTCCATCAGGACATCCATGGCTTCGGCATAATCTGCAGTGGTCACAGCACCTCCGTCGTCTCCGCCGGCCAGAGCATACCGGCCATTCGCAGGCAGGTGAGTGGCCAGGGCATCCGGCGTGAAGTTCATGACGGAATTGTAGGTCAGGGCGGCCTGGATGGCCACGAGGTCCGAGAGGTTGTCGAGGGCCGGATAGGTCACATCTCCGTCGTGGATGGTGAGCTTCTTGGTCTTGTACATCACCTTTACGATAATTGCGTCCGTGGTGGCCGGTTCCTGGCCCGTGAAGAATGTCAGGGAGCCTTTGGATTTGTTGATGTAGACCTTGCCGGATGCGAGATCTCCGGATGAGTAGACAACCGTCCTCTCTGCATCTCCAACGGTGACTTTGTTATCGTCATCCTCCACGATGTCGTGGAACTGCAGGTAGTAGGGGCCGACCGTGCCATCGCCTGAGAACTCCTCCACATCATGGCCGTCAAAGGTTCCGTCCGCCACGTCCATGAAGGCTGAGTTGCCTGTGATGCCGTCATTGGGGCTCAGCAGCAGCCCGACATTTGCGTAGTGCTCCAGGGAGCAGGTCACGAGATCGTCCGCCTCGGGTCCCTCTGCTGTGAAGAATGTCAGGGTGCCGTTCTCCTGGTCAAGGTAGACTTTGCCGGTTATCAGCAAGTCCTTTGAGTAGACGATCGTGAGAGGGGAACCGCTTCCTATGCGCACACTGTTCGCCACGTTCTGGGTGTAGCAGTGATTGGCCAGCTGATAGGGTCCTTCTTCACCATCTCCATAGAACGTCTCGGTGGCCGTGACGACCAGACCATCATGCATGCGCTTCTGGGCAGCTCTGTGGTTCGCGCCCATGACGCGGATGAACCAGCCAGCCGGCAGGCTCTGGGCAAAGCCCACGCGCCCCGCTCTCTCAAGAGGTCCGCTCTTATAGTAGCGGCTGACCTCATCGCTGCTCGTCAGGGGCAGCACTACCATGCCCGGCCCGTGGGAGGCCTCCCCTATGGCGCACATAACATTGGACCCCACGTTCACGGACGTGACGCCCATTATGCCCATGCGGATGATCAGGCCGACCGGGTAGCTGCTGTCTCCTATCTGTTCGATTATCTCGGACATCTAGTCTAAGCCTCCTTGAGGATACCCCATTTGATCAGCTGCGCTCGATCCAGAATCATGACGCGCTCCTGTCCGATTGCAATCTTTCCAGATCGCAGAACCTTGTTGGCGTCCGCCTGGGAGATCTCGCCATCTCCCACGAAATTCATCAATGTGCCTCTTTGTCTTGGCATATCATCACCTTGGAAAAATCGTTATGCAATAATCACATCTACCTGGTAGCTTGCGGAATGTTTGGTTTTGACAGTCTCCCAATCGAAAACAGATGTTTCGGGCTCGTCTCCAATGCCCAGCACCACCTTTTGGATGGTATCGAAAGTCCTCTGCCAGGTGAATTTGTACTCAATAAAAAAGTAGACTGCAAATCTCTGCACGAGTTTCTTCATCCACTCGTCCCTTATGGGCGGCAAGTTTTCAGGCGGATCGGCACCCCGGAACTGCATGCCGTTCATGTAGGGATTCAGCCCGACCTCGGAGGAGTGCAGGGCCGTATAGAGTTCGCTCGCCAGCGCCCGGCATTCATTCATGTCGAGGGCTTCTATTACGGCACAGATCCGGGCCCGGCAATTCTGGCCCCATACTTCGGTCGCAGTGGCCGTGTTGCGGCTCATGAGGCCCACATCGCCGACTGGAATGCCTTCGCTGGCTATCGTGAGGATCAGGAGGGGGTATCGGGGCTTGTTGACGTATTGCTGGCTGCGGTATTTGTAGAGCCTTGTGCCGCTCGGCAGGACCTTCGGCACGCCCTCAAAGATAGCCAGGAATTGCGCAGACGTGAGGGTCATTTCGACGCCCTCCGGGAGTTGTAAACCTCATAGGGCAGGCCGGGATCAACGGCATCCATGAACTGCGGGATTTTGGCCACCATGTCCTGCATGGTCTGGGTCAGCTCATCCTTTACAATAATGGCATCCACCGCATAGGTTTGGCTGCGGCGGCTCTTAAAGAGCACATCCACGTGATAGTACTTCTTGAGATGCGCCCAGACATGGGCGTCCAGGGTGTCGAGAGCCTGATGATCGATGCTCAGGATGGCGTCAACCTCCTGCTCCTTTGAAACCAAACCCTCCAGGGTGCGATCGATCAGATAGCTCTTGGATCCAAGACCCTCGACCATAGAGTCGACATCATAAGGAACGGTCTGCTTGGGATTGGCCAGTATGGCATCGACGTCCTCCATGACCTGCTTATCCAAGCTTGCCAGGGTGTCGACATTATAACTTTTGGAGCGGTCGGCCCCGAGGCTGGCATCCATCTCATAGCTGAGAGTCTGCCTTCGATACTGCTCCACGACATTCCAGGATCCTGTGTTGTCGCATGCTCCATGCACCCAAGTAATCCTGGCAAAGTTGTCATCCAGCGCAGAGCCGCCGAAGAGAGGTGCCCCATCCACCGTGCCCACTTTGAGCTTGGAGACATCGATGTCGATCCAGGTCGCCCCGCCGTCCAGAGAATAACGGAGACTGGGGGCGATGTTACCCGACGAATCCCTTCGTGTCTGCGCCGAAAAAGCGAGCTTATCATTATAGGATTCGCCCGTGACAGGGGAATCGTAGGCGCTCAGCTGGGAGGCCATGTCGGTAGGAGAGAGATACTGCTGGAAGATGTAGTCCCATGCGAGATAATCGCCCGTAGCCCTCGATTTGAAGACCCTTGAGTACAGGAGAGTCTCGCCATCCATAGGGTACAGGTCGTCATATTTCAGGAGGAAAGTTACGTCCGTGGGCCTGTTTCCGTCCACGGAGGATACTATGATCTCTCGGATGATGAACTGAGGAGGCGATACCGGCAGTAACCTATTCCACACGTGGTACAGAGTCGGGCGAGGATACTCAACATATGGGCCGGACGGACCAAAGACTGCATACTCCCAGTGATGATCCATGGCGGTCCATGTGAGGCCGGAATCCTCCGAGATCGTTATGTGAGGGCCGCAACCGCATACAACATAGCCGTTTGCGCCCGCTATGCAGGGGTGCGAAAGCCCTGTGTAGGTGATGAAGTTGTAGCCGGTGTAGCCACACCAGTCAGGCGGCAGGGGTGGCGTGAAGTGACGGCCTGGAACGGCTCTCGTGAGGCCGTACTGATCGCAGACTTGAGTCCAGTGGCGGGCAATATCGGTCGAGCGCCAGATGTAGCGGCCATCAGTGCAAAGGAGGATGTCTCCGCCACCAATGTTCGATATGGCCGGAGCATTAGGGGCGGAGGGGAGCGCAAGCACGAGGTTGAAGGTAGCGCCGGCGTTCACGGTCTCGTAAAAGCCCGCTGAAGTGTTCATGATGGCGCGACCATACGTGATGAGGACCAGATCATAGATGGTCTCGCCGGTAGCCGCCAGAAAAGACCTCTCCCAATCGATGCCGTAATTCTTGCTGCGGTAGATCGCCCACCGCCCGTCAGTGCGCTTTGCTATGGCGAGGTGCGTCCTCCCGTAGATATGGAAACCCTTCTTGATGGTCTCGAGCTCGTCCGGGAATGGAGCGGATCGCCACCAGCTGCGGAACCTTGCAGTGTCGAAGGTGCCCAGGAGATACGGCAGGTTTGGCAGGCTCACGAGCACCACAGGCGTCTGGCCGCTCATGCCGACACCTCGGCGGTGATAAGGTAGGAGCTGCGGCGCTTCATGGAGGCAAAGGCATCAACATCGTAGACGTCGGACTGCAGCTTCTCAGAGATTGCATCCACCTCATAGGATTTCTCTCTCGTCTGCAGCAGGATGCCGTCTACCTGGTAGGTCTCGATGCGCGGCTTTTCGATATTGGCATCGATCAGCATGGTCTTGGATTTGTCTGCCTTTATTCGGACGTCAACCAATTCCAGTATCTGATGACCAGTTTCAAGAAACGCATCGAGGTCCTGGGATATGCTTCCAGTATCGAATATGTCGGTGCGTACCAGATAGAGGCATGACTTCTCTTTTGAGATGCTTGTATCTACGGAGTAGCTCGTGGAGTGCCGTCCCATCAGGTAGGTATCCACATCGTAAGTCTTGTACGGAAACGAGGTAGACCAGGACACTCCTGCAGCTATCATGGTGTCCAGGGCTTCCTTCACGGCAGAGTAGCGAGCCTCTGCAATCCTCATGGCATTGTAGGACGTCCAGTTCACCCGGACCTCTGCAGGCCAATAGGTCACGAGGTCCACGGCGTCCTTCATGCCCAGGATGCTGTTCAGAATGGCCTCGCATTCTGCCTTGGTGCCGCTCGACTTCATTATCGAGAGGCGTGTCATCAGCCGGCTGCGATAGTCCTCGTCTGCTTCACCGTAGCGCCTCGGCAGCCCCAGGACCCTGGACCAATAAAGGTCGAGGTCCTCTGGTACTGCATAGGGTAGCTGCAGGCGCAGGCCCATTGTGCTTATGGCGGCCTTCAGTTCCGCTATGCGACGGGCATAGGATTTTATGATGGCATTAATGATGCTCTCCTGGAAACGGGGATCCGATTTTTCCAGGGCTAAAAGAGCGTCAATCAGGTAGCTTGTCTGGGGGATTTTCTGGACAGTGCCGCCCAGGCGATATTCAATTCTATGCACATCGCCGAGCAGGGCGTCCACATTGTAGCTTTTCGGCTGGTTGACGGCCTGCACGATGGCGTCAAGGGTGTAGTGGAAAAGATAGTCCTCTATCAGGTCCTCGTCGAAAATGCCGTCATCGAAAATCAAAGCTATCGCCTCAAACGATGTGTTGAGTTTTAATCATCTCTTGCTGCAATTTTCCGAACGGTGGATATGAAGGCCTATCTATATCCAGAAAATCATAACAGATGTCCTCTGGCATGGTTGACCTATCTAGTAATAATATACAATCAACCTGATACTTCATTTCACCCTCCGCTTGTAGTCCAGGATGATGTGTCGCTCGTTGCCGATTGTCAGAATGTAGTGGGTGAAGTGCTTCTCTTCTGCAAAATCTCCTATGCGGCGAATACCCCGCAGGCCCCTCGGATTGGTAGCCTCGCATGCAGGGCAGCGCACCTGGCGGGCCTTATGGTCGATAATGGGATGCTCGATCAGCGCGTCGCATGCCCCGCAATACCATTGGTTCTTTGCCAGGCACCGGGGGCATGTGTCCAGCTCCGGCGCAAACTCTGCTTCACAGAAGCCGCAGACATGCATGGGCTCAAGCCGCAGGGATCCAGCCCGGTGAAAGTCGGCCTTCGTGCCTGGCAGAACGTCGAACGTGAGCGTCGGGAGTTGTGAGGGCTCTGCTCGATCCCCATTGGCCTGGATCTTTTCAGCCAGCGAAGGCGTGATGGCCATGAAGATGATTTGGGCGACCTGGTCAGAATAGGATTCGAAGCCGCAGTACTTCCCGGTCTCGGGATCGAACTGCGGCAGGGCTGAGCCGTCCGGGAGAATCCGGATCCAGAACCTCCTGAAGGTTGGTTGGGCCATTTGGCTTAGCGTCCCTAGAATATGTTGTAGGTCACGACCACGGCTTTGGGAGATTTCGCCCCATAAGCAGAGGTTGGTACAGTCCAGAGCTGCAGACACCATCCCATGCTATAGAAGTCGTCCGTATAGGGGCCGGAGTCGATCAGCAGGGGCGCGGCTGCCGTGCAGGCGTCGAAGTTCAGTTTGGGTGTGCTCTGCTCTCGGTAGTAGGGATGGCCATTCACGGCATTGTCGATTGCGTAACCATCCGTGCCCACGGAGCCGCCTGCCTGGGCGTATTGGTTGGAGCCATGCAGGACCGCATCGATAGGTAGGCCATTATCGCCCGTATCCCTCTTGCCCACGAAGAGCCCGCCGCCATTCTCGGCATCCAGGCCCCAATCTTCGGCAAAGCCCTCGTCGCCGTGGATGTAGATGTCCCGGACCTGGTTGAAGTCGCCCGTAATGCCCAGGCAGTCCGTAACCCAGAAGCTGTGATATACTCCTGTAGCCGGCACCTTGCAGGGATTGTTCAGACCCGGTATGCCATCCTGCGTGCAAAACCTTCCCACGATTCCTGCAAGAGATTGTTTGGTGCCCGAAGCACCATAAAGTCTATAGATTGTTGCAGTCTCAGCCATAAGAATACCTCTAAAACTTAGAAGAGTGGTTGATCTTTCGGTACTACGATATGAAAGTCCCAGCTTGATGTGCTTTGCCGGGTTGTAGTGTAGCCTCTCACGACGAGGGCATCCAGATAATAGCGCCCGCGCCTGCACTTCTCAAGAGCGGCGTCCGTCATGTAAACGAAGCAGGTTTCCATTGCATCACCACAGGCCCACTGCTCTGGCGTAGCTTCCGGGGGCCGCAATCACGATCGTAAGTGTGCCGGACCACCCGGATTGCAGAGGCACCGTATTTTCTGCTATCGCTTTCACCTCGTAGGTTCCGGGAGTAGTGTATGCGTGGGGTAGGCTCACGGATTGCCCGGAATTGACATAACCTGACTCGCTCTGGTTCCCGTCGCCCCAGGAGATCTGCAGTTTCACCTGCAACCCGTCCGGATCGGTAGAGCTGGTCGAGAAGTTGTAGGAGCTGCCAGGCGTGCCGGCGGAAGGCCCAGACGGGGTTGACGGAGTGCCGGGTGCCAGTGCCACCTCGTACATCTCGATTTCGTAGATATAAACTCGGTCAGTCGAGTAATATGAGCCGCCAGGGAACGCCAGTTTGTAGTAGCGATAGGAGTTCCAGTTATCGAATGTATATTCCTGCCAGCTCTCATTATTCTGCTGAGTGCCGGAAGAGATCTGAGTCCAGTTGCTGCTATCGTTCGAGCCGTACAACACCCAGTCTTTTATTCCACATGCGCCTCCTCCGATGTTGACGGCTTTCATACGGAGTTTTCTGACTTTCTTAGAGTCTGTGGTATCGTAAGCCCACCAGGATCCGGGGGTCGAGATAACAGAATGCCAGTAGGTAGTCTCGTTGTTATCGGCGGCCAGCTCGGGATCATTTGCGCCGGAACAGCAGGATGCAGTGCCTCCCGTAAGTATATCGCCGCCAGGTGCGACTACGATCTCCTGCAGCTCGATCTCCCCCACCAGAATGGAATT
>Ga0310040_1001769_pt1 | contig 14912 bp, 18 predicted proteins | sample EPASupsiteHSE623_FD_200237 | JGI IMG/M metagenome (GOLD analysis project Ga0310040, IMG submission 200237) | Bioremediated contaminated groundwater from EPA Superfund site, New Mexico - Sample HSE6-23 (v2) (version 2) | ecosystem: Environmental > Aquatic > Deep subsurface > Groundwater >... | reverse complement strand
TCGATGGTTCCATCCCGCAAGCCCGCCCAGAGGGCGTCGTTGTCCGCCTGGCCGCGCAGGGGCGGGTTCATCTTCAGGAAAGTGCCCTGCTTGCGATAGTCCTTGATGTTGAAGAGCAGATGGTGCGGGGCCACCTCCGCGCTCACCTTTTTCCCTCCGGCCTTTGCCTCCCGCACCGTTTCCAGTCCCAGGGCCGTGCTGAGGTGGCAGATGTGCAGTCGCTCCGACCAGGCGAGGACTTTCTCTATGGCTGCACCCTCCGCCAGCGGAGTCCTGGCCTGCGAGTAAACCTCCGGCTCATGATGGCTAAACAGACGCTCCGTCTTCTCACGGATGATCTGGCCGTCTTCAGCGTGAATGGTTGCCAGTGCACCTGCCTCACTCACCTCGGCCAGGATCTCCTGCAGCCTCAGATCGCTGTGCTCGTAGGTGAAGATCTCACCGATGGCTGCTGCTCCGGCAGAGACCAGCCCACCAATGTCTCCCGGATTTCCAGGGCCTCCATTGATGCAGAAATCAACCACTGAACGGTGGCGGGCCAGTTCCAGCTTCAGTTCGAAGGATGCGACATCGAGGGTTCTCGGATCAGTGTTGGGCTGATCGAAGACAGTGGTGACGCCCCCCGCAGCCGCGGACAGGGAGCCGCTCGACCAGTCTTCTTTGTGCGTCGCTCCGGGATCGCGAAAATGTACATGGGCGTCGATGGCTCCCGGCAGGATCAGCATACCTCTGGCATCGATCTTCTCCTCTGATCGATGCGAGCCGCCCAAGGCCGCTATCCTTCCGTCTTTGATCCAGATGTCGATGGTCTTCTGGCCCGTGGGTGTCAGGGCGCGACCATTCAACACGGCGAGATCATAGTTTATATCCAAACCTCCTCAACATAAGTCGCCGCTCTTCGACCTTGCTTGCGTCCTCGACTCCTTTCGGCGGGAAGCCGTCGATGACGCCCATGATGCCCCGGCCCAGGGCCGTCTCGGCCACCACGACCTCCAGGGGATTGGCCGTGGCGCAGAAGATGGCGCAGACCTCCTGGATCTCCTTGATGGCGTTCAGAACATTGATGGGAAAAGCGCCCTTCATGAGCAGGACGAAGGTATGGCCGCAGGCAAGGTCCAGAGAGTTCTGCCTGGCGGCATCGATCAGGGCGGCGTCGTTGCCCTCCAGGCGCACCAGGCAGTCGCCGCTGGCCTCGGAGAAAGCCACGCCGAACTTGGCTCCCGGCACATGGCCCGTCATGGCCTCGAAGATGTCCTCCGCCGTCTTGATGAAGTGACTCTGTCCTAAAACCAGGTTCGCTCCCTCGGGAATATTCATCTTTACGGTTTTTAGTTCCATTTCAATTCAACCCTCAGGGAACAAATTATAGCGGAGTCCGACTTATACTTTGGCCCCCAACGGTGGCAGAAGCAGAGAAAAAGAGAGGCTAAAAAGTGGCTGAAAAAGAGAGACCAAAAAAGGTGCTGGTCTGCTGTAGTCTATTTGCAGTCTACTTGCAGTCTACTTGTTTCTCAGACCCTTCTTGGGACCCTTTGACTGGTTTGCCATCTGCACGCTCTTCTTCATCACAAAGACGGATGTGAAGTAATATACCACCATGAATATGATGGATGAATATATGGCCATGCTGGCCGACTCAACAGGCCCGAGTTTCATCAGCAAAATGTAATAAAGGGTATTGATCACAAAGAAGATCACACCAACGATGGCCGCCTGCTGCATGGTCTTGAGCTGTCGGAAACGGATTATCATTTCGGTGTAATTTATTTTTTCAAAGTTTACCATGGGTCCCTCACATCATCGACCTTTAAGAGTCCCTTTCTGTTCATATAAAGCCTTGTCCACCAGAGGTTGGATAACGGGGCCAGGATCAGAATGTTGATCAGGCCGGTTATTATGGAGAGGGGCTGATAGCCGGCCTGTTCGCCCGCGGAAAACGAGCCGCCTATCATCTGCAAGCCTATGGATATGGCCACAACCACCAGCCAGAGGACCAGGACGTCGAACTTATTGTACCGGAAGAAGCTTACGCTGGCCTTGATTGCCGCCACGGCTCCCAGTCTTTCCACCACAAGTGCATAAGGCGTTACTGCCAGCAAAAGGGACAGCGCTAAAGCGTAGAGGATGAGCAGCAAGACTCCCGCCAGCAGCAAAGCGACGGCCTGCGGCTCAGGCTGAAAAGGCCGGGGAAGCAGTGCCATGCCGGGAAGAAGGAAAGCCAGTCCTGCTATGGTCATCAGCCCCATCAGGATGGTGGCGAGGAACATGTTCCAGAAATTTTCTCTTCCCGCAGACCACATGTCAGTCAAACCGGTCTTGCCGCTGTCCAGAGCACGCCTGGCCATGCCGATTGCTCCGGCGGTGAAGAATGCGCTGACCAGAGACATGAGCACAACCAGCAATGCGAAGAAGAGCACAAGCTGCACGATCTGCTCCGCGGCCAGGTTTCCGAATGACGCTTCCATCTGGCTGATGAGATTTTGCATCTGCTCTGTATCCTCTATGGTGGTGGCGTTCAAGTCCATACTCGTCAGCGGCTGAAACGTCAGGACAAAGGCTGCCAGTACGGGTATCAGGACCAGAACCGATACAAAGATACTGAGCACGAAGGGAAGGCAGAGGTTGAGGTTGCTCTTCCAGATGCCGAATCCCTTGCCTATTAACTCGCCGATCTCTTCCATTTTTCATCCCTCCAGCCCTTTCCAGATCAGGTCGCCCACATGATGCAGCGACTTCACGGCCTTTCCTTCGCCCTTCATCTCCGGCCCCGGTATCAGTGCTTTGCCGATGGCCAATGGCTTTTTGTACCTCTCTTCCACTACGACTACCAGGTCGCCGGCGGCAATCTCCGGATCGGCGGAGACGATCCCCGGGTTCATGATATCCGCCCCGTTCACGACGAAGCGCACAGCGCCCCCATCCACGGTCACCAGCCTCTTGATGGGCTTGAGCTCAATGGCACCAAGCACGGTAAAGAAGGGCTGATCTTCCACAATCATTATCAAAGGACGGCCATTCACGAAGATGAGACTGGCACCCTCGTCTGTGACGGCCATCTCCAAGGATGCCTTTTTCAAGGGAGATGCGTTGTCGAGGAACGGTTCAAGGCTGGAGGTTACCTTTCGGGCATCGCTCCCCTTGAGATGGTGCCTGGATTTTATCTTCATGCTATTCAGGTATCCCGATAGGTTTAAATATGCAACGAGCAAGTCTGAAGTTCGAAAGCCTTTTGCGGTTATCATCGCTGGAGAGAGGTTTAATGGGTCAGAGACCGCTTGATATTCTGAATGAATCACTGAATGGCCCCGTCATCGTTAAGCTTAAGGATGGGAGGGTATTCAGGGGAGAGCTGCAGGGTTATGATATCCACATGAACCTAGTGCTCGACAAAACTGAAGAAGTGGCAGAAGGGGCGGTCGCACGCAAGATTGGAACGGTAATCGTGCGAGGAGATAATGTTGTATATATTTCACCCTGAGGTGTTTTAAATGAAAGGTACTCCTTCTATGGGCAGACGCCACAAGAGATCGCACATTCGATGCAGACGTTGTGGCAGTATCTCGTTCAATTTCAAGAGAAAGGTTTGTGTGAAATGCGGCTTTGGCCATTCTTCGAAGCTTAGAAGCTATAAGTGGATGAGAAAGGCGGACTACTAGAGGTCGCAAAGTTGCACGATGCCTGCGGCGTTGTCGGTATCTCCTTCAATGAGACGGGCAATAACGTAGCCAAATCCATTTACTACGCCCTCTATGCCCTGCAGCATCGGGGGCAAGAGGCTGCCGGCATATCGGTGCACGATGGCAAGTCCATCCGCACCCACAGAGGTATGGGCCTTGTCGCTGAGGTCTTCAAAGATGCTCAGATCGACATTCTGCGCGGGCCGGTGGGCATAGGCCACGTCAGGTATCCGACCACAGGCCGGTCGTGCATCGAGAATACTCAGCCTTTTCTCGTAAAGTACAAGGATGGCGCTATCGCGGTAGCGCATAACGGCAATCTGGTGAATTCCTGCCAGCTTCGAGAGCAGCTCGAGCAGGCGGGAGACATATTCTATTCCTCCTCGGATACCGAGGTAATTGCCCACCTTTTTGTGAAAGAGCTTCTCAAGTACGATCTGCAAGAAGCCGTTCGTGCTTTGATGAGAAAGATCGTGGGATCGTACTCTCTTGTATTCCTCTGGGAAGACACGGTTCTGGCCCTGCGCGATCCCCTGGGCATAAAGCCGCTATGCATCGGCGAGGTCGAGAACGGCTTTATGGTGGCATCGGAGAGTGCAGCCATCGATACCTTGAACGGGAGGCTCGTCCGTGATGTTCGCCCCGGCGAGCTGGTGGTCATCAAGAAGGGCGATATGAAGACCCATCAGCTGGCTCGCCTGCCCCGTCCGTCCCACTGCGTCTTCGAGTACATCTACTTCGCCCGGCCCGACAGCATCATGGATGGCCGACTGATCTACGACGTGCGGGTGAACATTGGGGCCAATCTGGCTGCGGAGCACCCGGCAGAGGCGGACACGGTCGCGCCGATTCCCGACTCAGGCATCACCCTGGCCGTGGGCTATCACCAGCGCTCCGGAATCTGCTACCGGGAATGTCTGATGAAGAACCGCTACATCGGCAGGACCTTCATCATGCCCGACCAGAGCATGCGTGAGACGGCAGTGCGGCTGAAGATGAACACCATCCGGCCCAACATCGAGGGTCATAAGCTCATCCTCGTGGACGACTCCATCGTGCGCGGCACCACCAGCCGGCGGATTGTGGACATGGTCCGCAGAGCCGGGGCAAAAGAGGTGCACGTGCGCATCGGCAGCCCGCCCATCCTCGCACCCTGCTATCTCGGCATCGACATGGCCAGCCGCGAGGAGTTGATCGCAGCCTACAAGACCGTGGCCGGCGTGGAGGCGGTCATCAACGCCGACTCGCTGGGGTACGTGAGCCATAAAGGTCTGATAGATGCGGTTGGTATACCTAAAGAGAATCTGTGCATGGGATGCCTCACGGGGATTTATCCTGTGGAGATTCCGGGCGAGAAGTGCCTGGCTGCGCAGACCAAACTATCGGAATACCTGGACCCGGATGTCTTGAAGGGCCCATTGTAATGGCAATCTCCCAGCTCTTTTGAGCAGCTATTTGCCCATCATCTTCTCCGTCTCCAGGACCGTGAGGATGATCTCTGCCGCCCAGGATCAACTCGCGCGCTCTTTTTCCTCTCTTTGCAAGCTGTCTCACGTCCGACTTGTCCAGGCCAAAAATGGCTTCCCTTGAGCGGCTCCATGATTCCGGCAGAGTTCGAGGAAATGCCAGTAGGCCTCCGAGGTTGTGGCAAACCCATTTGGTATCTTGACGCCCTTTGATGTGAGTTCCTGATACATCTCACCTAAAGAGGCGTTCTTTCCTCCGACGGACGGCACATCTTCTATTCGTATTTCATTGAACCGGAGAGTAAACTTTTGTGCTTCGAGCATAGTTCCTCTGGGGGATATAGAATACAGCACATTCAGGATAGTTTGTCCGGCCACACGCCATGAACCACACCAAGGGCCTTATCCACGGATTCGTGCACCCTTGATGCCGGGAATTTGCAGAATAGGAGATATGCTTCGACGTAGTTTGGCACGGGAAGGGACATCTGTTCTACGAGCATTACCGTTTGCATGATAGTATAATTGCCGAGCTTGAACGGTATTATTGCGTCTGAGAAGAGCAGTTCGAAGATCTCAGGGCTTATCGGCCTCTCAAAGCCGGAAACGAACGCTTCCAGGATCTCGCTGGTCCAGTCGTGCTTCTTTCCCGCATCTTCGTAGGGAATTACCGCCACGCGCCGGGTGCTGGACAGCCGCTCCAGAAGCTCTTCGGGCCCTGGCTCTCCTTCGAAGATGAGATTGAGATGATGAACATGCGGCATGGTTGTGGGAACTTTGCTGGCCCTAACGGAGAATTCCACATCCTTGAAGACCGTTCCTGCATCCCGGCCCTGATGGCCCACGCCGCTGCCGAACTGAATCGCATTGGGTGAGATCTTGACGGTATTATGAGGATCTCCGCTTCTGCGGTCCAGGTTCCCGATCACGGCTTTCAGGCCGAGAGGCTTTGCCGCCAGGACCGCTCTGCAGATGGCCGTGGTGTTGCAGCTGGTGCATTGAACCAGTTTTGCGCCGCCCTCGAGAAAGCGCTCGTAATTATCCAGCCCAAAGAAGAACTCTCCGGCGAGGTCCTTTCTGATACTCTCCGGTATTTCGACGCCGCTCTTCGATAAATCCTGCTCTATCTTGGCCCGGTGTGCTCCTCCCATCAGAATCGTTTTGCAGTCGTGGCTTAAGGATGCCTGCACATAGGGAAGCTCCTGGTCTTCCGGAGTTCCTACGACTACTACATCCGATTCTTCGAAGAAATCTTCATAGCCGCCCTCTATCTTCGCTCCCGCCTTCTCCCAGGCCGGTCTATCCTTTTCGTCGGTTAAGAAGGCTCTCACATTGCACATCCTGGTAAACTTGCCGAGCATGCTCTTGGCCCTGGCATGAGGTGTGCGCAGCAGCACATTGAGGTCCCCGCCGATTCCTTCCGCTTCCTTCGTCTGCCAGATGGCCAGAATGGCCCGTTTGCTTTCAGTGCCGTCAAAACCGATAAAACCTGCATTCAATTTCATAAAAATGTCACTCAGATTAAAATAGGATAGGATGATATTTCAAATTATCTGTAGCAGTACGACTCGTCCTGGACTTACGGTCCCAAGTAATTTTTATTGATTTAAATAAAAATAAGTGCCCAGCCAGTCTATCATAACCTGTCGTTTCAGATTTGCGGTCTCCGGCAAAATCCTTTCAGGAATTTTTTCAAGGCTTTCCGACCACTGCAGCGGCAAGGCAGGTGACTGGAAGGACGAAGAGATGCTTTGGGCCGTAAAAAAAATTGTTAGACTAAGATGCTACTCCAGCCATCTGAAGCCTGGCTTGTTGATGTTGTTGAAGTTCTTCATGATGCCCGATGCACTCTCTTTGCTGATCTGTGTCTTCATGATCTGTGAAGCTATACAGCGCACGGTTTTTTTCTGTCTCTTGACCGTCTCGCCGTCTTCGTTCCTATCGTTAAGGCCGTGGGCCTGGAAAAGGTGCTCTTTATCAGTTTCGGCCCAAGTCTCATGCGCTTGCAGTCCCCACTTTTCGAACATGGCGGCAGCGCGATCCAGAATATCCTGGTCAAAGTGTTCCGGAGCGTCACACACATCGATCTGTCTAAAAAATTCTTCCTTTTTCAAAGCATTCACCTGTCAACATTATTCAATCCGATGGGATTTAGATCTTTCTAAAAGCTTTCTGCTCCATCTGGGAATTGGAGAGCACAAACAAATTGCAACCGGATCTAGATCGGATTTTTGCCCTACAGATCTACGGAGAGTTAGTCCGGAAATTGGTCAAATTGCATTTTCAATAAATTCTAACCCTCTGTCTCTCACTTCATTAGCCCGATCCAAAAATCTCCCTCTCACAAAAAATCGAGAGCTTCAGTGGGGTGAAGCCTTACTTATGCAATTTTCGAATGCGCATGTCCTCTAAAAGAATCGCGTTCATAGTGCAAAACTAGTGGTGGAAAATAATCAAATATCAAAGATTTTGCATCATCTTTTAGCATCCTGTAACATACAAAATAGATTTATACTTTAGCGACCCATAATTAAAGGAAGACTGGATAAGGAATCCGGAAGCATGAAAATAGGGGGGGTCTCAAATCCGGGATCAATCGGAGCTTTCTTTTTGGTCTTGGCCGAGATAAAATTGATCCCTTCCTCGAACTTGAGAGAATTAAGCAAAAAAGTGCAGAGGATGCAAATTTTGTTCTCATGCGACGGTGGAGAGAATACGCGAAGGGCGTTCGCCAAAAGAAAGACTGAGGTCTGCTGAAGATAGTCTCCTCTCTTGAAAGGCAAATGGAAAAATAAACCGAGCGCAAATAGGGGAATACGAATTGATTTCATCAGGTCAGGGTCGGCAGCCGAACCGGGGTGAAATAGTCTCGGTTCGAGGCAGCGTGGTAGATGCCAGGTTCGCGGATCTGCTGCCAAAAGTTCACAATCTGCTGCAGGCTGGCGAGGCCAGGATCGAGGTGCTGATCCACCTCAGTCCGGAAATGGTTCGCGGCATTGCTCTCACCCCCACTCAGGGAATGGCGCGAGGCTCCCCGGTCATAGATACCGGCCATCCGATAATGGTGCCGGTGGGCGAGGCGCTTTTGGGCAGGGTCTTTGATGTTTTCGGATCTCCCATAGATCATAAAGAACAGGTTGCTGCGAAGGTGTTCCGCTCCATACACCGGGAATTGGTGCCTCTATCTGAGCAAAGCACCGTCTCAGAGATCTTCGAAACAGGAATCAAGGCGATCGATGTCTTATCGCCGCTGGAACGTGGCGGCAAGGCCGGGCTATTGGGCGGCGCAGGAGTCGGCAAGACCGTTTTGATCATGGAGCTGATCCAAAACATGGCCGGAAGGTACAAGGGGATCAGCATCTTCTGCGGGATCGGCGAGAGGTGCCGCGAGGGCGAGGAACTCTATCGCGAGATAAAGGACGTGGGCGTGCTGGACAAAGCCGTCATGGTTTTCGGGCAGATGAACGAGCAGCCCGGTGCCAGGTTTCGAGTGGGCCACACCGCGCTCACCATGGCGGAGTACTTTCGGGATGATGCCAAGCAGGATGTCTTGCTCTTGATCGACAATATCTTCCGCTTTGTTCAGGCCGGATCGGAGGTTTCGGGACTCATGGGCCAGCTGCCGTCCAGGGTGGGATATCAACCGACGCTTGCGACTGAACTGGCAGAGCTTGAAGAGAGGATATGCAGCACCAAGAACGGAGCCATAACTTCGGTTCAGGCTGTTTATGTGCCTGCTGATGATTTCACGGATCCCGCCGTGGTGCACGCCTTCGGCCATCTCTCCTCCTCCATAGTTCTCTCCCGGAAGATGGCCAGCCAGGGGCTGTATCCTTCCATCGATCCGCTGCAATCCCGCTCCAAGATGCAGAGCCCGCACATGGTCGGTGAGAGGCATTACCGGATAGCTCAAAAGATCCGGAAGACCCTGGCTGAATACGAGGGTCTCAAGGATATCATTGCCATGCTCGGGCTTGAGGAATTATCACAGGACGACCAGAACATAGTCAACCGGGCGCGTAGGCTGGAGCGATTTCTCACTCAGCCATTTTTCACAACCGAGCACTTTACCGGCTTAAAAGGAAAGATGGTCAAGCTGGAGGATGCGCTCGATGGCTGTGAGCGCATTCTCAATGATGAGTTTAAAGATTATCCGGAAAAGTCCCTTTACATGATCGGGACCATCGGCGAGGCAAAGAGATGAGGCTCAGAGTATTTCTGCCCATGAAGATCCTCATCGACCGGGAGGTGACAAAGATAGTCGCCGAAGCTGAAAACGGATCATTTGGTATACTTCCAAAGCACATCGATTTTGTGGCGGCACTGAGGCCCGGGATATTCTCTTTTGAATCGGAAGGCGTCGAAGAGTATCTCGCGGTTGATGAGGGGATTCTGGTAAAGTGCGCATCCGACGTCACGGTCTCCACGAGAAAAGCAGTGCAGAGCAGGAATCTTGGAGAACTGAAACAGACGGTAGAGAATGAATTCCGGACGCTGGATGATAGTGAGCGAAAGACTCGCTCCATCCTGGCGAAGCTTGAGGTAGATTTCACCAAGCGATTCTTGAAGATGAGGGAACAGCGCTAGGGAACCTGAGATCGAATGGCAAAACAAAAAGGAGTGGCCCAGGAAGAGTTTGAAAGGAAGATCGGCTCGAGCGAGGCGCGCAAATTGCGGGGCCAGCAGAATAGATCCAAAGCTGTTTGGTTCGGCCTGGGAATGATGGGCATGATCGGGTGGTCTGTGGCCGTTCCGACCTTAATCGGCGTGGCGATCGGGGTCTGGCTGGATGTCAACTTTCCGGGTCGTATCTCCTGGACGATTACCTTCCTGTTCGTCGGCCTGGTTATGGGCTGTGTCAATGCCTGGTATTGGGTGGAGCGGGAGCGGAAAAAAATCGAGGGAATCAAGAGCGATGAATGAAAATCTAGCGATGATCCTGAGCCTGGCATCCGGCACGCTCCTCGGGCTCTTCTATTTCGGCGGGCTGTGGCTGACCCTTCAACATCTGTCTCGATCGAAGCAGCCGTCTCTTATGGCCGTGGTCAGCTTCCTGGTGCGTGGCATGGTATGCCTTCTCGGCTTCTACCTGATCTCCGGCAGCGGCTTAAAAATGCTGGCCATCAGCCTGGTGGGCTTCTTTTTGTCCAAGTTTGGGCTGATCCGTCGCCTCGGCTTTCCAGCGAATGCGGAGGCGAAATAGATGGTCGAACTGAGCCCTGATGACGTGGTGTTCTGGCAGTGGGGATTTGTCACCATAAATGAGACCCTGGTCTTCACCTGGCTGGTGATGGCAGTGCTCGTTCTCTTCGGATGGCTGTTCGCGCGCCGTCTCTCCGTCGAGCCTCCCCTCTCGCCCGCCCAGAATCTGTTTGAGACCCTGATCAGCTACATGCAAAGCCAGATACGGGGAATCGCGCAGATGGACCCGGATCGCTATTTGCCCTTCTCCGGTACTTTATTCCTGTTCATCTCGCTGGCGAACCTGCTTGACATCGTTCCAGGATATCGCACGCCCACCAGCTCTCTTTCCACAACCGCAGCGCTGGCCATATGCGTCTTCTTTGCCGTTCCAATTTACGGAATTGCGGACTCGGGGATCAAAGGCTATCTCAAACACTATGCTGAGCCCACGGTCCTGATGCTGCCGTTCCATATCATAGGAGAGTTCTCGCGCACCCTGGCCATGGCGGTGAGGCTGTTTGGAAATATGATGAGCGAGACCATGTTGATCGCCATTTTGCTAACCATTGCCCCCCTGTTCCTGCCCGTGCTGATGGAATTGCTGGGGCTGCTCATCGGCCAGGTGCAGGCGTACATCTTCGCGGTTCTGGCGACGGTGTACATAGTCTCGGCAAGCTCGAATGAGGATAAATCAAAAAGTGAATCTAACGGAGGAAATTGATATGGCTGCTGTTGATATGACGAGCATTGATGCCATTGGCATGGCATCCATAATCACGGCCGGAATTACCATGGCCATCGGCTCGATCGGGCCGGCAGTAGGTGAAGGCTGGGCGCTGTCAAGGGCACTGGGCGCGATAGCTCAACAGCCCGACGAGGCCAATAACATTACCCGGACCCTGTTTGTCGGACTGGCAATGGTTGAATCGATTGCCATTTACTGTTTTGTGATATCCATCATTCTGATCTTCGCCAATCCCTTCTGGAGCTATGTGGCAAAATAGGAGGAGTAAGTGCAGATCGACTATTTCACCATAATTGCCCAGATCATCAACTTTCTCATACTGGTCTTCCTGTTGAGACACTTCCTTTACGGGCCTGTCATCAAATCGATGAACCAGAGAGAAGAGAAGATCAGTTCCCGATTGAGCGAGGCGGAAAAAAGGAAGAAAGAAGCTGAGCAGGAGGCCGAATCTTACAGCAAGCAGCTGCGGGAATTGGCGGAAAAGAGCCGGGAATTGCAGGCCGGGGCAGAGAGCCAAGCTCAGGCTTTGCAGAGCGAATTGACAAAGAAAGCGCGTGGAGATGTTGAGGCCGCCAGGGCAGAGTGGTATCTGGCTCTGCAGCACGAGGAGGCATCGCTGATTGCCGATCTGAGTCGGCAGGCAGGCGAAGAAGCCTACGCTGTCGTTCGCCGTGCTCTTCGAGATCTCGCCGATGAGGATCTGGAGAGCAGGATAATCGATGTGTTCATCAAACGCCTGCAAAACATGTCCGATCTTGAGCGAGGGAATATCCAGGAATTTTATAAAACAAGAGGACCGATTGTGGTGAGGAGCACCTTCGAGATTCGGGAAGATCTGCGCCGGAGAATCCGTCAAGTTGTGCAGGACCATGTTGTCCCGGATCAAGGTGCCCCGGATCAAGCCGCCAAGGATGCCGAATTGCAGTTTCAGCTCGTGCCGGATCTGATCTGCGGGATGGAATTGAGCGTCCCTGATATGAGAATTGGCTGGAGCATTGCCAGCTACCTGAATGCACTGGAAGCGGATTTGTTGGAAGCGCTTGAGCAAAAAGCATCCCAAGGAATCGCGGACGGAGGCGGCGCAGAGGATGCAAAAAAACGTTGATAAAGAACTCCGGAATGCATTGACCGGTAGCTTTGCAGCTCTCGATCAAACCCTTAAAAGCTTCCAGCCTCAACTGACTCTTGAAGAGATAGGCACGATCTCCTTTGTTGGAAACGGCATCACGCGCATCAAGGGCCTGCCGCATGTAAAATCCGAAGAGCTGATCCGATTTCCCGGCGAAAAATTGGGAATCGCCTTCAACCTGGATCAGGAAGAAGTGGCGGTGGTGATGCTCGACAAGAGTGATGAGATAGGGGCAGGACAGGAGGTAAAGAGGACGGGAAGGGTCATGGACGTGCCGGTTGGGACTGAGCTGCTCGGAAGAGTGGTGGACGGCATGGGAAGGCCTCTTGATGAAGGCGAAACCATCCTGACCGCCGACAGGAAGCCCATAGAGCGAGAGGCACCGGCGATCATGGACCGCGCTCCCGTGAACGTTCCTCTGCAAACCGGCATCCTCGTGGTTGATGCCATGATTCCGGTAGGCAGAGGCCAGCGTGAATTGATCTTGGGCGACCGCCAAATCGGCAAGACCGCCATCGCTCTTGATACCATACTCAATCAAAGAGACAAAGGGATCGTATGTGTCTACTGCGCCATCGGGCAGCAGCGTCCCGCTGTGGCCAGGGTGATCGCTGATCTGCGCAAATACGATGCGATGAAGAATTGCATCGTGGTTGTGGCCACGGGTGAGGACCCGCCCGGCCTGAATTTTATCGCGCCCTATTCCGCCACTACCATGGCGGAGTACTTCATGGAAAAGGGAAAAGATGTCCTGATCGTGTATGATGACCTGACGCACCACGCCAGATCCTACCGAGAGCTCTCCCTGCTCTTGCGCCGGCCACCGGGCAGAGAAGCCTTTCCCGGAGATATATTCTATCTTCATTCCCGTCTCCTGGAGAGGTCCACGCATTTACGCAGCGGCGGGTCGCTGACGGCCTTGCCCATCATCGAGACCGAGGCTCAGGATATCTCTGCCTACATTCCAACCAACCTTATCTCCATCACGGATGGCCAAATTTATCTCTCCCCGCAGCTTTACGACGAGGGAGTTTTGCCCGCAGTTGATGTCGGCAAGTCGGTTTCCCGCGTGGGAGGGAAGAGCCAGCTTCCGGCTTATCGTGAGGTGGTTGGCGATCTCCGCCTTTCCTATTCTCAGTTCGAGGAACTGGAGGCGTTCGCACGATTCGGCACCAAGCTTGATGAAGAAACCCAGAAGACCCTTGAACATGGGCGCCACATCCGCGAGGTGCTAAAGCAGCAACAATACGAGCCCGTTCAAGCTCCGGAGCAAATTGCGATTCTGCTGGCATTGATTGCCGGTATTCTGGAAGAAATTCCTCTTGAAGAAATCGCATCCTTGAAAAGATCGATGAGGATTGCATTTCCGGAACGACTGCCTGAATTGCATAAGCGGGTTCAATCTGCGGAAAAGCTCACGGCTGATGATCGGGAGCAGCTCTTGGACATGGCCAGAAGCATCTTGAAAAATCACGAAGATAATCTCGAAAAATTAGTGGCGAAGAGATAGAGGTAATGAGATGGATACGCTGGAAGGCCTGAAGAGAAATATAAAAAATGCCGAAGATCTGCAGTCGGTTGTAAAGATAATGAAGACCATCTCGGCATCCAACATACGTGAATACGAGCAGGCGGTTCTATCGCTCGGCGAGTACTACAAGACCATTGAGATGGGGCTTCAGGCTGTGATGATGAATAAGCAGGATGGGTTCTTGACCGAAAAGCAGGCCGAGAGAGGAAAGCGTCTGGGGGCGGTGATCTTCGGCTCGGACCAGGGACTGTGCGGCAGCTTTAATGAAAAGATTGCAGCCTTTGCCATAGATAAAATGTCTGAGTTCAAGCAGGAAGAGCGGAATGTCCTCGCGGTTGGCGAGCGCGTTATCCCCCGCCTGGAGGAGGCAGGGCAGCCTGTAGAGAATCATTTTTCCTTTTTCGGAAACCATCTTGGTATCACCCAGGTCATGCTGGATGTGCTGGTTGCTCTGGAAGAGTGGCGGACGAAAAAGGGAATCGATCGGGTCGTCCTCTTCTATAACAGGTCCGTATCGAGCGCAACGTTCAGCCCCCAGATTGTAAATCTTTTTCCGCTCGAAATGCCATGGCTCAGTAGCCTGGCGGAGAAGGAGTGGCCCTCCCGGTCCATGCCAACCTTTTCCATGAACGCCGACCAGCTCTTGTCTTCTCTGGTCCGACAGTATCTATTTTTCTCTCTTTATCGTGCGTTCATCGAATCGCTGGCCAGCGAAAACGCCAGCAGGCTGCTGTCCATGCAGGTAGCGGAAAGGAATATCGAAGAGCACCTGAATGAACTCAATATGCGCTTTCACAGACAGCGCCAGGCAGCCATCACATCGGAATTGCTGGACGTTGTAACCGGATTTGAGGCGATAATAGGCTGAATCAAAAAAAGATATTGGCGGCTGCCTGCAGCCTCGATGCTGGGCCTTCTGCGCCGCTTTGTCCCATCACTTCTCGGCAGGGACGGTCTTGATGGCTGCCTTTACCTTCTCCATTGTGCTTGGCTTGATCTCCGTCAGCCCGTGAGCGCTCTCTGCATGGACCTGGATGTGCTCCATCATTTCTTTTTCCGTCTTACCGGAGTTTATAAGATCCTTAAGAAATACGCCTCAGCCACATGATTCTTCCTGGGTATAATAAAAATTAATTCAAGCCGGTATGAATCGCTCAAGTTGAAGCTTGCTGAACACTTC
>Ga0310040_1001753_pt1 | contig 15037 bp, 25 predicted proteins | sample EPASupsiteHSE623_FD_200237 | JGI IMG/M metagenome (GOLD analysis project Ga0310040, IMG submission 200237) | Bioremediated contaminated groundwater from EPA Superfund site, New Mexico - Sample HSE6-23 (v2) (version 2) | ecosystem: Environmental > Aquatic > Deep subsurface > Groundwater >... | reverse complement strand
ATTTATTTGTGACAAATGTCCACTCTTGCTAAATGTCCACTTTTTACTGGACTAAACTTCCTCGACGGTTACTTTGACTTTGGCGGTTTTGGTAACGGCATCCAGTATCTAACATCGTAATCATCTTCACACTCATAATTGTTTTTATCAGCCAAATCTAAACCAGAACCAGAGTGAACACACCAATACCACCCCTCATTTTCGACATAGCTACGTATCATCGGTAATATGTATAAACTTCCATCATAGCCGCTTTCTAGACAAGCAAGCACCGGAATATCAAACCTTGGCAACCTATCTTTAGTGGCTATCCACGCCCTAATCTCTTTGTGCTTTTTCATTTCTCTCCTTTCGCCATCTCATCGTGGATTGCCTGGGCAATATCTTCGAGCAAATCAGGGTCTAAAACTTTTTTACTATTTCTATCTGTGCAGTATGCTTGCGCCGAAATGCTTCTTATCTCCTCCACGCTCAGCACCCTGCCCTTCAGCTCGGCAATCTGTCGCTCGTGTTCCGCTCGGCTGATGTAGTCCTTGGCGATTAGGGTTCGGAAGTCATCTATCATTAAATTATGAATCTCTATTGCCGCACAGGACATACACGTTAAAACATCAGCTGGACCATCTATAGCATCTTTATGTAGCCCACATTCTTTTTTCTCCGGCATCTTCACCGCAAGCCAACGCTCGGCGAGGGAAAGTAATCTGTTCATTGCTAACATCTGTTCTCGCCCGGCATTTTTCTCCCAAAATTCCAATTCGTCCTTAAAATATTTTACCGCTTCCCGAATTTCTTTTTCGTCCATCACTTCACCCCCTCTACAGGTCTTTAAATAAAATTCTAAATTCATCACTATCCCCTACCGCTACTTTTTTCTTGCAAGATTTGCATACGGGGTCAAAAGTCCCATCACCAAGTATTTCCCACTCCTTGTGTTTACATTTTCTTTCCTCTGCCGTTGACCGGATGACTACTAATCTTCTGCATCTAAAGCAGACATTGGGGTAGAGTTTGGTCAATTTATCCTCACAAGAACAAGTTTTATCATATAAAATCGGAGTTGTATATTCATACGCAGGATGTTTTAAATATCCCATCACTTCACCCCTTTCATTTGCTATGCACGGTTAATTTTTTGAGCTAAAATCTTGTCCTTGGGATAATACAGTAAGTCGATACATTCAAGGTGAATTTGTTCTGCCTGCATAAGCCCATCTTCCTGAGTGCCATTGATTCCAACCAGCACAACCTCGCCTAATTTGCTTTCTTTGCAAATCGGGCATTTCCACCCACCTGATAAATTTGGATTTTTAAATATCTTCATCTTCGTCCTAATAATTTTTTTTTAAACAGTTTCCCACATAATGCACTCTTGCCTTCACCAACATAGTCATTCAATCCTTGCCAAACTTCAAACCACATACAAAATAGTTTGTCATATATCGGTCTGGACTCCCCTCGCAATAAAGAACGGTCCATAGAACAAAAAACATACTGGATAAAATACTCTTCCGCTTTTTCTGATTCGTTCATTCCCCCACCTCCTCCACTTTGACGTGTTTGCACCCCCTGCACAGTGATACTTTACCGAGCAGTGAGTTAAATTTTCTCATTTTAGACTCGCACTTCTTCCGCTTGCAGGTTAGGATTAGTTTCATTGGGATTCATACCTGCTTAAATCACACCTGTTCCAACCAGGACAATTGTCCAGACTGCAAACCAATCTACTCCCCCTATGATTTCTTTTTTTTTCTACATACACTCCGTGATATTTCCGAAGATGTCCGCAGGAACATTTATTGCTATGATTTAATTTCTTCACACAATCACCTTCCCATCTCTAATTCTGCCCCTCTCCGTCAATAACTTAATTGCCTTTTCTTCTTCAATCTGCTCAGGCGTTTTCTCGGATTGGGTGCGGAGAGGGTTTTTCTGTTTTAAGATTGCCATAAAAATAGCGGTATAGTCCATATCACACTTCACATCAAGCAAAAACCAATCGTGGTGTCTCCCCACGACTTTTTGTTCTGGACTGCCTGCTGAGTAAATAGTATCCCCATAATGCACCTCTTTCCCATTCTTATCTACACCCAGCGGTTTGTGGTAATCGACGCAGACCCAACATTGCATAACTTCATGGTTAACGGTGTCTTCATCTTCAGTTAAAATTGCCCTTTCAATTGTTTTTTCCCAATTTCCTCGAATAAATTTATTTCTTCCTTTTGCTCGGATATGACAGCATGTCCCATCCGTGTCCCTGCACACCATCCCAACCTCAATCCCGACTTCCTGACCTGATAGGTTTTTCATTTAATCCACCGTCTTTCTGGCTTCTTCGCTTTCATAGTCCCATTCCCTCTCGATAATCTTTTCTATCGGGCGGGCTTCTATGGTCTTTAATCCGTGTTCCTCGTGGTCTACCTGCACCGCATTTTCTGCCAGTAAATACATCACGCCGTCTTTCTCGTAAACCTTTAGCCCTGTCGTGTCCTCGATGACATGAGTATGCACTCCCTCGCCACGCTCAAGAATAAACCCTCTTTTCGGAAGTTTAACTTGCTTTGCCCCCTCCGGTATTTCATTAACTGCGATTAAAATAACATCACCATGCTGTAATACTCTTTTTCTCAGATCCATAACACCCTCCATTTTTATGCAACGACTGACGGCAGATTTTCCAAAATTCTTGCCTCGTCCTTTGCGGTTAATTTTTCTATTTCATCTGCGTTTACCATGCTCAACTGAAACGCCCTTGCGTGTATTGCCTTTGTGCATTGCGGCGGCACAGGTTTACAAAAAAACACTCCCGGCACGCTGGCGTGTTCGTAATACAAATATTTTCTGCGAATATCTGTATTCGGAAGTTTCACCTCATAAAGTTTATATTTCAATCCCTGCGGCTCATGCGTCCATTCGTCCAGCGTTTTGGGATTGAGTTTTTTAATTAACCGCTCTGCCCCAATCTTGCGGATTATTTCACGCTGAACATCTGCGTTTTTCTCGTCTAAAACTAATTGCACGTCTAATTTTTCGGCAGGTGTTTCGGCGATATGTTTGGGAACGGCAATTCCGTTTAATGTCCAGCATTTAAAACCGTCTGCGTATTCTACCGACGATCCACCATCGCAATGCAATGACCCGTTTTTCATATTTATTTTTATTGGTTTTTCGCTTATTACACAGAAATCTTTAAACGGATAGACCCAAGAAATATCTGATAACCCTATTAACATATCCCATTTTTGTTGTTCATTAAAAACAATGCTCAGCTCTTTATTTATAAACTCGTAAAATCCGAAATATCCAGCCCAAAACGATAAATTTAGGTAGGGATAAACGAAATTCCTGACCTGATTCCTGACCTGATTCCAGACCTGAGTCCTGACCTGATTCTCGACCTGATTCTCGACCTGATTCCAGACCTGATTCTCGACCTGATTCCTGACCTGATTCCAGACCTGATTCCAGACCTGATTCCCGACCTGATTCTTGACCTGATTCTCGACCTGATTCTCGACCTGATTCTCGACCTGATTCCTGACCTTATTCCCGACCTGATTCCAGACCTGATTCCAGACCTGATTCCCGACCTGATTCCCGACCTGAGTCCAGACCTGAGTCCAGACCTGAGTCTCGACCTGATCCCAGACCTGATTCTCTGATATTTTTTTATCACCATAAAAAAGGTTATGGCACAAGATAACCGCCATCCAAGCCTCTAATGGAGACTGCATAATTATGACAGGAACGTCTTGGGTATTGCCTAATATTTCTCTGTCAAACTCATGCAGTCTCTCTATTGCTGACTTTCGGTCTATCCTATCAGTAGATAGCCCTATTTTAAGCCACTTGTTTTTGTATTCTTCAAGTTTACTCTCTTGCTCTTTTGTTAGTTTTTCTATTTTCATTTCTCCCCCCTAAAACATTGGTTTAATTGTATTTTTCAATCTCTTGACTGCAATCTCGCAATACTTCTCGCTTATTTCTATGCCTATGCACTTGCGGTTTAATTCCTTGCATGCTACGGCGGTTGTCCCGGAGCCGAGGAAGGGGTCTAAAACATAGTAACTGTCAGTTAATTTAACTATTCTAGACATCAATTTTACAGGGACAGGACATGGATGGTCTGTTTTTTCATTTGATACATTTTTAACCAGCTGAATATCGCAAAACCAATCATACATATCAACAAACTCATTAACCCTCTCATCATTTGGATTTTTACATTTTTGTTTTTCTAATGAATAATTTACATTGCTACCATAAATATTTACTAATCGAAATTGCCGAGAAATGTTAGAATTATAACACCATGCCAATACCTCGTCTGGACACCCCCACGCCTTAACAAAATACTTCATGCTTTCTTCTGGGTATGAAATAAATGCCTTCTTAAAATCATTAAATAAATTTAAAACAGTTAAATAGTTATTTTCGTCAATATCAGCGTATCCCTTGGCTTTAAATCCAATCCCATAAGGCGGGTCAGTCAGCACCAAGTCAATGCTCTTGTCCGGCAACTCCTTCATAATCTCCAGACAATCTCCGTGGTAAATTGTTATGTCTTTTTCTTCGTAGTATGGTTTAATCATTTTTGTTTATACTCCGGACAATATTTAACATCGTTCTCGCCCCTGATCGGGCAGTCTTTGTTTTTACAGCTGGAACATTGGCTCATTAGAAAGGTATCTCCTCGTCTTGACCTGGTTTTGAAGAAATGTTAATGATTTCAGAAAGCAGATTTTTCATTAAAAAATATGATCTTGATAGTTTTTCTTCGTTGCCGTCTTGCACAAACTCAACCGCAAGTTTTAATATTTCTAAATTATTTACTTGACTTTCTTCTTTCTTGGGCGTATATTGCTTGGATTGATTCCCAGAAGATTGACCTTTATATTCGGTCTTTTCAAACTCAAACGCACCGCATACTCCGCACTTATACCCTGCCCAAGGCTTGTTGTTTTTCTTGCTTACTCCAGACTTCTTTTCCATCTCTCCACCACAATTACAAGTTCTCATATTGTCTCCTTTTTAACTGAACCATTCCGATCTAAATGTTTGCTCTGCTTTATCTAAACTCATTGTCTGAGGTCTGTTATGCTCTGAAAGTATATCCCGACACCTGCAGACATATTCCTCACTCCCGATTCTCTCATACGCTGGCAATAATACATTAGCCACAAAATAAGCATTTGATTCATTTTCCCTTACAAGCCTTGACGCTTTGGCAATATACGACCTAATCTTAAAAACTTCCTTTGTGTTCGCCACTTCTTTCTGCTTGTCTGGCTTGAGTTCCAAGTATTCGTCCGTTCCGGCTGGTCTTTCCGGCTCGGCATGGGGCAGGAAGCAATCTAAGTTTCCATGGTCTGCAAATGCCGACGCTACTAACTCTTCTCGCTTGCTGTCGTCTTTCTCTGACTCGATTATCTTACGCATCTTAGTCATCTCTTCTGGGATTTGGTAATATTCTCTTCTCACTTTACACCTATTTTCTGCTTAAACTCCGCTAGCTTTTTATCCTCATCACTCACACCAGGCATTTCCACCCAATCTTGCCAATTATTGAAAAAAGTAGAGCCGTGTTGCACATAACCGCTTAAAACTTGCCTGGATTGCTTGTAATGCATTATCGCCTTCTTTAGGTCGTCCAGGTCGGCTTGGGTCCTGATCGTGGCGGAAAAGTGCCTTGCCGCCGCTTTTTTGCCTATTTTAAGCGGGTATAGTTCCCAGATTTCGTCAAAGTTGAAAACTGGCGCAACCTTTTCTGGTTTTTCGTTTGCCTTTAAAGTGGTTGAATTTTCTTCAAAATGCACATTATTCTTATCTATTCTATTCTTCTCTATTCTACTCTTCTCTAGGCTACAGACTTTTGATTCTTCCGTAACTGAAGAAATAAAGTTCTGTAACATTTGTAATGTCAATGACATTGGGCGATTATCAATGTTAAAGTATTTTTTCCAGAATGCATCATCATTTGGCAGTGGTCGCTTCGCTTTGAGTTCCAATAAAATGATGCCTACAAGCCGCCATTTGTCAACCTCGTTTTCGATCAAATCCCAATCTGGATCACCTGCGATTGCCGTAAAGCATATTTTCCCCCAAACCAAATGTCTATCTTTGTATCCTGGATGATACTTTTCTAGGTTTCTGACCGTTACATATTCCATTGATTTATCTCCCTAAGTATTATCTCCCAAGCTCTTTAGCTCTGCTCTAACATTCCGCCCAATCTCCATTACGCTTTGAAGGCTGTCCTGGGCTTTGTTTTTCTTGGTCTTCCACGCCCTATAGGCAATCTCAGCTTCTAATGTTTTAGCTTTAATCCCGCCGAGTTCCTTACTATCATCAAGTATATATTCAATGTCCTTAATTGCCTTACCGCCCTCTGCTTTAAGCCTTAAATAAGCCCTTGCCCTCTCTTGTCGGTATGCGTGATCGCCTTTAATCATCTCGGCATAAGAAGCGTTCTCTTTTTCGGCATACTCTGCAATCTTAGCTGGGGCAACTTCAAGGATTTGGTTGATTTTTAGTATATCCACGGCTTATCCTCTCTTAACTTTCTTCCGCACTCAGGGCAATACATATCCAGCTTGCTAATTTCGCATTTACATTGCTCGCATAAGAGCTTTTTATTGACAAGCTCAGTTCCACAATCAAAGCAATATTTGTAACTTTCTTTGGTGTTCTCAACGATGCATTTTTCGTTTGGGCATCTCATTCTTTCCCCCTTGTTTTCTCGTCCTCGTCTCGCATATCTTCCCGAAATTCTTCCCAATCTTCCGCGCAAACATCATTGCAGAAAAAGCCTTCCTGGGTTTCAATCATCAGGTCTTTTTCTTCCCACTCTCCACAGACACGGCATTGCTTTTTATTATTGTCTTTCGGCCCTCTGGTGTAATAGTCATTTGACCACTTGCCAATGTCCTGATCGTTTTTTATTTGGTTATCCATATTACCTCCGAAAAAGAAATCCCCGAACAAGAGGTGCAATGAGAACAAATCGGAAGGGGTCTCGAAGTGTTTTCGCTCTTGCTCAGGGATTTAGTTTTTAGTTTTGGATTATTTGCCCTCATTGCCCCTCCATTGTATTATACTTTAGTATAATTGTCAAGTTATTTTTTTTCTGATTCTGGTTTGCTTTTCTTGCCGCATTTCCGGCAGACTATTGTTCCGTCGGTAAGGCAATAAGTAAAATTAGATTTACAAATAGGACAACTCATATTTTCACCTCCTCAAATAATTTATGAACATCGTTATTGTTCTTTAACTCTGTGCAAAACGTAGCAACTTTCTGTGTAATCGTAACACCGCCTTTAATAAAATCATCACCGCCCTGCATCTGCTTTTTGATCGCTTTTTCTAAAATCTGGCAATATAAAATTACCAATTCTAAATCAACATTTTCTTTTTCAACCATCATTTTAACGCCTCCTCATATGTTTTTATCCTTTAAAACTTGTTTATACTTTTCCAAATATTCCCCGAACCCTGACTTTGCTAACACACCAAAAACAGGCAACATCTCTTTCCGGAATCGTTTTTTAATGCTTCCCCAACAAATGCGATGGACTGCAATTTCTCCGATATAAGACCATTGCGCAGGGGTAAACGCCTTTACTTTTTCTCGTCTAACAAGCTCAATGAAAATGTCATGGCTTTCTGAGTAACTTTTTGCGCCATCAAGATATGCGCCACCAAGATATGCGCCACCAAGATTTGCGCCACCAAGATATGCGCCATCAAGATATGCGCCACCAAGATATGCGCCACCAAGATTTGCGCCATCAAGATTTGCGCCACCAAGATATGCGCCACCAAGATATGCGCCACCAAGATATGCGCCACCAAGATTTGCGCCATCAAGATATGCGCCACCAAGATTTGCGCCACCAAGATTTGCGCCATCAAGATTTGCGCCAACAAGATTTGCGCCACGAAGATTTGCGCCACCAAGATTTGCGCCACGATTACGCTCTAAACAATCCTTTACGCTCTCATATTCTCCACACAAAATTATCTTATCATCCCACCTATTTTTAATTTCTATTTTCATTTTAACCATTCCTCCCCTCTGCATTTCGTCCTCCAATTACAATAAGAATAACACTCTTTCGGCTTGCCTGTTTTTTTGTCGTTGCCGTAGGCCCTCGGACACATATTCGGTAATTTATCCTCTGCCCAAATCTCGACAAGTTTTTTTAATTCTGCTTTAACCTCTGGCTCAAATCTTGCCAAGGGAAGCGGAAGCTCCTTTATGCAAAGATCGTCCTTACTGATAAAGACAAGCTCTGCTTTAGGCTTCTTTAGGAAATAAGCATATGAACATACCTGGAGAATATTGCCTTTCTTTTCCTCATAAATGTCTTGAGCCTTTTCCATATACCAAAAACTTTTAGAATGCTGGCTCTTAATATCATAAACACAATCGTCCGTTACGATATCCGCAAAGCCGTAAAAATGTTCTGTCTTTATCTCAACCTCTACCTGATGCGGAGGAAGAAAGCCCTGTGCGAAGTCGTGGAATAGTTTTCCGGCTCTAAAAACTCGCAAGCTCCTTGCGTCCGGGGCATTGCTTTGCGGCTCATTCTTACGATTCCAGTATTGTGCTCTCCAGCACCGTCCGAACATTGACGGGCTGTATTTCCCTGATCGCTCCCTTGTCGCTCTTGCCGCCTGTTCTTTGGCAAGGGCTTCATCAATTAGTCTTTCTATCATTTAGCATCCTCCTATTGAGTAACGGCAATAATGCTTCTTGCCCCTCTTAACTAATTCTGCTTTAATTTCGTATCCTAACCGCCTTAAATCCAAAATTCTGGCACTTAATCGCATACAGCTAAACTTTCTTAACGCCTGTAACGGTGTTATGCTTTCTCCCTTGAGCATATGGACTAATATTTCCCCTGCTTGGCACATATTACCTCCCGCACAAAATGGTTTCCTGATTAGTTTCGACAAGCTCTCTATGGCATACATGGCAAACATCTTCCTCATCTTCCCTGAGTTTCGCTCCGCAAAACCTACAATGCAATTTATCCATAAATTCCCCCTTATTCCTTGTAGAATTTTAATCTTCCAATCTGCTTTACAAACTTAACCTTACTTGCCCAATACGGTGTTGCGCTTGTGTCGTGGTATAAGTCTACAATATCCCCCCTTTCTGATAATTTCCAAGCTTGCTCTGCTCTGTCCAATTCTGCCTTTGTTCTTGGTTTCTGCCTTATGCCCTTATCCCAGCAAGAAAACTGCTTAGGCTGTAAACACACCTCAGACGGCGTTAAATGCCTTTGTTCTGATCTGACACGTATTACCCTTGCCACAAGTATTTGTGCTTCAAAAGGCTCTCCAGACGCTTCCCTGGCTATAGTTTCCGTAACCACGTCCGCATATACAAGGCCGGAGAAAAGTAAGAATATAATTAGAGTCTTCATTGTTATCCCCAGTTATTGGTTAGTTAATCTATCACTCTTAATCCAAATTCTTTTTCATCAATAACATTTAGGTTTATATATCCATAATCCTTGTCAATACTTTTAAAAGGTTTAGATTTTAAAAACTTTCCATTCATTGATAGTTTATAATATGATCCATTCTTATCAATATAGCGTATATCGTAACCACTCCTAACTTTTTTGTAATATTCCATCTTCCCCTCCTTATTTGTGGAGAGACCATTCCCTCCATCCACTACCAAGTATACCACGCACTCACAATTTGTCAATAGTTAATTAAAAAATATTTTAAAATAAAAAAAGAAAAATATTGACAAATATCTAAAAGTGTGCATATAGTTAAGCATGGAAATCTCAGACGATAAAACACAAGAGGGAACACAAGAAAGCCCAAAAAATGAAGTAACACAAAGCGAAGTAATCGTAACACCTCAACAAAGGCAAAAAAAAATAAAGCACAAAAGGGTAGCAAATAAAATATTAAAAGGAAAGAATCCCGTTGCCGCATATCAGTCCGTTTACCCCCAAGCAAGAGAGTCCACAGCAATCAGCGAAGTATCAAGGCTATTATCAAGTGAAGAGATCAAAAAATATATGAGCGATCAGCTGGACAAACAGGGGTTGGGAATTATAGCGTTAAATAAAAAACTCAGGCCACTCACGGAAAGCCCAATGAAAGCGATCTCAGGTAAATATGGTATAGAGTATGTGCCGGATAACGCAATCAAGCTGGCCGCAATCCAAGAGGGATATAGACTACACAAGCTAACAGACGCAGTTAAGCAGGACAATCGCAAGGTAATAGTTAATATCATAGACAGCCCGGAAAAAATCAAGAGCCTTGAGGGGATAACCGACAAATTAGACAACTTATACAGCCAACTAACTAACTCAGCAATAACAGGGGAAATCATTGAGACTAGCGCAAGCGCTACAACAGACTAAGCTTTTGCGGGGAAAGAAGAGCAAAAGCATAGAGGCAAGCCAATCATTAACTAGCCAAGCCTCTAAGACAAAGCATTTAAATAAAGAGTGCTTTAGCACGACAAGGTTAACCGAGTCAATCTCTTCCCCAACCATCACCAATCCTAGACAGACCTAGACAGACTAGGACAGTATAGGACAGACCAGGACAAGGGATAGCAATATAGATATAGATGGACAATGTAAGTCAATGGAATTGTTAATGTTAAGGCTCGCCGTCCCAGGCTTTTTCGGGGGTGGGGGTGGGGCCAAGGATAGGATAACCCGAGTCCAACTACGCCACAAAATTTTGACCAATTTAGATATATGTGTGTGATAAATGTCTGTAAATGGATAAAAAGATGGATAAGAATTAGACATATCCACCTAGTTCGAAAGAAGATACGAGAATTGGACTATAAGCTCTCCGTCGGAAGAGGGATTAGGAAATGATTGATTGTCTTGGAGCGGTGGAAGGAAATGACTTTTGACCCAGAATAACCTGCAGGAAAAGATATTCAAGTCGTTTGAGCAGAACCCTTTAGCCTGGGGTTTTTTCTATTTCAAGCATCATTTCAGAGGTCCTAGCCCTGCATTTCACCTAAAGCTGGTGCTGGAGTATTTAAAGAACGACCTCTTGGCTATTGCCGCACCCCGAGAGAGTGCCAAAAGCACGATCATAAACTTCATCATACCGACCCATGCGATCTGTTTCAAGCACCGGAGGTTTGCGATCATCGTCCAGTCCACCTATAATAAGGCGTGTTCAAGCCTTGAGACCATCAAGAAAGAGTTCAAGGAGAACCAAGACCTGATAAAGGACTACGGGATAGTCATTAGGAAAGATTCTGAGGGGGACGCTATATTTAGACACCCGGACGGGTTTGAGACCCAGATAATCTGTGCCGGACGTGAGCAGATACCTGCACTGAGAGGTAGAAAGAGCGGAGCGTGGAGACCTGACCTGATCATCTTAGATGACGTAGAGGACGACGAGATGGTCAAGAACCCCGACCGAAGGGTTGAGATGCAGAGATACTTTGACGACGTTCTCATGTTGTTGGGAGAGCGTAACAGGGTCAAGATCGTAGTCGTAGGCACGATTCTGCACGACGATTCCCAGATGGCAAAGCTCGTCAGCAAGACCGAATATCTGCAGTTCAGGAAGCTATTGTATCGTGGGCTGAACATAGTAGACGGCAAGAAAGTATCACTGTGGGATTATAAGTGGACAGTTGAGCAGTTGGACGAGATGGCTAAGAACGACCCTATTAAGTTCGCCAAGGAGATACAGAACGACCCATCGACAGGGCTTCTCCAGGACATCCAGAGGGAAGACTTTAGACGCTGGTATATCGAAGAGAGCCAATGCGTTCTTTTAGGGGAGAGCGGTCAGATTACCGCTAGATACGATATTCACGCCTGCAAAGCGGCAATAGCGTGTGATTTAGCCTGGGAAGAGAAGCGAGAGGACGACTATAGCGTTATCATGCCTGGGTTCTTAACTCCCCAGTCTGATATTCTGATAGACGACTACATCTTTGAGAAGGGTATGAAGCCGGACAGATTGTGCGAGATACTCTTTACCATGGAGAAACGGCTCAAGGGGTTGACTAGAACTCCAGTGCCGATCGGGTTCGAGAAAGCCAAGCTAGAGAAAGTCATGAAGCATCTGTTGAAACTTGAGATGCGACGCAGGAACTACTTCCTGTGGTTTAAGGACTTACAATGGGATACCGACAAGATTTCTAGGATTATCACCCGACTCCAGCCGAGATACAAACAACATATGATCTTTCACAAGGCTAACATGGGTGATTTAGAAAGCCAGCTTGTCAGGGTAAGGTCTGCAAAGCACGACGACCTTGCAGATGCCGCACAGGGATTGTGCCAGATACTCGAAGCACCCAAAGCAAAAGCAAGCGAGGATGTAGAGGACGACGCATTTAACTGGTGGCGTAAGCAAGCTATCGCAATCAAGAAACCAGACAAAAAACCGTTCGTGTTTGGCAATAAGAAACAGATTTATGGAATACCGCATAAGATTTCATACAGATAATTATTTTAAAATAGTTGTTGACATTTATGGAAAAGTGTGCATACAGTTAGACACTGTTTAGAAAATTAAACACTTTCGACGGAGGATATCAAATTGGCTAAGTTCCCAGATGAAAAGTTAGTGGCGTTAAAGAACGAAATAATCATGGCAGAAGCCATTAACCGTGAGGAGCTTTTGCCAATATGCACCGAATCGCTTCACAGATATATCGGTGATTTTGTTCCTCCGGTAGGGTTCGGATGGGATATTCTACTTAACGAAGTCTATCCGATAATCCAGAACAATCTTCCTTCTATCTTCTTCCGCAACCCAAGAGCATTTCTAAAGCCGAGGTCTAAGACATACATCGCAAAGAAGCTCAATCCGGTTACCGGACGCAAGGAAGATACAGTCATTGATTCTACCTTATCAGCCAGAACTCAGGAGCATATATTAAACTACAGCGTGTCTGAGATGGACTACAAGAAAGAAGCAAGGAAGACCCTGCTTGACGCACTTTTGTTCCCTTATGGGGTAATGTGGCACGGATATAAGGGTGATTTCGGTATGACTGAGGAGCAGTCCATCTTTATCAAGGACGAAAAGGTCTTTGTAAAGAGGATATCTCCTCTTCGCTTTATTCACGATCCAAAAGTAACCATATCTAACCTTGAGGAAGCTCGCTGGGTAGGACGGATTATCGACGTTCCGATAAACGAGATTATCGAGGACGACAAGTTAGACGTTGACAAGAAACTGATTAAAGGCTTTAAAGGGTTCGGCGAGAAAGTCGGCAAAGGTTCGGAGAGTAAAGTAAACATCGGCGGTAAGGACATTGTAACGCTCGGCAGTAACAAAAAAGCACTTCTTGACTATACCGCAAATGAATTTCAGGAATCCTCAGACGCAAGATTTGTAAGAGTTTACGAAATATTCCTCAGGCCTTCCAAGAAAGAAAAACGCAACGGAGATAACGGCTGGATTCTGCTTCTTACTGACGAGCAGAATAAACCCCTACGCCAAAGTCCATGGGGAATTAAGGCAGAGGGATTTCCGGCTCATATACTAGAGTTTAATGAGCTACCAGATAACCTATTCGGTCTTTGCGATGTTGATACCTATAAGCAGGTCGCAGACCAGAAGAACGCAATCATAAACTTACAGCTTAGGAACGCACAGGAGAACACAAAGGTATGGGTAGGTCTTTCTAAAGAAGGTGCAAACGAAGAAGACATTACCAAGATACAGCGTGGCGAGAACACTATTATAACCTTTGAAAGCGGCAATCCTAAAGACAGGATGTTCGTAGCTTCGGGCGGTGGACAGGCTTCGGGCGAACTTTACTTGATCGACCAGAGAATCCAGAAGAATCTCGAGGACAAGTCTGGGGTTACTGATTTAAAGCGAGGTTTCTTGCAGTCTGGCGAGGAGAGTGCGGCTTCGGTAAAGATTCGCAACGCAGGCGGTGCGGCAAGACCAGCCTACAGACAAGACTTAATGGCAGAGTTCCTTAAAAAGAGCTTTCATTATATAAATCAGTTAAATAAACAGTTCGTTCCTTACGATGACGCCGTAAGAATTGTCGGCAGTTTAGACTTGGAATGGTCGGACAAACCCAGCAAAGAAGACCTGCAGGCAGATACGGACGTTGAGATTGACGTTATCTCGATGCTTCCTGAGAACCCAGAGAAAGAAATTCAGGAAGTGAACTCTCTGTTGATAATGATGTTCAACGCCTTGCAGACACCTGAGATTAGAGAGAAACTCCTGCAAGAGGGCAAGACGATAAACCTTTCTCCGCTTATCGAGCAGTTGCTAATGAGGATGAAGATTAGGAATCCAGACGTGTTCAGGAACATCAAGCCTGAAGAAAGCGAAGGATACGTCAGCGTTAAGGAGATGAGAGAGGCAAACGAGAACGTAAATGCGGCGTTAATGGGTTCTCAAGTGCCTTTCCCACCGACCGAGAAGGACGACCACAGGGCAAAGATCGAAGTTTATATGTCGGTGCAGAAACTTTTACAAGCCGCAGGTCAAGTATCTGATACTTTAGAGCAGTTGATACAGGTTCAGTCTGCTCTTTTACAGAAAGTTATGGAAAAAGACGAAAACGTAGGTCAACAGATACAATTACCGAGACCAAAAGTAGAAATGATAGGAGGATAAGGTGCAATTTATAGCTATTGCGGAAGATATTCTGGTGAATCCTGAGAAGATTTCGACATTGACGATGAAAAAAGTCGATGGCAAGCAGAGAATTGTCGTTACTATGGACGATGGCAAGCAACATATCGTAGATAGAAACTTCGGAAGCGTTCATTCTGACTTAATTCGAGCTGGATATACTTCAACTGAGCAGTTCTGGGCTGGATAATGGCGTATTTGATTTCTATTTCCAGAAATGTATTGATAGACCCTGCAAAAGTATCTGCGGTTGAGGTAGATTGGTATGAACACACGGACAAAGGAGCATAATGGCGAACGTAATTACAAGGGAAGACCACAATTACAAGCATTTCAATCGGGCAATGGGAATTAAAATAGAATCCAAGGCTCACTACGAATACGAAATGAAGCGCAGGGG
>Ga0310040_1001746_pt1 | contig 15076 bp, 16 predicted proteins | sample EPASupsiteHSE623_FD_200237 | JGI IMG/M metagenome (GOLD analysis project Ga0310040, IMG submission 200237) | Bioremediated contaminated groundwater from EPA Superfund site, New Mexico - Sample HSE6-23 (v2) (version 2) | ecosystem: Environmental > Aquatic > Deep subsurface > Groundwater >... | reverse complement strand
GACAGATCTATCGCAATTTCCGGGATCTTTTTTATGTACATTTTTCTCGTAAGACTTTCCGGAAAACAGGTACATTCTGTCCAACTGCCCGGATTTATCGAACGAAGGCCCGGGCCCCACCCGTCCGGAACCCGGGGGCTGGCCGGGTCTCGCGTAACGGCCCAGCCGGGAGCCGGTCATCGCATGTCGTTTGACAATTGTCCGGAACAGGAACGGGCACCGGACCGGGCAGGTACCGGCACATTGCCAGCATTTTCCGGGATTTATGTACATTTTCTCGTAAGAGATCCCGGAAAACAGGTACAATGTCCCGGAAGCACCGGAGGGCTCATCTTCTCCGGTATCGGAAGGCAGAGGCCCCAATGATACCCCTTCAGTGCCCCTTTAGCCCCTTTGGTGCCCCTTTGAGAATGTAATGAGTACCTTTGCCAGTCTTCCCGACACGAGAAATGATCTGGAGTTGTTCAAGATCATTAAGATCTTTCGTCGCTTGCCGTTTCTTAATAGATGCAAGAACCTGAAATTCCGAATTTGTTATTTTTCCTTTCTCCCGAATATATCCAACTGCTTGAATCTGACGAGCATTCAGTCCTTCTTGAATAAGATATTCTGCACTGAAAATGTCTTTCCGGAATATTACCGAGAAACCTTGGTCTTCCTGAAATACCGGTTCAGGTAATCCGGCTTCTGCACTGGCACTGCGCATCTTCTGGATTCCGCCGCCCCACCGTTCGATCCAGCCAATATCATACAATACCTGTGCGATTCCCTTGTTCCGCAGGACTGATGCGTGTGAGGTGAACAGCTCGGGCAATGTGATGCCGGATGCCAACCGTCCGGGGCTCCAGACTTTGAGGGAACCCCTGAGTATCCTGATCTCCACTGCTGAACTGATCGTGTAATCACGGTGACAGACCGCGTTTATGACCGCTTCACGGAGTGCCTCTACGGGATAGTCCCAGACCTGTTTGCGTTCCGGTTCCCCGGTCATCACGAATGCGACCCGGATATTCTTCCGGATGAATTCCATTGCATCATTGACCTGCTCGATGATTGTACCTGTCACCATGCGGTCATCCAGCACGCTGATCTCGTCAACTTCGAAAAATCCGCAGTGAATGGTTGCTTGAGACAGGACCCGCTGCGGATCTTTCCCGAAGAGGAGGATCGCAGCCCATGTCGGTTTGCCGTCTAGGATCAGTCCGATCTTTTCAAGTACGGTTTGCGGGGACTCGCCGGCTGCGATATTTCGCCTCCCGGTCTCGTTTGCTTTTCTGATATAGTCGGCGACTTTTACCAGATCCAGATCTGTAACGGTGGTTTTTTGTGCCGGGGTCAGGTCCCAGCTGCTGCCGATGGATTGCAGGTGCATTTCTGCGATCTCGTGGGGCTGCATAGCCCGGTTGCTTGAGCCGACGCGCCGGTAACACCTTCCCTTTACGGATACCGGTTTGAGTGGATTTTCTTTGATGTGGATTGCTACCACGGGTTTGCCTTCACGGGATAATTCCTCGATCTCCGTGATTAGGCGGGGTTCAGTACTCTGTGAAATCGTGTTGGCCCATTCCTTAAAAGATTCGGTGCCGATCAGCGTCCCGATAACGTTTCCACGATCAGTTATTCCAATAAAAATCGTACCGCCCCGGGTATTTGCGAATGCACCGGCGGTAATGACAACTTCCCGATCAAAGGATTCTTTGAATTCAACCGTATCGGATTCGTGGAGGGTCATGAGAGGAGGTCCCAGAGCTTTGTACTGAGTTAGGGTTCTCTTCCTTTTTCTGGTTGTTGCTCAAGAAAAGTAACTTTCAAGCCTGAAAACAGATTGCTCCGGAACCGGAAGGCCCGGCCCCCACCCGTCCCCTCAAAAACCCGGGGGCTGGCCTCCCTCGCGTAACGGCCCAGCCCTGAACCGGTCATCGCAGGCCAATTGGTTCAGCAGGCGCAATACCTGGTGGAATCAACTATTGGGCAACCACGAGAACAAACTATCCCTGTCCGTATTCACTGGTTATTGCTGATCTGATGAGATGGGATGGTTCGAAATGGGTCCGCGAGGATGAGAATACTGCTACCGGATATTTTACAACATTAACCGAAGCTTGGAAGAATAAATTCTTCCCCCAGTCAGGACTCTATGCAACGTACTCCCAGCACTTTGGAGATTTCCCCCCGGGTGCGCAGTTGCCTACATGGGAGCTATTCTGGTGGTCTAACACCGTCCAATATTCATAAATTCCCTTTTTTTAACAAGAACTGAATCTTGGTAAGGTGGAATGAAAAATTTTCACGTTACGCTCATGAAAATCGAGTGAACAGATAAAAAAACTCATTGGCTACGCAGTTCTGGTAACCGGCGATTTTCCTGCGGGTTGAGAAAACGGCAGATCATGAAAGCGGACGGATATCGTTGTTCCGACCCAGTATTTTTTTTGGAGGGGGCCTGATATTGTATGCGGTCAATATTATCCCACCCATTTTAACACCAGCTGATATGTTACACGAACAGACCGGGATCGTTTTTCTTCGCGTTCTCAAAACAGATCTCCGCTTCTTTGAATTGCTTCATATTCCGCAGCGTGGTTCCTTTGGCATACCAGCACAATCCATTTTTTGAATCCAGTTCAAGACCCCTGTCGTAACTCTTCAGTGCCTCGTCATACTGGCCGAATGCATTATTGTAATGCATCCCCCGTATGCACCATACAGTTGAATTATTCGGATCTGCGATCACCATCTGATCAACATCATTCTGGCTGGAATTGCTTAACTCAATAATGCGTGCAATGTTTTTTTCTGCGGTCATAGGACTTTGAGAAATGCACCCGCAGGTAAAAAGCAATATAAAAAAAATAGCAAGAAATAAAAAAAATTTCATAAATTTTTTTTGAATTATAAGGATAAATATTTGACGAATATTCCAGGATCACCCCCATTTAATTTTTCTGGGGGTGGAGCTTAGGAACAAAAAGGTGAGACACGCCCAACCGGTACGAGATCGCCGCACCGGGTTTGGCAGGTGCCAACGTTTTTGGGGCTCGGAGATATGCACTTACCGGACCTTTTGGGAGATTAGGCGGTACCGGAAAGGGCTCCGGCCACTTCGGTTCCGGAAGGCTGCCCCCACCCATCCCCTCCGAAACCCGGGGGCTGGCCAATCTCGCGTAACGGCCCAGCCCTGAGCCGGCTATCGCATGCCGTTTGGCGATTGTCCGGTACAGGAACGGGGGAATCCCCCACGGAATGAAAAAAAAGTTAAAGGACTGCCCGGTTTCCTCAATTACCTACACAATAAGGTTTGCACCCAGCGTTCGTTGGCACATTGAGGGCCGCAGCCTGCTGGATGGGGAGGTCCACCGCGAAATACCATGCAAGTGCGATGATTGTGCCCAGGATTGCCAGCGCTATTATGAAGATGACAAGATTTTTCAGAGCGTCGGATTGCTGAGGTTCAGTCATAGTACAATTATCTTTGTGCGTTTTACTGCTGGAAAAATGTTTACACGTTTAAAGGTGAGAGGAACACTGCCTGCTGGAGGGTGTTCTTTGTCCTTTGTTTTTTAATTGATCATATCATCGCGTTTATTGGCCCGGGCCCCACCCCTCCGGAACCCGGGGGCTGGCCACTCTCCGCGTAACGGCCCAGCCTTGAGCCGGTCTTCGCAGGCCGTTTGACAATTGAGCGGAACAGGAACGGGCACTTGCCGGAGCGTGTGTGTGAGCCTGACAGAGAAACCTAATGAGCAGGTACATCCAAGAAATATCTAGACTACTGGAGGTTGCATCCTGAAAGTCCGTGAGATTATTAAAATAATCGAGGCCGATGGATGGTATATCGTAGCAACAAAGGGAAGTCATCGCCAGTATAAGCATCCGGAAAAACCCGGCAGGATAACTATCGCCGGGCATCTGGCTAATGATCTTGCACCCGGAACGATGAACAGTATCTTCAAACAAGCACAACTCAAGGATTGAATACTATGCACAGGTTTTTGATCGTCATTGAAAAAGCGGGAAAGAATTTCTCAGCATATTCACCGGATCTCCCCGGTTGCGTCGCAACAGGAAAGACCCGGGAGGAAACGGAAGAGCGGATGCATGAGGCGATCGAGATGCATATCCGTGGACTTATCGAAGACGGGATGCCAGTCCCGAAATCCCATTCATCAGCAACTTTTGTCGCGGTTCAGGCTGATTGAACATTTCCACCACTTTTTTTCAAATAGTTTGTTTTAAAGGTACACCAGGGGACTGCACCCCCTCACGGCCCATCAGGGTTCAAAATAGCCCCGGATTGCCACGTTTTGCCCGTACCCGACCGGCCTGTTTCGGGGGTTTTGGGGCGCTGTTTTTCAGGAAATCCTGTTTTAACCCCGGATTGCCAAAACAGATATTTTACGAAGAGGAAAACCGGCCTGTTTAGAGCTGTTTGGATTGACGATCTCAGGCCGCCCTGGGGTGCAGGAGGTGAGAGCAGGGAGTGCTGAAAAGAAGGGCTGTTTTGTGATCGAACATTCCGGCCCGGGACCCGGAGAGACCTGCATTCCGCTCAGCTTACATCTCCGTCGGAGACCAGCTCCATGAGCACGAGTCCGGGCCTCCAAAATGACAGTAATTCATGAAAAAACGACACTATTGTTTTTAAAAAATCGCGTATCGAACCCCGTTTGGCTGGATTCCGAGGTTAACGGGCTCTAAAAAACCGCTAATAGCATCAATTGGATGGGCGATCGTTTTTCGGATTGAGTGGTGTGGGTGGAAAATGAAATGAAGGCCTGTTTTGGGGCCTGGGTATTCCGGGTCACGGCCCGGGCCCCACCCGCCCCCTCCGAAACCCGGGGGCTGGCCGCTCTCCGCATAATGGCCCACCCTTGAGCCGGTCATTGCATGCCGTTTGACAATTGCCGTACATGAACAGGCACCGGGACTTGTGGTTACCTGAGCATTTGGAAGAGTGAACGATTCCGGAATGGGCGGAGGGATGCCTTAAGTTCGAGTGATTTGGGGAATGTGGATAAACTGGATTTTCGACAGGGTTTTGGAACATTTTTCCGCGCAGGTTCCTGTCACTCCGGTAAAAATATGTCCAAGTCATCGACCGGTAAATTTATTTTTCATTTCGCCTGTCAGAAAACTTTCACACGATCTCTAACTATTGCCAGTTTGATGATAGGGACAGAGAGTCTAAATATTTTTTAACAAATCGCTTATTGTGGACAGCCGGAGGTTGTCCCGGAAAAGTGAAAGGACGGGTTGACCAAGCGACGAAACTCTGTTGAACCCGGTCCCGCCCGTAGGCATGTGATTATTATCTTCCATTCTTATGAAGATTTTCTCTGTGCCTTTCAAGCGCAGCGTATGGAAAAATTAAGGAGATGAAAACATGAAACGTTTGAAAACTTGCATCATCCTGCTGGCACTGTTGCTGGCAGCGATGGCATTGGTACCGTTAGTGAGTGCCGGTGAACAGAAAAGTGACAAAATTGTTGATATTAAAGATGCTGAATCGAATGCATTGTTTGAGATCAGGACATTAGCTGAGAATAATCCAAATTTTTCGAACTGGACAAACGCAACTGTACAACCAGTGACTACGTATTATGATCTCAATGATGAAAAAACAGCATATGCATTCAATGTTTTTGTTGACAATAAGTATTCAGGTTATGTACTAACATCTGCAACAAAAGACAATTTCCCGATACTTGCCTTCTCACATGGTAAAATTATTGGTTCGGATCCCAAATCCGCTCAGGATTCATTGACCTCCGCAAAGGAAGGAATTGTCGGAGAAGGACTTACTCCCACTAAGGTAAAAAACGTATACCTTGGGGGTTTGGCATTTTATAATGAATATCAGATGATGGATTCAAAGGGACAAAATAAAGGGAAATCTCTCGTCGATCTTCATACCAATAAGGTAGTGGATCTCTCAAATACTTCCCAAGGTATACCAATTCCGGCTACTGATCAGGAATTTAAAAAATTCCAGGAAAAACAACAAAGCGAGATCAAAGAATCGTGGAACCTCCAGAATACGGCAATGTTGAATAATCGTACTGTACGATTAGCAACATCAGGATATTCCTGGAATTCATTAAACGGAGTACCCCAATATTTCTGGACATTGGGTTGTTCGCCGACAGCCGCAGGCATGGTTGTTGGCTACTACAGTCTGCACGGCTATCCCAATTTGCCAAGGGACACTCCACTTATCAATGAACTTGCAGGGTATATGGGAACAAGTGTCGGGGGCAGTTCATGGCCGTGGAATATTGCACCCGGAATAAATACGCTGATAAGTCACTACAATTATTATACCTTATCAGCAACAACTGACATTATACCAACCTGGTCTGGGGACGTAAATGAGATAGACTCCATCAGACCATTTGTCCTGAACATGCTTAATGGCGGAAATGCAATAGGTCGAAGCCAGGCGTATGGAGATCATAGTGTTACCTGTATCGGATATACAGGCAATACAGGTTCGCCCGATCAACAATTCCTTGAAGTATACGATACCTGGATGGTATCCGGCGAATCGAACTATGCGTCACACTTCATCCATTATAACAACTGGTTATGGGCAGCGGATACCTACGTGAGGCCGTCGTAAGGATACAATTGTCTGGAGAATGAAACCTTGAAAGAAACAGAAGGCCTGAAAAGATGGATCATATGGGGCACGATACCCTTTATCCTGATCTTCATTTTTTTTCTCGCAATCCTCATCTACCCAATCGGTCCCGGACTGCCGCAGCACCAGGATTTTTCCACCGGGATTATCTGGAACGTGGGACATCGTTGCGACTCGCCGGATCGTGCGAATCCCCCGGGATCTGATCTTTGTATCAGCCAGCGGAACTCAGGAAACTACCCGCAATTTCCGTCACTGACTCAGACTGCAGGTTATGCGACTGCGAGCCATGCCGTGTTCCGGAAACCGGGGACGAACCAGACCCGCGTTTTTGCAATCTGGTATTTCGAGAATTCAGGTGAATGCGGCAATTCGGAAGGGCTGTTATCCAGGTACCTGAAAGCCCAAGGACAACTCACACCCGTCTCCCTCGATCTTTCCAGAGAGATACAGTCCTGGAACTATGCAGGCGGGCAGGCACCTCCATCCACACTGGAAGGTACAGTGTTCGAGAGCAATGATACAGCGGGGTATTTTTTTGTCATAAAAAAAGCGGTCATGCCGAGCAGGGATGACTGTTTCATCGAATACTTCGGCCTGATCGGGGAGAACAACCTTTCAGCGGGTTCCGCCGATCTCAGGCAGATCATTGCGTTGGAGGGTAATCCCTGGTACCTCTTTACCGGTCAAACCGGACCTCTTTCTGAACAGGGGCGGGAATAATTATCATTTTTATGAAAGGCGTGGTAGAACCAGAACGATGAGAGGAGATATCGTTAAGATCGTGCTGGACTTGCAAAAAGGCGCCTGAACGACTCCACGCGGAACAAGGTGGGGTTTTGGTCTGATGGGGTTGTGAGAAATTTTTATTTCCGAATTTTTCCCGGAAATTTTTTTGAAAAAAATCTGTTAAAATTTTCCGGAAAAAGTACGGCCGGGAATTTTCCCGGTAAACAACTTTACGCCCCTGCCCCTCATTCGTCCCGCACAAACCCGAGGGCTGGCCTCTCTCCGCGTAACGGCCCAGCCCTGAGCCGGTCATCGCATGCCGTTTGACTATTGAGCGGTACAGGAACGGGCACCGGTACCGGGCAAGTACCGGAGCGTTTGGGAGTGGTACCGGAAAGGGCTCATCGTCTCCGGAACCGGAAAGTTTTGGAACAGCCACATCCGGTTTCGCATACTATTATCATCATAAAATCGGAAAGATCGTACCTGAGTATGAAAACCCTCATTGAAGTCCATAAGGAAGGAAAATATTTCGTGGCCGTCGATCTCCTCACGAATGTTGCCGACCAGGGCTTGTCAGAAGAGGAGGCTGTGCAGAATCTCAAGAAAGGACTTGAGGAGCACTACCAGCTCTTAATTGAACTGACTCCCCGGGACCACAAGCTGACCTACCTGGACATTGAAGTGGATAATCTTGTCAAAAATTCCCCTGCTGTCAGCTCTTGAAATAATTAAGATCCTTACTATTTTTGGTTTCAAACCCGTACGCCAGACCGGCAGCCATTTTCATCTCCTGCATCCGGAAACCCGGCGACTTGTCACGGTTCCGAACCATCCGGAGATCGCCACGGGTACATTGCTCTCGATTCTCAAGCAGGCTAATATCGAAAAGGAAGAATTCCTGAAGAATGTGAAGTGACTGCGAGAGTCCAGCCGGGAAATTCCCGGCGCTGGCCCCACCCGTCCCCTCATAAAACCCGGGGGATGGCCAATTTCGCGTAACGGCCCAGCCCTGAACCGGTCATCGCATGCCGTTTGACTATTGAGCGGTACACAAGGCACCGGACCGGGCAGGTACAGGAGCGTGTCACTTGTGTCACATTGATGGCATTTTCCGGGATCTTTTTCTGTACGATTTTCTCGTAAGACTTTCCGGAAAAGGTGGTTAAAGTGACACAAGTGACACAAGACTGATTGCGGAAAGATTTGAGCCAGTGTCGGGAAAAATTGCTGGGGCACATGGGGCACATTGAGGGTCATTTCCGGGATCTTTTTTCTGTACAGTTTTCTCGTAAGACTTTCCGGAAAATGGGGTTTAAGTGCCCCATGTGCCCCCGCGAGAAAGCCCGGGCCCCCACCCCTCCGGAACCCGGGGGCTGGCCGGCTCTCGCGTAACGGCCCAACCCTGAACCGGTCATCGCATGCCGTTTGGTAATTGCCCGGAACAGGAACGGGCACCGGGCCGGGCAGGTACCGGAGCGTTTGGGAGAATTATCTATTGTCAGGATGGCGAGAGTTTTTCACGATGGGAGCAAAGACAACCGGGAAAAATTATCGCAGACCCTTCACCAGCAGTTCCATGCGTTCGATAAATTTCCCGGCCTCCGCTACAGATTGCCGGACTTCCTGAACGGTCGGGCGGGCATCCAGGCTGTACTGATCGTCGTGCCGCAGTCCCCGCATATGATCGAATTGGAGAACCCATTCATCTTCCAATAATCCCCGTTCCCGGTAGGATTCGAGATACACCCCGATACAATAATGGCTTTTTTCCCGGACCCCGTCACGGTATAAAACCGCACGGGCCGCATGGAAATATCCCATATAGGCTGCCATAAGTGCTGACCGGAGCGCATCTGCATCACAGTCATACCCGGCCTCGGTTACCCACTCCCGGGCCTGTGCAAGTGATTGCATCGCCTTATCATTGGATGGAGCAACCTTTCGCAGGAGTCCGCGTTCGTAACATTCATCAAGTCGTGTCAGGTGAATCACCTTCGAGCGTGATCGCTTGTTTTACAAACGAGCGGTAAAATGGTTCATCAGAATCTTTCATGACGGCGATTTTCTCCCGGGTGAGGACCAGGACATGGACTTCGGCGGAAAGTGCACGCGATATATCCCGCTCCAGCTCCGCGACCATAATTCCTGTTGGCAGGGTTTTTGTATAAACCCACATATCGATATCGCTTTCTTCCGAGTTTGTCCCTTCAGCCCAGCTCCCGTACAGGCCGATGCCGGAAGCCCATGCCGGTTTTTTGCCCACCGCGGTGATCCGATCAATATTCAGGAGACGTTTTATCGCAACGGTGAGCGGGGAAAATACCAGATGGTACGTGAGGTCTTTTCTTTGCAGGATCCCTTCTCGTTCGAGCAGGGCGAGAAACGGGGACACGAGTCCTTTTGACAGTCCGGTCTTGGCGGTGATCTGCTGCACGGTGCAGGTGGGTACGTTGAGGGCGGCATGAAGCAGGTTTATGCGTTCTGCGGTCCGGAAGAGCGCTGAGAGATCATGCAGTTCGTTCATAGTTCCTGAACAATAGGTTCACAGTTCATGAACAAAATGTTTGTGTTCCGTGAACAATCGAGTATCCGATCGCGGTCCGGGACCCGGGGAGACCTACACTCCGCTCAACTCACGTCTCCGTCGGAGACCTGCTTCATGAACACGAGTCCGGGTCTGCAAAATGACAGTAATTCATGAGAAAACGACACTATTGTTTTTAAGAAATCACATATCGAGCCCCGTTTGGCTGGATTATGGGGTTAACGGGCTCTAAAAAAACCGCTAATAGCATCAATTGGATGGGCGATCGTTTTTCGGATTAAGAGGTGTTGGGGGAAAATGAAATGAAGGCCTGTTTTGGAGCCCGGGTATTCCTGGTTCCGGCCCGGGCCCCCACCCCTCGGAACCCGGGGGCTGGCCTCTCTCGCGTAACGGCCCAGCCCTGAACCGGTCATCGCAAGCCGTTTGGGAATTGACCGGAACAGGAACGGGCACCGGACCGGGCATGTACCGGAGATTTTGGGGAGAGTGAGTGAGAGCGGAAAGGATTGGGAAAAGTGGGAAAGATAGAAGGGGTTGATTGCCGGGATCGGGAAACTCTTGTCACACGGGCCAAGGATAAGCTCGACCGCGGAAAAAATTCGGCTCACTTAATCTGATTATCCCGATACAGGAAAACGGCGCACATAAAAATCTGTCACAGAGATCGTTTAAATTCCAGTTCCGAATAGAATTTACCTTGAGCATGAGGTTCCTGTATCCTGAATCACGGGACATCCCAGAAAAAATTGTTATGAGGTAAAACCATGAACCGGAATAGTCTTAGCTTTATAACGGGAGTCGTAATCCTCCTTATTATCGTTGGATTCATTATTATAAACCAGTCGGAGAACCAAAGCACGGTGTCCCCGGCAAAGGGATCTACATTGAAATGGACAACCATGCCGAAGGGAAACTCTTCCGTACCGATAGGCATCACAACCCGCTCGGACTTTGCCACATCCTCCCCAATGGTTGTTCAGGTGCAGGATACTCCTTTAATTTCCTTGGAGCAGGCAGAAGAAATTGCACGCGAGACATTTTCGCAGTTAAGTCCGGACCGGATAAATATAACGTATCAAAAAGGTGACCGCCAGCATCAGGCTACCTATGACTTCGAACTATTCAAAAACAATGAAAATATTGTGCAGGGGGGGATTGACCCGGATACCGGTTCCATCAGTTCGTATGCGATTGGCATCAAACGAATCGGGCGTCCTGAAAAACCGGTAATAACCATTGAGGCGGGGCAAGATGCTGCCGAAAAGGAGATCATGAGTCGCAATGGAGAAATATCTCTCAATAAAACAGATGCCCGGTATGATCCGTTGGGTTTTCCAGACCGAAATATCGCCGGGGTGTATGTATATGTCTATGACCGGCTTATCAAGAATAATCCTTGCGACAGCGATGGTTTTACCGTTGGTGTCGATTCAATATCAGGAAGTGTAGTGGAGTACCGGAAGACGTGGATTAAGCCTCCGGAAGAGATCTGTTGAACATAGAACCGTTTTCCATTTTTTTGGATAAAATACTCTGTCTGTCATACAAAACGGTCACACGTAAGGAAAATCAATATTGACAGGACGTGGATCTTCTGATCAGGTCACTCCTTTTCACTGGAAGGAGCCCCGCATGCAATGAAAGCTCAAAGCCAAACCGGTTCCGGGATTTGTTTTTACGTTACGAGATGAATGGAATTATTGTTATCGAAACAGTAAAAAATTCTCACAGAGATCGTTTATCCCTCTGCCGCAATCGTAGTGGTATCATGAACTCAGGTGAATAGTGATGAAGGTAGTGATGAAGGTACGCAAAATAACGGTAATTACCATACTCATGGCATTGGCACTTGTTGTCCTTCCTGCTGCTGCCAGTGTAACGTTCCAGTCAAGTTCTCCCCAAACGATTTCAGAGGGAGACCGGTTCGTGATCCAGGGGACGGGTGCAACAAATGGTTCTGTTGCAGTCTGGGTAATTGGACGGAACTATTTTGATGTACATTTTGTGAACCCGGATGAACACGGTGCGTACACCTATATTCTGAAATCCGATGAAACCAGGAATTTTTCCAGCGGACAGTATGCGGTTGTTATCCAGGATCCGGGTGCAAACCGGCAATTCGAGATCGAACCGCTGATATCTGGTGCCGGAACAGTTACCCTCCTGAATAATGGCGTAACATATGCGGATGTGGGTGAAAAACAGAATTTTAAGGCAGATGTCCAGCCGATTATTTCCACGATATTGGCAGCTGCCTCCCGTCCGGTTACTGATGATATCGTCACCCCGTACTATTTTTTTGTCGAACTACCCTTCATCCACTTTGACCCTCTAACGGATTCTGAATCGGACGTACTGCTGCTTGTGCAAAGCTTTGGAAAAACAGTAGTTATCCGGGGAACAACAAATATGGGGATTGAAAATATCCTTACTGCCACGGTCCGCACCGCGGATACCAATAAACCCCTCCTGTCGACAGTACTTCCCGCTATTGCAGGGAGCAATGATGAAACCGGAAATGGACCGAACCGGTGGGAATACGAACTGGATCCCTCCGTATTACCTGCCGGAGAATATTTCCTTACGATTGGATGGCAGAAAGAAACGACTCTTGGAACCGGAACAATTTTGTTCACAGTTCCGAAGCCGGGGTCGAGAAGCACTTAAAATGGGGCAAAATTGAAGTATCGCTTTCCCCATGGCATTCTCTTTTTTTTAAAGGAAATTATACCGGGTAAATAACGGGTCCATTTTCTATCCATTATTGGGCACATGGATGGAGAATGTGAGGGGAAAAGGAAGAATTGATTGGTTCTTTTTTTTAGTTTTAAACCCGTACTTTCGTATCACAAACCGATTCGAGAGTAACTTCAGGATATCTTGTTGTCGGTTCAAGAGATTCCGGAGCGGGTCGGAGTTCCGATTTTAGGATCTCTGCCGCGTTGTGCGACAGAACATACCGGGTTCGCCGGTCCTCCTGTTCAACAAGGACTATTCCATCTCTGACAAGCAGTTGGATATGATACCATAACAAAGGGCCGGATACCCCCAGATTCTTTATGAGATCTTGTCTCGAAACTACGCTATCTGCTTTCAGCACGCCGATGATCTGATCTCGCGTTGGGTTATCCTGGTGGAACATGAGTTTTTGGTTCAGTGGCGCGAGCCCGTCCAGATGGATAAAATACCGGGTTAAACCACCGTCTTTCACCTCAAAAACCACCCTATGGGTTTTCAACTGCCAGAGATGGTAGTAGAGCGTACCCCGGTTAATCCCGGTTTCCCGCATGAGTGTACTAAAATGATTACCGGGGTGTTTACAGATATAATGAACGATAGTATCCCGGAGCGGCTGATCGATTGAATTTTTTGCTGTTACCTGGCGGAATCCGAAGTATATGAAAAATCCGAGCCCCGATATAAAGATAAAGAGAGGGACGACGAGATGGGCAAGTGCGGGTGAGATCATGCTGGTATAGTGAAGAATCATGATCTGCGGCGGGTGAAACTGACGGGGGACTCCATGTACGGAAGGGTCTCCCCAGAGGAGAAGAGTGAAAGAATTCAGGATTGAATAGACGCAGATTCCTGCAAAGAGCGTGAGGAAAAAATATTTTATCAGAGATTTTAACCCCAAAATCGTAAAAATCACCGTTTTTCTATATTTTGTTTTTAAAAATAAACCTATTAAAATTTATTGATAAAATTTTATCACATATGATTTATCCATTTTTCTATTTTATATCCAATTTGAACGCAAATCGCGTTCAAAGAGAGATTTAACCAAATCTGTCAAGGTGAATGAATGAGACAAAACTTTTTAAAACACGGGATATTGCTTTTATGCGTATGCATGATTTGTATGGCCACCATTCCACTGGCAAGTGCGGCAAGTACGACCGAAGATAAAGTCCTTGTTACCCATGCAACAGCGGACCAGGTGAAAATGATCAATGAACTCTGGGGTTCTGATATCACCATTGGAGAATACATGGAAAAGGTCCACCCTGAACATCTTGTCGGAGTACCGGATGATGTAAAGAAAGAGATGTATCAGCGGAAGATGAACTGGCCTGAAGAAGAAAATAACAATGCTATTTCTTCTATTTCCAACCAAGTGAAGTCCATATTAGCGACGCTGACGGTCACCGGCTATGCGACGCCCTTTTCGAATCGGGTCGAATTTACCAGTACTGCATTATGTTCAGATCCAGCATCGTATATCTACGTGGACTCATTCCTGAAAAATGCAGCGGACTCATCCGTAGGCTCTTGTTCAGCTTCGTCACACGATTATATTAACCGCGTAACGTGTTCCAACATGGTTAGCTGGCCGGCTGCCGGCTACTACCATGTACATTCCTGGGGGTACACGATCTCACCAAGTTCTGAGGGATCTCATCATTCCTCATCGGTATATTTCTCAGGATAAACCCCTTTTTTAGAGAACGAAATTATAAACAGTATCTGGTGAGAAATTATTCCTTATCAAAAGATGGAATACTACGAGACCCGGGGAAAATGAACAAAAAGTATCGCGCCTGTCTGATGCAGAATTTTATTTCATCACGTCAAGATCCCGGTTTATTATATACTACGATTTGCCACAGTGAGGACAGGCTACCCGTGCTACGGGGACTGGGGGGATCCCTCCTGTTAGGACTGAGTATAGTTCTCATAGTGTTTTGCCAGCAGGCAGCTGCACTCTCCGGTACTGACACCATCATATATTCCCCGAATATCACCCTGACCGAGGATTCCCCGGAATACACTGAGTTTTCAACCTCCTTTGATCTTGATGGCAACCATCTGGCATGGATGAATATCTGGGCCGAAAGGAAAATAGAAAATCGCCAGCGTAAGGATACGATTTACCTCATGTCCCTTCCCGGCAATGAGGCGCAGATGCTTTCCCAGACACCGGGCAATCATCACACATATCCCTTTCATCCTATCCTTTCACTTTCCCATAATTCCCTCGTCTGGCCGGAGTTCGTGAAAGAGGATATTTTCCTGTATACAATCTCCACGAAGGAAGAACGCCCGATCACTACGGATGGATTGGTTAGTAATCTTGATGAGGAACGGAAAAACGAAAACCCCAATATCGATGATGATCGCGTTGTGTGGGCCAAGAAAAAACCCTCCGGAACGAGCGG
>Ga0310040_1001745_pt1 | contig 15090 bp, 17 predicted proteins | sample EPASupsiteHSE623_FD_200237 | JGI IMG/M metagenome (GOLD analysis project Ga0310040, IMG submission 200237) | Bioremediated contaminated groundwater from EPA Superfund site, New Mexico - Sample HSE6-23 (v2) (version 2) | ecosystem: Environmental > Aquatic > Deep subsurface > Groundwater >... | reverse complement strand
TTATTAATAACTTTTAGAATATGGGCAGAATGATTTAAGTTCTTAGTATCGAGCTAGAATTTTTAAGATTAATGCCCCCATGAAACTTCGAAAAGAGGAAAATCACTGGATTTCTAGATTGTGCCCTCCTTTGCAAAGATATAGATGAGATAATTAGGACAATACCATCAGGGCGAGTCAGAAAGAATGCCGAAGAGATTAGAGAAGCTCTCCTCACCAATCTTACTCAGGTACAGATTATATAGATAAATATCTCATTGAGCCTGATAGATAGCGTTAATCAGAAGATTCATGAGATCGATGAAGAGATTCAATCAAGAATCCTGAATCGTCAGAAAGACCTGGAAATCGTTATGTCAGTTCCAGGAATCGACTTCGTATCAGGTGTTACAATACTTGCTGAGATTGGGAACTACAGAGATTTCTCTTCGCCTGAGATGCTTGCCTCTTACTTTGGATTTAGGGCTAGAAGAGGCAGTAATGTGGCTGCAGTTGCTTTGGCTAGAAAGATCCTATGCATTCTTTATCATCTCTTGATAAATCAGGAGATGTATGAGGAGGTGACGATCAAGAGATCAAAGCCCTCTAAGCATGGAATCTCAGAGACGTCCTTATCTAAGGAGATGACTTTGGAAGATATGATAAGGCTTGTAGAAACAGATCCAAATTGTAAAATGACAACAAATTTCTCCTAAAAGGGTGACAATACAATCTATGTCTCATTCCACTCCCACGCATGTAACTCTTGATGATTGGATTGAACGCGAATCCATTCCATTCTCTCTCGATTCCCCCAGGATATTCAACGCCGCCGTCGACAAGGTCATCGCCTCACTTGGCGATTCAGTTGGGTTGCTCGGCTTTGGAGAAGCGCTCCACGGCGGGGAGGACATTCTCATCCTCCGCAACCGGCTCTTCCAGCGCTTGGTGGAGGCGCATGGCTACAGCGCCATTGCCATCGAGAGCAGTTTTCCCCGGGCGCGCGCTGTGAACGAGTACGTGGCCGGTCGCGGCCCGGCGTCGTATGACGCTCTGCAGGAGGTCGGGTTTAGCCACGGCTTTGGCCGCCTCGACGCAAATCGAGAGCTTATTGAGTGGATGAGGGCGTTCAATGCCGATTCTTCCCACAGCATCAAGCTCCAGTTCTACGGCTTTGACAGTCCGACAGAGATGATGTTCAGCGATAGTCCCGCCCGTGTCCTGCATTTTGTTCTAGATTACCTCTCCTTGATTGATAGTGCCAGTGGCGAGGAGCATCGAGAGCGCATCGATCCACTCCTTAGCCAGGACTCCGATTGGGAGAACCCAGATGCAGCGATCGATCCGACGAAGTCGGTAGGCCTGTCGCCAGCCGCAACCGCGCTCCGGATTGAGACTGAGGACCTCATCTCAGAACTGCAAGCACGCCGCCCCGAACTGGTGGCTGAGAGCGACGCAGGCCGCTATTTGGAAGCGATGCAGTATGCAACTGTCGCACGGCAGCTGCTGAACTACCATGCTGTGGTGGCGCAAGGGCCGAGCGATAGCGCGAAACGGGTTGTCAGACTTCTCGGGATTCGAGACGCGTCTATGGCGGGTAATCTGGCGTATGCGGTCTCTCGTGAGTGCGGCCGGGGGAAAGTGCTGGCCTTCGCTCATAACAGCCATCTGAAGCGCGGAAAAGCACAATGGCAATTGAGCACTGATTTACTCATATGGTGGCCGGCTGGAGCGCACTTAAGTGAGATGTTAGGCCCGCATTATGCCGTCATCGGAACCTCGGTGGGCGTTTCTGATGCCAATGGCATCGGAAAGCCAGAAGCCGGCACTCTTGAGGCGCGGCTGACTGCCGTGCCGGATCCGGCGCTGTTCATTCCAACCCACAGAGGCCAAGGTTTTTCAGCATCAGCAATCGCAGCTCTTCCGATTCGATCGGGCAGCATGAAGAACCCGACCTACTTCGCACTAACTCATCAAAGCTTCACCGATTTCGACTGGCTGGCGGTACTGGATTCAACAACATACAGCCGTGGTGGGCCGCCGCTGCAATGATGGGACGCTAACCCCAAGCAGTAACTCTTCGACGTTCTAGCATTTTTGCCTAATTTTTGGGCATCTATTAGATTAATTTGTTTTGTGCTAAGAATTAATTTTAGCTAAAATTGAAATATAACTATAAATATATGTCTATGAAAAAGTTGGGGAGCACAGTCACTCTATATGTTTTTTATCCGAATGCAGTCTCAATAGAATTAATCATCGAGCATTAAACGCAGCCTTTCAATTTATCCTATCACAGGCTTAGGCTGAAGAGATGACGGATTATCGCGCCTAGATACTTCTGTTTGCACGACTATTCCTGAAAAGTCGCGTCAAATCCCACATATGAGGCTCGCAGAGACCTCATATGATCTCTACCTTCATATATCGCTCAGAACTCAGTTGCATTTGTTGAATTGCGGCTGTTAAACTGCAATCGTGAGATAGATAAACGTATGAGAGAGTTGGTGTTAAAGATGACATATAAGGGGATATCGGGGTTCTTGCTAGCTGGGCTTTGCATTGCAGCCTTCCTCGCCACTGGTGTGATGGGAGCTGCTGGGATGAGCTACGCTGACCACCCATCTTCGCTGAACAGTGCAGATCTATACAAAGAGATCCAGAAGCCATATGGATACAGCGGCCCTCAATCCGCACTGGATCTGGCAGATGCATATAAGGCGCTTCAGAAATGGAACGCTTACAGCGGAGATGAATGGTATTACTGGGCCAACATCTGGCTGAATGAACTCTAAGCTCTAGCTTAGAAATAGCCTATTTTTTGCTTGCTGGAGTAGAGAGGACGCAGTGAGAAGTCCCCGGCCTTCAGGCCGTGGGAGGAGTTCACCTTGAAACAGCATTTGGCTGCATCTTCGTCACTTTTCAGCACCTGAACGATCAAGGTCTATCGAAGTTGAAAATGATCCTGCTCTTAACTGAAGACGCATGACGCCTTACTTCTGCATAGGGCTACTAAGAAGGCTTATGAGCATGAAGAGTGTACCAGGTGGCCATACTAAAGGTGAAAGCATGAACCTAAAACTTCTTTTCGCGTTATTCGTTGCAGTGATATTAGTTGGTGCAGTAGTAGCAGATGCCAAAGGCGGATCAGGCGGCGGTCGCTCGAGCTTTGGTGGCAAGAGCTTTGGAGCATCCAAAAGCACCGGCAGCGGACTTAAGGGTGCGCCTGCATCGGGTCCGGTCGCGCCCCTGCCGGCCAGCTACGCCAAGCGTCCAAAAACTGGCAGCAATTTCATCTTCCCGATGCTGGCTGGGCTTTGGATGGGGCGCTCAATGAATAATAATCAATCGCCAAATGATGATGGAACCCAGCAGTCTCCAGGAATCCCGGCAATATTAGCAATTGGCGGCCTCCTGGCCATATGGGGAATGATGAAGAGAAGGCGGGCTGCCTGAGGGTGGAAGGGCCGCCTTGTACATGGCAAGGCGAAGATCTCTTTCTGCAGACTTTCCAGCCTCTGTGCCGGTGGTCCAGCATACGAGCCCGGATCACGTGAGCTACCTGCCCGAGATATTGAGAAGGCATTCCTCCATGAAGGTCAAAGAGGCAGAGGATGGAGATAAGCTTTCTAAGTCCACCGTCTATACAGCCAAACCCAACAGGCACTTAATGGTGAATCCCTATGGAACCCTTTCTATTGGCTCTAATGAACGCGTCCACTTCGTCAGACCTGCTGCAGACATCCTCTTCATAACCCGAGCATGCTCCAGTCAGCCGTAAAGGTAGACGGTGTGGACTTCGTCGTGCCCCTGGCAGAGATTGCCCCACTCCTGATAAATCTGGTGACCAAGGGCAAGGCTGGGTCTGATCGATTATGGTTGCCCAGAAATCCATCATGAAATTACTTATTCCGAATGGGAGTGATCCTGACTACAGGAATATCTCCTGTCTTCTCCAGGATTAGCTTATTCGTGGCTGTGCCGGGATTAAACCCATAAACAAAACCAGCAATGCCGCCGCTTTTCAGGATCTGCCGCATTGCATCCGCCTTTTCTAGGGGATCTCTTACCTCCTCTGCAAGTCCCGATAGACGCCCATTGTGCAGGAGCATTTCCACTTTGGGATTTATCATTAGGTTAAGATACCATTGACCCTTCAATCGCGTCCCCTGATAACAATAGAACTTTCCACCAAGGAGAGCATAATTTACAGGGGTATAGTGAATCTTTCCAGTTTTTCTGCCCACGACCTTGAGCACCATTACATGGCCGGTAAGGGGATTTGATATGATCCTGCCCAGGCCCATCTTAAAAGCCGGCACTACAATGAACTCATTGAAGCGCCGAAAAATGGCCCTTGATAGGGATTTCTCATCCATTTCAGCCTCTTAGTTTCATCTCTTTGTGAGCGCAGATGGATAAAAGACTCAAAACCTGAGTATGGATATCTCTCTCGCCTCACAGCTCTCCAATCTGGCTAATTCGGATATCGTGACAATCTATATATCTATTTGGCAGGCTCTCCAACGGCCAGGAGAAACTGAGCTTGGCCTGATTAGGGAAGTGAATGCTCCCCACCCTAAAGGGCGGGGCTTCTATCGATTTTTCGAAGAGATTGCATTCCCAATCTCAGAATATTTATAGCAGCGTTGAGATCTCGGTCAATGATTACCCCACATATCAGGCAGTTATGGATTCTGTCAGAGAGATCCTTTTTGACTATAGCACCACATCTAGAACACATCTGCGATGTATGCCTTGGATCTACCAGTACGACCTTTGAGCCAGCATATGCTGCTTTGCTCATGGTCTTGTTCACCAGTAATCCCCAAGCAACATCTGAGATGGATTTTGCCAGGCAGTGGTTATGTAGCATACCTTTGATATTGAGATCCTCAAAGCAGACAGTACCGAAGCGATCAACCAACCGATGGCTGACTTGCTCGGCAAAATCATTTCGCCTGTTGGATATCCGCTCATGGACTCGATCAACTACCTTGAGGGCCTTCTTCCTCTCCAGAGATCCTTTGGGAGCTTTTGATAGTCTCCGTTGAGCTTTTGCCAATGACTTCTCTTCTGCTCTAAAGAATCGGGGATTAGATATCTTCTCCCCATTTGAGAGAGTGGCAAAGCTTTCAAGGCCAACGTCTATACCTACCGCAGATCCATCTTTCCAGGGAGGTACACGGTCGTCTTTGACTTCCACCGACAGGCAGGCGAACCATTTTCCTGTTGGCATTCTTCTAACCACACAGGTTTTGATTTTCCCTTCTATTGGCCGGTGAAGCTTGATTTTGATATCGCCTATCTTGGACAGATGGAGTTTACCGGTGTCTACACCAAAACCTGATTGTGTATAGGTAATGCTATCATACCGGTTCCTTCCTCTGAATCTTGGATATCCAGGTTCTTCGCCTGATTGGACTCTTCGAAAAAATGCTTTGAATGCAAGCTCTACTCGGACAATCACATTTTGTAGAACCAGCGAATGGACCTCTTTGAGTTCCGGCATAGATAACTTCAGTTGTGGTAATCTGTCCTGAGTCTCAAAGCGTTTGACCGTTCTTTGTTCTTGCTCCCAAGCGTTCTTTCGGTATGCCAGAGCATCGTTATAGACAAATCTACAAAGCTCAAGCTGTCTTTCTAAGACACGGACTTGAGACTTCGCTGGAAAGAGCCTATAGCGATGCGTTTTAAGCATTGAGGAATAAAGGTTGTTTTGGGTTAAATAGTTAATGGTAAGCTTCATGCGGCTGGGAGGACTCCGCTTTCATCCCCCTGGGCCAGGGGACTTCCCGCTCCGTCCTCTCCATTCCTGCAAGTTAAAAAAAGCATTCTTGCAGGCCGGAGCTGCAAGAGGTTTTCAGTAATGCCCGGCCTTTATCTGTGCCAGGTTATCTAGGACATCTGCAGCAGCTTCAGGGCTTAGATTATGCTTCTGCATAATGGTGAGCGCTCTTAGAAGCTCTACCTGGCCATCAGTACCTATCATCTGAGCAGCTTTGCCTTCTGCAGCAGGGTAGCCGTTCTTAAGAAGCTCGCTTTTTAGATCATTTAGGTTGTTCTGTGTGAAGCAGGCCTTGCCCGGTCCTATCTCATCTATTACTCTGCCTATGCTGTCATCTCGTACTACTACCAACACAATCGCCTCCAATGATTCTTTGGTATTCAATGCTGCAACTGCATAGTTCAGCAACTCATTTAATGATATGAACATTAGCAACTATATGATAAATAATTTTTGAGTACAGGCCTGACAAAGGCGTTTCTTTTACAAATTCCTGGAATCATCTAAAGAATTACTCTACAGATGAATTGCTTCAAGGCATATTCTTAACATATGCTCATGAACCGTGCCTGGATATCATATCACATGCCTGTACGCTTTATCTCATTGCAATCATCTCTATATCTTCAAGGACCGAGCCAAAGACTGTTTCGCCTTAGCCAGCAGGTCCAGAGATTGTGAATGCAATGGGTCCCTTAAAGCCCGCTCACGCAGGTGGTCAGGTCATATACCTTATTATTTTTTTGCTCTAATTTCGAACCGTGAATTAGGATTGTAGATCAGTAACCTGTTTTCCTACCAATCTATTTAATCCGACTCCAATTCAGCCCTAAATTTGAATGAGGTCAGGACTAAATGGACATATCTGTAGATAACTCAAAACGCAGAGATTCCAGCATCAGGGCTTTGAACTTGCTATCTTCAGACGGGCTGGACGGCGCAGCCATAATGGTAGAAAGAGAGATTGAGAAGGAGCCGGATTGCTGGGAGGCATGGGCTGCCAAAGCCGATATACTCTATTTCCAGAAAGAATACGCCGCACCTCTTGAGTGCTGCGATATTGCCCTGCGCCTGAACCCTGACAATGCACTGGCCTGGAATACAAAGGGCAATGCCCTGTACAGGCTGGACAGATATGAAGAGGCCATCACATGCTACAACCGGGCCATAGAGACAGAGCCTCTCTTCATCAGGGCCTGGTATAATAAGAGGCTTGCTCTGGAGGTCCATCTCAAGAAGTCCACAAGCAAGATCTCGATTCGAACTGCATCCAAAAGATGAAATCCATACAAGAAAGAAAAAATTTGAGATTCTACCACCACACGAAGACTGGTACCACATTGGACCATCCAGACCTGCCGCCCCACATGGCCAGGTAATGCCAGCCTCTGGTATCGCCAATGAACTGGCCTGAGAAGTAGCCGGGCATCCGCAGTCCCCAGTAGCTCCACCTCTGCGCCCCGCCTGGATACTTCTCCCAGGACCAGATCCGCTGTCTTTGATCATTCTTCACAAGCATATTCGTCCAGCCATGTAAGAATACTGAAGCAGGTCCTGCAGTCCAGGCGCCATTATACCGGGCCCACAGCTGTGGACCAAAGGTTGTGGCTGGGCTGAAGGTAAAGGCCATAGCTTTTGCCTCCATACTCTTGCCGCCGGAATATGCATATGATCCAGCTTCAGACGATCCGCCTTCAGTCATGAGCCCGCTGACGGCCTGCAGCCCGCCCGTCGCAGAGACCTCTTGTGGAGATAAGGATTGGCCTTGAGATAGATATGTCAGGGGCTGCACGAGATCAGCCTGAGGAGCTGATACAGGCTGAGATATGGACGGACCTGATGATGGGTGGTCGGAACTGGAATCTCCATCAGATGGCAGAGGATAATCGTATCCTGAAGGGACACTGCCCGGGGTCGGGCTGTCTGGCATAGGGTATTCCGCCATAGGATATTCGCCTGCAGGATATTCTCCCATGGGGTATTCACTCCAGTCATGGTCACCCATATGTCCATCAGGCGCAGGTATTTCAGGGTACGATCCATCAGGCACAGGCGGCATGGCTGAGCATATTCCAATCACGAGCCAGGCAGTCAGGGCCAGTATAGGCATGGTTGCCTTCATCATATTATCTCATCTCCTCATTATGCCAGCCCTATAGGGGCACTACCTTTGAAGCCGGACTCAAAGTCCGATCTTTTCTGCAGATGCCGCCACTGGGCTGGAACAGAGCTTACTTTAGGGCTTCAGCCTGCAATTTGCGTATATTACCTAATTAGTTGTTTCAAGCTGGAATTGTATCTTATCCATTTGCCCTTGAATGCAAACTCAATCTTCGATAATTTAAGATTAGTTTTCATCTGAGGGCAACATCATCTCCATCTGATACGGGTGCATCTTACCCGAGCCCTATATTTTCCAGTGAAGGGTTCTGATATGAGCCAGATTTCACGTGAATAAGCCTGCGCAATCATCTTCTGGACAGATGACGGGCGCTCTTGCAGAAAGATCGATTTAGTGGAGGGATCACTCAAGAAGTGAAGCGCGAGGTTGAGGATTCTTGGCTCCTCGCTGTTTTATATGGGCATTGAGATGGAACTATGAAATTTCATGGCATGATAACCCGGACTATGTACTCCATAGAACAGCTCCCGGCCAGCGCTTGCCTATAATCATAAATGTTCCCCGCGGACGCGTTGTCGAGCCGTCGGCCTTGAGACACCCAGTAGTTAGTGTTTAGCCCAGAAAACGTTCATGACTGTCGGTCACCCATGAGTATGAAAAAGATCCCTGAATCGGAACCATTTTCGTACCAAGGTACGATGCTATTCTCAGATTGATGCTCTCAATCTCAATCTTGAGATCGCATCCCATGCAGACCCACTTTATAGCCATGGCCTCCTATGTCAGCCTAACTCGTAGGCATCTGCCCCAGAACATTATGATTCCTTCTCTGAAACCTGGGTCTTAAATCGCCCCCGAAATTGAAAAACTCGACCCTGGCCCGATGAAGACTGATACTGATGTCCACACCAAAATTCCAAAACAGAAGACTGTACCATATGCCCTATGTGCCCATCCATCTCTTGGAGGCACTCTTGGAGTCATCCTTCTTCTTTTTCTCATCCCTGCTCTCTTCCTCGGGCTTATCTCTTTCACCAGAATCAGGCATTTCCGGAAGCTCTGCTCCGCACATAGACTCACCTCGATATTGTATGGCACCGCAAAACCTATTATTACAGTGCATCATTCCAGGCATTCTATGGCTAACTTGAATGTTGCGGTCCTGGGTGCGCCAGATTATCCCAAAGACATAGGCAAAAAGGGCACTATCAGCGACCTTACCTTCTATAACCTCAAGAAAGGAGATGACACAGTCACCTTCATAGAGCCGAGCCGGTACCCAGAGAGGCTGGCCCCTCTATTCTACGCAGTATCCATGGCCAAGAAGGCCATACTGGTAGTGGATGAGATCAATCCCACCTTCGGAGAGAGCGTAATAATGCTCCAGGCACTGGGCCTTAAGAACGGCCTGGCCGTGCTTCGGAACTTTATCACCAGGGAGCAGATCGCGCCGCTGATCAAGGGAACGGTTGTTGACGGCTACGACTTCATTGAGGATGACAAAAACGCCATCAGGGAGAGCCTGCTTAAAGAGGCGTCTGAGATGAAGACCAGCTGCGACGCGCCTGTGGGCGCCATGCCCGTAGACCATTTCTTCAGCGTCAAGGGTGTAGGCACTGTGGCCCTGGGAAGCATAACCGAAGGCACAATCAAAAAGCACGATACACTCAGGGTCCTTCCAGGCGAGAAGACCGCCCAGGTGAGGTCCATCCAGAAGCACGACTCCGACTACGACTGCGCCGGAGTAGGAGACAGGACCGGCCTGGCCCTCAAAGGAATAGAGGTGGAAGACCTGGACCGTGGAACCATTCTGACCACTGACGACTCCATCAGGACCATCTCATCACTGACTGCCAGGGCTGAGATTGTCAAGTACTGGCCATCTCCAATCAAGGAGGGCATGGTGCTTCACATCGGACACTGGATGCAGTACGTCCCTGCCAGGGTAGAATCGGTCCAGGTCGAGGGAGACTGGCACAAGCCAACCCTGGTCTTGAAGCTGGATAAGATGCTGGTCTACAGGCCTGGGTCACACTCACAGGCAGTCCTGACTTACCCCGAGGGCGGAAAGCTGCGGGTGACTGGCACAGTTGAGCTGCCTTAATTTTAAAATCAAAAAAGGTGAGGGCCTGAGCCAGATCACTGGGTCAGCCCTACACGCCATTTTAGCATCCTATCTTCTACCAGGTACCTGAAAGAGCGATCTATAAGCAGCCCCAGCAGCCCCAGCACTATCATGTACAGAAGCACCTGGTCCATCTTGTGAAGGTAATAGAATGACCAGATCTTGTACCCAAGGCCGCTGGTGCTCACTCCGAACTGCTCTGCTGCCACCAGGCACATCCAGGCGATCCCCATGGCGATCCTAATGCCTCCTGCAATTGAGGGCAGGGCATTTGGAAAGGCCACATACCTGATGAGGTCTATGTTCCTTGTAGCGCCCAGGACTTTAGCCGACTCGACGTAGACCCTCGGGAGGCTTCTAAAGCCTATGTATGTGTTTATGAGTATCGGGAAGACTGCTCCCACGAAGATTATGAATCCCGCAGACTCAGAGGTCAGGCCGAACCAGACTATGGCGAAGGGTATCCAGGCCAGGGGCGGTATGGGCCTGAGTATCTCGACTATGGGGTCGAGGATCCTGTCTGCAGCCCTGAACCAGCCCATGCTCATGCCGACAGGCAGCGCCACCAGGAGGCCGGCTATGAGGCCTATGGAAAAATGGAGGAGGCTTGTTGGCAGGTCCTCCATCAGTATCGCCTGCCATGACCTGGAGAGCGCAGAGAGCACCTGAAGGAAGCTTGGAAGGAGCAGTGTATCATTGATGGCAACTGCAATGACCTGCCAGAGGACTATCAGTCCTGCAACTGATAGTACCTCCAGGCCGTGATTGCTGATCGTTTCTTTAAGAGAGCCATTCATGTGATCTGCCATGCCCCTAGGCCTTCAATCCATCATAGAAGCTGGTATCGAACAGGTCTCCTGATTTCAGCTCCTTTTGGGTGTAGTTCATCTGGTAGTCCACCAGGGCATACTCCAGAGTCGAGGAGATCTGGGGATGAGGATCGCTTATCCATCTGCCGTCCCAGGTATCCATTGAGCGCTCAACCACGCTTAAGTCCTGGTTGGTCTTGTTGGCAAATATTCTGGCCGCCTCCTCTTGGTGAGAATTGACATAGTTTGTGGCGTTGATGTGAGTCCTGACTATCTGGGCCACAAGTTCTGGATGCTCCCTGATGAGCTTTCCGGAGACAAGCAGGCTGCAGCAGGCATGGTCCGGCCACATCTCGCCTGAAGAGACCACAGTCCTGCCTTTCCCGCTCAGATCGATTATAGATGGCGAGGGATGAGGCAGGAAGACTCCATCCACCTTTCCTGCGGAGATGGCAGTCACTGCATCTCCCGGTCCCATGGGCAAAATCTTGAGCTGTGATGCATCTATGCCATTATCCTCCAGCCACTTCTTCATGACTATGTCCTGAATGGACCCTGGAGGGAATGTGCCAATGGTCAGGCCTACAAGTGACTGAGGCCCGTTATAAGCAATGCCAGGCTTGAAGACCAGGTCAGAGCCGTTGATGTTGACTGCAGCCACAATCTTTGCATCCAGGCCCTGAGATATGGCCGTGATCGGCGGCGCTGTGCCCACATAGGCCACATCCAGGCTGTCTGCAAGCATTGCCTGCATCTCAGGCGGGCCTGAGGGGAACTCGAACTCTTCTACATCAGTCACACCAAAGGGCTCCAGGTCTTGCATCCACCAGCCCTTGTCCATGGCCACCATCTCAGCTACCTGGTGGGTGCTGGGCTGGTAGCCTATGCGCAGAGTCATGGCGTTCTCTGTTGGCTGCTTATTCTCGGGGGATGAGATACAGCCCAGAGTTGTCACCACGACTGCTGTTAAGATCGCGAGAAAAATTATCCTTCTCAATATGATCACCCGATAGCTTTTCTTTAATTGGCGAGACATGCCTATAAAGTCTTTTCCAGTCGTGGGCATATATCTTCCCAGAAATGGACATGATGGAAAATTATTCTACTTCTGTGCCAAATATAATCTTAAATAGAGACAGAAATGATGACGGGCATTCAGGGGGTGCCTGCCGGTCAGTGTGAGGCCTTTAAGTCATGACCTTGCGATGCCCTCACAAGACTGCCTGACAGTAGAAATCGTCATCAAAGATATCGCAATCCTCCATCCTGGTCAAGGTATAGTTGAGGTCAAGTCCCATCCTGGAATAATTCATAGTTGAAGAGACCTGGTGGCCGGGATCGCTGGTCCAGCTTCCACCCCAATCATCCATGGATCGTTTCACCATCTCCAGATCCTGGCCGGTGGCGTTGGCATATATCTCGGCCGCCTCCTCTTGGTGAGAATTGACATAGTCTGTGGCGTTGATATGGGTCCTGACTATCTGGGCCACAAGGTCTGGTCTCTCCCTGATGAGCTTCCCGCTGACAGCCAGGCTGCAGCAGGCGTGGCCCGGCCACATCTGGCCTGATGTGATCACCTTCCTGCCAGATCCATCCAGCTCCAGCAAAGAGGCAGATGGTGCAGGCAGGAAGACCCCGTCCACCTTTCCAGCGAACATGGCCGCGACTCCATCCCCAGGGCCCATATACAGGATTCTGACCCTCGAGAGATCCACGCCGCTGTCAAAAAGCCACTTCCTCAGGACCATATCCTGGACAGACCCGGGAGGAAAAGTGCCTATAGTCAGGCCTGACAAAGACATGGGCCCGGCAAAGGGCAGGCCGGGCTTAAGTATCAGGTCTGAGCCGTTTGTATTGACGCCTGCCACAATCTTTGCATCCAGGCCATTGGATATTGCCGCGACCAGTGGAGATGTACCTATATAGGCGATATCTAAGTCTCCGACCATCATTGCCTGGGCCTCGGGCGGACCTGAGGAGAACCCGAACTCCTCTATTCCAGTCACTCCGAAGGGCTTTAAGTCTCTGTGCCACCACCCCATATCCCGAGCGATCATCTCTGCTATCTGGTGAGTGCTGGGCTGGTAGCCTATGTGAAGGGTAATTGAGGGGACCTCACTTACAGGTGCTGAGATGCAGCCTAAAGATGAGATTACAGCCATTGCTACGAGAATCAAAGACCTCAGGCTCACAAAGCACTCCTGCCTTTTGGCTTGGATAGATGGCGTTCTATATAAATCAATTTCCTGGGGCATATCTGAGTCTGGGTTTTGGTGATTTGCAGATGGCCAGTCCAGGGCAGCTTGGATCTATCAATCTATCTGGAATGTATCCTGGTCCGGTGCTTTTCATGTCCAAAATGGGACTGGATGAAGGTCGAATAGCACTTCTGGGCAGTAGATGGTGAATTACAGATAAACATATCTCTGAGAAGAAAGATTGGGTCGCCCATGGTTCGATCCTTTTTGGATATTTCTGCCAGGGTCTCTCGCGGCGAGGCAGTGATTATGACCTCACAGGAGGTCTGCGAGATTGCAGAGAGCGGCGAGCATCCGGAGGTGGATGTTGTGACCACAGCCACACGGGCCATAATGAGCGGGACCTATGCAGTGTTCTCCTTTCCAGTTGCCAGGCCTCATGCATTCCTGCGCGCCAAACGGGCCTGGATGGCCGGCGTGCCGGCCCAGGTGGGGCCATGCCCCAACGAGAACCTGGGCGTCTTGGACCTGGTGGTCTTTGGGACCGCCCACAGCATCAGCCGACCCGGATACGGAGGAGGCCACCTCTTCAGAGACTTAGTCGAGGGAAGATCAATCCAAGTAGAGGTTGAGACCGACGATGGCCGCCGTCTCAGCACAGAGGTCAGGCTGGATGAGATGCCCCATGCCAGGCTATACGGGTCACGCCACTGCTTCAAGAATTACTCAGCTTTTGTTAATCCTTCCGATCTTCCTCTGGCAACCATATTCCATGCTGCCGGGTTCAATACCAAACTGACCGGCGCCACGTTCTCAGGATGCGGCCAGATAAATCCTCTGAAGAACGATCCTCTCTTGGAGGCCGTAGGCTTTGGGACCAGAGTCCTCATCAACGGAGCAGAGGGGTTTGTGACTGGCACTGGCACTCGCAGCAGCTCTGAGCGGCCCAACCTCTCAGGAGTGGCGGATATGCACCATATGGACCCTGAGTATATGGGCGGGTTTCTGACCTCAGCAGGTCCAGAGTGCATCTGCTCATGGGCAGTTCCAATACCTGTGACCAGCGAGTCTATACTGGAGAGCATTGTGCGTTTGGATAGGGATATCCCCCTGCCCGTGATGGATGTATGCACAAGGCTGCCCATATCTCAGAGCAATTATGGCCAGGTATGGGATGATCCAGAGGTAGTTTTCGACAAGGAGAAGTGCGCAGGGTGTGTCAGGTGCCGGGTGATAGAGGCATGTCCAATGGGGGCGGTAAGCTTCAAGGGCGATTCTGTCAGAAGGGATGAAAAGCTCTGCTTCAACTGCGGGCTTTGCACCACAGTGTGCGAGGGCCGGGCGTTCCAGGGGCGCCTGGGGTCACTGTGTATGGATGATGGCCAAAAGGTGCCTGTGGTGCTCAGGCAGTCAGACAGGCTCAGGGCATTGCAGCTGGCCGAGAGCCTGAGGGATAGAATAGCGGATGGCTCTTTCAAGATGACCCAGATGGTAGAGCGCATCTGCTGAGGGTCGCTGGAGATAAGACCTGTCAGGCATCGGTTTATTAGCTGACGGAAGAGGGCCTTATCTTTTAGGTCGTGCCATATGCCCCGGGATGCCGCTCTTGTCCAAGGTCTTAAAGTGTATCTGGGGGATGTTCTACCAAGATTCAGATTGAGGGTATGAGTTGGATAAGGATAGCTATAGCTTTCCGGGCAAGGCACTAACTACTGGGCGTCTGGCGCCGACGGCTCGACAACGCGTCCGCGGGCAACGCTTGAGCATATAGTCTGGAAGGATCTGGGCTTCTTTCTCATCTTATGAAAACTCGGCATAAGCAGCATCACAACCCACATCCCGCAGGTCCTCTTTCAAACATAGTACTTTCCGCATTCTGGTCCGATCAACGTTATAATTTTAGTTTGCTCCTCATCAATATCAGTAACCTGGCGATGGATTAATTTTCCAAGATCCACCATGACTTCATTTATGTTCCTGAACTTTTGGAATATCCATTTCAAAGTTGGATTCCCTGTTGGCTTGCCAAGCTGGTTTAGGACGGTCTCTCCAGTTTCCTTCAATCGCGT
>Ga0310040_1001740_pt1 | contig 15121 bp, 15 predicted proteins | sample EPASupsiteHSE623_FD_200237 | JGI IMG/M metagenome (GOLD analysis project Ga0310040, IMG submission 200237) | Bioremediated contaminated groundwater from EPA Superfund site, New Mexico - Sample HSE6-23 (v2) (version 2) | ecosystem: Environmental > Aquatic > Deep subsurface > Groundwater >... | reverse complement strand
TTGCCTGACTACAACGCCGGGGGCTGTCTGTTCAACATTTCTGAATTCCTTTGCTTCAATAGGGCCTTTTCCGTCAATCGGGTTTCCAAGACCGTCAACAACTCTTCCGATAAGGGATTCTCCAACAGGAACCTGAGCAATCCTACCCGTCCTTTTTGCCAGATCCCCTTCTTTAATTTTATAATCTTCGCCGAAAATAACAGCGCCGATGTTATCCTCTTCGAGATTCAAGACCATTCCGGCTATGCCTTGCGGGAACTCAAGAAGCTCTCCTGCCATGGCGTTCTGAAGTCCGTAAATCCTCGCGATACCATCACCGACAGATATGATTACACCTGTCTCCTGAAGATTTAATTCCCTTTCAAACCCCATTATCTTCTGCTCTATAATCCTGCTTATCTCGTCTGCCCTGATCTCCATATATCCTACTCCTTCAAAATGTTTTCCTTTAACGTCTCAAGCTGTTGTTTTACACTACCGTCTATAATGGTCCCCTGAACAATAACTTTGACCCCGCCTATAAGCGCCTTATCCTCAATAACCTGCAGAGCTACATCTTTGTGCAATTTCTTTTTTAATCCGTCTTCAATGCGCCTTTGCATAATATCGGCAAGGGGATATGCCGTATAAAGGGTTCCCCTTATTCGTCCTTCCTTTTCATCCACAAGATTGCTGTAAACATCTCTTATCATATGGATATACCCCATCCTGTTTTTTTCAAGGAGCATACTGAACAGGTTGGCAAGGGGAAGAGGCACGCTTAACGCCTTCATGATGTCGCTAAGAAGCTCTTTCCTCTTCTGCATCTCCAGAATCGGAAGCATCAGGGCTTTCCCCAACTGTTTTGTCTCATCAAAAACTTTAAGTATTTTCTCAATCTCATCCAGATAATCTCTATATTTTCCGTCCTTTTCCCCGACGGCAAACAAACCTTTTGCATATCTTTTAGCAATGGATTGGCTTATCAATTTAGACTCCCCATTTTTTCAATAAACTCTTCGACCATTTTGTTGTGATCTTCTTTTGTAAGTCTCTCCTTTACAAGCTTTTCTGCTTGTTCCATTGTAAGCCTTACCACTTCTTCTTTGATCTTTCCGCTGACTTCTTTGGCTTCCTGCGCATATGTAAACGCTGCCTGCTCCTTAAGCTTGGAGACAAGTCCCATTGCTTCAGCCATTATTTTTTTCTTTTCATTTTCAGCATCTTCAAGAATAGTCTTTTTGAATGCTTCTATTTCTTTGTCAAGGTTTCCAAGTTTACTTTCATATGTCGCCTTCAGTTCCTGGGCCTCTTTGAGCATCCTTTCGGCTTCCTCAATCTTATCTTTGACAGCTTTATGCTTGTTTATAAAATAATCTTTCAGAGGCTTGCCGCCGTATTTTATAAGAACCCCGAGGAGCACTGCAAAATTTACAAACTTAAAAACCCAGGATAGAACTGATTCAGAACCACCGGTCATGAAAAACTCCTTTTCAGTATCTTTTGAGCAGCTTCCCTTGATAATTTTTCTACATCCATCTGCAAGGCATTACGCACCTTCTTGCTGTCGTTCTCTATGTCGACCCGTATGCGTAAAATCTCATTTGACAGATCTGCCCGCGCCTTCTCAATGATCTGAGTTGCAGCCGTATGCGCCTCGTTTAAAGCCGCATCTTTTGCTTCAACAATCGGCATCTTTTTCTCTTTGATGCTGTCTTCATATGACATTTTAAGAAAGCCGACCTTTTCTTTTGTTGATCGTGCCTCATCAAAGTGCGAGCCGATTTTCTCCTCTCTCTTATCGATTGCTTTAAGAACAGGCTTGAACAGGAAAATATTGAGAAGAATCATTAAAACTAATAAATTTGCAAACTGAATTAGTATTGTGTAGTTAAAATCAATCATTTTTTACCTCTTGCACATCAAGAGAATTATTTCACTAAGTTCTTATCATAAATTGCTTCCTTTTTGCAATTTTTTTTTGTACTGCTTGTAAAGTCTTTTTTACTTATTATGCAACAATATAATTTCATAATTTTATAAATCTTTTATATTACAGAACATTATTGCAGAACATACTGTAAAATAATCTTAATTATTTTTTTAAATTTTATCAGATGGAGATATACTTCAGGTTGCCTCTGTGCTGATCTTAAACAATACAACTCTGATGAACCAATTTCAAATCAATCGGCGTGGCATTCAAAAAATGTATATGTCGATTATGCAGATATTCTGTATACTAACTTAAGTTTGATATTGACAATTGTGTCAAAATGTAGTTAATTTACACGTTTTTTTAATATTAAAAGGAGGTGATGCTGTTATGCAATGCCAAACAGTAAAACAAGGCGCTGAGTGTTTGTTCATGAAAAAAAATGGATGCTCCTATAATGGCGGTACATGCTACACAATTGTTGAAAATTGCGAGGGATGTTCAAAGGCAGTGGAGTTTGCAACCGGGAAATATTGTATCAGTTTTCCTTATCCAGCCCAGAAATGGCAAAATGGTTCCTGCCCTATGTCATCGCATGTAAAAAAAGGACAGAAAGCAGAAGAGCAGAAAATCAATCCACTGAAAGCATCGAAGAGAAATGCCGGAAAGAAATAAGATTTTTTAAATTAATGAGCCTGCCACTCTAAATTTACTAAAATTTATAGTACCTGCAATTTTAAAAGGGGCAAATCTACTTTTTTTGCGGCCTTTATAAAAATTCAGTTTACGGTTCACATTTGACAGTTCTATTTATTTGAAATTATGAGAATGTAATAGATATATAATTCCAATTCTAAATCAAGGATGAAATCAAGGCGGCAAGGAAGAGGCGACGTAGGCGTACTATAATAGTACGTCGGAGGAGCCGATGACGAAGCCAACGATGATAGCGCCTTGATTGAGAATTGGAATAATCCGTAAACTGTCAGATGTGAACCTATTTTACATTTGACTTCCAGCAGGCATCAATGGTAAAAGATTCCCAAGGTTTGGTAAGGTTTGCTTTCAGCGGGCACAAGTTCTGAAATGGTAAAAATTAAAATGGAGGTAGATTTTGAAGAAGAATAAATCGGCAATTAAAAGAGCCCGGCAGTCTGAAGAGAAGAGGTTAAGAAATTCTCATGTTAAGTCAACAATGAAGACAAATATTAAGAAAGTTATGGTTGCCATGGAAAACAAAGCAGTAGAGAGTCTCGATAATCTTTTCAAATCTGCCATATCCTATATAAGTAAAGCTGCATCAAAAGGCGTCATACATAAAAATAATGCTTCAAGAAAGGTATCGAGGCTTACAAAAAGAGCTAACAGCCTTTCTCAACAAAAAGGATAATCAATAATCTATCAATGCCATTGAGCTGAATCTCCTTGCCATCCTTCCCGACATCCTTCTCATGGCTTCTCTTTTATTGTAATCTTCTACACTTACATCGGAAGTGTTATATATTTCGTATTCCAGCAGTGTCCACTTCTTAATAAAGGCCCCAGTTTTGTTGAAAAGAGAAAGGTCAATGGTCATTTCAAGATTCTTCTCGATAACAATACCTTGCGCATTCATTGAAGAAGGCATTATTCTGATTTTAGTTATAGTCCCTTCAATGTATCCGTCAGAGTCGTCTTTGTTCAACTTGAAAATGCCTGTAGCAATAAGCTCCTTTGCAAAGGCATCGGTAACATAGCCGGAGGCGTGAGGCTCATAGGTCTTATTCTTAAATAGCGGAATATAAATTGACGATATTTCACCTCCGAAAATTCCCTTTTCATTAATCATCTGATATCCGCAGCAAGCGAGTGTTAACATTACAAAAACAATTAAATATATCTTGTATGAAAATAAATTCTTTCTATTCACTATTCACCATCCACTATTCACCGTATTTACACACAGACCACATTCACAAGTTTATTCGGAACAACAATGGCCTTTTTAATCTCCTTTCCTTCAATCTGCTTTACTATCCTATCAAGCGAGAGGGCAATCTTTTTTAGCACCTCAGCGTCAATATCTCTATCAGCCTCAAAAGTATCCCTCAACTTCCCGTTCACCTGGACAGCAATAACAACCTTATCTTCTACGGTATATTCTTCTTTATATTGAGGCCAATTACATGCTGTAACACTCATATCTTTTCCCAGCATATCCAGGAGTTCTTCCGCTATATGCGGCACAAAAGGGGAAAGTAACACCAGCAAGGTTTCGGTAGCGCCCCTTAGAAGTTTCAGTTCCTCTCCGTTTTTATTCTTTTCAATAAATCTGTACATAGCATTTACAAGCTCCATAATGCTCGCGATTGCTGTATTAAGGTGAAAACGTTCGATATCTTCTGTTACTTTTTTAATCGTTTTATGCATCCTGAACGTAAGCTGCGCCGCATCATCGCTGCCTGTTTTCAATTCAAAGATAGCTTCAACATCCTTTAATTCATCAAGTCTATCTATAACAAGCCTCCATACTCTATGGAGAAACCTGCTGGAACCCTCCACCCCCTTATCGCTCCACTCAAGGTCTTTTTCAGGAGGTGAAGCAAAAAGACAACATAGCCGCGTAGTATCGGCGCCATATTTTTCAATTAAATAATCGGGATCAACAACATTTCCCTTTGATTTGCTCATCTTGGCCCCGTCTTTTATAACCATACCCTGGGTAAGGAGATTATCAAAGGGTTCTCTCACTCCCACCAACCCGAGTTCATTCAATACCCTGTTGAAAAATCTCGAATAAAGCAGATGAAGCACCGCATGTTCGACGCCCCCGATGTACTGGTCCACCGGCATCCAGTAATCAACTCTTTCCCTGTCAAGAGGCCCTGAAGCATAGTCGGCACATGTATATTTAAGGAAGTACCATGAAGATTCTACAAAGGTATCCATGGTGTCCGTCTCTCTTCTCGCCTTCCCTCCACAAACCGGGCATATTGTTTCGTGAAACTCGGCACAATCAGCAAGGGGTGATCTCCCCACTATCTTAATCTCAAGATTGAGCGGAAGAGCAACAGGCAGGTCTTCGTATTTAACAGGCACAGTTCCGCAATGATCACAATAAACAATGGGTATCGGCGTACCCCAGTACCTCTGCCGTGAAATACCCCAATCTCTCAAGCGATAATTCACCTTCCCTATACCCATTCCTTTCTCTTCGAGATAACCTATGATTTTCGGGATTGCTTCCCTGTTGTTCATGCCGTTAAAAACATCGGAATTTGTCATTAATCCATCGCTTTCATATGCCTCCTGCATCTTTTCAGGATCGAGGAGCGATGTATTCTCCGGCGTGATTGTCACGATAATCGGCAAATCAAAGGTCTTTGCAAACTCAAAATCCCTCTGGTCATGGGCAGGAACCGCCATAATTGCACCAGTGCCATATTCCATCAATACAAAATTCCCTATATAAACCGGTATTTTATTGCCATTCAAGGGATTTACGGCATACCTTCCGGTAAAAACACCCTCTTTTTGAATATCGGCCTCTGCCCTGAAGCTCCTGTCCTGTGCTTTTGTCTTTTCTATAAAGGCAAGAGCTTCTTTCTCATATGGAGTTCCCTTTGGAAATGTTGACGAAAAGGGGTGCTCAGGGGCAAGGACCATAAAAGTCACGCCGTAAAGGGTGTCAGGTCTTGTGGTAAAAATAGTAAGAGGCGTGCCGTCTTCCATTTTAAAGTTAACTTCCACCCCGTAGCTCTTTCCAATCCAGTTTCTTTGCATATTAAGGACCCGTTCCGGCCATCCCGGAAGACTGTCGCAATATTCAATGAGTTCGTCGGCATATTTTGTAATTGCAAAAAACCACTGGGTCAGTTCTTTCTGTATAACCGCTTCCCCGCATCTCCAGCAAAGACCCCCTTCAACCTGTTCATTGGCAAGCACGGTCTGGCACGTAACGCAATAGTTCACCGGCGAACTCTTTCTGTAAACAAGGCCTTTTTCATACATTTTAAGGAACATCCATTGTTCCCATTTATAGTATTCAACATCACAGGTTGCAATCTCTCTTGCCCAGTCGTAGCCGAATCCCAGCCTTTTCAGTTGTTTTCTCATATAGTCAATGTTTTCATGCGTCCATATTGCAGGCTGAACACCATGCTGTATTGCAGCATTTTCAGCAGGCATCCCAAAGGCATCCCACCCCATCGGATGCAACACATTATAGCCCCTCATCCTTTTGTAACGGGCAATAACATCTCCTATGGCATAATTCCTCACGTGCCCCATGTGTATCTTCCCTGATGGATACGGGAACATTTCAAGGAGATAGTATTTCTGTTTGCTTCTATCCTCTTCTACATGGAACAGGTTGTTTTCTTCCCAGATTTGCTGTCTCTTTTCTTCAATTGTATGCGGCTTATAGTCTGCCATTACAAACTCCTGTTAAAATCAGTCGTTAGTGAATAGTAAATAACATTCACGTCCCTTTGGGACGATTTGTTAATGAGTAACTTTAAAATAGAGTTAAATTACCCATAAGTCGTTAGTGGTTTTACTATTCACTAACGACTATTCACTGCCTTAGTTACTTCTTCATCATTGCCCTGATACGCAACCTCAAGGCATTGAGCTTGATAAAACCTCCCGCATCCTGCTGCTGATAGACAGTATCCTTGTCAAAAGTGGCAAAATCCTCCGAATAGAGAGATTTATCCGACTTCCTTCCCACAACAGCACAGTTGCCTTTATAAAGCTTCAGTCTCACAGTACCGCTCACTCCTTTTTGTGTTTCATCAATAAAAGCTTTAAAAGCATTCATTTCAGGAGAGTACCAGAAACCATAGTATATAAGTTCGGATATCTTCGGCATCATGCCGTCTTTGATATGCATTACTTCCCTGTCCATGGTAATCGTTTCCATAGCTCTGTGAGCAGTATGGAGGATTGTGCATCCGGGAGTCTCGTATACACCCCTTGCCTTCATACCGACATACCTGTTCTCCACTATGTCAATCCTGCCGATTCCGTTTGCCCCGCCGATCTTATTTAAATGCGCGATAAGGTTGTACGGCATCATGGACTGGCCGTCCACACCAACCGGCACTCCATTTTCAAACATGATCTCTATATATGTAGGCTTATCCGGCGCTTTCTCAGGAGAAACTGTCGTGAGAAACATGCCTTCATCAGGCTCATTCCATGTGTCCTCAAGTATTCCGCCTTCATAGCTGATATGCATAAGATTCCGGTCCATGCTGTATGGTTTATCTTTACTGACCGGCACCTCAATACCATGCTTCTGCGCATATTCAATAAGCTCATTCCTTGATCCAAAGCTCCACTCTCTCCAGGGAGCTATAATTTTAATGTTAGGTTCAAGGGCATAAAAAGTAAGCTCAAACCTAACCTGATCATTCCCCTTGCCTGTAGCACCGTGGCATACAGCATCGGCATTTTCCATCCTTGCAATCTCAATTTGCCTCTTTGCAATAAGCGGTCTTGCAATAGAGGTGCCCATCATGTAATCGCCTTCATATATAGCATTTGCCTTTATCGCAAAGAATATGAAGTCTCTTGCAAACTCTTCCTTTAAATCCTCCACATAAAGCTTCGAAGCGCCTGTTTTCAACGCCTTTTCTTCCAGTCCCTGCAATTCCTTTCCCTGGCCTACGTCTGCAGAATATGCAATAACCTCGCATCCATACTGTTCTATCAACCATTTGACTATTATTGATGAATCCAGACCGCCTGAATAGGCCAACACTACCTTTTTTACTTTATCCATCTTTTTATCCTCCAAATTCTTTGATTGCCCCTCGGTTCTCAAAAAGTAAATTTGCTCAAAATTCCTTATCGATACATCGAAACTTGCCTCGGGGTGATTCATTTAAGTTTTCGGACTTTGGAGTAGAGCATTTAACATATTGAGAGCACAAAAGATTTGACTTTAAAATCCAGGGGCTACAATCCAAAATCCAAAAATATTTTTTTCAGCGCCCTAGAATAAGCCACTCCAGGAGCGCTTTCTGCATATGCAGTCTGTTTTCTGCCTGTGTAAAGATAGTTTCCTGAAATCTCTCAAATACACTCTCTGAAATCTCCTGATTCCTGTATGCCGGCAGACAATGCATTACAATTACATCTTTCTTTGCCTTTTCCAAAAGTTTATTATCAATCCTATACAATGAAAAAACTTTTTCTCTTATTTTCTTTTCCTTTTCCTGCCCCATGCTCACCCATACGTCAGTGTTAATAACATCCGCATCTTTAACGGCTTCATATGGATCATCAATATATACAAATCTTTTGTTCTCTTTCGCCTTTTCAAGCAGGCTTTCATCAGGGCGGTAATCTTTGGGTGTTGCTATGGCGAAGTTCAACCCGAAAAGAATTGATGCTTCTATCCATGAATTTGCTACATTGTTTCCGTCACCGATATATACAATTTTCATATCATTCAGACTGCCTTTAGATTCGATAATAGTATACAAGTCGGCAAGTATCTGACAGGGGTGGTACATATCGGAAAGACCGTTAATTACCGGAACATCTGCCCATTGCGCAAGCTCCTCAACAACCTTTTGCGAGTATGTCCTTATCATTATGGCGTTTACATATCGGCTTAAAACCCTTGCCGTATCCTTTATGGGCTCCCCTCTTCCCAACTGAGTTTCACCTGCATTCATAATAATTGCATGACCGCCAAGATCACGAATGCCGACTTCAAATGAGACTCTGGTCCTGGTTGAAGCTTTCTCAAAGATCATTGCAAGGCTTTTATCTTTAAGCGGCTTATGCTCAACACCCTTTATCTTAAGCTTTTTCAGAATGCCGGCATGCTCAATGAGGTAAAGCGCCTCATCGTTGCTGATATCGAGGAGCTTTGTAAAATCTCTTTTCAATGCCCCTTTGTTTCCTTGTTTTTTTATCATGTTAATACCATTCAAAGCCTTATTTTTTTTTCAGGCATTTTTCAAATATCCTGTCTGCTATTTCCAGAAAAATGTCCACTTCTTCATTTCTGATAATCAGCGGCGGCAGGAGCCTTAAAATATTACCTTTTGTACAATTTATCATAACTCCTTCTTTCATAAACTCCTTCAATACCTCATCACCGTTTATAGAAAGTTCTATACCCCAGATCAACCCCATTCCTCTTATATCCGTAATAAAGGGATATGTTTTCTGCAAAGATAAAAGCCCCTTATGTAAATACCTGCCTACTTCTCCACAATTCTTTAAAACGCCTTCGTACATAATGGCGTTTAACGTTGCCACAACGGCAGATGCCGCAAGAGGGTTTCCTCCGAAAGTAGAGGCGTGTGTACCCGGCACAAAAGCCTCCATAACAGGATCTTTTGCAATCATTGCTCCTACCGGGAATCCATTTCCCAAAGCTTTGGCAAGGGTCATTATGTCCGGTTCTATATCATAGTGTTCATAGGCAAAAAACTTTCCTGTCCTGCCTATTCCCGTCTGTACTTCGTCAACAATAAGGAGTATGTCCTGTTCTTTTGTAATCTCGCGCAAGGCTTTTATATACTCTTTTCCACCTATGTAAACCCCGCCCTCCGCCTGTATAACTTCAATAATAATTGCGCAGGTCTTTTCGTTTATTGCTTTCTTTACCGCGTTGATATCATCAAAAGGTATGTAGGAAAATCCCTCAGGAAGCGGCTCAAACCCTTCATGAAACTTAGTTTGTCCCGTTGCGGCAAGAGTAGCCAGTGTTCTCCCGTGGAAAGAGTTCTCCATGGCAATAATCTCGTGTCTTCCTTTTCCATATTTCTTCCACGAGTATCTTCTCGCAAGCTTTATGGCAGCCTCATTTGCCTCAGCGCCGCTGTTGCAGAAAAATACTTTGTCGCCGAAAGAGTGCTGAACAAGTATCTCTGCTGCCTTAACCTGCGGCTCGATAAAAAACAGGTTCGATATGTGAAACAGCTTACCTGCCTGTATGGTAAGTCCTTCCAATACATCCTTATGAACATGACCCAGGTTGCATACCGCAATACCTGAGAGAAAATCGAGGTACCTTCTGCCGTTCATATCCCATATCCAGCAGCCTTCACCTTTTGTTATAACAAGGGGAAACCTGTTATATGTGTTTGCAAGATAACGCTTGCCTTTTTCGATCACCTCTTCCTGCATACTATATGCCTCCTGTAATTTGAGTGCCTATCCCGGAATCTGTAAAAACTTCAAGAAGAATTGCATGGGGAATTTTCCCGTCAATAATATGCGCCCCTTTTACGCCTCCATGCAGAGCGTTAATACAACAATCAACCTTGGGTATCATACCTCCTGATATGGTTTTATTCTTTATAAGTGTTTTGATTTCTGCTTCCCTTAATGTTGAGAGAATATCTCCTTCTTTATCGAGAACACCCTTTACATCCGTCAGCAAAATGAGCTTTTCTGCAGTTAGTGCCTTTGCAATACTGCCTGCTGCCGTATCAGCGTTAATGTTGTATGAGTTTCCATCTATTCCATGTGCTATCGGCGCAATAACCGGAATATAGCCGTGCCTGCTTATACTTTTAATAATGTCTACATTTACATCAACAATCTCCCCTACTAACCCGATATCTTTCCCTTCAACCCTCTTTGCCGTAAGGAGCTTGCCGTCTTTACCGGAAAGGCCGATTGCTTTACCCCCCATATCGCTTATATTCTTTACAATCTCCTTATTGATATGCCCTGACAATACCATCTCCACAACTTCAAGGGTCTTTTCGTCAGTTACACGGAGTCCATCCACAAACTTTGTCGGTATCTGTAAATCATTGAGCATCCTGCCGATTTCAGGACCGCCTCCATGAACAATAACAGGATGAATTCCCACATATTTTAAAAGGACTACGTCCCTGGCAAATTCTTTTTTTAAATCCTCTTCTTCCATTGCCGCACCACCATACTTGATTACAAACGTTGAACCTGAAAAGGTCTTAATGTACGGCAACGCTTCCAACAATGTTTTGATTTTCTCGCTCATGTTCCATCCTTTAAAAGTGAATAGTCAAAAACAAATTCAGAATCAAACCTTCGCATTCTGTTCACTATATACTGTTCACTATTCACTGTCTTTAGAGCCTGTTCTAAAGTATGTATCTGCTTAAATCTTCCTTCTCCAGAAATTCTCCCAGTTTTTCCCTGACATAAGACTTTGTAATAGCAATCTTTTTCTCTTTCATATCAGGCGCTGAAAATGATATATCCTCAAGGAGCTTCTCCATAACCGTGTAAAGCCTCCGCGCCCCTATATTCTCCGTCATTTCGTTAATCTTCTGCGCTATGTCCGTGATTTCTTCAATAGCCTCTTTTTCGAACTCAAGTTCAATGTCCTCTGTCGCAAGAAGGGCTCGGTATTGTTTGATCAGAGCATTGTCCGGCTCGGTAATAATTCTGAAAAAATCCTCTTTTGTAAGCGGGTCAAGGCCAACCCTGATGGGGAACCTGCCCTGTAGCTCAGGTATAAGATCGGAAGGCTTCGACATATGGAATGCGCCGGCAGCAATAAAGAGTATGTGGTCTGTTTTGACCATACCATACTTTGTTGTAACTGTAGTGCCTTCAACAATAGGCAGTATATCCCTTTGAACACCTTCCCGCGACACATCAGGACCGTGGGTGTGATCACGACTTGCAATCTTATCAAGCTCATCAAGAAATATGATGCCCGATTGCTCAACACGCTCAGTTGCATCCTTTATAACCTTATCCATATCAATAAGCTTTTTTGATTCCTCCTGCGTAAGAAGCTCATATGCATCTTTAACCCTTACCTTCCTCTTCTTCGTCTTTTTCGGAAGTATGTTCCCGAACAAATCCCGTATCTGCATATCCATCTCTTCCATCCCGGAAGCAGAAAATATCTCAATCATAGGCATTCCCCGTTCAGGCACATCCATCTCAACCAATCTTTCATTCAGCTTGCCGCTCCGAAAGCGAGACCTCATCTTTTCCCTTGATGCATCTTCCTGTTCCTGCCCATTCGACACATCAGACGATTTTTTTGCCGGAGGCAATAATATATCAAGTATCCTCTCCTCAGCCATATTGGCAGCCTTTTCTTTGACTAATTCCTGTTCTTCTTTTTTAACCATATTTATAGAAAGCTCGGTTAAGTCCCTGATCATAGACTCCACATCCCTTCCCACATAGCCAACTTCAGTAAACTTTGTTGCTTCTATTTTTAAAAAAGGCGCGCTTGCCAGTTTTGCAAGTCTTCTTGCAATTTCGGTTTTTCCCACGCCTGTCGGCCCTATCATGATAATGTTTTTCGGGGCTACCTCATCCCTGAGTTCATTAGGGATCATCTGCCTTCTCCATCTGTTCCGGAGTGCTATGGAAACAGCTTTTTTAGCTTTTTCCTGTCCAATAATATACCGATTTAATTCCTCCATTATTTCCCTTGGGGTCAATATCTTCATCTACAACTCCTCAATAACAATTCTATCATTCGTATAAATACATATTTCCGAGGAAATAAGCATGGATTCCTTAACAATATCGGAAGCAGACAAATCGGTATATTTTATAAGGGCCTTTGCCGCTGCCTGGGCATAGGGACCACCTGAGCCTATAGCAGCAACGCCGTCATCCGGTTCCACAACATCGCCGTTTCCTGAAAGTATCAGGGTATGTTCTGCGTCGGCAACTATCATAAGTGCCTGTAACTGTCTTAAAGCCCTGTCCATTCGCCAGTCCTTGGCAAGTTCCACTGAAGCTCTTGTGATATTTCCATTGTACTGCTCGAGCTTTTTCTCAAACCTCTCAAAGAGTGTAAAAGCATCCGCTGTTGCTCCTGCGAAACCTGAAAGGCATTTGTCTTTGTATATTTTTCTTACTTTCTTAGCAGTATGTTTCATGACGGTCGAGTTCATCGTAACTTGTCCGTCTCCTCCAATAGCAACTTTCCCTTTATGTCTGATACACAAAATTGTTGTGGCTTCCATTTTTTACCTTCTTGGGTGGGATTTGTCGTATATCTCCATTAATTTGTCCACAGAAACATGGGTATACTTTTGTGTTGTGGAAAGCTTTGAATGACCAAGCAGTTCCTGGATACTCCTAAGATCTGCACCACTGTCAAGCATGTGTGTAGCAAATGAATGGCGTATTCCATGAAGTGCAAGGTTCTTAAAAAGGTGCGCTTTGATCTGATGCTTCTTCATAATCTTCAACAATCCCCTGTACGACAACCTGCCACCGCGAAAATTTATGAAAAGGGGGCTAACTACCGAATATCTGCCCGCTCCTCTTATAAAGTTCAAATATTCTTCAAGAGCCTTCTTTGCTTTTTCACCGAAGGGCAGTATCCTCTCTTTTCCGCCTTTGCCTTTTACCTTCACCCACAGCCCCTCAAGGTGCAGATCGTCCACGTTTACACTCAGAGCTTCCTGTGCGCGCATACCTGCCGAATACATAAGCTCAAAGATTGCCCGGTTTCGTATGTTTAGCCACCCATCTTTCGGGAGATAATCAAGAAAGTGAAACATTTCGTCTATAGTATAAAATTTGGGGAGATGTTTCTCAACCTTCGGGTTCTTTATAACCAGCGCTGTATTTTCATTAATAAAACCTTTTTTCTTCATGAACTTAAAAAACACCTTTATTGACGAAATCTTTCTCGACAGCGAAGATTTTTTCAATGTTTTATATATATTTACAATGTACGCTCGTATAGCATGATGGTCCACTATTTCGTGAGGGCTTTCCTCAACAAATTCTATAAAATCCTCTATATCACCCTTGTATGCCCTCTTTGTATTATATGACACACCTTTCTCAACATCTAAATATTTATAAAATTCTTTTGCAACTGCTTTTAGTGCATTTTTATCCATGAACCTATTATTCTATAATTTTTTCACAAATAATCAAGTAAATTCCCCTTTTTAAGCTTTTACAGTATGCGTCGCTTGCACGTAAAGGCTTTTTGTCATTGCATGTCCTTGTGGATCATTTTAATAAATTTCGAACCAATTACATTTACAAACCATTTTGTATGCAATTTAACCGTCACGCAGTTTGCAATGCGCTGTTTTTATTAATATATAATTTTTTGTTGACAATAATTGTATACAATAGTAATTTAAAATATCTATAATATTGTATCTGGAGTATTGATATTTTTTTAATGATGCAGCAACAAGCAGGACATCCTGATAAAAAATGACATACGTATGATTACAATAAAATTTAAAGGAGATATACATGGCATATGAGACGTTATTAATCGAGAAAGAAGAGGGGTTCGCCATAGTAAAGTTGAACAGACCGCCTGTCAACTCTTTGAATGCTCAGGCATATGCTGATATTTACAATGCTTTTTGCGAACTTGAGAACGATGACTCAGTTGGAGCCATTATCCTGACAGGCTCAGGTGAAAAAGCCTTTGCAGCCGGTCTTGATGTGAAAGAAGTGGCAGGCAAATCCATTCCTGATTATTTCGTTTTTGCACGTGGAGTAAAGATGTGCCTTGATAAAGTTGAAGGTATTCAGAAGCCGACCATTGCAGCGCTCTTCGGTTTTGTTTTCGGGGGCGGATGTGAACTTGCCCTTGCCTGTGATCTGAGGATTGCAGCAAGCGATGCCAGCATAGGCTGTCCTGAAGTAAACCTAGGCATTATACCAGGCTCAGGCGGCACACAGAGGCTTCCCAGACTGATTGGTATGGCAAAAGCAAAGGAGCTTCTTTTTATGGGCGATACGGTAAGCGGCGATGAAGCATATCGTATAGGATTGGTAAATAATGTTACAGCAAAGGATAAGCTCATGGATGAAGCAAAATTAATGGCAAAGAAGCTTGCTGCAAAACCCAGAGTAGCACTCAGCCTTCTTAAGAACGCAATAAACAACGGAATGAATATGGACCTCCAGTCGGCCATAACATATGAGAATAATTGTTTTGTCATTACCTATGTTTCGGAAGATGGAAGAGAAGGTTTCCAGGCATTTAACGAAAAGAGAAAACCTGTCTTCAAGGGTAAATAGCGATCGTACAACAATTATAATGTGATATAAACGCATTTTAAATGAACATATGCTTTTATAGTTCAAACCAAATAATCAGGAGGTAGTTACATGAACACTTTTACAAAAGCTTATATACCTTACAACGGCTATTACTCAACACCGTTCTGCCGCTGGCAGGGGAGTATGCAAAACGAGAATTCAATTGAGTTAGGCGCCAAGACAGCAAGAAGGTGGTTTCTGGAG
>Ga0310040_1001729_pt1 | contig 15191 bp, 28 predicted proteins | sample EPASupsiteHSE623_FD_200237 | JGI IMG/M metagenome (GOLD analysis project Ga0310040, IMG submission 200237) | Bioremediated contaminated groundwater from EPA Superfund site, New Mexico - Sample HSE6-23 (v2) (version 2) | ecosystem: Environmental > Aquatic > Deep subsurface > Groundwater >... | reverse complement strand
TCTTGATCTTGCAGCTTCTGTTTCAATTCTTCGATCTGTATTGTCAGCTTCTTGACAGTGGCTTGCAGATCTTTCTTGGCTTCGAGAAGATCACTGATAACTACCTGGAGTGCCTGCCACTCCTGTGGCTTGGGGCCAGAAGGAAGCCTACCAGCTGCCTGGCCGGCTGGTCCGCTATTATCCATATTACTCCGCTGCTCAGCATCTGCGCTGAGCTTGCGGACCAGCTCTTCAAGCTCTCCCTCTCTGGACAGGTTCCCAGGTGGAATCTCCGAGGCAGGCACGAATCCCGGCAGTTGCGCCTCAGATATCATGCTCGTGCCCCCTCACGGTTCTTCTGCCGCTCCTTCAGAAGTTCACGGATATCGTAGATCTGACCGCGGAGATTCTGGGTGATTTTGGTGAGAATGGCATTTTGCGACTCCCGCTTATCCAGCTTCTCTTTCAGCGTCTGCAGTTCGGAGCGCATCTGTGCGACTTCATTAGCTGAGGACTCGATCTGCCCATCCAGCCACTCAAGATATTCTTCAGTCTTTGTAAGCCAGATATCCGGATAATCAGGGGCGACAGTCAGCGGTACGCTCTGGCTGGTTTTGTTGCCCGACATCAGGCTGCCTCCTGCACATCGGAGAGGGCAGTCTTTTCCTCCGAGTCGCTCGATAGGCCATTCTCGATTGAGCCTTCGCCTTTTACGGCAAAATCCCTGAGATGGGCCTGGGCCTTGTCAGCGCATATGCGGCGGGAGCGGCTGTAGATGCTCTGCAGGATGCTGGGATGGGATTGGGTCATGCCGACACCTCGGAGTAGTTCATCCACAGGCACTCGGCTCGCGTGGATCCCTTGATGGAAGAATTGATCCTCTTCGAAGGTGCGACGACCTTTCGCCAGCCTCTGTATAGCTCATCCATCAGAGGACAGGAATAGCCCGAGATGGCCACCTTTGCCCGGAGGCTATGCAGGACCTCAGCCAGTTCTCGGTGCCCTTCCTCGGACCGCTCGAAGGCTCCGTATGCCTTCTTGCAGGCCCTGCTCTCGGCCAGGTAAGGAGGATCCAGGAAGAAGAGAGTGGAAGGATCATCATATCTCTGCAGTATGTCAAGCGCCGGCAAATGCTCGATCTGCACTCTCAGGAGTCTCTCGGCGATCTCTTCCAGGCCCTCGAGCCCTCCCAGCCATCTGCTCACACTGCACGACATACCGCGGCGGGTGCTTTTCTTGCAGTAGGCCCAGCGACCCGGCGAGGCACTCTCGGACAGGCCGAAGAAGACCTGGCGAGTCCTGACGTAGAATCTCCGGGCCCTCTCGAGCTCCGGAAGGTCCGGTGATATTTCCAGGGAATCGATATACTCGGCCCGGCTGAAGGGCGTGAGAGTCAATCCCCTGATGAGGTCCTCACTCGAATCTCGCAGGACACGGAAGAAATTGACAACCTCGCCGTTCAGGTCGTTGTAGGTCTCTACGGGCGAAGGCTCTCGGTTGAGGAGTACTGCGCCTGATCCTCCAAAAGGCTCGCAGTAGTGATGAGCCCTGGGGAGCTGGGGCAGCAGCCAGCCCAGGAGAGAGAACTTGCCGCCATACCAGCCGAAGGCTATGCGGCCTCTCCCCTGGCGTCCGAGGTGGCGAGAATCGCGGAAATCGGACTTCATTCCGGCACCTCCTTGAAGTTTCCTGCATAGAGCAGACTTTCCGGATCATCGTTCAGCACTATGGCCTTTACCTGCTTTTTGAGGTATTGATATCGATTTTTGCCGAGTGCCCGGATCTTCTCTTGGTGTGATATCCTATATTCTCGGTTCCTTCTGCGCACCATTTCTCGGTGCGCCTCACGCCAATTCTTCCGGCTGAGCGGGGAGGAGGTCATTCCTGCTGCACCTCCTCGATAGTGATGCGGACTTTCTTGCCCTTCAGACGCTCCAGGAGAGCGTTTGTTTCGCCCTGGTCCGGGTAGCCCTCCAGGCCCATAGAGAAGTGCAGCGAGCCCATCATCTGGAAGGAGGCCATAAGGGGCCCTTCCCACTTCATGGCCAGGCCTCCGGAAACTGCTGCACCAGATCCCAATCGGCGGGGATGTGCGGCCTGAGGTTCTTCTTCATGAAGACCGGGATCGGTCTGGGGATGCGGCTGACAAGAGCTGCAATCCAGGCCGGCTGCGGGATGATCCTGCCCACGCGGTTGCGGCTCTCTGCACCTATTATCGCCCATTCGATACCCTCATAGTCTGGGCTGATCGGGCCGTGCAAAGGCTCAAAGCTGACGAACTTGTGGACGCCCGGCAGGGCTTCTCTCAGGGCAGCGATCCGCCAGAGGTCCTGCTGCTTGGTGACTGAGACGCCCCACCAGAGGTTCTTCGGGAGGGTTATGCAATGGAGCATCTCCAGGATCCTCTCGGGCCGCTTTGTTAAGACGAAGAAGAGGTCTTTCTCATTCCGGCAGACGGCCTCTATGGTCTGATGGACCCACTCTGGATTGACTCCTTCGCTGAGCCAATCTGCCATTGAGTTCAGGAAGATCCTGGCAGGGGTCTTGCTGCGCTTCCTGTTGATCTTCTGGAGCCTGCCTGGGCGAAAAGTGGGCCGGAAGGGATCGTCTGCAGGATAGCCGAAGCGACCTTTCAGCCGCCGGGCTATGCGGGCAGCGTAGCAGTAATCTCCGCAGACATCAGGCCTGCCGAAGTTACGGCAGCCCGTGATCGGGTTGATGGTCTCATCGGCCCAGTCGATTTTGGTCTGGGCCATTCAGACCGCCTCCGCAAGGGTGAGCTGCCTGCAGTCGGGCCTTGTGACCTTCAGCTTGAGCGGCCTGGTTGGGTAGCTGGCTGCAAACCAGCGCTTTTGGCTCTCGATCTGCTCATCAATCTGTTCTCTTAGATGGCCTTTGCATGGAGCGCCATAGCCAAACCAACTCCAGGAGCTGACGCCGGGATGGGCCCGGCCCTCCATATTCAGGACTTCGAGGCCATTATCCAGGACCTCACAAGAGAAATTCATCTCCAAGATGATGGGATCGGTCCACTGTTCGCGATCTGTTGACACTCAGACCGCCTCCGCCTGGCTGCACAGCTCCTCATATCGGGCCATCCGGATCTGACAGTCATTGCCCCGGACCACATGGAACGGGCCCCGGGAGCCGCAGCGAGTGCATGCGATCACGGATCGTTCGGCCCATTCATCGACCTTATTGCAGCGAGCGCATTGCAGCTTCGTATCGTTGCCGGGCATCTAGGCCACCGCCCGCAGTTCCCACATGAGGTTTGCCGCCTCTGTCACTTTCGCGATCGGATAGTCTCCCCATTCCTCACGGAATAGCTCCAGAGCGGTTTTGAACTCCAGATGGTGCACGGAAATGATAATCGCCGAATAGCCGACCTCTCCGATGAAAAAGAGGTGCCGCAGGAATTCCACTTGCCTGGAGTTGAGGTGCCAATGAGGCCTTGGCTCGAACTCCTGCATGGGTAATGGCATCAGCCCGGTATCCTCCGGCTCCAGGGCATCCCAGGCGGCCTGGACGGGGCGCAGCTCCTCCTCGATCAGCTCTCTTTCCAGCTGCAGCTCTTCGTCGAGGATCATCTCATCGACGAAAACGCGCTCCTGGGGGAGTGGGATGAGCCCTCGTTCGAAATCGTATCGGCCCATTCAATCCCACCCCAAAATGAACGAGAAGGAAAAGCCGTTGTAGCCCAGACGGAGATTGGTGTAAAATCTGCCTATCCGCAGGTAGACTAACCTGCCTGTTATCCCTGCAGAGAGGTGGCGACCGTGATGGAATAGCTCCATTTCAGACCATCTCCTTTTGCGCTCTCCGGGCTTCGTATTCTGCGACGAGCTTTTCATCCGGAAGATAGACATTCCCGGTCTCTTCGTCCTCAATCCAGATGGTATGCTGATGCAGTTTCGCCAATCGCACTGCACAAATTTCAGCGTGCAGAGAATTTGGAGCATGGACTTGAGAGACAAAAGCACCGTGATATTCTGTCAAGAAGCCGACATTGAATGTCATGCCGACACCGCCTGCGGCTCTGTGCGTTCCGGCTCGTGCTGATCCGCCCGGACGATTGCCCGGTAGCGCCTCGTCCTGACCGGGTGCGGCCTTCCGCCGTAGTTGCTGATAGCCATCTCGCGCTCGATCATGCCTGCGCCGAGAAGCTTCAGGATGTGCCTTTGCATGGTGTATTTGCCCATGTTGAGGACCATAGAGAGCTCGTTGGTGCTCTGCGGCTCTTTCCGGATGGCTGCCAGGATCTTTGCTTCCTCGCTGTTCATGCGATGGCGGATATTCTGAAAATTCACGATTTCTCACCTCCTTTGGGTTGGTTCCTGCTGGCCGGCGGCACGAAAGAATCGCATACCGCAGGATCGCATTCATGCCTGTGCTCGCAGTGGGGGGCGTTGATGCAATTCATGGCAGGACCTCCAGGCGAGTGAGTTCGAGATCCTCCACGCCGGAGCCCTTCCAGTAGGGCTCGATGGATGCAAGAAACTCAACTTGGTCGCCTGCCTGTGGGGCACGGCCCCTCCAATGCTCGGGCCGGATCCAGGCATGATCCTCGAAGCCCACGGGCAGAAAAATATCCTCCAGCTTGATCAGGCCCCTTCGTGTGACTCTGGCGATGCGGGCCGAGAAACGGGCACGTTTCAGGCCGGTTGCCCGGAGCCTGGCGAGATCGCGTCTCATATCGCTCTCGCCCCCTTTTGATTGGATGCTCGCGCACTCTTCACGCGGGCCTTAGCTCGCGTCCGTGGCTTTCTGGCAGTCGCATCTTTGCTGCAAGCCTTGAGATCCCCTTTTGGGACAGCCTGCGACAAAGGCTCGCTGCAAGCGGGAAGGTTGGACATCACCAAGCGCTCGGCGTTCAGCGTGACAAAGGGAGAAAAGCTAACAAGACTTAGATCGACGTGATCACCAAGTCGACTCTTCAGAAATGCAATTAAATTTCCGCTTTCGATTTCTCTGCAAATCTCATCGAATGTAATTCTTGTAGGGCAGATGGAAGCTTGTGCAGGGGGTTCATGCTCTTCTTCCGGAACAACCCATGTAACATACTCGCTTCTATCAGTTCGCGCCAGGAAGATGCGTCGTCCGACCGGCAGGTTCAGCCCTGCGGGAAGAAGTAGTTTCACCTGGCCGATCTGGGCCCGAACTGTCTCGTCGTCGACCGGCTGGATGCCGCTTACATGCCCATAGATCTCTTTTCCCTGGTCGAGATGAGATCCCGTTGCGGAAATGGCATTTTCAGCCGCCCAAGCAGATGAATCCAAGGACATCGCTCAGGCCTCCATTGCGCTGGCGTTGATATGCCACGTTGAGCCGTTGCCCTGCAGGATGGACACGTTCAGGAGGTCCCCGGCAAATTCGAGGGAATGCAGTCCCTGGCCGGAGCTGTTGCCAGAGATCGAGACAATCTGCAGCTCCACAGCACCAGCAGGTACATGCAGGAGCGCCAGAGCGAGAATGATGGCAATGGCTGCCAGCAGGAGATACCACAGGGCTGGAGGGACTCGCTTCCCCTGGAGATCGACGACACGCTGGACTCCTATTACGGTGCCCTGCGGATCAGTCTCTTCCACAACTTCGAGGGCCTTCATGAAGAGATCCCCAGCAAGATGTTACTGCGTTTTATGAGATACCGCACCATGCAGCGCTCATCCATGTCGTCCAGGCCGCCCAGGCAGGAGCAGAGAAGCTGACGGTAAAGAAGGAGGTCCTCTCCCCCTACTATCAGATCGTGGACGCATTGCCATGTTTCCCCGGTGTTGCTGCTTCTGTTGCTGTTGCTGTTCATGGCCACGCCCTCCTGTGGGACTGCTTCGCGGCGCGGAATCTCCTGGCAATGGACCCGAAGAGCACATTCTGTCCAATCAGGGGCCGGAGCTGCTCGGCGATCTCAAGCGGCACTTCCACGATGAGCCGGGCCGTGCCGACGGTGACTATCTGGCCGTCAACTCTGTGGAGAGGGCCGCAGTAGAGGTGGCCCTCTTCTGCAATGATGGGCAGCACTTCGTCAGATGCCTGCATAGCAGAGCTGCTCATTGAATCGCCCTCTGGCCTTTCTTGGTAATGTTCACAAAAACGCAACGAATCGCTTCATTCCGTTTCAGCTTCAGGTAACCGGCCTGGCAGAGCTTGTGTGCAAAATAACGCATCCTGGACTCGGTGTACTTTCCAAGAAGCGGCTTCGTAATCTCAGCGATTATCTTTCCATCCCGCCTTTTGGCGGACTTCAGAATATCAATTTCGATGTCCTTCATGCCCGTCCTCCGCTGCCAGAACGGGCATGATGTCGAAATGGCGTCGAAATGCTTATATTTCGACAACCGCAATTGACCATTTAACATCGGCAAAGCTACCGATGCTCATGCCCTCCGGGTTCGGTTCAGCCCTGGTAAGTTGAGACCGGACCCGCTGGCTGATAATGCCAATCGATAATGTTAGCTTAGGCTTTCCATTTTCTTTAGTAATCTTATATATCTTTCGACGATATCTTCATAATCGACCCTCTGTTCTTGATTTTCTCGGCAAGTGTCGAAGGGATTTCGATATGATGACGAAGCCGATCGCATGATTAGTACGTACCATAGATGTCACCCGCGAGCCCTATGTAAGTACCTGTTTAAGCCAACGAGCTGTGCGCGGGGCGAAAGTAATCAGGTCATCTTCTCGACGCCCAGGACCTCTCCGGCGATTGCCGCCCTGTGGGTTGCCTCTTCCGCATTTGCTGCCAGAACTCGGGCGTGCTCGATGCGGCCATTTCGCCTGACTTCCACGGCCCAGAAGTAATGGGGGTGGAAGATTTCGGCGAGGACGCGGGCGCGGGCAAGATCTCCTGGCCGTGGTTCTATGGTACTCTTCAAGATGTAGCCTCCGCAGCTTCTGTTGCCTGCATTATCTCCTTTGCCTCTTTCGCGATGCAGATGGGGCCGTAGCCCTTGGCCCTGGAAGCCGGATTCTTCAAGGCGCGATGGCACCTGCGGCAGCGGATATCTGTCTTCAGGTCGCATTCTTCGGGCATGCCCGAATCCTCCGATCTTCGCGAGGAGAGTTCCTGATGGGTCCCCATTGCCTGCAGGCCGATCCTGTTGTGACCGGCAGTCCGCCCAGGCTCGGCCTGGTGAAGTGCGACCCCGCTGCGATGATGCGTTCACATTTCTTGCACAGCAGTTCTTGTAGAGCCTCGCAGATCTGGCGGCCCTCGAAAGGATTGTCAACATTCTTAGATTGTGGTTTGCTCATCTCAAGCCTCCAGCTCTGTTTGCAGCACAACCAGCGACGTGGTCTTGGTCAGTTCCGAAATTATATACAATATTTCGCAGGCCCTATACGTCTTTTCCAGGTCCTGAAAAATGAATGAAGCTTTTTGCTCCAATTCACTCCTGCTTTTTGGTTTCATCATTTACACCTCCTGAATCTTTCATAGCCCGCGGCAAGCTTGCCGTGGAACTGGCTGAAGACATGAATGCCGCTGCAGAGGTTGCGGGCTTTGGGGGCTGCATTCAGAGCCTCCAAGGCCAGAGTTTCAATCTGCAGGAACTCGCCTTCGTATTTTTCCGGGCGGTCCATGGTGATGATTACGGGGCCGCGATAGTGGCGGATGCGTTTTGGGTGGATGTCTGCGCGGTGAAGGGCGGCTTTGATGATGGTGGTCTCCTCCGAGTTGGTGAGGGCTGGCAGAGGAGTGGATTTTCGCCAGGTCTTCCAGCCCTGCGCGGCGTCATCGAGGAACGCATCGATGGTAGGGTAGGTCTTGCCCGTCATGTGGCCGTAGATGTCCCTGAGATTGATCATAGTCGCATGGGGCATGCGATAGCCTGCACCGGGGAGTTGCTCCACTGCGATCGTGCTCTCTCTGCTCGTGCGGCTCACGAACGAGATCTGCATGATCTTGGTGCCCTGGAGTGCGAACTGGATTGAGTCGGCCATCATATCTCACCAATTCCAAAGTTATAACAGTAATAGTACTTATAGCTTTTGAATTTGTCCTAATAAAAATATCTATTATAGATTTCATAACTAGCCTAATACATGTCGTTCTTAGAAAATCTATATATACTATAATAGATGAGAGAATCGTATGCAGGATGAGTATTCAACGATCAGGCTAACGAATGCTACGAAGGCGCGATTAGATGATCGTGGCAAGAAAAACGACTCTTATGAAAGCATAGTAGTGCGCCTCTTAGAACACGAAGAGGAGCTTGAAAAAGAGATCTACGAATTAAGGAAAAAGGTTCATGATTCAAACCCTCTGATGGGCCAAATCAGTGAACCCATTCCTGCTTAAGTTTGCATCTCAGTGTCCAGCCGTGATGCAATGCTTCCTGCGAGCGGAAGCTATTTACTCCTTTTCCTAATCTCTCAACTCCAGGCCAATCGCGCCTTGCTGTATGTGCCCGGACCCATGGCAAGAGCTTTGAACGAACTGCGAAATGGGTGCGGCGTAAGAATGCCAAAATGCTTTTCTTCTCAGCTCCTTATCAAAGGTTTGTGGAGGGAAATGATAATGCCAGAAGGACCCGCTATGACTGATTGGATGGCCGTGGGCATTGGAGTTTCCGCTCTTGTAGCTGCAATATATTTCGCAAGGAGACAAACCTCCATCATGAAGAGACAGGCAGATACTACCTAGAAGCAGACAGTGATTCAAGAGAGGCAAGCAAATATCGCTAAAGCGCAGACAGATATCGCCAGACAGCAGCCCAAAAAACAGTGAGTATCTGGAACAAGAACGACTTAAAGAGAAACGTAAAGCAAATCTTGTCGCTGGGATGGAAGATGATTATTAGTGATTAAGAATAAGGGTCCTGAAACCGCCCGAAATATCTGCCTATTTGTTGATGGTGCTTCAATTTCGAAAGACGAACGATTAGAATCTCATCTGCTGGAAATTATGAAAGACCTCTTAGCGGATTCTAAATATCAATACCGCAAAAGGGAAGACATAGCAATGATGAAAGAAAAACAGAGCACCATAGGTTCCAAGGCCCTCGCGCACCAGCGAGACAAAGGGATGTCCCATACGGGTAAAGAAGGCGAATTAAAATGACTCCAGAGCAACGTCAAGAACTAATCCACCTGCTCGAGCAGGGTGAGGATATTTCCCCCGGATGGGAGCAAATCCTCTTCCCACCGGAAAAGCGCGAGTATGAGTTAGTGTATCATGGCAAAGAGCGCGAGGAGGATATCTTGGCGAACACGTTGGCTGTTCCCCTGCAACCTGTCCGGACCTTTGGCAAGAACGGCGGCGATTGGCACAATATGCTCATCTTCGGCGATAACCTTCAAGTGATGAAAAGCCTGCTGGAACTGAAGAGGGCTGGGAAGCTGTGCAATGCTGACGGAATGCCCGGTGTGCGGTTTGTTTATATCGATCCACCATTTGCCACAAAACAAGAGTTTCGGGGGAGCCAAGACCAGAAAGCATACCAAGACAAAGTTTCCGGGGCGCAATTCATTGAGTTTATCAGAAAGCGTCTCATCCTTCTTCGAGAACTCTTGGCAGACGATGGTTTCATGGTCGTTCATATTGACTATAGATTCGGCCACTACATGAAGGTCATTCTGGATGAATTGTTACCGCGTGGATTCAGAAATGATATCAAAGTACCGAGGGGAACCAAAAACGTTCAAAATCAATTCGAGGAAATTACCGCGTTGACTGTTGGAGACGACTCACTCTTGTTATATGCAAAATCTAGCAGTGCAAGACTCCCGCACCTCCGTGTTGATCTCGACGCCCATGCCGTCGGGAAATGGGATACATTCTGGCGAGGGACAGATCGCAGGACTATGCGTTATTCCCTGTTCGACCAGACTCCAAAAACCGGACAATGGCGCTGGAAGGAGAGCCGCGCTCTGGAGGCAAAGCAAAACTACGAGCGATATTTACGGGAGTTTGCGAACACAGAAGAACTGGATGAATACTATTTGCGTAATCTGGACCTAGGTTATGACCTGGATTTTGTCCGTCTGAATGATGAAAATGTAGTCCAATATTATGTACCCCCCAGGGACTCACGAATCGCCAACACAATGTGGACCGATATCCGCACGATTGGCCGTGTTACAGCCTACCCTACCGAAAAACATGAAGAGTTGTTGTTCAGGCTCCTGGAATGGCTATCGCGGCCAAATGATTTAATTCTAGATGCCTTCGCAGGCTCCGGCACGACCTGTGCAGTGGCGGAGAAGCTTGGTAGGCGCTGGATTGGGATTGATTGTGGCAAGTTGGCCGTCTACACGATCCAGAAGCGGATGCTGAATCTGCGCCGTGAAACCGGCAACAAAGGCTTGTCGCTGAAGCCGCGGCCATTCACGCTATATAATGCAGGCCTATACGATTTCTCAAAGCTCAAGGAGCTACTTTGGGAGTCGTGGCGATTCTTTGCGCTGCAACTATTCCAGTGCCGAGATGAAAAGCATAAGATCGGCGGCATCGAACTGGACGGTTACCTAAAGGGTGCGAGCGTTCTCGTCTTCAACCATCAGAAGCAGCCGGGGGCACGAATCGATGAGGAAACCGTTCGCAGTCTGCATGAGGCGCTCGGGACGAAGGTTGGCAATCGGATGTTCATCGTCGCTCCAGCACTAACATTCGATTTCCAGCAGGATTACATCGATCTCGACGAGGTTCGTTATTATGCACTGCGCATCCCCTATTCGATCATTCATGAATTGCACCAACGTGAGTTCACAGCTCTAAAGCAGCCATCAGACGAGTTGGCTGTGAACGATACGGTGGAGGCAGTGGGCTTCGACTTCATCCGCACGCCGGAGCTAGAATATGAGTGTGGCAGCAGCACACGAAGGGGTGAACTGTTATCGGAAGCATTCATCCGAATCAAGACATTTAAGAGCGAGGCAGTGGTACGTGATCCGATTCGGAAGAAAGGCAACTGGGAGACGCTTTCGATGGTTATGCTCGACTACAACTATGATAAAGACGTCTTCGACCTTGATGCCGTTTTCTACGCAGGCGCAATTGAAAGAGCTGGCTGGGAAGTGCGGTTCCCGCCAGAGTCGATTGATCGGCAGATGATGGCAGTGTTTGTGGATATTTATGGAAATGAGGCGCGGGAACTTATCCCCGCGGAACGGTTTGGTGCGTCGAGCGTCGGAACATCTAATGAGAACAAGGAGAACCGCAGGTGAAAGGAGTGAAATAACCATGCCCACCCGAGGTGATCGACGCATGTTCCGTAACGAAGACCTTGTTCTTAAGGTCACGACGGACGTTAACCCTGAAGTCTGGGACGAATCGAGATACGAGGCGTTCCTGGACGAATTGTGCAGAATGCGGGAATACCAGAAAGAGGCCATTCGCACGACATTGCGCTACTTGCTTGGGGGTAAGTACACAAACCTACGAGCGTTGGCGAAGGAGAACTTCGAACGGAATCCGGAACTCGAGCAGCGTTACGGCTCGTGGGCAGGCATGGAGAGACATTTGCAGCTTCCCGACAAGCTGTCATGCTCGATTGACCAAGCAACCGGTACGGGGAAAAGCTTCGTGTTGTATGGCCTCGCGGCCATCCTACTGGCGGAAGGCGCTGTGGATCGTGTGTTGGTACTGTGCCCTTCGAACACTATCGAGGCAGGACTGCATGCCAAGTTCAAGGAACTAGCGGCAAACAGCGACTTGCGAGACTTGTTGCCGGAGGATGCCAAGGTGCTGACGCCAAAGATCATAAGCGCCACTGAGAGCATCGTGGACGGCTCTATCTGCGTAGAGAACTACCACGCGATTCTGGAAAACGTGAAGTCATCCATTTATGATAGCTTGAATGGCGGGGGTGAGCGGGTGGCAGTGCTCAACGACGAAGCGCACCACGTGGCCAACGAATCTGGGAATGCGACAAAGAAGTGGAAGAAGTTTTTGCTTGATCCAGACTATGGTTTCCAGCTCATCGTCGGTGTCTCCGGCACCTGTTATGTAGGAGATGAGTATTTTGCGGACGTGATAAACCGCTACTCTTTACGGCAGGCAATTGAGGAGCGGTTCGTGAAGAAGGTGGAATATGTGGCGGAGATGCCCGACACAGACAACCCGGAGGAGAAGTGGCAGCTCATTTATAATCGGCATCAGGATTGGAAGAATAAGCTCAAAAATCGTGGCATCAGGCCGCTAACCATCATCGTAACTAAGAGCATCGCTGATTGCAAACGAGTGGCGGAGGAATTACAGGGCTTCCTTCTGGATTGGGAGAAAATCACCACCGATCAGGCGAAGGCTAAGGTCTTGCCTGTTTCCTCGTCCAAAGAGCACCAGCTAAACGTGGCGCGTCTCGGCCAAGTTGACAATTCCTCAAGCAAGGTGGAATGGATAGTCTCGGTGTCCATGCTGAACGAAGGCTGGGACGTGAAAAATGTGTTCCAGATCGTGCCGCATGAGGAACGAGCGTTTAATAGCAAGCTGCTCATTGCGCAGGTTCTGGGAAGAGGCCTCCGGCGGCCCGATGACTGGAAGGGCGAAGACCCCGTTGTATCGATCTTCAATCACGATGCATGGTCAGGACGGATCAAGCACCTGGTCAATGAGATTCTGGAGATCGAACGGCGGTTGACTTCGACCGTGACCGCAGCCTCACCTTTTAACTTCGATCTTTACAAACTAGATTATACACGCATCCCGGACGCGAGCGAATACGCGAAGAAGGGCGAGTATCAGTTGCTAGAGGAAGGATTCGTTGAACTGCCCACCCAAGTCGAGGCTGAAGATGTGACAGTTGAGTTTGAGCGCGCCGTAACTGGAGAGAACGTGAAATTCAAAACGCGTATCCAACACAAGACCTGGACAGTCGAGGAAGTGGCCGAGGAGATGTTCCAACGGCTCAAGTCTATTGACCAGGAGTCCAAGGATGCGGATGACCCTGAAGATCGGACGCATTACGCCAAAAAGTTCCCGCTTGAGAAGTGCGAATCCATAGTTCGTGAGTCGCTCAAGCGCGCCAAGGTAAATGGTGGCAGGATCACTGACGAAAACAGGCAAAAGATCCTGCAAGCACTCGGCACGCTTCGGCGAAAGTCGGCGAAGCGGGTAGTTTACAAATTATCCCCGAAATCTTTAGTCACTCTAAATACTTGTGAGCGTCAAGCAGAGAGTTGCAGCGCGGCGGAACTCAGGCGCGGCTCTAAGACAGTTTTTTATGCGTCGAGTTGCGAGAGCACCCTGGAAGACGAGCAAAAAGAGTTTTTCCGGGAGGTAGAAGACGCGGACGGAGATTTCATAAGGGGTCGTATTCAAGTTGAAAACTCCAACGACTTCAAGACACCTGCCAACCTTGCCATCGCCGACGCCATGCCGGAGCGGAAGTTTTTACATAAACTGACGAGCCGAGAAAACGCCAGCAAGCTCGATTGTTGGCTGAAGAATACGCCAGTTGGCTTCTATTCGCTGGAATACGCATGGAAGAAAGGCAACAGACTGAAACGAAGCGAGTTCAGCCCGGACTTTTTCATTAAGCAAGGCAACTTTATCTTGGTCACAGAAATCAAGGGGGACGAGGAGATCGCCGATCCGTCGCAGGAGAACGTCAAAAAGCATGAATATGCGATTGAGCACTTCAAGAGGTTGAATGAATGGCTGGAAAAGAATGGGATTTCGACGCGCTACCAATTCAACATGGTTACGCCGAGGGATTTCGGGAAGTATTTTACAAAGCTCAAGGACGCCCAGTTAGAGGATTTTCGCTCGGAGCTTGACGTCAAAATCGCCCATTTATATGGTACCGGATAGAGAAATGTTGAAAATGCCCTGCGACGCGTCTTGATGTTGGAATTTGGCCATACCTGATGCAGCCAGCATGACTTCATTGACGTCTACGGGCAGCAGATATGCAAGGCCACAGCACGCCTTTTTTCGGCAAACATGCATGCTAATTGCATATGAAAACCTGTTTCAGAGTATGTTGAATTTGTCGTGCTTGGGACTATAGAAGCTAAACCCGATGAGTGTGGTGCTTGCTGCAAAAACTCTGGAACATAAACAGCAGCAAATAGGGCCAAAATTATGAATAATACTTAAGCATTAAGCATAGAAAACAACTCGGAACCACCATTGAAAAAGCTCTTCGCTATTTTTAATTTGGTTCCCAATGATCGTATCAACATTCTCTAAATATAGTCGTTCATTGAAACGCTTTCGTTGAATTTCGAAACTATTAACCAAATTATTGTAGCACGTCGCCTCATTATACATAGTGAATCCTAATGGAAATATGAGAACATATATTGAATAAGTAATCATTCCCAACTCAAAGATCATAGGATTAAATTTATCACTAAACAAGGAAGCGATAAATGTGCCCAAAAAGACACCTATAGCGGCCAACATTGTATCGGCAAGGCTCTTAATCATGGTGTCAATCTGATCGGCAAACGCTTGCTTTCCATAAAATAAGAAAATCTGCTCAGGTCTTAAGGACCTTCGGATTAGGTAGGTGAGCGATATTGCGGTCTTCTATCGAAGCCCAAAATTTAATCAGGATATCGGAATATGTCAGCGGATGTATCTCATATACAGATTCATCTCTACCTTCGAGAGATATGCTCACTTTCACATAATCTCTTATCACTGAAGAAATTTCATCAATGATTATATTAAATTTAATTATTAACGCCGCAGACCAAGAGAATACATCTGCTAATTCTCTCTTTAAATGCCTTTGCAGCTCCTTTACCTTTTGCTTATCTTTTTCAGATAAATCCGATAAATTATCCGAATCCCATTTATTCAATTCAAGCACCATTTCGGCTACTTCTCCAATTTCTTCTGTGAAATGAAAGCAGATCTCTTCAATATCCATTAAAATATAGGAATTCCGATAGATATCATCAAACATATCAACTAATCCGTCAATCTCTCGAATATTGTATTTACCTTTGATTTGTCGTCTGCCTCTTCTTTCTGCTTTATCATAAATATTTTCTTTTATCTCAGGAAGATAGTTATTAATTTCCGTTCTTTTGATAGGACAATTGCAATGATTTAGCTCACATAGCGGACATATGCGAGGATATTTTAGCCATACTAGCTCGGCAAATGATTCATTTATTTTATAGGGAGATGTCTCCGATTGGTCGTGGTTCTGCAATCGGCTGTTATTTATATATCCTATTCATATATGCTACGCGGGGTGTAGCAAAATGGGAAAAAGAGGTCCAAAGCCTCGATTCTTAGATGTAGCATGTCCGAATGAGCA
>Ga0310040_1001727_pt1 | contig 15197 bp, 9 predicted proteins | sample EPASupsiteHSE623_FD_200237 | JGI IMG/M metagenome (GOLD analysis project Ga0310040, IMG submission 200237) | Bioremediated contaminated groundwater from EPA Superfund site, New Mexico - Sample HSE6-23 (v2) (version 2) | ecosystem: Environmental > Aquatic > Deep subsurface > Groundwater >... | reverse complement strand
CAAAAAGGCTGCTCTTGGCGCCGCGATGCGAAAACTCGTTCATCTTTGTTTTGGAGTCCTTAATACCCGCATCTGCTATCAAGCCGATTATGTAAAAAATGGTTGACCGCCTAGACGGTATCTACGCTCGCTCGATTTGCCCTCGCAGGAGCCCGGCCCTCCGGGCGAATCCCGTTTTGCCCTGGCGCCATTTCACCCTGGCGCCACCGGCGCAGCCGTAACCGGGATGCGGCGCCGCGCCGGTTGCCGCGAGACATGACCAGAGTCGTCCCTTGCAAAATGACCGCATCGTCGGTACTGTTTTCCCCTATCGAACCCCCAAACACCTTTTCGCCGACAAGGATATGTTATGACCCAACCCCGTGACACCGTCTTCCACCGCACCCTGGCCCTGGGCAGCGATCCTGCCCTGCGCCGCCGCTACATGGTGGTGGACGAACCCATCCCGGGCAACATGCGCTTCGGCCTGCTGCTCGAAATCCTCGACAAGGTGGCCGAAGAAGCCGCCCTGCGCTATGTCAACCAGTTCCATCCCACGGCCCGGGTGGTCACCGCCGCCATCGACAACATCATCGTCCGCCATGCCGTCGATGTCACGCGGGACCTGACCTTTGCCGCCACCAACAACCAGGTCGGCCGCAGTTCGCTGGAGATCGGCATCCGGGTGGAGCAGCCCGGCGACCCGACCCTGCACATCGCCTCCTGCTATTTCACCATGGTGGCCCGCTCCGGCTATGGCGAGGACGTGACCAGCGTTGCCCTGCCGCCGCTCGACTATGCGGACCCCATCGAAAAACGACGGGCCGGCAAGGCCCTGGCCCGGCGCGAGGAATACCGCCACCAGCAGGCCGCCCGCCACGAGCCGCCCAGCCGGGAGGAATACGAACTGCTGACCGCGCTCCACCAGGCCCAGGACGAGCCCGGCTTTGCCGGCCTGCTCTGCGGCCGCCTCGTTGCCGATGCCTGGGAACGGACCTATCCGGACCAGGAAAACGTGCCTTTCACCATCTTCGGCGGCTACCTGATCCGCCGGGCCTTTGAGCTGTCCTCGATCTGCTCCGAGTTGGTGGCGCCCGGCCGTTCGATCATCGCCGGGGTCAACCGGATCAACTTCTTTCATCCGGTGCGCATGGGCGACAAGCTCCACTTCACCTCGCGGGTGGTCTACACCGACGACAGCTTCGTCTGCGTCGAGGCGGGCATCGAGCGGATCAGCCGGGACCGGACCGCCAAGGCCCTGTCCAACTCCTGTTTGTTCACCTTTGCCAACGTCGACGGCGACCTCTGCCATCATCCGGTGCCCACGGTCCATCCGACCACCTATGCCGAAGACGGGCGCTACCTGGCGGCGCGCCGCAGCCTGTGCACCCTGCTGCGCCACCGCAACCTTATCTGAGGATCGCACCTATGGAACAGGGGCAAGCGCCAGCAACCGCAGCACCCATCATCCGGGTGGAGAACCTGGGCAAGCGGTTCAACGGCCTGGTGGCGGTGGACTCCATCTCCTTTACGGTGCACCCTGGCGAGTGTTTCGGCCTGCTCGGGCCCAACGGCGCGGGCAAGACCTCGGCCATCCGGATGCTCTACGGCTTTTCCCCGCCCAGCTCGGGGAGCCTGCGGGTCTTCGGCCTCGATGTCGCCACCGACTGGCGCCAAATCCGCTCCCGCATCGGCGTCTGCCAGCAGGACAACACCCTGGACCCCGACCTCTCGGTCTTCCAGAACCTGCTCGTGTTCGCCAGTTATTTCGGCATGCCGACGCGCCTAGCCGGCGAGCGGGCCGAGGAACTGCTCCGCTTCTTCGCCCTGGAGAAGAAGCGGGATGCCAAGGTGGGCGAACTCTCCGGTGGCCTGACCCGGCGGCTGACACTGGCCCGCGCCCTGATCAACGACCCGGAACTGATCATCCTCGACGAACCGACCACCGGGCTCGACCCCCAATCCCGGCACCTGTTGTGGGAGCGGCTGCACACCCTGCGCGCCCAGGGCAAAACCTTCGTCCTCACCACCCATTACATGGAGGAGGCGGCCCAGTTATGCGACCGGTTGGTGATCATGGATCACGGCAAGATTCTGGTGGAGGGCTCGCCCACGGGATTGATCGAGACCCATGTCGGCCGTTCGATCATTGAGATCGGCGGCGCGGATCAGGACGGATTGAGAAATTTTCTGCACGAGCGAGACGTCGACTTCGACGAGATGGCCGAACGGCTGGTGATCTACAGCAACGGCGACACCGCCATCGAACAGGCCATCCACGAGGGGTTTTGCAGCCGCCAGTGCACCTTCCGCACCGCCACCCTGGAAGACGTCTTTCTCCGCCTCACTGGCAGGGAGCTGCGCGAATGATCGATCTTAACAACATCTCCTGGCGGTTTGTCAGCGTCTGGCGCCGCAACCTGATCGTCTACCGCAAGATCTGGAAGGTCAATTTTATGGTGCCGCTCTTGGAGCCGGCCTTCTACATCCTCGCCTTCGGTCTCGGCTTCCAGGGGCTGGTCGAGGGGCTCACCTACGGCGGCCAACCCCTCACCTACACCCGGTTCATGGCCCCGGCCCTGATCGGGATCTCTATCATGTACAACGCCTTTTTCGAGACCACCTACAACTCCTTTGTCCGCATGTACTACCAGAAGACCTTCGACGGCATGATGACCACGCCGTTGTCGCTGGAGGAGATCATCCTGGCCGAGATCGTCTGGAGCGCCACCAAGGCCACGGCCGCGGCCCTGATCATGACCCTGGTGCTGGGCCTGTTCGGGTTCGTTGTCTTTCCGCAAGGGCTCTTAATTGTCCCCCTGGCCTTCCTCGGCGGCCTGGCCTTCGGCACGGTGGGCATGTTCTTCACCGGCATCACCCCGTCGATCGACATGTTCAACCTGCCGATATTCCTTTTCATCACCCCGATGTTCCTGTTCAGCGGCACCTTTTTTCCGGTCACCCAGTTGCCGGCCTGGGCCCAGTCGGTGGCCCTGGTCTTCCCCCTCTACCACCTGGTGGAACTGACCCGCTACTGCTGCCTGGGGCTGGTGGAAACCAACCCCTTGATCAGCATCGCCTTCCTGCTGGTGTTCGCCCTCTGTTTTCTCTTCCTCGGCTTGATCGCCATGCGTCGTCGCCTGATCAAGTGAGCCGCGCCAAGCGGCCGTTTGGTCGATCGAAACGACCGTCAGGAAGATGACCTGCCCCTGACCTGCCGGACGCACCTTGCCCGGCAGGTTGCCCATTGCGGCAAAGGTTCTTAATATAGATTATTATCTCCACATAAAAGACTAGTCTGTGGCCAGGGCCGCAGAGATGCGTCTCGGCCGGAAGCTGCATTCCTTCAGCAATGGAGGTGGGTGATGGGGTCCATGGTCTTTGTTCTCTCTGCCGTCGTTCTGCTGATCCTGTTCACGTATCTTCGTTCAACGCTCCGTCTCGCCACAGCCGGCTTCTTCACCCTTCTCATCCTTGGGCTCGGGATAGCCCAATATCCCACTCCCGTTACCCTGACCATTGTGGGGCTTGCCCTGCTGCCGGCCGTGGTCCTGAACCTTCCCTGGCTGCGCAGATTGTTGATCGCCCGCCCGCTGTTCCAGCAGGCACAGCGGATCATGCCCCGGATCAGCCAAACCGAACAGGAGGCGCTGGGTGCCGGCACCCTCTGGTGGGATCAGGAAATCTGGAGCGGTGCGCCGGAGTGGCGCAAGCTGTTTGCCTACCCGGAAACCCAGTTGACCGCGGAAGAGCAGGCCTTTCTCGACGGTCCGGTGGAAGAGCTCTGTGCCCGGCTCAACGACTGGCACATTACCCATGAAGCGTTGGATCTCCCGCCACAGGTTTGGCAATTTATCAAAGAAAAACGTTTTTTCGGCATCATCATCCCCCAGGAATATGGTGGCCTGGGGTTTTCCGCCACCGCCCACTCGGCAATCATCCTTAAAATTGCCTCCCGCAGTGTCGCGGCCGCGGTCACGGTCATGGTCCCCAATTCCCTGGGACCGGCGGAACTGCTCCTGCGCTACGGCACCGAGGAACAACGGGCCTTGTATCTCCCCCGGCTGGCCACGGGCGAGGAAATTCCCTGCTTTGCCCTGACCGGACCGGAAGCAGGCAGCGACGCCGCCTCCATCCCCGACCGGGGAGTTGTCTGCACCGGCCCCTACCAGGGCGCAGAGGTGATCGGCATCCGCCTCAATTGGCATAAGCGCTACATCACCCTGGGCCCCATTGCCACCCTCATCGGTCTGGCCTTTCAACTCTCCGATCCCGACCACCTACTGGGAGAGCAGACCGATTTGGGTATTACCTTTGCCCTCATTCCCCGCACTACGCCGGGGATCGAAATCGGCCGCCGTCATTTTCCGCTCAATTGCCCCTTCCAGAACGGTCCCAACAGGGGCCATGAGGTGTTCATCCCCCTGGAGATGGTCATTGGCGGCCGGGCGGGGCTCGGCAAGGGTTGGTCCATGCTCATGGAGGCCCTGGCCGCCGGACGGGGCATTTCGCTCCCCGCCCTTTCCACCGGCGGCGGCAAGCTCGCCAGCCGGGCAATGGGCGCCTATGCCATGGCCCGCCGCCAGTTCAACCTGCCCATCGCCCGCTTTGAAGGCGTGGAAGAGGCCCTGACCCGGATAGCGGGCAACACCTACATCATGGATGCCGCCCGTCTGTTGACCGTTCATGGCATCGATCACGGGGAACGCCCCGCCATCGTCACCGCCATCGCCAAATACCACCTGACCGAACTGATGCGCAGCGTCCTCAACGACGCCATGGATGTGCAGGGCGGGGCCGGCATCTGTCTGGGCCCCCGCAACCTCATTGGCCGCCAGTCCCAGGCCGCATCCATTGGCATCACGGTGGAAGGCGCCAATATCCTGACCCGCAGTTTCATCATCTTCAACCAGAGCCTGCTGCGTTGCCATCCCTTTCTGCGGCGCGAGATCGACAGCATCGGTCGGCACGATCTGACCCAGTTCGATGACGCCCTCATGCAACATGTCGGCTTTCTGCTCAGTAATTTTTCCCGGTCGCTGATCCATGGGCTGACCGGCGGCCTTCTCATTCGCCCCACCCAGGGCAGCAGCGTGGTGCACGGTTATCTGCGCCAGAGCACCAGATTGGCGACCGGGTTTGCCCTGCTCGGCGATTTGTCCCTGCTGATCCTGGGTGCGGAGCTCAAACGCCGGGAAAAGCTGACGGCCCGATTGAGCGACACCCTCGGCCACCTGTTTTTGACCATGGCCGTGATCAAGCATTTCACCAACCAAGGGGAGCAGGAAGCAGATCGCCCCCTGCTCCATTGGGCCTGCCGGCAGAACCTCTATCTGGCCGAGGAAAGTCTCTGGCTTTTTCTCCGCAACTTTCCCGTGCCTCTCCTGGCCGGCCTGCTGCGGCTGACCCTTTTCCCCTGGGGCCGAAGGCTCAAGCCACCCAGCGATCGGCTCGGCCATGCGGTCGCGGCCCTGATCACCGCGCCCACCCCGGCCAGGGATCGCCTCACCCATGGCATCTTTATCCCTGCATATAACGACGACCTGGAGAGTACGGAAACCCTGGGCAAGCTGGACAGGTACCTCCAGATGATGGCCGGATGCGATGCTGCGGAAAAGAAGCTGCAAAGGGCGGTCAAGCAGGGATTGCTTGCGCCCACAGACCACCTGGCCCGGATTGCCGAGGCCGGGGCCCAAGGCTTGATCACGCCAGAGGAGGCAGACAACCTCCGCCGGCTGGAACAGCTCCATCAGGAGATCATCACCGTGGATGATTTTTCCAATATGGGCGGGAAGGAGGCACCATGAGCAGCGCAGGCCCCGTGTATGTCGTTGACGGCAACCGCACCCCCTTTCTCAAGGCGGCCGGCCAACCCGGACCGTTCCGTGCCGCCGACCTGGCCGTGGCCGCCGGCCGCACCTTGCTGGCCAGGCAGCCTTTTGCCCCGGAAGACTTGAGCGAAGTGATTCTGGGCTGTGTCATCCCCAGCCCTGACGAGGTCAACATCGCCCGCGTGGTTTCCCAGCGCCTGGGCTGCGGGATCAAGGTGCCGGCCTGGACCGTGCAGCGCAACTGCGGCTCCGGGATGCAGGCCCTGGAAACCGCCGCGGACCGCATTCGTGCCGGCCATTCCTCCCTGGTCCTGGCCGGCGGGGTGGAAGCGATGAGCCACGCGCCGGTCCTGCTCAGCCAGGAGATGGTGGGCCGGCTGGGGGCCTGGAACCGGGCCAAGTCGATCAAGGCACGGCTGCGGCTGCTCGCCGGTCTCCGTCCCCGTCATTTCCGTCTGGTGATCGGTCTGCTGCAAGGGCTGACCGATCCGGTGGTCCAGCTCAACATGGGACAGACCGCGGAAAACCTGGCGGAGATGTTTGGCCTCACCCGGGAAGAGATGGATGGGTATGCCCTCCGCAGTCATCAACGGCTGGCCGCGGCCTCTGATCAGGGCCGGATGGAGGAGATTGCCCCCCTCTACGCCGCTGACGGCAGGTACTTCACCGAGGACGAGGGGTTGCGCCGGGACGCCTCCCCGGACAAGCTGGCGCGACTGCAACCGGCTTTTGACCGGAAGTTCGGCCGGATCACGGCCGGCAACAGTGCCCAGGTCACCGATGGCGCGGCCCTGTTGCTCCTGGCCGATGCCGCGACCGTTGATCGCCTGCGGTTGCCGATCCTGGGCTGGATCGAGGAGACCAGGTGGGCCGGGATCGCGCCGGAACACATGGGCCTGGGTCCGGTGCACGCGGTGGAGGCGCTGCTCCGCGACCGCAACCTGCGGGTGGAGGATATCGACTACTGGGAGCTCAACGAGGCCTTTGCCGCCCAGGTCCTGGCCTGTCTCAAGGCCATGGCAGATCCCGCCTACTGCGCCACCCACCTGCACCGCGAGCAACCGCTGGGCCACCTCGACCCGGACCGGCTCAATGTCGATGGCGGCGCCATCGCCCTGGGCCATCCCGTGGGGGCCAGCGGGGCGCGCATCGTGCTCCACCTGCTCCATGTCCTCAAACAGCGCAAGGCGACACGGGGCATCGCCACCCTCTGCATCGGCGGCGGCCAGGGCGGCGCCATGCTGGTTTCCCGGCCAAACAGCACCATGGATTCCAACGCAAAGGATTGAGGTCATGAACACCGTGCACCAGCCCTACCAGCATTTCCAGTTGCAGACCGATGCGCAGCAGCTCTGCTGGCTCACCATTGACGTCAAGGAACGGTCCACCAATGTGCTCAGCCGGGAAGTGCTGATGGAGTTGGAGGACGTGATCCGCGAGGTGCGACAGCTTGCGCCCCAGGGGCTGCTCATTCAATCCGCCAAAACCAACGGCTTTATCGCCGGCGCCGACATCAACAGCTTTACCGAACTCGGAACCAGGGACGAGGCCCTGGCGCTGATCAAACAGGGACAGAACCTGTTCACCGAATTGGAGCGGCTGCCCTTTCCCACCGTGGCCCTGATCCATGGCTTCTGCCTGGGGGGAGGGTTGGGGCGGGCCCTGGCCTGCCCCTTTCGCATTGCCGCCGACGAAGCCGACACCCGCATCGGTTTGCCCGAGGTGAAACTGGGCATTCACCCCGGTTTTGGCGGCACTGTCCGCCTGACCCGGCTCATTGGCGGGCCCCGGGCCCTCCCCCTCATCCTCTCCGGCCGCCTGCTCAACGCGCGGGAGGCGGCCCAACAGGGGATCGTCACCTTTGCGCTGCCCAGGCGTCTGCTGCGCCGTGCCGGCGTTCAACTCGCCCTGGCGCCACCCAAAAAACAACAGCCAAACCTGGTTGCCCGACTGGCCGGATCAGCACCGGGACGAGCCCTGGTGGCCATGGCGGCCGAGCGCAAGCTGCGGGCCAAGGCGCGCCCGGACCACTACCCGGCACCTTACGCCGTGCTTGACCTCTGGCGGCAGCATGGGGGCTCCTTTGATGCCATGATGGCCCAGGAGGCCCAGTCCGTGGCCGACCTGATCAAGGGAGAAACCGCGCAGAATCTCATCCGTTGTTTCTTGCTCCAGGAGCGGCTCAAAGCGCTCCCCGGTGCCTCCGCGTTCACCCCCAAACAGGTGCACGTCATCGGCGCCGGGGTGATGGGGGGCGACATCGCCGCCTGGTGCGCCCTGCGCGGCCACAGGGTTTCCATCCAGGACAACAACCACGACATCCTGGCCCGCAGTGTGCAGCGGGCGGCGCAGCTCTTTCAGCGCCAACTGAAGCAACCGCATCTGGTGACCGCGGCCCTGGATCGATTCACCCCGGACAGGCAGGGGGCTCATCTGCCCAGGGCGGAAGTGATCATCGAGGCCATTTTTGAAGACGTCACCGCGAAGAAGGCCCTTTTCGCCGCCGTGGCGCCGCACCTGAAGGAGGAGGTCCTCCTGGCCACCAACACCTCCTCCATTCCCCTGGAAGTGTTGGCGGCAGACCTGCCACATCCCGAGCGGCTGGTCGGCCTGCACTTTTTCAACCCCGTGGCCAAGATGCAGTTGGTCGAGGTGGTCAGCACCATCGCCTCTTCCGAGGCGAGCGTGCGTGCGGCCATCCAGTTCACCAGGTCCATCGGCAAGCTACCGTTGCCGGTGCGCAGCAGCCCTGGCTTCCTGGTCAACCGGATCCTCATGCCCTATCTCCATGAGGCCACCCTGCTCGAATCGGAGGGCATTCCGGCCGCGGTCATCGACCGGGCCGCCGAGGCCTTCGGCATGCCCATCGGCCCCATTGAACTGATCGACATGGTCGGCCTGGATATCTGCCAGTCCGTGGTCGCCTTGATGGGTGACCAGATAAACGGGCAGATGCCGGGCAGCTTTCATGCTTTGCTGCAACAAGGGCGGCTGGGGAGAAAAACCGGGGCCGGCTACTACACCTACCGCAACAACAAACCCAACAAAGCAAGGCCCGGTCGCGGTTATCAGCCCCCGGCCGATCTCACCGACCGGCTCATGCTCCGGCTGGTCAACGAGGCTGTGGCCTGTCTGCGGGAAGCGGTGGTTGCCGATGGCGACCTGCTCGATGCCGGCATGGTGTACGGGACAGGATTCGCCCCCTTTCGCGGCGGGGTGATCCATTATGTACAGGCCCAGTCGGGCAGCGTTCTGCACCAGCGGCTCTCGCAACTGCAACAGCGGTACGGCGAGCGGTTCCGCCCTGATCCGGGGTGGGACAAATAAAAAATATATCGGTTCATCCCGAGACATGAGCCCGCTCCTCGCTTCCCGCACAGGAGGATGATATGCAACCCAGCACCGACTACCTCACCCCTGCATCGGTCCAGACCCTGCCCGGCCTTTTCTGGCAACGGGCCAAGCGTACCCCCGACAACATCGCCTACCGTTTTTACGACCAGATCCAGGAACAGTGGCAGGAGATAACCTGGGAGGCCATGGCAACGAGGGTGGCCCGGTGGTTTGCCGCCCTGGCCCGAGAAGAACTCGCCCCCGGCGACCGGGTCGCCCTCATGCTGCCCAACGGGCCGGACTGGGTCTGCTTCGACCTGGCCGCCCAATCGCACGGACTGGTGGTCGTCCCCCTGTTTGCCAACGATCGGCCCGAAAATATCGCCTATATCCTGGAGCAGACCCAAGCCAGGGTCCTGCTCTGCCCCGGCCTGGCCTACTGGAACGATCTGGAGCCGGTGCTCCATCGCCTCGCCCGGATTCAACGTATCGTCACCCTGGAATTCTGCAAGTTGCAGGACCAGGACCGACGGATCGTCTGCAGCAGCGACTGGCTTGAGGTCGAACCCCAGAGGCCATCGCTTCTCCCCCAAGATGGCGACAGCCTGGCGACCATCGTCTTCACCTCCGGCACCACGGGGCCGCCCAAGGGGGTGATGCTCAGCCACAACAATATCCTGGGCAACTGTTTTGCCAGCCTGCAGGCGGTCCCGGTCTATCCCGAGGATATTTTTCTTTCCTTTCTGCCGCTCTCCCACATGCTGGAACGGACGGCGGGGTACTACCTCCCCATCATGGCCGGCGCCACGGTAGCCTTTGCCCGTTCCATCGCCGGCCTGGCTGAAGACCTCACCGTCATCAGGCCGACGGTCTTGATTGCGGTCCCCCGCATCTTTGAGCGGATACACGCTTCCATCCAGGCCAACCTGGCCAACCATTCCGTTGTTGCCCGCCAACTGTTCACCCTGGCGGTGGCCAGTGGCTGGCGCGCTTTTCTCCATCGCCAGGTCCGGGCCGGCTGGCACCCGCTGCTCTGGTTGAAACCGCTCCTCCATGGCTTGGTCGCCGGCAAGGTGCAGGCGAAACTGGGCGGCCGAATCCGGGCCATCGTCAGTGGCGGCGCCCCCTTGGCCCCTGATATCGCCCGCCTGTTCATCGGTCTCGATCTGCCTCTGCTGCAGGGCTATGGCCTCACCGAAACCAGCCCGGTGGTCAGCGTCAACCGTTTTGAAAACAACGATCCCGAGGGGGTCGGCCCGCCGCTGCCGGGTATCGAGGTCGCACTGGATCGATCCGGGGAGCTCTTGGTCCGGGGAAGTTGCGTGATGCTCGGCTACTGGCAAAACGAGGAGGCTACCCAAAAGACCATAGATCCGGAAGGTTGGCTGCACACGGGCGACCAGGCCCGGATCGATAACGGACACATCTACATTACCGGCCGCCTGAAGGAGATCCTGGTGCTGAGCAACAGTGAGAAGGTGCCGCCGGTTGATCTGGAAATGGCCATCGTGCGGGATCCGCTGTTTGACCAGGCCGTGGTGGTGGGCGAAAACAAACCGTATCTGACCCTGCTGGCGGTGGTGAATCCGGACCAGTGGCTCAAATGCTGCTCTGCCCTCAATATCTCGGCCGAAAAGGAACACTTGAGCCATGAAAAGGTGTTGCGGGAGGCCCTTGCTCGGGTGGAAAAACAATTGCAGCCTTTCCCCGGCTTCATGCGGATCAAGAAAATCACCCTCACCCTGGAGCCGTGGACCGTGGACAACGGCCTCCTCACCCCCACCTTGAAAACCAAGCGAGAGGCGGTTCTCCATCAGTACCAAAGCGCCATTCAGGCCATGTATCCCTGAAAGCGCGCGTGGATGGCGGTTACCGGATTACGAAACATTGGCATCCGGGTTTTACCTCCGGCTTCCTGTTGCCTGTGCGCTTTGCAGTGACGACTGGTCAAGTGATTGAAACTACAGGTATTTCAGAGTAGGCTCTCGAAAGAGAATATCTATTGGAAATTATTGCCCCCTCTTGGCCGGAAGACGTTTCCTGAAAAATTATTGATATTTCATAATCCACGCCTCTCGCACGCTTAACAGCAAAGCTCACCTAAGCGGACCGACAAGAGCCGCATAAAAGAGTTGATTGTGAAAACAATGAGTGGACAGCCCCCAATCAATTTGAGAAACTTTATCCCATCCAGGTAGCTTTTCGATCTGGGCAAGTTCGGATTTCTTCGCAAACCACGTCACAAACTGGCCGGATCACCTTTACCTTAGATGAAAGTAGCCCCGCAATTGGATTGTGTATCTGTTTTTGAACAAAATCTAATGTGGCACCATTGATCTAAACAGCCCAATAAAGCTGTTGTAACGTGTAACTTAGGATGTAAAAATATGCCTTGCAACGCACTAGAAAAAGTAACTGATACCGTTAATTCCAGAGCAATCACACGGCGGGAGTTCATGTATTATTCCGCTGGATTTTTCGGTACTTTGGCATTAAATCCAGATGCTTTCGGAGAGCTTGGAAATGACAAAATTTCTGTCAAGATATCGCAATATCCAATTAATCCCAAAGTCACCACGACTCTTCAGGAGATGATCTCCTTTCCCAAGACGATCCCAGGTCTCACAAAAACAGAAATTTGCCAGATCGAGCAATTCGACAAGTTTGGTTACGGTAAATGGACTCCAGGTTCAGCCCTTCCTTTGATGACAAGAACAGATATAATGGCAAAGGACTACAGTAAACCATCTTCAGCTAGAATAATTAAGCTTGTCAACTTTTTCACTTTCTCTGATATACACATCACAGATAAGGAAGCACCAAACCAGCTTGTTTATTTTCAACAGGCTGATATATTCACTTACAACAATACTTCAGTATATTCTCCGGTGATGCTGTATTCGACGCATGTTTTAGACGCAGCGATTCAGACGGTTAATGCTATACACAAACAGACCCCTTTTGATTTCGGAATCTCGCTCGGCGATACGTGCAATAGCACGTCCTATAATGAGCTTCGGTGGTACATTGACGTCATCGATGGCAAAGTCATCAGACCTGGCTCTGGCGCCCATCTTGGCGAAGATACTATTGATTACCAAAAACCGTATCAGGCAGCCGGATTAGATACATCGATCCCCTGGTATCAGGCACTAGGCAATCATGACCATTTCTTTCTCGGCTGTTTTCCCGTGGATGCGAATCCGGCTCTCGGTTTAAGAGCATCCTACCTCGCGGATACGGTATGGGCCATTGCCGACATCCTTGTTCCGAATCAGCAGACCTTTCCCGTCCTGTTCAACATCAACAAAATAACCGCTGAACCGAAATTTTACCCAGGCATCCTCGATGGTTCGACTCCATACGGAACAATCATCCATGCAGGCCTTTCAACTGATCCAGTGTTTGTTGCCGGAGCTCCGAAGATCACTGCTGATCCGGATCGTCGTTCACTGGTGAGAACAGAATGGGTGCAGGAATTCTTCAAAACCACCACCACGCCTGTCGGCCATGGATTCCATCTGGTCGATAAAAACGCTTCACCCGGTTTTGCGTGTTATAGTTTTCTGCCCAACCCGAAGTTGCCTCTCAAGGTGATTGTGCTGGATGATACGCAAAGGGAAGATGATGGCTCGACCGATGTTCATGTTCACGGATATCTGGACGGGGAACGCTGGGCGTGGCTGCAAGCCGAACTGGCCAAGGGTCAGGCCGACAACCAGTTGATGATTATCGCTGCCCACATTCCCATTGGGGTTGCGCCCATTGGCTCGGAGATGGAATGGTGGGACGAGACAACAGATATCGCGCCTCAGCACCGGAATGCCGTGAGCCTCGTTGATTTGGTCAAGACCCTGCAGAACTCACCGAATTTGCTCATGTGGATCGCGGGTCATCGGCATATGAATACGGTTAAGGCTTTTCCTTCGACGGACCCCGCCGCGCCAGAGCAGGGCTTCTGGCAGGTGGAGACCGCGTCATTGCGGGATTTTCCGCAGCAGTTCCGGACGTTCGAGATCTATCTGAACAGCGATTACACCGTTTCGATTGTCACGGTCAACGTTGATCCGGCGGTCGCGGAGGGAACACCTGCCGCCACATCGCGCAGGTACGCGATCGCGGCGCAGCAGATCGTCCAGAATGACATGCATGCGAATTGTCCCAACTACTTGACCGCCGGCGGTGCCGGCAAACTCCCTGTACCCAGTATGGACCCAACCCGACCCCAGAGCGACGCGTCCGATTCCATCGATCCGACGATCAAGCATGTAGACTTGAGCAATGCTGCCGTTCCCGTGCCGTACCACGGTTCGTACAACGCGGAACTGTTCAAGCAGTTGAGCCCGACTATGGTGGCCGCCCTGAAGAGGCTCTTTCCTCCGTCGGCCTCCTGATCCCAGGCGTTGGTCCGGATTACCCGGTGCCGGGCCCGGCGCAGGTGTGCATGTTGCGCTGATGACGAAGCGCGAAAAGAATACAACCGCAAGTGTTCTTGCTGGCTAATACCTATCAACAAAAGGAGTAGAGAAGATGGACAAAGCGAAGGGCGAGAAGGATACCGTGTTGAATGGCAACACCAAGCTTTGGCTTCAGGCTTTTAGGTTCTTGGCTTATGCCTTGGCCTTCTCGATCATTTCACCATTGACCTCTTACGGTGTTGATGAAGAGAAACCCGTTCCCGTTGCGGTCCCCACCGATTATTCTCAGTCGCAAAATTGGCTGGCCCTTTCGACTGGTTCGCAACCAGTGGATATCTTCTTCGTTTATCCGACCACCTACAACTACGATAGCAGATCACATCCTCCTTTGACTTCAACTTGGAGTCCAGGATGGAACCAGTCGCTGGCCCAAGCTTACATTGATCCGATCATCAAAAGGCACGTCGAAACCCAGATAGGTGTTTTTGCTAAGGCTGGCACCAACGTTTACATTCCCTACTACCAACAGTCCTCCGGGCTCGACGTACTGAACTCTGTCTTGTGGCAAAACACCCCGCAATTTGCCGGCGCCGCAAACCAGGCGCTCCAAGTGGCCTATGCGGACGTATCGAATGCCTTCGATTACTACATGGCGCACTACAATAAAGCTGCCAATGGACAGCCGCGGCCATTCATCCTGGCCGGTCATAGTCAGGGCGCAAACATGCTGCTCTATTTGCTGGAAAACAAGTTTGGGGACCCGGCCTTGCGGAAACTTCTGGTGGCTGCCTATGTGATCGGTTGGTCCGTGACTTCGGACGATATGAACAGTTATCCCAATTCATTGGCACTTGTCGGCATTTGCGGTGACAAGGCTCAGACCGGCTGCATCGTCACCTATAACACTCAGCAAACTCCTGGGGATTGGTCGCTGGTTCCAACCAGTTCGCGGGGGAAGATGGAATTGGTGAGAAAGAACGCGTACAGCGTGAATCCTTTGATATGGGTTGCCACTGCCCCTGGTGCCATCGAGTCAACGGCCGCACCCGCGACGGCGAATTTGGGGGCGGTTTTTTACAAGGGTTCGTTACCAGGAGCAGACCCCGCAATTTTCCAGCCACAACCGGACGGTAGTTCCACCTACGAGGTGAATCATTACATTGGAGCACAAAGCAACAATGGAGCATTGGTGATTGACCCGGAAGCTCTGCCTGCTCCGGCGAACTACCACAATTTTTTCGCCCCCTACAATACGTTACCGGGTTGGTTTCACGGCTACGACTACACCTTTTTCTATCGCAATATCGAACAGAATGTCATTGATCGGATCAAGGCTTATTCTAGCAAGCCGTAACATGATCGGAGGTCACAATGCTTAATTCGAGCAAATAAATGCACAGTATAAACCAGTGATTTCCTCGCAAGGAGTCACATATCTTCCGGAAACTGTAGTAGTATCAGTCAATTGGCTCGCAAACGAGAGCATTTCGCTCGTCGATCTCAAACTTAAGGGTTTCTTGAAAATTAAATGCAGCAACAAGCGGCATATTTAAATATCAAGTTGTTGATTTTGTGTAAATATGTTACTGTCTCAATCGTTTTAAGGGGCCGCCCGACAACCTAACCCGATGGAGAC
>Ga0310040_1001722_pt1 | contig 15235 bp, 18 predicted proteins | sample EPASupsiteHSE623_FD_200237 | JGI IMG/M metagenome (GOLD analysis project Ga0310040, IMG submission 200237) | Bioremediated contaminated groundwater from EPA Superfund site, New Mexico - Sample HSE6-23 (v2) (version 2) | ecosystem: Environmental > Aquatic > Deep subsurface > Groundwater >... | reverse complement strand
TTCCTGATTGCAATTCCATATTATTTATTTTGCAGAAAGAGTCTTTTATTCTGAATCTGAATGACAGAAAAATTAAACCTGTAATCGAGGATAAGGCTGGGAATTGAAGAAGGACTTAGTATCCCTTTTTTGTCGACCAGGTTCGGATAAGATTTGATCTGGGTATGACCTATCATAACCAGGCTTCGCCATGCCTGGTGAAATATTCTTTCCGGTTATTCCGCAATAGCTCGTCAAGTTTTGAGCACTGGAAATTCCACATCCATTTTCCATTCCAATCGGTTAATTTTATTTGCAGTAAAATTCCTAATTGCATCAATCATGGATTCAAATGATGGAGAATCACCATAAATCATTTGTTCCTGCATCGTTCTGTAATCAGCCTTCCATTCGTCAATGAATTTCATAATGAGAACGGGATCAATAGTTTGAGGCTGGTGCAAATTATAATCGATACCTCCTATTCTTGTATGTTTGTATCGGTGTTTGACAATGGTTTCATAAAGCTCTCTATCTTCTATTGCCTTTAAAGCAAATCCACTTTGAATCAGACGATACACATCGTATAAATGACGACTTAACCGATCAACTCTTATTTTATCGTGTGGACGGTGGAATTCTTCATGTAAAAGAAATATCTTTTCCAGAAAAGTTCGTTCCGGAATAGCAGCCGGAATACTAACCGGGGCTCCGGCAAATGACGATTCAAAATAGTGCTCATCCAAGAATGAATGAAAGGATTGAACCGCGTTTGGTTCTTTTAATGAGCTGCAACTAATTTCCAGTAAAATTCTCGGTTGAACATATCCTGGATAATCGACAACATTCGGATAGTATATTTGTATTTGAGCAGGATCGGCATCGCTTGCTTCGGGTTTGATCTAATTTAGCATTATATATGTCTTTAAAAATAAGATATTTACCGACCTCCATCTCAAAAATTGCAGATAATATCTGCACTACCCACCAGTCTTTTTCCACAGCATAAGGTGCTATGCCTGTATCTTCTGCAACTTGAGTATAGGCTCTTATTTTTGTTTCCCCCGGAATATCATACCATTCGTTACTCATTTGTTATTATTTCCATTGATTCGATCACAAGGCCTGTCGCATAATTATTCTTATCCATTCTGGGGCCAGACGAATATCATGCTCTAAACGATATTTATCTTCATTCTTTAAATGTTCCAGTATCATCCGCTTTTCGTTCTCCGTTATATTATCTTTACCAATTTCTTTCAAGGCTTGTATGGCTAAGCCACTTATATCTCCGATGGAGGTCAGATTTTTAGGACTCGCTTTTTTGAATATAATCTTGCGTTTCCCTATATTAATCCTTCGTGCAGCGCCATCGGTTAAATATACTACGTTCATCGGAACTTGCGTTGATAATCCCAAAGCGTTTAAAGCCAGCGCACCCGTTGGAACAATACGCGCTTTGTCCCTTTTGGCAATAGCTTTTGCAATGGCTTCAGCACCCGGTTTTACAGGGCCTAAAATTGGATCTTTCTCGAACCGGACATAAATACCACGTGCTACCCGCGAAATTTCTCCTTTATTAACAAGACGTTCCAGAGCTTTCGCAATAGCTTTTGAATTTCCAAAATTCAAAAAGTCTTCTACAAAAAACAGCGACCCCCTCTTCGCTTTTTTAATCTTTTTTAATATTTGTATTTCAGAGCTTTCAGTCATTTAATTTTATATTATTTGTCGCAAATTTAGTAAATATTTGCGACAGAAGCCAATTTATTTCTGCTTCTATATGTCAATGGGCCTGCTGACCGGAATTCATGCCCGTGGTGCGGTTACCGGCGAGATCAAAGAGAAACTGGAAAGCCTCAGTATGCCGGCCGGCGATCCTGAACACCAACTGTTCGAGGAAGTGAAGGCATCGGTAGGTCAGTGCTTTGAGGAAACGGTTATCACTTACGGGCTCATCAACTACCTTTGTGCATTTATCCGGGACATTGAGGAATCCGCGCGGATGGAAGTGAAGAAAACCATTCTTGATATGCTCCAACAGGCCAGTTCGCCCATGTTAAATAAAGGGGGTCATGACCCTGTGTGACTGATCTTGCTTTTGCCGGTGCCATCTTCTCCATCGCCCTTAAAGTTATGACCGGCCCTTGTGGGTGGATCAGGCTGGGAATGGAAGTAATCAGGAGATTGGCCTGACAAAACAATCCGGGCTTCATATCTTTTTATCCTCCCTGGTTTCTTCTTCATTTTTTAATTTTTTGTACTTTTCGAATCCTTGCGTAATGAAAAAAACAACAAAAGAAATCACTCCCGCAAAGATCAATCCACTGATCACTGCAAAATTTCTTCCGGTATCGTTTATTAATCTTTGAAAAGCGGCTTGCTGGTATGGATTGATCTCGTTATTCTCAAAAATACCATTCATATTCAGGTCGTGCTTATTGAGATCCCATTGGCAATAAATATCTGTATAAATTGCAGTACCGAGAACTATTAGATAAATCGTCAGAAATATCGTAACAGCAAACCAAAATTTTTTTCTTTTCGATTTTAAAAGCATGGGTTTCCAGCCAATTGCTATCAGTAAAAGGAATAAAAGACTGACCATCGCCGGAATAAATAGGTGATACGGCATTGTTATGGGGTTCATATCTGGCTGTTTGTGTTGTATCCAATGTTGCCGAAAATTACTACATTCTGATGAGATTTGGTTAATATCCAGTTTGAGCTGCGATGAAATATTAGCTGCGTATATTGCAGGTGGTTTTCCCTTAACCAATTTTTGCTGGCCGGTAAGAAGCTTTCCGAAGCCTTAATCAGAAATGATTTCTTACCCTCTCCCTGACCTGGATCAAATTACAAAATTCTACAAGATTGAGCTGGCAGATCTGCTCAAAAAGAAAAAGCTCCCCGTTGGCGAGATGGCGAAGGAATCCGTGGGGTTGAGCTATGCGGATATAAACAAAGTATGTCAGGATTTTTTCAAAGATTTTTTGGTATATGGAACTGAAAAAGCGACCCCCGACTTATTGTTTTATTATATCAGGAGCCGCAAAAGGCCATTTTAATATATGCCGGATTACAGACCGAGATGCAGTTTCGAGTGAGATTAAGTAAAGCCATACGTACAGAATAGGAGAGGGATAGACATCTGTAACTAAAATTCAATACCTTTACTACACAAAACCAATAGGCTCCGTTAAACAAGCCAAAAACAACTGATCTGAATGTAATGCGACAAAAAGAAGATTATTTATATTTTTGATAGTGAACTTGAAAAACTGACAGGAAGGAGTGATACCATGGGCATTGAAGAATTATTACTGGAAAAGGCCAAACATGACGGACTAAAGAAAACTATTCGAAACCTTATTATCAAACATGGCTGGACGGACGAGCAAATCGCCGGCGTGACGGAGGTATCGGCCGATTTCGTAAAAAAAGTCCGGGCTTCATTGAAGAAGCAGAGAAAGGACACCTAAAAGCGGATTATCTCCTGCGACCAACTCAATTTGAGTCTTCCGATAATGCATAATCAAGTTGTTTATGCACGATAATCAAGTTGTTTATGCACGATAATCAAGTTGTTTATGCACGATAATCAAGTTGTCTTTAATGCATAATCATCTTGTCTTTAACGCATAAAAATGTTTGCCGCCATATACGTGGAAACTCTTTCCGCCATATACATGGGCAAGTTTGTTTCCATGTATACGGACAAGTTGCTCCCCATATACTTGAAAAACTTAACCGTCACAGAATGAGGTATGTTATCGCTTCTGTATGAAAAGCGTTTAAAGCTTTTTCATACAACATTTCCTCAAAATTAAAATGCACCCGCTTTTACAGAAATTGTAGAGGCATTCATATATAGCTGTAATGCATCTAAAGCCGCCGGAAACATAATTAACGAATAAAAACAAACTTTCGCTTAAAACATGGTATGAATTCCAAAATGATTTTTTAATTTAGTCGTAGCCTTAAATCTGTAACCTTAAACTCGTTCGAATAATTTATTGCCCTATGCTGGAACTCCAAAATATCAGCAAATCATTTGGTCAGAATCATGTCCTGAGTGGCATCAATATGACTTTTGAGCAAGGGCAAACCGATACGCTTGTCGGTGGAAACGGAACTGGCAAAATCACGCTTTTTAATCTCATCACAGGTTTTCTGCGTCCCGATCAGGGGAAGATCATTTACAAGTCGGGAGAAATCCAGAAAAGCAGTCCTGTCGCCATTAACTATTACGGCATTACTCGGACGTTTCAGTACCTGAGGATCATTAACCAGCTTGCTGTCAAAGAAAATATCTTGCTTTCTTTCAAAAATAATCCCGGCGAAAAAGTGTTCAATGCCATTCTGCCTCAGCGGTTATTCAGGGAAAAGTACAGGCAATTTGCAGAACAGGCAGATCAAATCCTGGAGAAGGTACATTTGAAAGAGGTCGAAAACAATTTAGCCGGTGAAATTTCGTACGGGCAGCAAAAGCTGTTAACCATTGGCTGCGGCCTTGCGAATAATGCCGACTTGCTGTTGCTCGACGAACCTGTTGCCCGAATTGACAAGGAAAACTACGAAAAGATTTATGGGTTGATCCTCCGGTTAAAGGAAGAAGGCAAAACCGTTATTCAGATCGAACATAACCATGACTTTGTTGAAAGTTTGAGTGACACCGTTTGGTTCTTACATGTTGGAAAAGCCACTCCGTTTAAAGATTACCAGTCATTTATTGCAGATCAGACCGTAATACGGGAATATTTAAATTGAAACCACCGGAGCAGGGAAGGATTTTGCCCTTTCGTTTCTGATGGCTGAAAACAGGTCCAGGATTACGACAGATTATACACGAAATAATGTGTAATGCTTGAAGTATTAACAAAACAAAAAAGCAAAACAGTCATTAGTCCAATAGATTTTTAACAATAATCCTTAAAGGCAAATTCAAGTTGAACGGTTTTTTTACATACGTCGTCAATAGTCTCGGAGGTCAGAAAGAGATCTTTGACGGATATTTTGTCTGTCAGTACTCTGTTGACTATACAAAGCACGCTGAATGTGGTTCTGCCCAGCTGGTAATCATGTGTGATGATAGCTATGAGACAATATGTGACAACTGCAACATAAATTTGTATCCTCACAGCATTCTTCGTGTTACCCCAGAAGGAGGTGATGCGGAGATGTTGCTTTATCCACCGAAAAAACAGTTCTACCTGCCCGCGTTGCTTGTACAGCATAGCGGCGTCTTTCACCTTGATGTTGATGCCGTTGGCCAGGAGCGTGAATGTTCTCGGCTTATGCGGAATCTCATCCATCACATTCCTATCTTGAACTTTTGCTTCCGTGATATGAAGTTAAGTCGGTATTTGGGTTACTACGTCAAACAGTGTGTGAACTTTGATGCCACCCTTGTTTTTTCTGAAGTATGCCCACTTGAACAAGCTCAGGCAAAGGTCTATCGTGGTGTAGTTGAAAGCACAGAACTTTCCAGGCAGTTCAAACGGTCTGTCAATTCGTTTGCTTTGAGCAAGATTAATCATGAAATAGGCAAACTCTTCAAATATCTTGTAGTCCCGGTTCACATTGGCATAGGAAAGGTTGCTCAGTTTAATCTCTCCGGGGCCAAATCCGAGATGGTAGCTCTTGTTTTTGATAGAATCAATGATGCACGCGAGCTCTCTGAGGGTGTCACAGGAAGCCAATTGCCCATACATCATAACCAGCAGTTGGTTCCAGCAGGTGAATGTCTTCACCCATTTGTTTCCGTTATGTCGCTTAACAATCATATCAAAAACTCTCTTGGGCAGGAAATCCACAAGTTGACTGAATACATATTTGTCGCTGTTCATATTTGCCTGGGTTTATTTACAGGCTGCAAGATGCAAAATGAATTCAAATCGACACGCGATTTTTTTTGCTTTTAATTGACTATATAATAATAACTTACAAAGGTCTTCAAAAAGATCATTTGGACACTAGTGACAATTTCATATGAAAAGTTAAATATTAACATACTTCTCCAGCTTGTAAAGTGATTCAGATTCCATTACATTTTTTGAATTCCACCGCTATGGCAAGATGATTGATAAAGATAATTATATAGAAAAGAAGGTATATGTTGAAGCGCTTCAACATATACTCAATAGAATTGATCGATACTTTCTTTTGTTGATAGTAGTATTTGTATTCTATTTGTTTTATGGATTTATCGAGCCGCAAATACAACAACAAAATCAAAAAAGATTTATAGAGATGGATAAGGACCTGCGATCGTCTATCGATATGTTCGGGGCTGTTCGGAATTTGTATTTAGAAATATCAAGACCCGCAAATTCAAACTCATATCAATACCTTAAGAAGCAAATTATTTTAATTAAGAATGACGAAATTGGAAAGATTTTAGAAAGCAGTTCAGCACTAGAACTTAGCAACGACGAAATTAAGTTTATCAAAAATTATGAAAATTTAATATCGTCTTTCATAAAGCTAATGGAGATAGAAAATGAAAAAACAATGACTCCTAAAATAGACGCCATATCCTTAAATACTCTCGAATTTCACAATCAAACGTTCAGTAATAAAAAATTTGTAAGGATCAAGAATCTTGTGGACCTCTCAAAAATAGTTTTCAAATTTAAAGAAGCGACTTTATCACCTTTAGATTTTCTAATTTCCAATAAAATTGAACAATTCAATTTGACAAATCGCTCTCAAACTCATATCAATATTGGAAGTAGTAGTTTAATTCAGTCTTTTCCTCTTTATTCCGCAATTTCCCCATATTTTTCAATAATAAGTGATACGACAGTCTTATATAGTTATGAGAAAGCAAACTCAGTATTCTCGATCGGGTACAACATACTATATATTAATGATATTGAGGAGCAGATAAGATCACTAAATGAAGCTTTCGAAAAGTCAAATGACTATTATGACTCAGATAAAGTCGGCATTCCATTTTCTGACTGGACTATAGATAAATTGCTTATTATTCTCTTGTCCCCGTTATTGATAATCGTTATTCTTCATTACATTATATTTCTGTTTAACAAACGACTAAAGATGTTGTCAATGAGGGACGGACTAGCCAAGAGAGAATATGATAAATATATGAAATTGTCGTCAAATCACTTTGTAAGTTTTATTGAATTCCTTGACATAAATCCTAAAAGCTTTTCTAAAAAAATAACTCAAACTAAGAAATTGATCTTGGGGAATGTGTCGAAGACGTTGTTCATTATTCCTTTCTCTACTTTGTTAATATTTTCCTACAATGTTTATAATACAAAATTTTGGGCGTCCTCCTTTAATTTTATTTCGATATTAGTTTATATATATGGACTAACTATTAACATCTTGTTACTCGTGCTAACGGCTGAAGCGTTTCATTTCAAATTAGAAAAATTGACATATAAAAAATAATATTATGAAAAACATCTTTTTATTATTAGTGATTTTGATTGCTACCATACTGTTCGTGGGCTGTAATAACGCTGGCAAAAATGAGAATAGTAGTGAAAAAAACGGTAAGATCGTGATTTGGCAAACTGAAACGGATCCTCAGGCTATTGATACTTTAAAGGCAATAATTGGGCGATTTGAGAAAATATATTCAATAAATGTCGAATTAGAATCAGTACCATGGAATTCGTTAGCAAACAAATTAGCTATAGCAATTAACACTAATAATGTACCAGATATCTCTCATTTAGAGCCATTTATGACATGGTCGATAGCATCAAAAGATTTACTGCTGCCAATTGACGACGTTATATCACAAATCGAAAAAGAGAATAATGATTCGATATTAAGATCAGTTAAAGATTTGCAGTTATATGGTGAGCATAGATATGGTATTGCCTACGCCGTTGGAGTAACCGGATACGCGTATAGAAAGGATATTGTCGATAAATTAGGCCTCCAAATACCGCAGAACTGGGACGAATTAATCATCTTTTTAGAAAAAGTCCATAAATACTCTGGAGGTAAATTGAAAGTATTGTTGCCTGGTGGTGATCCTTTTTTTATAGATCAATTGTATGCTGAACTTTTGGCAAATAATGGAGGAAAACTATTTGATCCCAACACTTTGAACCCATTATTGGACGCTAAAGAATCAATAGAAGTTTTGAAATTTTTCAAAGAAATAAGTCCTTACGTTGACGAATCATGGCAGAACACAAAGTATCTAGATCAGTTCAATAGACTTGGAAGAGGTGATGCCATTTTAGTTCCTGTTACTTATGTTAGGGCTGCAAAATCGATTGAAAGAACAATAAGCGAATTAGGAAAAGAATATAGCTTGCAGGCAACACCAGAGTATTTTGGATTGATGCGACAGCCTGTCGGTTGGTCGTATCATGGGGAGTCAATTTCAACAATTGATTGCGAGCCGTTTGTGATTTTCAAAGAAAGTGATATGAGAAATATAGGTAATAAAAAAGCATCATATTACGCTAAGGAGTTTCTGAAATATTTCTACTTACAAAAAAATTATATTCAATTTGTCAAGACCGTACCTATACATTTGACCCCAATTTTTAAGAATATGGCATCTGGCGATTCTACATATTTAAACGCTAAATTGATAAAAACATGGCAGCCGTGGCAACAATTTTGTCAAGATCATCTAAACGATCCGAACAGTGTAAGGCCGATCTTAATGCCAGATGGCGACCCTAAATCAAAAGAAATTCCATTTCTTTTAGATTTCCAAGCAAAAAATATTTTGACAGAGGCTGTAAATGACGTCATTTACAATCATCTTACACCAGAAAAAGCAGCAAGTATAGCACAAACGAAGGCTTTAAGTTTGCTTCAAAATCTAGGGTATGAAACAACCCGATACAAGTAATGAATACCATTATAAAATCATTATCGTCATTTTATGTATTTCGAATATAATAAATCTTAAAAATACATTTAGAATATAACTATTCGAATTACGGCTTTCAAGTATTATACTTAGATATCAATTCAAATTAACGGTGTAATAAACATGAGTTTTTTGTTGAGGAACGTGAAATCCCATAAGTTATTAATCGGCGCACCTTTGCTCCTTTTTTATTTGATACTTGTGATATCACCCATACTTTATACTGCAACGTATAGCGTTTTGCGAACAGATTCAAGAACAAGTAATAATGAAAGGTATGAGGTCAAAGCTAGAAAAGGAGACAATGTGGACAATTTGAAATCGCATAAATTAACTCTTAGCGGTTACGAAAATGCGATGAATGACGATGAGTTTTGGGAAACGGTATATGAATCAATTATTTACACAATAATTTGTGTTTTTGGGCAATTGGTATTAGGAATGATAAGTGCATATATTATTGAGAGAGCGATATATCTAAAGTTAAATACATATTTTCTTCTAATAGCATTTTTCATTCCCTACGCAGTACCAACCTCAATTGTAGTATTGATGTGGAATTTCCTTTTGTTGAAAGATGGAATTTTCGCTCAATTTATGGCGTATTTCGGAGTGAACCCGAATATCTGGAAATCTGATTTATTGTTTTATTCTCTTGTTTTCATTTCAATATGGGAATTCTTTCCATTTGTTTTTTTGGCGATCTATGCTCGAATGAGAAAAATCAGTAATTCAATTTATCAAACATCAATACTTGACGGCGCAAGCAATTTGAAAATTTTTCGAAGAATAACGCTACCAATCATAAAAAGTAGTCTAATTGTTATAACCCTTTTAAGAATAGCTTTTATGTTTTCTAAATTTGATTTACCATTAATGTTCGCTGAAAATAACGCTAACGACAAAGTCAGATTAGCTGCGACTTTTTTGGTTAAGAATGTAGCAAGCACCGAGAAAATGACAAATCAATTTGCGAAATCAATGATTGTAGCTTTTATTGTAGCGCTTATTATTATGACCATTTATTTCATGTTCTATGTATCTACATTTATAAATCCGGCTAAATGGTTGAAAAGATTAAAAACAATTTTCGTAAAATGAAACAAGAAAAATTTTGGATAAGATTATTTAGCGCTCTGCTAATATTTTTCACAATGGCTCCATTTTTAACATTGTTCTTGGGAAGTTTAGTGCCTAATAGTTACGTTGTAAACGGATTGGATATCCATAGTTTAAGAAATATCTCGTTTAAAAATTATATTGAAATTTCGTCAAGTTTCTTTTCATATGAAAAATCTCCATATTTGAGATATCTTTTAAGTACTTTAATTATTTGCTTCGGAACTGTTGTTTTTGTAGTTATTTTATCAATATTTAACGCTTATTTTTTTTCTAGACTAGCCAATAAATGGGTAAGAAAACTGGAACATCTCTTAATATTTACATATTTCTTTCCCTCGGTAATATTAATTTTCGCTTATTTTGATATTTATGCTAAGCTAAATTTGAACAATTCGTTTGCTGGCTTAATAATTGCGAACACTGCTTTCTGTTACCCTTTTTCTTCTTGGTTGCTCATAGGTAACTTTAACGAAATACCAACAATATATGATAAATCAGCGATTTTAGACGGTGTTTCAAAATATAGCATTTTAAGGAATATTATAATTCGAAAGTCATACACCGGAATTTTCACAATTTCTCTTTTTTCATTTGTGCTTACTTGGAATGAATTAGCATTTGCAATGAACCTAACTACTTCTAGTTCGGTCACTCGTCCGCTTTCAGCTGGTGTCGTGGATATCGTTCTGAATCAAGGAGAGTCTAGCCAACTTGGCTTGTTTTCTGCTTTTGGAGTTATAACATTAACCCCTTTAATGCTCATTTTCATTATACTGGAATTAAAATCACATAAACTTCTTCTGAAAGAGAATAAATCTTTCTAAAATGGAAAAACCAATATTAAAGTTAGACAACATTTGCTTGTCGATTATCGAAAAAAGGAAAGGGAAAGAGGTCTATCACAATCTCATTCAGAATCTAGACCTTGAGGTTTATCCCGGCGAGTTTGTAGTAATTCTAGGAGATTCAGGATCAGGCAAGACAACATTTCTGGATATCGTTGCTGGCTTTGTTTTGTTGGATGAAGCCAGCAATAACCGGAAACTAAAAGTTTCTTCAAATACCTATTTAAAAACCAGTGGAAAAATATTCGTCAATGGCCAAGACGTTTCAAATGAAGGACCAATAAGCAGGAATGTTGGATTAGTGATGCAAAGATTTACTCTATATGAGCACATGAGTGTCTTGAAAAATTTATTGTTCCCATTAAAATGGAATAATGGTAAGAGTAAGATCAATAACCTACGAAAGATTGTGACAATTTTGCATAAGGTCGGTCTTTCGAATAGCGAGATTAAAAACTGTAAGCCGGACGACTTATCTGGAGGACAAAGGCAAAGAATTGCAATTGCAAAAATGCTTATTAGGGAGCCCACAATTAGATTATTTGACGAAGCTTTTTCCCATTTGGATTTCAAGCTCAGAAGTCAATTGAGGAATGAACTAATTATCAGTCCCCTGAGAAACGGACCGAAAGACCATATTGTTATCTTTGTGTCCCATGATTTGAATGATGCTAAAAATGCCGACCAAATATTGTATTTTGAAACAAAGAAAAATTTGATTTCGAATAAACACAAACAACAGATGAGAATTGAAATAAATACAATTCATAAATTATATGTTGCTGATGGTTCCAAAAACGCGTACGAATTATTCAGCAGTGCAAATGATATTGATGTAATCGAATTAATATCCACAATTAAAAACAAAGAACAGCTAAATGGGGAAACTAATTAATTATTTCGGAGATAAGATTTACTCTCCGGCAGAGATACTTAAAGACAAAAAGTTGTTGAAGGTAATTGAGCCAATATTCATTAAATTATGCAAAGAACTGTCTATTCCAAGTGAAAACTCTGTTGAAATTTTTAATCGACTTTTAGAGCTTTCACTTACTCACCCAACAAACGATATAGAGTACATAATTCATTGCGAATTTGAAAGGCTTGCTGTGGCGGAAAATTGGACGAAAGCCTTTGGAAATCGCGCTATTATTATTTACAATCAGATCAACAAATACATAAAGGGTGATATCATCTCGGATATAGGCTGTGGAGATGGGGGAGTATCACAATTATTATTCAAAAGATTTAAATCGATTAAGTTGTTTGATGTTCAAGATTATGTTCTGCCAAATATTAATCTTCCCTTTCATAAACTCACTGAGGGGGAAAAACTTCCTAAAGAGGTTGAGTGTGATACGTCATTGCTCTTAACTGTTTTGCATCATTCGGAAAAGCCAATTGAATTGTTGAAAGAGTTATATGGATTAACAAATTCTAGATGTATAATTATTGAGTCGGTAGTTGGGATATCTTTCGAAAATCTACCTATAAACTCTCCACTGAAAGAGTTGAATAGCCGTGAACAATTTCGCTATGCTTCATACTGGGATTGGTTTTACAATAGAGTCATTCATAAAGATGTTAATGTTCCTTATAACTATCTTTCCCCAAGTATTTGGATAGATAAATTTGAAGAAATAGGTTGGAAGGTAACTCAATCTATTGAACTCGGTATTGACCAACCACTTGTTCCGGAATTTCATTACCTGTTTATTCTCGACAAATAAAATTCAATGTCGTTTAGTTAGTAATATTTCATAATCATTTGTAATTCTTAGAGTAAAGCTTCTTTGGCTTTTTATTTCGTGGGTTACTTCTCCCGGTACGAATGATTTCCCCGGGTATTAGCGACAATACTGTCAGTAAGCAATCGGTCTGGTACAGGTGGCACGATCCGGTACTTTCCTTCGTTGTTTTAAAAATTCCAAAAACATTCCGACACAGGTTGGACTTTTTTGGAATCAGTTCTAAAATTAGTATGGACTTGCTGATTTTTCTGAAGGCTCCTAACAAAGAAAACCCTTTCTGCCTGACATTTCGATTAATATCTTCTCCAAACAGGCAGTAGCCCGTAAGGTTCTTCTGGCATAAGGTAAGATATAACCGGAATGTTGCTCTGAAAATATGTGTACTGCGTAAGCCTACTGATTATATCGGGGACAGATATAATCAGGTAACCACAAATCATCGGTCAAAAGGTGCGGATGGCATATTCCTATCAGCAGTTTAATCAGATTGGCTGTTCAATGATGAGATAAAATTAGATTTGCTTCTGTGCTTTTATCAGTTACCAAACAAACTCACTATCTTTAATATTATACTCAATAAAGTTAATAAAATAGAAATTGTCGCTGTTATAGGGTGAGTTATGAACGCCTTTAGTTTATTGATCCAATATTTACTGCTCACCTTAAGATTTCCATTAGTCGCTTTGTCCACAACTTCTATAAGAAAATTTACTTTACAACGAAGAGATTCGAGTATTGAAGGAAAACCAAGATTCTTAAATACCTTGGCTTCTTCTTCAAGTGTTAAATGACCTTTTTTTGTGAATCCATCATTATTTGTTTTCATTAAATTCTCAAGCTGCGGATCCTTTTCATAATTTGCTCCATAAATATTAATGAGCAAAGTGTTTAAGTTTATCCTGTTGTGATTCTCAATTTCTTGAAAATCCTTTCCATTTTCGTCCACCATTACGCAATACCTATGTTTAATTGCTTCGAAGCCAAAATGAACATCATTCATATCCCAATGAATCCATTTGCAGTCCCGATTATTTTTAACAAATGAATTGAAGGAACGAAGAAGTCGTTCTTCTAATTGGTCATAAAAATCCGTAATGTTTTCTAATATGATTTCTGCCTTTTCTGCTTCATGATGAATTGCAAAACAATGATTTTGCTTTCCATCAAGAGATTTTACCATAATCGCTATTATTCTTGGGGTTGCAATTCCGCTTTCGTTATCCATTAGGTTTTGCCTTGAATAATGAATAACAAGTGAATGGCTTGGATCTGCATTTAGCCCTTCAATTATTCTTTTTGCTCTGATATACTTATTATTACTCATTTACTTTTTATTGAATTTTATCCCAGATGAACAAAGCTTGCATTGAAAACAATCTATGCATACACCTTTTTTATCAATCCGAACAAAGTGCTGATTTCTGATTTCACTAGCAGTATTGTGAATTTTATCTTGCATTTCTTCCAAATGTCGATCTTCTAAAACATAAGGAGCTTTTTTTGTATTTGACTTGATGTCATAGATTTGAATATAATCTGCCTTCTGTCCTGTCAATTCTTTATGCCCTAATGCATAAAGTTTTAATTGTTCAGTTGTTACCTTACTTTTCTGCGGGTCATCATTAGATTTGAATTCAATTATTGTAGTTTCGTATTTATTCTCGTAGAGTTTCTTTTTAATTAAATCAATTCTGCCATTCACTAAAATTCCGTCATCTAAATTCAAAAGAATTTCTTGTTCAACGAATTCCACTGATTTGATTGACTCTTTGTTTTTTTTGTAATAGTCATTTACCTTTCTTTTTACTAAATCAACCATAACACTTAGCTTTTCTGATGACCCCATATATGGAAAATGAGATTGTCGAATTGCAATTTCTGTTGGGTCAGTATCTTTAATTGTTTGACCAAGTTTTATTCTTTTATGTAGCTCCATTAAACTATCATGCATAGACTTTCCAAAGCCCATTCTACGGTTAAGAGGATATAAAAAGCCATACATAGATACGAGCTTGAATCTATATGGGCATTCAAAGAAGTCCTTCAAAATACTGAAGTTAAGCGAAATGTTAACTGCTTTTTCTTTTGGCGCTGCCGGTAATCTAACTTTTCCTTTAAAGCTAGGAATCGTTGAAACTATTATATCTTCAGCTTCAAGGATTTCTTGCACAAAAGCTGATTCTTTTCTATAGAGTTGATTATTTAAATCCGGGGCTCGCGAAATAAATAGATATTTTTGAGGTCTTGTCAAAGCGACATAAAACAAACGCCTTTCATCTTCATCGGTCCCCTCATAACGTTCCTGATTTTTAATTAATGTTCTCATTAAGAAATGCCATTCATTAAGTCCACCTGGCTTTTTAGATGGTAAATAATTCTTATTTAACCCGGGAATAAATACAGCAGGAAACTCTAATCCTTTAGCCTGGTGAACAGTCATGATTTGAACTGCCCTTGGTGTTTTGTAAGGATTATTAAGCCAACCTTCAGGATAATCATCAATTGCAGCATAACGTATAAAATTGAGAAAACTGAATAAATGAAAACTTGGTTTAGAACTTGAATAATTAATAAACTCAAAGTCATAAATTACCTGACTAAACTTTCCAAGATTGAACATTCTTATTTCAGCTTGTAAATCGTCTTCGAAAACTTCCTCTGTT
>Ga0310040_1001711_pt1 | contig 15312 bp, 13 predicted proteins | sample EPASupsiteHSE623_FD_200237 | JGI IMG/M metagenome (GOLD analysis project Ga0310040, IMG submission 200237) | Bioremediated contaminated groundwater from EPA Superfund site, New Mexico - Sample HSE6-23 (v2) (version 2) | ecosystem: Environmental > Aquatic > Deep subsurface > Groundwater >... | reverse complement strand
GGTCGCCGTCACCCACTTGAGGAATTCCCAGGCCGCGTCTTTTTCCTGCTTGGTTCCCTTGCTGGAAATTACGATATTGGAGCCTCCCGCCGAGGTTCCGTAACTCACCTGCTTCGGCATGAAGGCGGTGTTCACCGAGAATCCCGCGTTCTTTCCCATACCCATGAAGGTCGTAATCCCCGCCGTCGTGTAGAACCACATGCCCGCCTTCTGGTTCGTGACGTCCGACATCAGCTTTGCGGAATCGGCGCTGGCCATGATCCTGATATAACCGGCGTCCTTGAGATCCCTGAAGAACTTGACGGCGTCGTAGGCCATTTTGGTGTTGATGTTCGTGGACTTTTCATCGTCGCTCAGGACGGAAGTCCCCGACTCGAGAAGGATTCCCTCAAGGAACCAGATGTTGCTGGCCAGGGTCAGGCCGTAAAGGCCGGTCTTTTCCTTGATGGTCTTGCAATAGCGGGCGAAATCGTCCCAGGTCTTGGGCCCGGCCGGATCGAGGCCCGCTTGCTTGAGAAGTGTCGTATTCATGTACAGGATAAGGTTGGAGGGCATGAAAGGCAGGCCGTACAGCTTGCCATCGTACTTGCAACTCTTCACCAGGGCCTGCTGGAAATCGGAAAGATCGAACTTGTCGGCGGCGACCCGGCTGTCCAGCTGTTCCGTGATGCCGTTCATTCCCAGCATCCCGGTCACGCCCATCTCCAGCACGAAGACATTGGGCGGATTCCCGGCTATTGTAGCCGCCTGAACCTTCTGTTGCACGTCAGAATAGGTCCCCTGCGTGGCTCCGGTAACATGGATACCCTTCTGCTTTCCCACGGTCTCGTTGAAATTCTTGATCAGAGTCTCGTTGGTTTCCTGAACCACGCCAGAATATGCGTACCAGTAATTGAGCTCGATGGGCTTGGCCTGCGCCGCCAGGGCCTGAGCCCCCAATAGCGCCAGGACGATAGCGGCCAGGAAAACCCTGGCGCCGCGAATCTCAAGACTCCTTGCCATATCCGACTCCTTTAGTAGAGCAATCTATTTTTCACCCATATAGGTGAATGCTTTCGTTATTCTTTGTTGAGCGATGAGGTAGATGAGCAAAACGGGGATGATCAAGATAAGGTTGCCCGCCATCACGACGTTGTAGGGTATGGATATTCCGCTATCCAGCAACTTCAGTGAGGCGACACCCACGGGAAGCGTACGGACAGCATCGCTTGTGGTGAGCACCAGAGGCCAGAAATAATCGTTCCAAGTACCGATGAAGGTAATGAGGCCAAGGGCCGAAATCGTGGGCATCGCTATCGGGATCATGATACGCGTGATGATGGAGAGTTCCGAAGCTTTGTCCATGCGAGCCGCTTCGAGGACTTCCTCCGGCACCTGCCGGAACGTCTGCCTGAGCATGAAGATCCCGAAAGCGCTTGCCGCCTGCGGTAAGATGAGGGACGCGTAGTGGTTGATGAGGCCGAAGCGGTTCATCAGCAGAAACACGGGCAGAAAGACCAGCTGCGGCGGAATCATCACCGAGGCCAGGGTGAGTCCGAAGAAGATGCCGCTGCCCTTGAATCTGTATCGGGCAAAGGCGTAGGCCGCCGGTACGACCGTGAAGATTTGACAGAGGATGATGGATCCTGAGACGAGAATGCTGTTCCAGAGGTATTTCCAGAAGGGAAAGGCGCCGAATGCCGCCGCGAAGTTGTCCCAGCTGGGATGGGCCGTCCAGAAAGTCGGCGGGAACTGGAGCATCTCCCCCTTCGACTTGATCGCCGTCAGCGCCATCCAGTAGAAGGGGACGAAGTATACGAGGAAAATCAGGAGGGAAACGAGGAGTCGTCCCGTTAGGGGGATCGCATGTCGCGCTCGTATCATCGCCGCCCTCCTATCGGTAATGGACCCTGCGGTCCAGAACCATGAAATACGCGATGGTGAACGCCCCGATGAACAGCATCATGACGACCCCCGCGGCCGAGGCGTACCCGATCTTGAAGAACTGGAAACCATTCTGGTAAATGTAGTAGACAAAAGTGTTCGTCGAGTTGGACGGCCCCCCCTGAGTCATCAGGGCCACGGTCTCGAAAGCCTTGAGGGAGGCGATCATGTTCGTGAGAGCGAGGAAGAAAAGCGTAGGGGAGATCATCGGCAAGGTGATCGAGCGAAATACCGAAAAAGGTTTGGCCTTGTCGAGCTCGGCGGCTTCATAGAGGTACTCCGGAATAGCCTGGAGGGCCGAGGCCAGGATTAGCGTGTTGAACCCGAGACCTTTCCACACCGACACGATAACCAGGGACGTGAGAGCCATGTGGCTGTCGGAGAGCCAATCGACCGGTTTGACCCCAAACAGCCCGAGGATGAAGTTCAGCAGTCCATAGTCGAGATCCATGAACCAAAGCCAGATGAGGGAGACCGACACCAGGGAGATAATGTAGGGGGCGAAGATCGAAGCCCGGAGGAAGCCGTTGAGCGCCGTCTTCTTTTTAAGAAAGAGAGCGACCGCAAGGGAAATGACGATCGAGAGGAGGACGCTCAGCGCCATGTAGTAGAGGGAGTTGGAGAAAACCTTGCCGAATTCCTTACTAGAGAGAAGATTCGCGTAGTTTTTGAGCCCTATGAAGATCTTCGGACCAAGCATATTCCATTTGAAGAAGCTGAGATAAAGCATGTAGATGATGGGGTAGAGGGCGAAGACCGCGAAAATGGTCATGGCGGGGGCGATCATCAGGTAGGGTCTGGCCTTGAGGGCTTTCATCGGTTCCCTCCCGGAGCCGGGCTTTCCATGCTGTTTCCATCTCCATCGAAGGAAAAGATATCCTTCCTGTCCACATGGATGAACACCGGCCCGAAGGGGATCCTTCGATTCTCGTACAGCTTCACCTGGACCTTCCACCCGGGCCCGTTGACCTGATAGAGCACCTCGGATCCCAGCATCTCATGAGTGACAAGTTCGCCGGGGAAAATCAAATCCCCCGAAGGCACCGCGGACCGATCAACGGTGATCCTGGCTTTTTCGGGCCTGAAGCCGAGGTGGCGGGCCCCGGGGAAACGCGCGGAGGTCGCCGGATCCGCCTCGATGATGTTCATCGGGGGCGTCCCTATGAATCTCGCGCTGAAGACATTCGCGGGTCTGGCGTATAGTTCCTCCGGGGTTGCTTCCTGGCGGATCTTGCCTTTTTCGAGCAGGATCACCTTCGTCCCCAGGGACATCGCCTCCACCTGGTCGTGCGTCACGTACACGAAGGTGCTTCCAAGCCTCCGGTAGAGCTCGATCAGGTCCTTCCTCAGCTGGCCGCGGAGCTTCGCGTCGAGGTTCGAGAGAGGCTCGTCCATCAGGAAAATACGTGGCTGCTTGACCATGGCGCGCGCCAGGGCGACGCGCTGGCGCTGCCCGCCCGACAGGAATTGCGGCTTTTTCTTCAAATAATCGCCGAGGCCGACAAGCTCCGCGATCTCGGCGATACGCCTGTCCCTCTCCTTTTTCGCTATGCCGCCATTTTTGAGGCCGTACTCGATGTTTTCCCTCACTGTCATCGTCGGGTAGAGGGCGTAGTTCTGAAAAACCATGGCGATGCCCCGGTCTCCAGGCTGGACCTCGCGCATGCTGGCGCCATCGATGAGGACTTCCCCTGCCGAAGCCGTCTCGAGCCCTGCGATCAGCCTGAGAATGGTGGATTTGCCGCAGCCCGAAGGGCCGAGGAGGACAGTGAAGCCTCCCTTTTCCATACGGAGGTCGAGGTTTTCGAGGACCTTCTCGGCACCGTAACTTTTATGAATTCCGCGCAGCTCGATCATAGGAGTACTCATTTAACCCACTCCTGTAAAAAGTCGATGACATTCTTCTTGGCGACATCGGGAATGTAATGAAAGAAAGCGAAGGGCTTGACGTAGCGGTAGCTTCCGTCCTTCCTTTTATCCTTCCACGCCTCGTACAGCCTGTCGCTTCCCTCGCTCCCCACGAGGAAATCGAACCTCATGTTCTGGACGATGACGGCGACCTTGTCGTTCTTGACGACCCTCGCCAGGAGGCTCGCCTCCTCCAGTTCCTCGTTCCGCCGCGCTATCTCGACTGGATCGGTCAGGTGCCGAATCTTGTGGTTCTCATAGTAGGAAAGCCCGAGCTGGTAATTCATCAAATCCCGCGAATCGGGAGAGGATATGGTCGGCGCTATGGCCCGGGGCGGATATTTTCCATTCACTAGGTAGCTGTAGGCGACGAAGCCGCCCATCGAACGGCCCACGATGGAAAAAAGTTCGGTATCCGCATCGGAATTGGCCTTGTAGTATTCGATGAGAACGTCGATATCGGCCACGGATCGTTCGACAACCTGCAGGATAGAGTACCTTCCGGGTTCGTTCCTCTCGCCATGGGCCAGGGCGTCCGGAGCGACGACGAAATACCCTTTGTCCGCGAGCCGCATGGCGAAGTTCGCCATCCTCTCCTTGAAGGAGCCGTAGCCGTGGGTCATGAATACGAGGGGCTTGCCTTTGGGCGAACCGACGCAGTATTCCAAGATAGGGATGTCGCCCACCCGCTTCTTTTCTCGGGTGGCCTTGCTCACTAAATTCTGGTAGACGCGCCTCAGCGGAGTGAGGTGAAGAAGCTCGTAGAGAAGCGTAAGCATCGCCGTGAAATACATCTGTCCTTTCGCGATTTTCCTGATTGATGGGTCGGCCAACTTTTTTTCGCTCATGCCTTGAATCCCTCGAAGATGATGGAATCGTATTTCGCCAAAAGTCGAACGGAATCCTCTCGCTTCCTGACGGTCCAAACCGCCGCCATGGCGCCGAGCGTCATGCAGATTCGCAGAGGCAAGCCGGCATCCTCAAAACGGTAGGAAATAAAATGCGGCCTCGATCTATAGTTGTACAGAAGCCATGAAAGCATTCTTCGCCGAATAAGGGGGATGGACGCGGCGCCCTCTTTCCCGAGGGCGCGTTCATAGGTTCTAAATCCCAAGGCAAGCTGCCCGCGCATAACCTTCGGGCGGTTGTTCTTGAACCAGGAAAGGACATTCGCGTCGAAGCTTTCCACCAGATAATCGCCCTCATATCCGTCAAGAAGCCGGGACGCGGCCTCGCACAGAGGACGGACATCGGCGCTTCCGGGGAGTCCCGTCTTGAATTCGATGAGGAGCGGCACGCTGCCGTCCACAAGGGAGAGCAACTCCCTCAAGGTGGGGATCTTCTGATCGGTCGACAGAAGCGAAAGAGCCTTGAGCTCAGCGAGCGACAGGGCCTCGACCTTCCGCGCTTCGCCGCACAGGCGGGCGAGCTTGTCATCGTGGAATACCACGACTTCGCCGTCGCTCGCGAGATGGATATCCAGCTCGATCCCATAGCCCATGTCCCTCGCCGCGCCGAAGGCCGCGAGCGAGTTTTCGGGGATCCCAGCCTTGTTGTCGAACATGCCTCGATGGGCATACTTGCGGCCCTTCAGAAGAACTCGCATTTCGGGGCTTGGCGAGGCTGGCCATAGCATCCATAACAAGAGAGCCGCGACAAGCGCAAGCACGGCAAGTATGACAGCGATCGATATCATCGATGCGAACCCCTCTCTCGACTCCGGAATCGTTGAATTATTAATCTAGATTTGAAAGCTGTCAAGAAAAAACTAAAATGTTTTAGTTAATTATTCATATAATTAGTGAGATTTTACACTGCTATTTAGTTATTAACGAATATTTCACACATTTTAATGGATTATTGAATGCTATTCTCATACAATCAACTTAACATTGACAGTTTGTTAAGTTGGGTTTATCATAGCCATACATTATGGCAGCAACAATTCGCGAGATAGCGGACTTGGCTGGCATCTCGCCGGCCGCGGTCTCCTTCGTCCTCAACAACAAGCCGGGCGTCGGGCAGGAAACACGGGACAAGGTTCTCGCGATCGCCGCCAAGCTCGGCTATGAACAGAAAAAATCGAAGCGGCCGCCCTCGGCGAGCACGCGCGCGATCCGAATGCTCTACATCGCCAAGCAGGGCCACGTCACCTACCAGGCTCACCGCATCTTCATCTCCGAATACATCGCCGGCCTCGAAGAGGAGGCCAAGGCGGAGAACTATCGCGTCGAGATTCAGATATTGGAAGGATTCGATCCGCAAAAGGTGCTGCAGGCCCTCAACACCGATATGATTGACGGCGCGGTCATACTCGGATCGGCGCTGGATGACGATGATCTCGAGTTCTTCGCGGAGGTGTCGGTGCCGATAGTCGTCGTCTACACCTACCGCCCATGGCTCGACCTGGACTTCGTCGACATGAACAACGAGTCCTCGGTGCGCGCAGCCCTGGAATATCTCCACGGCGCCGGGCATCGCCGCATAGGCCTCGTGAAGAGCCTGATCGAAACAAGGAATTTCCGGCTACGCGAGCATGCTTTCATGGAGACGATGGACCGCCTGGGATTGCCCGTAGCCGCCGCCGACTGCTTCGCGATCGACCCGACCTTCGACAAGGGAAGGCAGGACATGACGAAGCTGCTCGCCAACGCCGGGGACCTGCCGAGCGCTTTGTTCTGCGTCAACGACTTCATCGCGTACGCCTGCATCCAAGCCTTGAAGGACGCCGGCAAGAGCATCCCCGATGACGTTTCGATCGTCGGCTTCGACAATCTCCCCTCAGACGAGTTCATGGAACCGTGCCTCAGCTCGGTGAAGGTCTCCAACCGCGCGATCGGGCGGCGCGCCATGCGGCTCCTCCTCGAACGCATCGCCGATCCGGAACGGCCCTCCGAAAAAGTATCCATCGGCGGTGAACTGATCGTGCGCGGAAGCACCCGCGCGATAACCGCTCCCACAGCGTGACTTCGCGCCGCTCCGGCAAGGAGGATGCGCTCCGCGCCGAATGGGACGCTCGCCCTTATCTGAACAACATCCCCACGGCCGGAATGTTCGGCTTGTAGACCATCAGCGCGAACACCGCCGCGAGGGGAACCACGCCGCCAAGGCTTATCCACCAGCGCAGCCGCAACAGCCGGACAAGCTCCCCGGGGAGGGCTTGGTCGTCGGCCTTGAGGCTCGCCATGAGGCGCTTGACTTTGTACTGGGTGGGGATATCGCTGACGATCCAGAACAGCCCAGAGAGCATGAAGAGGACGAATGCCGTCGAAAGCCAGCCGATCGTCCAGAGGTCCCCCAGGATGAAGGCGAGCATGAGGCCCGAGACCAGCGAGAGGATGATGAGGGGCGAGGAGAAGCGCGCGTCTATCCAGGCCACGGTGGTGAAGGTGTGGAGGATCACTTCCTTGCTGCCCGAGGCCAAGCTGCGCTTTTCCCAGATCATGCCCACGGCCGCGTTGGCGAAGAAGAGGGTGGCGGCGGCGATGTGGACGAAGAGAGCGTGGCCGCGCAAGGCGGGCCGGTTGAGAAGGGCGATGAATTCGGCCTTGAAAAAGACGGCGAAGGCTACCAGCCCGGCCATGATGGCCAGGAAGACACAGAGGACGTACTTGGTCTTCATTGTCGACATACCTACCATATCCACAGGCGTCGCACAAGGGCTGCGCAATCCGTCTCAGCATCCGCATTGCTTGGCGCATAACGCCTTGCTATAATGTAAAAATAGATATAAGGAGCCAGTGATACGTAAACAGGCGATCCGGCGGTACTGGCCGCAATACAAATGGTCGAACATCCAGGCGATGCTCAAGAACATGAAGAAAGAGCCCGAGTTCTGCGCTGAGCCCTTCGCCGGCAAGCTGGTAGCCATCACGGGCGCCACCTCGGGCATCGGTCTCTGCGCGGCGCGGAAATACGCTGCCATGGGCGCTCGGCTCGTCATGATAAACAGGAACGGCGAGAAATCCGAGCGAGTTTGCGGGGAAATCGCCGACGACTTCGGCGTCCGGGCGGAATACTTCACCGCCGACCTCTCACTGCTCTCGGACATTCAGCGCGCTGGACACTATCTGGCCGGGCTGGAACAGCCGATCGACGTTATGATCCACAACGCGGGTATTCACCTCGAAACCCGGCATGAAACCGCCGACGGCCTCGAGACCAATTTCGCCCTCCACTACCTCGCGCCCTTCGTCATTACCAAGATGCTCATGCCCAAGCTGAGCCGGGATAGAACGGGCAGAATCATTTTCGTCGGTTCCGAGGGCTATCGGTTCGCCGTGTGGGGACTCAATCTGGACGACCTCCAGTGGGAATGGAATAAGTATTCCGGGCTCAAGGCCTACGGAGCCGGAAAGCTGGCCCAGCTTCTGTCGATGCACCTCATCGCAAGGGAACTCGAGCCGCTCGGAGTGACCATCAACGCCATGCATCCGGGCATGGTGCGGACCGAGACGGGCAAAGATAACGGCAAGCTGTACAAATGGTACAAGCGGAACTTCATCGACGCGCGTTCGGCGACTCCGGACAAATCCGCGGAAGCCCTCTATTTTCTAGGGACGTCCAAGGCGCTGGCGAAAACCAGCGATGTATTCTTCCATCTGACGACAGAAGAGGAACTGGCGCCTCCCGCGCGCGACATGGAAGCGGCCGAGGCTCTATGGGAAAAGACGATAGCTTTGCTCAGTCAAAAGGGGGTGAATCTATGACGAACAAGGATATCATCGTCGTAGGCGGGGGCCTCGCCGGCCTCACCGCGGCATTGAGCCTCGCGCGAAAGGGCAAAGACGTCCTCCTCATCGAAAAGAACGAGCATTGCGGCGGGCTAATGAACTCCTTCGAGCGCGGGGGCTTCCGCTTCGAGGGCGGGGCGCGGGCTTTGGTGAACGCTGGGCTGGTGGGGCCAATGATCAAGGAATTCGGCATCGACATCGAGATCCTGCCCAATCCGATCACACTCGGCATAGAGGACTCGATCATCCGGATCGAAGGGGAAGAGGGCCTCCACACCTACGCCGACATGCTGAAAAGGCTCTATCCAGGCAGCGAAGGCGATGTCGATAGGATCATCGAGGCTATCCGCTCCATCATCGAGGACATGAAAGTCCTCTACGGAGTCGACAATCCCCTCTTCGCCAAAAAGAGGAAAAACATCCTCGTCCTCGCGCCTTCGCTCGTCGCTTGGCTGGTGAGACTCATGAGGACGATGTACCGCATCTCCAAGATGGACACGCCTTTCGAGGAGCGCCTCGACGAGCTCTCCTCAAATCAGTCTTTGAAGGACATCATAGGCCAGCATTTCTTCCGCAAGACGCCGGTTTTTTTCGCCCTGAGCTATTTCGCGCTCTACAACGACTACGTCTATCCCAAAGGCGGCGTGGGCGCCTTTATCCAGAAGCTGGAGGCCGCGATACAAGAGCGCGGCGGGGAAGTGCGCCTCGATACTGAAATTGTCAAAGTCGAGCCCAGCGCAAAGGTGATAACCGACTCCTCCGGCGCCGCGTATCATTACGAAAAGATGGTCTGGGCCGGAGACCTCAAAGCCCTGTACGCGATGAGCGAATCGACGGGAATGGCGGAGAAGTCGCGGGCTTCGTTCATCCAGCGCAAGGAAAAGATCCTCGCGAGCAAGGGAGCTGAATCAGTTTACTCGGTATTCCTGGGCGTGGATCTTCCGCCCGAGGCCTTCGGCAAGATAGCGAGCGGGCACCTGTTCTACACCCCCGATAAAAACGGACTAGGGCAGATCCATAGCTCCGAACTGGATGGCATGCTCGCGCGTTGGGACTCGGTCCAGCGGGATGAAATCTCCGCCTGGCTTCGCGGGTTCTGCCGCTACAACACCTTCGAGATTTCCATTCCCGCCCTGCGCGATCCCGACGCGGCCCCGCCGGGAAAGACGGGAGTCATCATCAGCGCCTTGTTCAGCTACGAGCTCACGCGGAGGATCAAGGCCGCGGGCTGGTACGAGTCGTTCAAGCGGCTCGTGGAAGACGAATTCATCGAGGTCATCTCGTCGAGCATCTACCCCGGAATCAAGGAGAAAAAGCTGTTCAGCTTCTCTTTCTCGCCCCTCTCCATCCTCGAGCGAGCGGGTAGCTCCGAGGGCTCCATCGTTGGCTGGTCTTTCGAGCAGGCCATACCCGTGGTGACGAGCATGTTCCGCATGGCAGATTCCGTAAAGACGGCCCTGCCCGATGTCTACGCCGCCGGGAAGTGGGTGTACAGCCCCGCGGGGGGCCCAACGGCGATCATGACGGGCAGACTTGCGGCGAAGAAGTGCCTGAAGGATTAGGGACGCCTGACGCGCCCATGCCCGAGGCAGTCGGATAAAGATCAGCCGAGAAGGTTGCGTGGAGCTTGAACTGGCGGGAGATTAAAAGAATTGCGATATGGGCCCACCTGGACTTGAACCAGGGACCAACGGATTATGAGTCCGCGGCTCTAACCAACTGAGCTATGGGCCCGCGCAATCAAGCGGAACGCCACGAGGGACTATTCACCCTCCGGGCGCGGCAAAAAATATACAAGCTGGGCGGAAAAAAGTCAACGGAATGGCACGGGCCGGTTTTTCGGCGCATTTGACTGCCGATCGCGAGATTTTAGCCAAAGAGCTGTGGCTGAAGGGGTAAGCGCTTTTCATGCTTGCATAGAATAGTACATTATAGCACAACCAGTTTTTGAGGAGTACGGGAATGCTATGCGTGGAGGGTTTCGCGATCGAGGCGGTCGCCTTCGATATGGATGGGCTCATGTTTGATACCGAACGGATCGCGCATGAGCTTTGGACAAAGGCGGGAGCCGCGCACGGTTGGGACATCGGCCCCGAAGTGCTCATGAGCCTCGTCGGACAGTCGAGCGCCTCCGGCAGGCTGTTCATGATGGAAACGCATGGGCCCGAATTCCCTTACGACGCCATCAGGGCTACCAGGCTCGCCCTGGAAGCCGATTATTTCCGCGAGAATGAAGTACCGCTCAAACGCGGTCTTCTTGATATTTTTGGCTTTTTCGCGGCTGAAAAGATTCCGATAGCCGTGGCGACGTCGACCACAAGGCCCCGCGTCATGCCGCTTCTGCGCAAGGCGGGCATTCTTGATCGCTTCAGCTTTACCATTTGCGGGGATGAGGTCGAGAAGACAAAACCCGATCCCGAGATATATCTGAAGGCAGCCGCGGGGCTCGGTGTGAGCCCCGGTTCCTGCCTGGTGCTGGAGGATTCTCGCACCGGAATAGCCTCGGCCTACGCGGCGGGGACGATTCCGGTGATGGTTCCCGATTTGATACAGCCGGATGAAGAAGCGCTGCGCAGGGCCGCGCGGGTGTTTGGGAACTTGAACGACGTCAGGAGCTGGCTGGCCCGCTGAGTCTTCACCTGAACAAATCCAACAAGTCCGAGCTTAGCCCGTGGCCATCAGCCCCGGCTAGGCGTTTTCCTCGATTTTCACCTTTTCGACGTTGCCGATATGGCGAAGGTCCCTGAAGAGACGCTCGATGTCCACATCGACGGGGATCTTGGCCAGCACGGAGAACTTAGTGGACTGCCTGGCGACATCCTGGCTCGCGTCGACGGATTGCGCGCGTATGCCGTGCTCGGCGAGGACGTCGAGGACTTTGCCGCGGTCGGCCGTATTTTCCGCGAACCAGATGCCGATGTATTTAAAACGCTCGGCAGGGAAAAGCTTGCGCTCAACGGGCTCCAGGGCGGCAAGGGCGATCAGGACGAGAACGAGGGTGATGAGGCCGGCGATCCACATGCCGCCTCCTATGGTCAGTCCGATTGCGGCAACGACCCAGAGGCTGGCGGCTGTCGTCATGCCTTTTACGTTGTTGCCGATTTTTATGAAGGCGCCGGCGCCAAGGAAACCGATGCCCGACACAACCTGGGCGGCGATGCGCCCCGGATCGCCCTTGTCGAGACCGACGGACTGGGGCATCCAGATGGAGAGCATCATCAGGAGGCAGGAACCGAGCGATATGAGGATATGGGTGCGCAGGCCGGCGGTCTGTCGGCGCATCTCGCGCTCCATTCCCACCAACCCTCCCGCCAGCATGGCCAGGATGAGGCGGATGGCGGCGTCCATCGGGCCGATTCGTATCGTCGTAAGGCTTTCCATCAGATCCATCGTGCTTCCTCTATGCTATTTATTTTTAAACGCCTCAAGATTCCTTTTAAGATACTTGAAGTGAAAATCGGCATGTCCCGTATAGATGGTCAGGACATCGGCAAGGCTGAGCTTTCCCCGTTCGGGATGCATGACGCAGGCGGCTTCGCGGGTCGCGTCGTCGAGGGTCCGGAGGGATTCCGCCAGGAATTTCCTGAGGGATACGGCAAGATCGAGGCAGAAAACGCCGTCGCTCGCCGAATAATTGTTCTTAGCGCGCCAGGCTTCCTGGTCCCAGATGGGGATGTTTTTGCCAGGTTCCCCCACCGCGCCCCTCAGCCGCATCACGAGGTTGCAGTCAGCGTCCAGGAGATGGACGAGGTGTTCGTTGATGGACCACGCGTCGAGAATGGGCGGCACAAAGTTCAATTCATCGGGACCGAGCGCGTTCAGTTCAGCCGACAAGGCGTCGTAGGCGTGCTCGAAAGCGTTCACGAGAGCATTGAATTCGTTCTTCTCCATGGCTTCCCCCAGGATGAAACCGGCAAGCGGCCAATACGTTTTCAAGGCCGCCGCGCTGCCGTTTTCGGCGTTTCACGTTCTTCGTTTCCGGAGTATACTACATTCATGTCGACAAAAGAACAGTATATTCTTGCCCTGGATCAGGGCACGACCTCTTCGAGGGCGATTTTATTCAACCACGACGGCATCATCATCGGCGTCAAGCAGATTCCCTTCAATCAGATATTTCCCAAGCCTGGCTGGGTCGAGCACGACCCCGAGGAAATCTGGACGACCCAGCTCGAGGCGGCGCGCGGCGCCATCGCGGCGGCCCAGATCGAAAGCGACCAGATACTCGCCATCGGCATCACGAATCAGCGCGAGACGACGGTGCTGTGGGAGCGCGATACCGGCAGACCCGTGTACAACGCCATCGTCTGGCAGTGTAGGCGTTCGTCGGGCATATGCGACGAGCTACGGGCGGCGGGGGCCGAGCCGGAGATACGCGAGAAAACCGGCCTCGTGCTGGACGCCTATTTTTCGGGCACCAAGCTCACCTGGCTGTTCAGGGAGCGTCCCGACCTGCGCGTGCGCGCCGAGCGCGGCGAACTCATGTTCGGCACCATAGATTCCTGGCTTATTTACCGCCTCACCGGACGCCACGCCACCGATCCGACCAACGCGAGCCGCACGCTACTCTTCGATATCAGGAAACGGACATGGGACGACGATCTTTTAAAACAGCTCGGCGTGCCGCGCTCCATTCTCCCGGAGGTGCTGCCCAGTTCGGGGTTCTTCGGGACCGCGCGCGCGGAGCTTTTCGGGACGGCGATTCCCGTCACCGGCGTCGCGGGCGACCAGCAGGCGGCCCTTTTCGGCCACGCCTGCTTCGAGCCCGGGGAAGCCAAGAACACCTACGGCACGGGCTGCTTCACCCTGATGAACGCTGGTCCCTTCCCTGTCGTGTCCGAACACAATCTCCTCACGACCGTGGCCTGGGATCTCGGCAAGGGCTATACCTACGCCCTCGAAGGCTCGGTTTTCATAGCGGGCGCCGTCATCCAGTGGCTGCGCGACCAGATGGGCCTCCTGGCGGATTCAGCCGAGAGCGAAGCGCTGGCGCGTTCGGTGCCTGATACCGGCGGCGTCTATCTCGTACCGGCTTTCGTCGGCCTGGGAGCGCCTTATTGGGATTCGGAGGCGCGCGGAACCGTGGTGGGCATCACAAGGGGCACGACGAGGGCTCATTTCGTGCGCGCGGCCCTGGAGGCGATCGCCTACGAGTCGCGCGACCTTCTCGACGCCATGGAAAAGGATTCAGGCCGCAGGCTTGCGAGCATAAAAGCCGACGGCGGGGCTTCGGCCAACTCCTTCCTGATGCAGTTCCAGGCCGATATCACCGAGCGGAACGTCGTCCTGCCCGAAGTCACCGAGACTACGGCCTTAGGCGCCGCTTACATGGCCGGTCTGGCCGTGGGCTACTGGTCGGGGCTGGACGACGTGAAGAAAAATTGGAGAAAGAGACGCGAATTCAGGCCGGAGATGGACGGTGGGACGAGGAGCCGCCTCGTGTCGGGATGGGAGAAAGCGGTGAAAGCGGCGCGTTCGTATAGATAAGGCTGGGACGACGGCGCAATTATATCAATATGGCCGGAACGGCGCCACGATTGCCTGAGTCTTAGAGATGGTAGTATAACAGTGGCTGAAGTCAATTAATCAGCGAGGAAACATATGACCAGAGCGGAACGGGCGGTGGCATTGCATGGCGGCGGTTCTTCTTGTTCACAGGCGGTATTCACCGTATTCGCCGCCGATTTTGGCATGGATGAGCGTCTCGCTCACAAGATCTCGACGGGACTGGGCGGCGGCATGGGCAGGATGGGACTCACCTGCGGGGCTATCAGCGGCGGCGTTCTGGCCCTTTCGCTCGCCATGGGAAGCGAAGAAGGATCGGACCAGGACGGGAAGATGAATACCTACGGGGCGGTCGCGAAATTCGTGGCTGAGATGGAAGCCAGGCATGGATCGACTCAGTGCCGCGCCCTTCTCGGCGGCGCCGATCTCTGGACCGAAGAAGGCCGGGCGGCGGTAAAGGCAGGCGGCCTGAGCGACAAGGTGTGCAACAGGATTGTGGCCGACGCGGTGGACTATATAGAGACGCTTCTGTTTCAAGGAAAGAATAATGGATGACCGATACCTTCAGGGAAGACATTTCCTGAAATCCAACTGGCAGCTCGTCAAGGAAACGGTTTCCGACCAGTCGAAAGGACTGCCCGCTCCCCTGCAGGAGACTCCTCCCGAATCCGACGACAGCGTCGTGACGCTTCCTCCCGTGGAGGAAGTCTACGCGAGAATGGCGGCAACGCCGGCGCCATTAGCAGCCCTAGAGGCGGCGTCCGTTATGGCGGCGCCAATCCTTCATAGGCTGCTGAAAAGCCGCAAATCGAGACGCGTTTTCGAAATCGCGCCGCTCTCCCTCGCTGAGCTTTCCTATCTTCTATGGTCCTGCGAAGGCGTGCGCGAGAACAGGGGGAAATTTTCTTTCAGGACGACGCCATCGGGCGGCGCCAGGCACCCCCTGGATCTCTATGTCTCCGTTCGGAGCATCGATGGACTCAAGCCCGGGCTTTATCGTTATCTTCCGCTGGAACATTCCCTCGTGCTCGAAAGGGAGGGCGACGATTCAGAATCGCTCAACGAAGCCCTCATGGACCAGCTGCGGAATTCATCCTGCGTCATTCTCTGGGCGGCCGTTCCCTACAGGAGCGAATGGCGCTACGGCAAGGCGGCCGACAAGCTCGTGGCCCTGGACGCCGGCCATTCCTGCCAGAATCTCTATCTGGCATGCGAGGCTTTGGGCTTGGGAACCTGCGCCGTG